>Ga0307374_10006309_pt1 | contig 18746 bp, 15 predicted proteins | sample OX3MG_FD_202532 | JGI IMG/M metagenome (GOLD analysis project Ga0307374, IMG submission 202532) | Soil microbial communities from Risofladan, Vaasa, Finland - OX-3 | ecosystem: Environmental > Terrestrial > Soil > Coastal area > Acid sulfate soil | place: Finland: Risofladan, Vaasa | collected...
ATGTCGGCCGGCGGCAGGACGCGCCGCAGGTAGCGGCAGGCCACTCCAATTTGAAGATCGGCGGGAAGCACCCCGGGACGAAAAGCCAGGCAAGCGAAGGCCAACTCGCCCAGCGCGGATTCAAAAGCTTCCTTGCGCCTTCGCAGCAGGGCGCCGGCACAATCCCTGGCGGCGACGGCAAGCCACTCGCAACGGCTGGCAACCGAAGACGTGACAATATTGCCCACCGGCCGCGGGAACCAGTCCGGCCTGTTGCGGCAAGGGAGCACGGAGGCGACCGTGACCTCGTGTCCCCTGGCGGCCAACCCGCTGGCATATTCCATCACGCACCAGATGCCCCCCGAGAAGGTTCCCGGTGAAAAACCAACCCCGATAATGTTGATTTTGGCCATTCACACGCTCGCGAACGAGCCGGCCAGAACGCCGTCGGCGGCCTTGAGCGCCGCCGCGACGGCCTGGTCCATGTTGAGGTAGCGATACTGCGCCAGGCGGCCGACAAAGGTGACGTCCTTCTCGGCGCGCGCTAGCTCCTCATACCGCTTGTAGAGCCGGATATTGTCCGGGGTCGGGATCGGGTAATACGGTTCGCCACCAGGCTGCGGGAACTCGCGAACAATCGAGGTCCCCGGATGGTCCTGTCCGGTCAGGTGCTTGAATTCGGTGATGCGGGTGAACGGGAGATGATTCGGGTAGTTGACCGTGGCAACCGGCTGAAAGCGGCCGACGCCGGCCAGGTGCTCATGCTCGAACCGGAGCGAACGGTAGGGTAATCGGCCGAGGCGCCAATCGAAGTAGGCGTCGATTGGACCCGTAAAGACGATGTGTCCCGCGTGAATGCGGCCACGAACGCCGGCAAAGTCCGCGCCCAGCTCGCGGCTGATTTTCGGGTGGTCCAGCATTTTCTCGAACATCCCCGTGTACCCGTCGCGCGGCATCGCCTGAAACCAGTCCAGGAAGTAACGATCGTCCGCGCCGGCATGAAAGCGGACGCGGCCGCAGACGGCGGCGCTCAGCTCGGAGGGATCGAGCCCCCATTGTTTCCGCGTGTAGCCACGGAAGAATTTTTCGTAAAGATCGCGGCCCACGGCGTCGAGCACAACGTCTTCGCTGGTCAGAATCGGACTGCGTGGCAGGCGCGCGCGATCGAGGAAGGCCTCTGCGCCGGCCTCGTCCAGATCGAGCCCGTAGAGCATATTCAGGGTGATCCGGTTGACGGGAAACGGCACCAGCTTGCCGTCGATGGAGGCGAGAACGCGGTGCTCGTATGGCCGCCACTCGGTGAATTTCGAAAGATAGTCCACCACCGGGGCGGAATTGGTGTGGAAGATGTGGGGGCCGTAGCGGTGGACGAGCAGGCCGTGCGAATCATACTCGTCGTAGGCGTTGCCTCCGACGTGAAAACGCCGGTCGATGAGGTGGACGCGGGCGCCGGCGCTCGCCAGACGCCGGGCGGCGACGCTGCCGGCAAATCCGGCGCCCACAACGAGAAAATCAAACATGGACGGCTTCGACACCTTCGGATGGGGGGTTCATCGAGGGAGCCAGGCGATGGCGCCACAAATACACGAACATGCAGGCCGTCACCAGGCATTCCGAGCCGGCAACGGAAAGAGCCATGCCACTGGCCTGCCAGCGCGGAACCAACAGGAGACTCAAACCAACATTGAACAGTCCCGCCGTCACCAGAACCATCGCGAAGGCCCGGTCCCGTTTGAATGGCACCATGACCTGGATTCCGAGCACGTTGCTCACGGCGATGACAAAGGGCAGAACGGAAAGGATTTGCAGCACGGCGATGGAGGGTGCGAACGGCCGGCCGAAGGCCACGGGCACGAGCCAGGGCCCCGCGGCCAGCAGTACGCCGCTGAGAACGGCGCCCAATCCACCCTGCAGGAGAAGCATTCTCCCGGCCAGCCGCAAGGCCGCTTCGCGCGACTGGGAAGCCAGGCGGCTCGCCCGCGGGAAAACGGCCTGTTGCAACGGTCCCCAGGCGCCCATGGCTATTTTCACGAGCCGTTCGGCGGCGCTGTAGTATCCCGCGACGGTCATATTCGTCAGCATCCCCAGAATGAACACGTTTCCGGATGTGTACAAGGCAACGGCCGACTGGGAAAAGAAAATCGTGAACCCCTGCCGGAGCTGATGAGCGATTCCCCGCCAGCGCGGCAGGACCCAACGGACTCCCAGGCTCCTCCTCGCGTGGGTCCATAGCCAGATACTTCCCAGCCCAGCCGTGGCGGCTTGCAGCCCGAGCCACACAGCCGTGTCGCCCGGCTTCCTGACGAAGAGGAACAGGGCGGGAACGTAGGCCAGGCGGAGCAGCACGCCGACGCGGGCGGAAAATTGCAGTTCCTCCATGCCCTGGTAAAGCCAGCCGGGGTTAAGCGTGCCGAAGGCGACGGCCAGGAAGGCGATCCACGCGTCGGCGGCTACCGCATGCAGGCGGGCAATCAGCGCGACCGAAATGCCGAAGGCGACCAGGCAAACGGTAAGCAGCAGCAACTCCACCGATATGACCTCACTCGCAATCCGCGAAACGGCTTCGATGCTCTCGCGGTTGACCGAAATTTCCCGCGAAGCCGTAAGTCCGAATCCATACGCGGCAACGACGCCGGCCAGTCCGGCCAGCGACAACGCGAAGGCTCCCGAGCCGTAACCAGCGGGCGTCAAAACCCTGACGGTATAAGGAACGGTGATGAGCGGCACGACCGTATTCGCGACGAATGCGGCATACAAGGCAATCGTATTGCGAGCCAGCCTGTTTTGCCGAAATGGCAACCATTTCGGATGCGCGGTATGCGTCACCGCTCGCGGGCCTGGCCGCTCGCCGCGAAAAACCGCCCCGCCGTTCCGCCGTTTGTCATTCGTACCTTCTGAGGCCGTAGACGTCGAGCAGCGCATGCGCGGCAAATTGCGGCCCGTAGATCAGGGCCCGGCGCCACACCTTTCGCGGCTCCTGGATCAGCCTCCAGAGCCACTCGAAGCCCGACCGGATGGCCCATTCGGGCGCGCTCCTCACGTTTCCGCTGGCGAATTTGACGGCGGCGCCGACAGCCACGGCGACCGAGGCATGAAGCTTCGAGCGATGGTCATAAATCCACTGCTCCTGTTTCGGCAGGCCGAGGGCGACCCATACCACGTCGGGGCTGGCCGCATTGATCGTTTCCACGGCGCGGGCTTCTTCTTGCGGAGTGAGGACCCGAAACGGAGGGGAATAGGAACCGGCAATTCTCAGCCGGGGAAAATGAGCGAGCAGCCGGCGGCGGCACTGCGCGAGCGTTTCTTCCGTATCGCCATAGAAAAAATTCGAAAACCCCTTTCTCTCAGCGAGGCGGCAAAACTCCCACAGGAGATCGGCGCCGCGAATCTGGCTGGTTGGCGAGCCGGCCTTGCGCGCAACGGCTCGAGCGGTCCATCGGCCGTCAGGCAGGGAAAGATCGGCGCTTTTCAGGATAGTCTTAAACAAAGGCCGCCGGCGTCCCTCGATAATTCCATGCGAATTGGTCAGGGCGATAGAACGGCACGGGCTGCCTTCGACAATCCAGCGTTCCATGATGCGAAGGACGTCGTTCATGCCGAGAACGTCGACCGGCACGCCCAGAACATGAACCCGGCTCGAAGTATCGGGCATCATCGTCAAGACCCTCGTGTGCTTGCCTCGCGGCGCGAGATTACCCCGCGGGATTCCCCGGTGAGGAGCTGATGATCAGGCGCGCTGGGGCCGGCTGAGTTTTAGGAGCCGTATTCCGCGGTCGTAGCCGCCGGGTGAGGCCCGGCAGTTTCGGAGAGCGCATCTCCCATCCGGCGGCAAATGTGACGAGGAAAGAGACCAGCACGAGGCGAAAATCGAGCCAGACATTTCGCCGGCGAATGTAGAGCAGGTCGTAGCGAAGCTTTTTCCGGCGGGACAACTCACTGTGTCCGTAAATCTGCGCGAGGCCCGTCAGCCCCGGCAGAACCGAGTGGCGCAAGTCGAACGAGGGGACCTCGCGTCGAAACCGCTCGACCAGCTCGGTCCATTCCGGCCGAGGACCGACAAAGCTCATCTCCCCTCGGAAGATGTTCCAGAGTTGAGGCAGCTCGTCCATGGCCCTGGCGCGCAGCAGGCGTCCAACACGGGTGATGCGGGGATCGTTCCACGATGCCGGTAAGGGGCCCACCTTCCGGCCGGAATCGGCCGCCATCGAGCGGAATTTCCAACTGATAAATTCCCGACAATCCTTCCCCACGCGCGTCTGCGAATAGAAGACGGGCCCTCCATCATCGAGCTTCACCGCCAAGGCGATGACGGCCCAGAGGGGGATGGAGACGATCAGACCGATTCCGGAGAGCAACAGATCGAAAGTGCGTTTCCACACGGCTGTTTGCTTCCTTTGTTTATGAATTGAAAACAAAGTGAATTCCGGCGATTAAACGAAATCAAACCGATGGCGACGGCCGAGGGGAGGGGCGGTCGCCACGCCCAGACAGACCGCAAACCATGCGGCATTGGCGGGAATATGAAGATTGAAATCGACGAAACTGTGCACCAGAAGGCCGCAGCAACCCAGGCCGCAGGCAAGCTGGACCCAGCCGTCCGGGAAATGGAGACGCTCGTCCGGTTTTCCAAAAGCCGTGCGAAGGAAAATCAGCAAACCCGCCAGCAACAGCAATCCACCGGCAAGCCCGGTTTCCGCCAGGGCCTCGACGTAGTCATCGTGCGCGTGCTGCCAAACGGCATTCCCGGCGAAGCTTTGATACCGGGGAAATACATTCATGAAGTCTCCCATGCCGGCGCCCAGCCAGGGATGGTCTCGAACCATACGCAATGTGTCACGGGTGACGGCGAGGCGTTGGCCCAGGGTGACCTCGGGCGCCATCGGGAAGGAGGCTACGCTCTCGATTTTCACCCCGATACGCGCGGGATTGGTCCATACCGAAAGGGCTATGCCCGCGATGAGCGCCCCGCCGATCGCCCAGTATTGCCAACGCGCGAGATATTTCAGACGGAAGGACAGTCCTGCAAAAATGATGATCTCCGCGAGCAGGGCCACCATCCCTCCACGGGAACCGCACAGCAGGAGCGAGGCCACGGCAACGACCACGGCGAACAGCGAAAGCAGACGCCGGGGGTCGCCGGCGCGGCGCGTGAAGGCGTAGGCCGCCGCGACGGGAATGAGCATTTCCATCAAGCCGGCATAGTCGTTCCGATTGATGTAGGGACCGAAGACTGCTCCCGCCGCCGGCCGGACGCTCCAATAGATCAGTCCGTGGCTGGAAAGCGACTGAAAGATGGCCAGCAGTCCCAGGGCTGCCGCATAAATCGTGACGAACCCGCCAAATTGGCGATATGCATGCGGGGATTCGCATGCGAATAGCTGGCCGGCCAGGAAGAATAAAATCAGATCCGTCGCCAGCAGGATGAGCGCGTCGCGCGTTGCCACGCGGTCCGCCGCCACATGGCCGAATAACTGCAACAGCCCCAGCGCCAGCAAAAAAGCCCCGAGACCGTAGAGACCGGACCAGTGAATGCGAACGTAACCTTGCCGGATACAAGCCACGCCCCAAAATGCAAGCGCGCCCAGGGACAGCAGCGTCAGCACGGGCCAAGCCCACGGCTCAACCGAGCCAAGCGCCAACGGCGCGGCGCAAAGGGCGGAACCCAGAACCAGACGAGCCGCCCGGAAGCGCGCCGGTTGATTCCCCGCGCCGCCTGGCCGCCATGGAGCGGCGTCCCCTTCAACGGTAAGGCGCTCAGAGGGGAGGCTTGCGTGCATTGGGTTCGACTACGGATTTCCGTTATGGATTTGCGTTACGGGGAAGCGGAAGGCTGGACCCCTGTTCCAATTCAAGCCGCACATCGTCCAGCCAAAAGTGCCCGCCGGTGGCGGCCGGGGAACCATCGCTGCGCGGACGCCAGAGGGAAAGACGGATGAGATTCGTTTGAGGACAGGTCGTAAAGGTTGTGCTGACTTGATGCCAGGTGGTTGTCCCGACGGCGTCTGGTGTCTGCGCCTGCAAGCAGCCAGCGTGTTGTGGATCGACGACGCGGAGCCTCGGTCCGCTATCCGAGCCGATTGCCTGCGTCCGCACCCAGGCGGCCAGGCGATAGGTCCGGCCAGGGGCGACGGGAATCAGTTGGTAGACCGGTTCTGACGCCCGATTTTCAGGAATAACATAATCGATCCGCAGGGACCGGGCGCCATGATGGGCGGACGGGTCGCCGAATGCAGCGTTGACGGAAGAAATTCTCTTGAATCGCCAGCCAAAACCGGCATTCAGCGGATCTCTTTCGAAGCCCGGGTTGAAAACCAGATTCCCCGTATTTCCACCGCCGCCGGCGGCCAGGATTCCCGAATGCTGAAGATTTTGCCAGACACGGGCGGCCTGCCCGATTCGACCGGAGGAAATGAGTCTTTCCAAATACGGGTCGGCCATGGAAAAACGGAATGGCGCATGAGAGGAAATCAGTTCGGACCAGAACCGTGCCGCGGCCTGGAACTCGTTCTGCGCCGAGAGAAAATTCACATACGCCAATTTCAAGGCCGGGGAAGAATCGGCCGGCAGGACGCGTTCGCCGATGAACTGCGGATCGCCGTATGCCCGCAGACAAATGGCGAAGACGGCTCCGGCGTATCCCGGGTCCATCGCCAGCAGACGCCGAAAGCGCGAGGCGGCCTGGCCGGACGCGCCCGAAAACAGATCGTGGTTTGCCGCCAGCCAGAGTGCGCGAGGGGCCATCGGATCGAGGAACAGGGCGCGCGAGAAAGCGTTCGTGGCGCAGCGTTCGTCACCCGCGAATTGGCAGGCCTGCCCCAGGCTCTCCCAGTACAAGCCATCGCGGGGGTCCAGATCCGCCGCCTTCCGGAACCAGCGAACCGATTCCGTTGCGCTGGCGTTCCCCTCGGCCTGGTCCATCCTTCCCATTTGCTCATAGAGACGGGGATTTTCGGGATCGAAAGCAATGGCCTTTCGGATGTCCGCCTGCTTCTCGAAAGCGCTCAACACCGCCGACGTTTCCATTCGCGCCGCCTCATACCCGAGAGGCAAAACCACCAGGGCGATAGCCAGCGCGAAGACAACCCGACCGAGCACCGTGCCCAGCCGATACGTAACCGGGCTTTCGTTGAGGGATTGTCCTTTCATGGCGTGATGGCGGGCCAGACTGGCCGCGTGCGGCGGGCCGGGATGGAGCCTTGCCTATGGAATTTGCGCGCCGTCGCGGGAACGAGGAAACGCAGCCGCGTTTGCCCCCTCGGGCACGCAGTAATAATCGCGATGATAGCGGTAATAGTCGTAGTCGTTGCCGTGGCGGGCATCGGCGCGATTGACGACCGCGCCAAGTAGCTTCTCGCCGGCGGTTTCGAGAATTCGCGAGGCGCGTGATACCGCCTTGAGGGCGGTGGTTTCGCTCGACGTGACCAGAATGATCCCATCGGCAAACGGGGAGAGGATGGTCGGGTCGGCGACAAGCAGCAGGGGCGGCGAATCGATCAGGATAAATTCAAAGCGCTGCCGGAAATCAGCCATGAACTGCTCCATCATCGGCGAGGAAAGCAGATCCGCCGGGGAGGATGGCCGAGGGCCCGCGGGAAGCACCCACAGGTTCGGCGCCTCATCCACCTGGGTCAGGGCCATTTCAGGCGGTGCGCCGCCCGCGAGGATATCGCTCAGGCCGGCCGGCGGCGATAGACGCAGAGCTTTCCGGACCTGACCGCGGCGCAAATCCCCATCGATCAGAAGCACTCGTTTGTCCAGTTGGGCCAGCGACAGCGCCAGATTGATGCAGGTGGACGTCTTCCCTTCCCGGGGCTGCGTGCTCGTAAAGAGCAAAACCTGCGGCGGCCCGGACGGGGAGGAACGCAGGACCGAGGTTCGCAATGTGCGGTAGGCTTCGGCAAGGGGAGAGTTGGGCAGCTTCAGCACGCACCGTTCGACACCGTCCGATCGGGCCCCTTTCCCTCGCGCCAGCCACTCGCGCTCGCCGGAAAATTTCCCCGCCTCGGGAATGACCCCGAGAACGGGCGCTCCGATGACGCCTTCCAGCTCTTCCGGCCGTTTCACGGAAGTGTCGAGCCCTTCCTGAACGAAAGCCAGCGTCAGGCCGGCCAGCAGTCCCGACAACAGGCCCGCGGCGATATCCACGGCTTTTTTCGGCCGAACGGGCGAAACCGGATAGGAAGCCCAGTCCAGCACGTGGATATTCGTCGCTTTCAGCCCGGCCGAGACTTCGGCATTCTTGAGGCGCTCGAGCAGCTTTTGATAGAGCTGCTGATTGGTCTGATATTCGTTCTTCAGGATGTTGTACGGAATCTGCAACTCGTCGAGTCTTTGCACCTGTTTTTTCTGCCCGCTCAGGGCGCGGGAGAGAATGGCCACCCGCTGGATCGAGGCGCGGTAATCGGCTTCGACCTGCTCCCGTTCGCGTTTCTGTTCCTGATTCATAAGCCGGTTGACCTCGTCGAGCTGCTGGCGAATCGCAACGACCTTGTAAAAGGTCGGGCCGAATTGCGCCAGGGCCTTGGCGTAATTCGTTTCGAGGTCCCCGTATCGGCCTTGTAACCGGGAGAGCAACGGATCTTTCGTGAGCAACCCGGCCGCTGAAGGGTTTCGATTCACCGCGTCGTAGACGGCTCTTTTCGCGGCCAGGTCGGTCTCGGCCGCCGTCAGTTGCTGGCTCAGCTGGGCCAGGGCGTCCTGGTTGAGACTGTCGCGATTGCCCAGGTCCGCCACGCCGTTCTGTTTTTCATAATTGACCAGCGCCTGCTGGGACTTCATCACCTTCACTTTCAGGTCGCCGAGTTCCTTCGCCATCCATTTCGATACCCGGCGCGCGGACTGATACCTGGCCGTGAAGTTGTATTCGAGGTAGTGGTCGACCAGGGCGTTGGAAACCTGTTCGGCGCGGTTCGGGTCCGCGGCTTCGAAGCTCACCAGAATGATGTGGCTTCCCGGCTCCAGCCGAACCTGCAGGCGCCTTTCGAACGCCGCCAGGACTCGGCTGCGACGGATTCGCGCATCGGCCAAGCTGCTCCCGGCCGGCGTCTTCCCGCCGGGAACGAATTTTCCGTTCTCATCGAGGCCGAACTGCGCGATCGTTTTCCAGGCGAGAGCGTCGCTCTTGAGGATATCCACCTGGGTTTGCAGGTAGGCATCGCTCACGCCCGCCGCCTGCGCGGGCTCGCCGCCCGCCGGTGACAGCGGAGCCGCGTCGGCGTCGACCTCGATTTTGGCCGTGGCCCGATAGACGGGCCTGGTCCGGAACGCATAGAGCGCCGACAAAATCCCGATGATCGCCGCAACGGAGAAAATCGTGGCGCGCCGCCGGCGCACGACCCGCCCGCAGGAGTCGAGCGAGAACCGTTCGGCCCCGGGCGCGTCGATGGTTGCGTTCCCGTAGCTGCGGCTCGCCAGGGGCACCGGCAGGTCGCGGCGATTCGGGTTGGGCTGATCGTTAATCATTCCTTTTTGGCAGTGGCCGCCCTTGCGGTGGATTCACCAGGAAATTCGAATGCCGACGAAAAATCGCTCGGCAGCCGGCAGCCGGCACATGACAAATATCAACGAAAGTCGGGGATCGGGCTTCCGCTCAGAGCGGCGCCCGGTAGATCGCCACGCTTGTGGCGGCGGCCAAGGCCCGCGCCAACACTTGCTTGCCCGTGCTGTCGGGGACGAACAGGAAATCGCCGGGGCTCAGCGAGCGGTCGGATGCTTTCCCGGCCAGAATTTCCTTCAGATTGACGCGGATTTGCTTGCGCCCGGCCGAGCGGGCGGGATTCTGGCGAATGATCATGGCATTCTTCAGCATGGCCGTGCGCGTGACGTTACCGGCCAAGGCGATCGCTTGCAGTACCGTCAGTTCGCTGGCCTCGCCCGTCAATGCGAACCCACCGGCCCGATGGACCGCACCCACGACATAGACGACGCCGGCTCGCGGCACATCAACCTCATCGCCGGGGTAGAGAGCGAGATTTTGCGGTTCATCGCCCGTATCGAGCAGATGCCGGATCGGGACCTTTACGATCCGCGGCGGCCGGGACGGATCATTCCCGGCGCCGGGGGCATCGGAAGCTTCGAGCCATTGCATGGCCTTCGCCCCGCGCATGACAATGGCCGTGCTCCCCGCATCGGGCGAAAGTCCGCCCGCCAGAGACAGGATGGCGACGATCCGTGTCGGGCCATAGGCGGGGTAAACACCCGGCCTGGCAACCGAGCCGGTCACCACGATGGAATTGCGGGGAGAGGATTCCACACTGACGAGAACATCGGGATGAGTGATCAGGCCTTGCCGGTGAAGGCCCTGCCCGATCGCTTCCGACAACTGGTCCGGCGTGAGCCCTTGCGCCTGGATCGGATGATCGAGCATCGGCAGGGTAATTCGGCCGGAAGGACCGACTCGATAGCGCCGCGACAACTCGGGGACGGCTACGACATAAACGTCCAGCAGATCCCCCGGCGCGATCGTATATCCCGGCAAAGGCAATGCCTCGCCGGTCGAAGCCGTTTGCCGGGCGCTCGACGGCTTCCGCACCCGCGCTTCCGGTTGAGCGAGCCGCTGATCCTGCGCTCGAAGGGCGACCGGCCGGCAGGTCAGGAGCATGCCTGCCACCAGGAAAGCCATCCCCAGCCATTCAGCGCAAGAAGGCCGCGCCGCGTTTCGCCGCCTCGCCATTGAATTCCGATGAACCATCATTTTTGTGATTTAGACGGTTGCTCCGGCGGGAACCGTTCGACCCTCCGTCAGTACGCTTCTGTGAGGAACGTCCGGTCGTAAAATTCTCTCCGTCAGGACGGCATCAATTTCCATGGAGGCTGATTTCTGCAATACCTCGACCGAGAGTACCAGCCGTGTCTGATTCTTTCGCCGCACCAGAAAGCCCTCGACGCCCTCGAATGGGCCGGATTTCACCCTGACCCAATCCCCGTAACGGAGAAAGGGATGGGGTTCAATCTCGGCAAGTTCGATGACGCGGCGCAAATCTTCCATTTCGGTTTGCGGGATGGGCACGGGGGCGTTGTGGAAGCCCACAAAACCGTGAACCCCGTACGTCACGAGGATGTCGGCTTTCCGAGCCAGGTTCGAGCGCACAAATACGTAACAGGGAAATAGGGGAAGCTGGAGCCTCTTGCGCCGATCGCTCCATTTCCGAACTTGCTGATACAGTGGCAAAAAGACCTCGAAGCCCCTGGAGGAAAGCGAGCCGGCGACGCTCTTTTCATGCTGATGGCGAGTGTAAAGCGCGTACCAGGCGGTCTGTTTTGGTATGCCGTCGTTCACGGTTTCGCTCGTCATAAAGCGGGCAAAGCTCCGCACTCTGAGTCCCAGGGCTCTGAACCCTGAATTCGGTTTGGCGGTTTCCCCCCCCCCACCACTGGTTCCCGAAATTCTCTTTTCGTCCCCTCGGCCGGTCCCGGCGTCCCTTTCCCGCTAACCGGGCTGCATTCCGGACGGGCTCAGGGACAGGTCAGTTGGCTCGGAGACACGCAAGTCGTCTGATGCGAGCCGGCGTCAATTCCCATGCCTGCCGCCGCGACCATCGTGACCATCAGGATTTTTCTGCTTTCCTGGAATGACCGTTTCTGAGTCAAGGAGGCCTTCATCAAACTTCCCGCGCCGACTTCGACCGTCCGGCCGGCGCCTTTCACTTCTGTCACACCGCGGCGGGTCCACACCTTCAATTCATCTCCGCGCAAGGCGACTTCGTACAATCCGCTCGCCTGCCCGGGTGCGACCGTAACCCCGCCCGCGCTGATGATAATGGGCGCTTCCGGTCGGCCGATCGCCGCGACTTTGCCTCGATGCAGCAATACCATGAACCCGTTGCCGTTTGCCGTTATCCGCACATCGGTCGATGGCCCCAGGGCGAGCGCATCGTCTTTTCGCAGATGGATCGAGGCGGTGTTGGACGAACTCGTCGCGATCCGGTTCCCGCTGTAGAGAACCGCTCCGCTGGGCACGCCGTTGACGCGTTCCTGGCCGTTGCCGGTCAACGCGCCGATCGGAAACGGCGCCGAAGCATCCAGCGCGGGCTGAAACGCCAACAGCAAGCCAAGAATTGGGAGAACACATCCCTTTCCGTTCATGCCTTCCTCGCTCCCGTATCCGTTGCGCGGCCGTCCGCGCTGTTTCGCTGACCGTTTCCCCCACGCGCCGCGCGGCCAGGCTTTTCGAGTTCCCGGTGGCGTCAAGGAATCGTGCACCCGAGAGCCCTCACCAGATTGTCCCGGGACGATTTCATATAGGAGCAGCGCACTTCGCCATCCGACCACCAACACAGCGCCGTAATTTCCGCAGCGGCCTCGACGGCAATCACTTTCATTTCGGGGCGCTTCCGCAGTATCTCTTTGCACAACTGAATGGGCGCGCGGCCATCTTCGAGAGGGATGAGGACGTAGTCGGCCTGTTCCAATTCGCAAACCGTCGCAATCGATACCCCGTCGGCCACCTCCGCCACCACGGTGAAATGAAGTTCTTTGCGAATCGCATCGAACAACATGTCCCGCATGGCCCGCGCGGAGTTGGCGATCACTACCCGATCTTTCTTGCGCACGGCGGCATACTGCATGGAAAAAATGACGCGGGCAAGAACTAGCGCGGCCCCATTTAGACCTGGTGGGCCATTGGACCCATCCTCCTGAGCGCATATTCCTAGTGCGGCTGTCTGGGCTAGTACAGTCCCCTTTTTCACAAGATCCATTTTCCAAACGAAGGCGCGCGATTTCCTGCGGCGGGAACGACTCGTTCCGGGCGGTCCCGTTCGGCCGATGGGAGAATGGCTTTTTAGACGTGCTCGGAACGATGCTCCTGCGCGAGGCCGACGCGGGTCCGGACCCCGGTTTTGCGGAGAATGCTATGCACGTGGTTCTTGACCGTGTGTTCGGAGAGGTTGAGCCGGCTTGCGATTTCCTTGTTGGTAAGTCCTTGAGCGACCAGGGAAATCAATTGGCTTTCCCTCTGCGTGAGATCGTGGCCGTTGCCTCGGGCGGAAGAATGGCTCCCCTCCGGAAGCTGGGCCACAAAATCGAATAAGGCAGGCAGCAGTTTTTTCGGGCAAAAGAAGGATTCCCGGGCCAGTTCATGAATGGCGGTTACGATCTGCCCGGAAGAGGCTTCCTTCAGCAGGTAGCCGACCGCCCCGGCCCGCACCGCCTGGAGGAAAACGTGCGGGTCGTCCTCCATGCCGATCATCAGGATCTTCGAGCGCGGCGAGGCTTCGTGTATGGCGTACGTTACGGCGAATTGCGTGTCGTGCCACGCGGGAATCAGGACCACGATGTCCGGCGCGCAAGCGAAGACGCGTTCCACCATGCCGGGCACAAACTCCCCGGCGCTCAGAAGCTGCAGATCCTTTTGCCTGCCGATGAGGCCGGTAAGAGAATCAACGAAAAATTTATTTGGAGCAATAACAAGAGTCGAAAACATTTTCCGCAGGTATCTTCACAAACAAATCTACATAAGGAAGCGCGAGCATAGGCACTGGGAGGGGAATTGTCAACTAGGTAAATAGAACAAACTATAGATTACCTATGTAATAACTCTGCATATACTGCATAGTACGATATCCCTCGCCGCTATGATGGCGCAGAGCGACAGAACTTCGGTGATGCCCGGCGAGCCGTCGCACCGGCAAGTCAGCCGCCCCTTGCTCAGCGGCAATAGCCCCGGCAAACAAACGCAACCCGCTCTCATTTCCATTCTTTCATTCGCTTTCTTTCATTTGTCTCACTCGTCTCGACGAAAACACCCGCAGGCTCCCCTCGCGGGAGAGACTCCGGCGGTCGTCAGGGCGCCGGGGAGGAATTTGGCCAGGATACCCCTGCCGCTGGCAAGCCTGTTTCCGGTGCGAATCGGGTGTGGTAAAGTACGGTACATTCAAAGCATCGGAGGTGGGTGTGTCTGAGAAATCCCCTCTCTCTTCCTTCTCCTGGATGATCGGCGGACCCCAAGGCAGTGGAATCAACGTCAGCGCGGAGACCTTTGCCAAGGCCCTGTCCCGCGCGGGGTATTACGTCTTTGGCCAGATCGAGTATCACTCCAACATCAAAGGGAAGCACAGCGCGTACCGGCTTCGTATTTCCGACCAGCCGGTCAGTTCCCACGTCGAAGCGGTCCACCTGCTCTCGGCGCTCGATGAGGAAACCCTGGTGGGCGATCTGTATCACGAATTTCCCGCCCATCCCGGTCACAGTCACGAGATCGCTCCCGGCGGCGCGATCCTCTACGACCGCGAGCACGCCCAATTCGCCGAGTGGATCGAGCGGAGCGACATTCAGCTTTGGGAGATGCCCTACGCCGAATTGCTCGAAAAGGCGTTAGCCGATTACGACAAGGCCGGCCAGGCCCGCGCCTACCGCATTATGAACAACAGCATGGTGCTGGGCGCTTCGGTCGGCGCCCTCGGCTTTAATTTCGAAGCGGTCGCGCAGGCCATTCGCGAAAGCTTTGGCGCCAAGGCAGGGAAAGTGGCCGAAATGAACGTGAGCGCGGCGCGCCTGGCCGACGAATATGCGCGAGAACGATTCTCACGAAAAATCCCCTACCAACTGCCGCCCATGCCGGCTCGCCGCGAACAGATCCTGATCCGGGGCACGCAGGCCGTGGGACTCGGCAAGCTCCAGGCCGGCTGCGGCATTCAAACCTACTATCCGATCAGCCCCGCCACCGACGAGAGCGTCTACCTCGAGGAGAATCAAGCCGAGCACAATCTGATCGTTCTTCAGACCGAGGACGAAGTCTCGGCCATCGACGCCGCCGTGATGGCGGCGCATGGAGGGGTTCGCTCCTCGACGTCCACCTCCGGTCCCGGTTTTGCCCTGATGCCGGAGGGGCTTGGCTTCGCCGCGATGACCGAGGCGCCCGGACCCGTTGTCGTCATTTACCAGCGCGGCGGACCCTCGACCGGGTTGCCGACCCGGTGGGAGCAGGGCGATCTGACCTTTGCGCTCGCCGCGGGCCAGGGCGACATTCCGCGAATCGTGATGGCCTCGGGCGACGCCGAAGAGTGTTTCTACGACAGCTTCGACGCGTTCAATTACGCCGATCGCTATCAGGTGCCGGTGATCCTGCTGGTCGACAAGCATATTTCCTCTTCCTATCAGACGCTCCCGGTGTTCGACACCTCCAAACTGAAAATCGACCGGGGGCCGGTGTTCGACCCATCGAGCAACGGGCACGGCGAATTCTTCCGCCACGCCTTCACCCCGAACGGCGTCAGTCCCCGCTCGATTCCCGGCCAGCCCGGCGGAGCCTTCTGGACCACCTCCGATGAGCACGATCCCCGCGGCCATATCACCGAGAGTATTTCCAACCGGCTGGCCATGATGGAGAAGCGGATGGGCAAGGTGGATCTGGCCGAAAGGGAGATTCCCAACGAGAAGAAATTCCGCCTGCTCGGAAGCGGAAAGACGCCGGTGCTGGCGCTCGGTTGGGGATCGACGAAGGGCGCGATCGTCGACGCCATTCGCCGCATCGATCCCGAGGGACGCACCTACAGTTTCTTGCAGATTCGCATGATGCGGCCATTCGCTCTCGAGCCGATTCGCTCCCTTCTGGAGTCGGCCGGGAAAGTGGTCTGTTTCGACGGGAACTATTCCGAGCAATTGGCAAAGCTGATCCGCGTGGAAACCGGGTTCCTGCCGCAGCATCGCGTGGTGAAATACGACGGGCGGCCGTTCTCGGAGGACGAGATCGTCGTGGCCCTCGAACACGCGGTTGCCGGCGGCGCCGACCGCATCGTGATCAGCGGCGGCCGGGTTGTCGGGCCGGAATTTCCGATGGCGGAATTCGACCGAATGGTGGAGTTGCGCCAAAAGCACCAAAAGATGCTTCCGCCGATGGTGCCGCTGCCACCCGGGTACAACCGGTAGGGCTTTCAGGCAAGGAGAGGCTAAAACCATGAGCACTTCCACCGAGCTGAAACCATATACCGCCCAGGATTACAAAGCCGATATCCATAACGACTGGTGTCCGGGTTGCGGCGATTTCGGAATCCTGTCGGCCATCCAGATGGCCCTGGCCAAGTTGCAGATCGCCCCGCATCGCACGGTGGTGGTGAGCGGCATCGGCTGTTCCGGGAAAACCTCTCACTACATGAACACCTATGCCTTCCATACGCTGCACGGGCGGGTGATGCCGTGCGTCACCGCGATCAAGCTGGCCAATCACGAGCTGACGGTTTTGGGCGTGGGGGGCGACGGCGACGCCTATGGGATCGGCGCCGGCCACTTCGTTAACGGAGGCCGGCGAAACCTGGACATCACCTACATCGTATTCAACAACGACATTTACGCCCTGACCAAGGGACAGGCCTCGCCCACCATCGCCAAGGGGCAGAAGACCAAGTCGATGTCGGAAGAATCGATCATGGAATCGATCAACCCCATCCAGTTGGCCCTGGCCTGCGGCTACACGTTTGTGGCCCGTGGCTACGCCCTCGACATCAAGTATCTGGTCGAGCTGATCGCTCAGGCGATTCAGCACCGCGGCAGCTCCCTGCTCGACGTTCTCCAGACCTGTCCGACCTATAACGACCTGCACAGCAAGAGCTGGTACGCCGGTCAAGTGGACGGGCAGCCTCGCCTCTATAAGCTCGAAGACACCGGACACGATCCCGTCGTCCACAATCCGGCCGATACCGCCGAACTGACCCAAAAGAAGGCCCAGGCCCTGCTTAAATCGCAAGACCCGTCGGGCCGGATCGCCCTGGGCGTTTACTATAAAAACGAAGTTCCCACCTACGAGGATTTCCTGAAGGAAAAGATCACCGCGCTCGAATCGAAGCCGCTGGTCGAGCTCGACCTCTACCACCGCGACATTACGCCCAATTTGCGCAGCTTGATGTAGGACCGCCGCGCTTAGCGGCTGGCCAGCGACGATCCTGCCGTTCCGCCGTTTTCGGCGGAGAAGAAGTTCTGCAGGTAGAGCTGCCGGTAGATGCGGCCGCCGATATGGGCCGCCTCGGGTCCGCTGACGTGGTATCCATAGCGCCGCAGCAAAACCACGAGAACGATTTGCGGGTGATTTCGAAGAACGTCCGGGCTGGCATAGGAGACGAACCAGCCGATTTCCCCCCCGCGCGTTTCGTCGGTGCAAGTGCCCGTTTTGGCATACACCATTTCGCCATCCGGGGTGTAGCTCTCGCGAGCCGTGCCGAACTCCACGGCCCCCAGCATGCCCTCGCGAATATCTTCCTCATGCGGACCGAGGTCGATCCTCCGCTTGAGCCGCGGCGCAAAGTCCTTCACCTGCTCCTGGGTGCGCGGGTACTGGAGGTAGTACAGGGAGCCGCCGTTGGCAAAGACGGACATCATGGCCGCCAGTTGCAAGGGCGTGATGCGGATACTCTCGCCGAAACTCGTCATTTTCCCGATGCCGCCGCGGTAGGCGGGCGGGGGAGCGCTCGGGAACGTGCCCGACTGCTCCTCGCGAATACCCCATCCGGCGGGCTCGCCGAGTCCCAGCATATGGGCATAGCGGGAGACAACATCGAAACCCAGGCGCTGGCCCAATTCGGCGAAAAACTCATTATTCGAATGGGCGATCGCCTCGGTGAGATCCAACGACTCGTACCGGCCTACGCGAAGCATCGTGCGGCCGGTGATCAGGCCCTGCTGGAGGGCCGCCAGGGCAATCACCGGCTTGATGGTCGAGCAGGGCTCGAAACCGGAAGAAAAGGCCAGCTTCTGATTGACGATTGAAAGGATCCGGCCGTTATTCGGATCCAAAGCTACGACGGAACCGTAGTAGGGGCCGAGGGCGGCAACCGCCGCCCGGCGCACGACCGGGTCGTCAAACGCCGTGAAGTCGCCCGCCGTGGGATTCAGGCGCGCGGGGTAATAACGGGCGGGGCGCACGTAGTGGCGCACGTAGCGGCGCCGGATGACGGTTCGCCGGGCGGCCACGCGAACGCGGGCATGGCGAACGACTCTGTGGTGACCGACAGCATGGTAAACAACGGTTCGGCGGCGAGCGGCGATATGCCGAACGCGGCGAACCCTCCTGCGCACCGCCGTTGAATGCTTAGCGGGTTTTGCCTTGGCGGCGGCTGGCCGCGCAGTGGTTGCCGGGATGGTTGCCGGGGATGTGGCGCTTTGCCGCGCGGCGGCCGGAAGCAAGCCCGCCAGAAGCGTCAATGTGAGGAACGCGATCGCGCCGCGCCATTTCGGAATCCAGGAGTTCCACGTCGTAGGACTGAGCACAGTCGTTTTAGACATCTGGTCGTTGGAACTGCACTCCTTAACGCCGCCTGCTCCAGCACCCACATTCTAGGGAAGTCGCCTGTCCCGGGCAATAGGGTTCGTTCCCCCATTTTCCATCCGGACACCGGTCAGCGGGATTTTTCCTTGCCCGCCGCAGCCTGTTGCGCCGCCGGCTTCTCGCTCTCGACCGTCAAAACCGGCAGGCCGAGTTCCTTGCGCAAGGCCGTTTCCAATTTGGCGCGGATATCGGCGTTCTCTTTGAAAAAGACGCGGGCGTTTTCGCGGCCTTGTCCCAGGCGCTCGCCCCCGTAGGAAAACCAGGTGCCGGATTTTTCCACCAGCCCGTGCAACAAAGCGAGGTCGAGCAGATCGTTTTCCCTCGATATGCCTTCGGCATAGAGAATGTCGAATTCGGCGTCGCGAAACGGCGCGGCCACTTTGTTTTTCACCACCTTAGCCCGCGTGCGGGCGCCGATCACGCGATCGCCGTCCTTGATCGACTGAATGCGCCGGATGTCGAGGCGGACCGAACTGTAGAATTTGAGCGCGCGTCCGCCGGTCGTCGTTTC
>Ga0307374_10006313_pt1 | contig 18740 bp, 16 predicted proteins | sample OX3MG_FD_202532 | JGI IMG/M metagenome (GOLD analysis project Ga0307374, IMG submission 202532) | Soil microbial communities from Risofladan, Vaasa, Finland - OX-3 | ecosystem: Environmental > Terrestrial > Soil > Coastal area > Acid sulfate soil | place: Finland: Risofladan, Vaasa | collected...
GCCTGGCGGAAGAACGGCTGGCTCTCCTCCTCGTTCAGCACCCACGCATGCCTGCCCGGCTTCAACTCCCCCGTAGGCGCCGAACCATACGACATGCACCCCAGGCATATCCGCGAAACCTTCATCCCCGTCCTGCCCAGATTCACGTATTCCATGTGTTTGTTCTCCGCTACTGGCTACAGGTTACCGGCTACAGGCCAGGAGCGAGTAGCTGGTCATAAATCCCCCGCGTCCGCTCATCGAAACAAACGAACTGGACTTGTTCCACGCCGATCGAGTCTGCGTGCGCCTTCACCGTCTGTACCGCAATCTTCGCCGCCCGCTCCGCTGGAAACCCGTAAACCCCCGTGCTGATCGCCGGAAACGCAATCGACTTCGCCCCATGCTCCCGCGCCAGCTCCAGGCAGCGCCGGTAGCAGCCGGCCAGCAGCCCATCTTCTCCGTGCCCGCCGCCGTGCCACACCGGCCCCACCGCGTGAAACACCCACTTCGCCGGCAGCCGGAACCCGGAAGTAGCCTTGGCGTCCCCCGTCGCGCACCCGTGCAGCTTGCGGCAGGCATCCAGCAACTCCGGCCCCGCCGCCCGGTGAATCGCCCCGTCCACCCCGCCGCCCCCCAGCAGCGACGTGTTGGCCGCATTCACAATCGCATCCACCTTCAGCTTGGTAATGTCTCCTGATACCGCCTTCAACTCCGCCATGGCTGCCTCCTGCCTCACCAGCCTACGCCGGCTCTGGGGAGTGGTACAAAAAAACGGCGATGTGAATTGGAATCAGTGAGATGTGCGCATTTTCTGCACACTTTGCACGCGCCCGAGGAGAGCGGGGTTGGCGGGGTGGCGGGGGGTGCCGGTGGGGTGCGGGTGGTTACCTTTGGGAGGGACGGGGGGTGCGCGAATGGGCGTGTTTTCGCTTTTTGTGCGCTACAGAAAGCCGGAACTGGCGGACTCCGTCGGGGCCGCTGAGTCAAGGTGGTTACCTTTGGGAGGGAGGGGGGGTGCGCCCGGAAAGGGAGCGGGCACCGGAGTGAGGGCTTTCGGCACGGGGGATGACCGCCCCACAGACAAAGACCTGCGGGGGGACTCTGGTGGCCGAAGCGCGACTGGGGAGGGTGGAGCATAGGTTTTTGTTCTTAGTCAATCATTATCAAATAATCTTCTTCTGTCAAGTGAAAAATGTGGATTATGGGAAGGCATTCAGAGACGGAAACACCGACCCCCTGATTTGACTCCCTCGGAAGTTGCGATGAGCCCTGAACTGAACAAATGGTCACTTCTCGGAAGGAAGATCCCGCAGATCTATCCCCAGTTGCTGACATTTTTTATAGAGATGACTTCGCTCGAGACCGAGAGCGTTGGCTGCCCGTGTAATGTTGCGATTCTGGCGTTGAATCTCGGCGAGGACCTCGGCGCGCTCGAAAGCAGAAACTCGCTCTGCCAGGGAGCCAGTGGCGAGCTCCGCTTCAGGTCTTTGAGAAGGCTTCGCGCGCGAAGATGGGAGGGCAGCGCGAACGGTGTCGGCATCGACCTCTGCACCGGCGAGAAGCAGCAGCCGCTCCACGATGTTGCGCAATTCGCGAATGTTGCCGGGCCACTCGTAGCGCTGGAGGGCTTCAATTGCCGGAGGCAGAAAAGGCACGGGCTTCCAACCGTTTTGAGCGCAAACCTGGGCGGCAAAATGCTCGACCAGCGAAGGGATGTCTTCAGCCCGCGCGCGCAAAGGTGGAAGCTCCATGGGGAAGACGACCACGCGGTGATAGAGGTCGCGGCGGAACGAGCCGGCTTCCACGAGTTGCTCCAGATTGCGATGGGTGGCCACGATGACGCGCACATTCACGGCGAGGGGCTTATCGCCGCCGATACGCTCGACCTGGCTTTCTTCGAGGACGCGCAGAAGCTTAGCCTGCATGGCGAGGGGCATATCGCCGATCTCATCCAGAAACAGCGTGCCGCGATGCGCCTGCTCGAACTTGCCGATGTGGCGCTGCGCGGCGCCGGTGAAGGAGCCCTTTTCATGGCCAAAGAGCTCGGACTCAATGAGTTCGGCCGGGACGGCGGCGCAGTTGAGAGTGACGAAGGGTCCGGTGCAGCGAGCGCTCTTCTCATGCAGGGTGCGCGCCACCAGTTCTTTACCGGTGCCGGTTTCGCCGTAGATGCACACGCGCGACTCGCTGGCTGCGACGCGTTCCATCTGGTTCATTACTCGGCGCATGGTTTCGCCGCTCCAGATGAGCGTGTGCTTGCCGATGCGCGAGCGCAGTTCGCGATTCTCCGATTCGAGGCGGGTCAGCTTGAGTGCGTTTTCGAGGGTGACGAGGAGTTTCTCTGTGGAGAGCGGCTTTTCCAGGAAATCGAGTGCGCCGAGGCGGGTGGCGCGGACGGCCATTTCGATGTGGGCCTGGCCGCTCATCATGACCACGGGCGCGGTCACGCCCGCGGTTTTCAGATCTTCGAGCAGTGCGAGGCCGTCGCGGCGCGGCATTACCACGTCGCTGAGGATCAAATCGAACGGCTGCGAGCGGGCCAGCTCCAGGGCGCGCGCCGCGTTGTCGCAGACCGTGGCTTCGTGGCCGGCGAGGCGGAAGGCGCGGGCGATGGAGGCCAGCGTGTTGGCCTCGTCGTCGATGACCAGAATGTTGGCTTTTATGCTCATGCGCTTGCCCTGGGGAGGGTGATGATGAAGGTTGCTCCGCTGCCGGCACGGCTATCCACCGCGATGGTTCCCGCGTGATCGGCGACGACCGATTGAACGATGGCCAGGCCGAGGCCGGTGCCATGCTGCCTGGTAGTGTAGTAGGGCGTGAACAGGCGCTCGCACTCTTCGGGGGTGAGGCCTTCGCCGGTGTCGGAGACGCGCACTTCGACGGTGTCTGCAATGGGCCTGGCGGCAACGGTCACAGTCCCGCCGTCGGGCATAGCGTCGATGGCATTCAGCACCAGATTGGAGAGTGCGCGATGGAGCAGCTCGGGGTCGGCGTTGAGGGGCATGGGTTCGGGCGCCACATCGGTGCGAAATTCGATGGCCGGGCCGTACGCGGATTGGTACAGGCTGCGCACCCGCTCCACCACAGCGGCAGCGTCGATCGGCTCGAGCTGCGGCCTGGGCATCCTGCTGAAATCGGAAAAGCGGCCAATGATGGTCTTCAGGTTGGCGATCTCCAGCGCTAACGTGCGCGTGCTCTCCTGAAATACCTCGTCGAACTCGGCGGGGGGAAGTTGGCGCGAGCGGGCCAGGTTCTCGACCGTAAGCTGGAGGGGAAACAGAGGGTTTTTGAGCTCATGCGCGAGGCGGCGCGCCAGTTCGCGCCAGGCCGCCACGCGCTCGGTCTGCACCAGGCGCTTGCGCTGCGCCGAGAGCTGCGCGGTCATGTGATTGAAGCTGCGCGCGAGGACGGTCAGCTCGCCTCGTCCGTGCACTGGAACCGTGACGTCCCAGTTGCCATCGGCGATTGCCTCGGCCGCGCCGGCCAGTTCTTCGATGGGGCGCGAGACGCGAGCGGCGATCCACAGGCTGAACACAATCGCCAGCAGGATTCCGCCGCTGGCCACTCCGTAAGCGATGGCGCGAATGTGCTGCTGCGCCGAAACCATGCCGGCGCGCGAGATGGCGACGGTGAGCACCGCTAGCACCTTGCCCTGTCGATTCTTGAGCGGAATGGCGTTCACGTCGATGCTGTCTTCCCGCTGCCTGGTCAGATAGAGAACGGAACTCGCCTGCCGGCCATCGATCAACGCGGAAAGGACGACAGGCCGATATGCGATTGCGTTCGGCAATGGGCCGTCCACTCCCACCAGGCGCTGCGGATCGAACGCGATCAACGCCGGGGCTGCGCCCGTTGCCTGTGTCAGGCTTACATTCTCAGCCGGCAGTTGCGGCGCGGAAGCGGCATAAAGGCCGACAGTCATGCCAGGCGCGACGGGCAGTTCGGAGACAAAGCTTTGGTCGAGTCTTTCGCCGCCGATGAGGCGCACAGGCTTGTCGGCGCCGGTGACTGCGCGCACCGCGAAGAGGCCCAAGGCAGCGGTTCCATCGGGAAGGTCTTCGCGCTTGAGGAATGGGGCGTCCGAAGACGCCGCCACCACCGGTTCGGGATAGCCGAAGCGCGCCGGCCACTGCGCGGAACTGACGATGTCTCCTGCGGGGCCCACGATCTCAAGAAAATCCAGATGGGCTTCCTGCGCCATGCGCTGAGCGTCGCTCACGTAGGGCGTCTCGTCGCCGGTGGCGGCGATGCCCAGCGCAATGGAACGCGCTTCGGCGCTGCCCGCGAGGCGATCGACAGCCGCGGCGACTCCGGCGGAACGGTGCTGGAACTCCCGCTGGAACTGGGCGACAAAGAGAGCCGTCTCCTCGCGATCGCGCTGCTCGAAAACCTCACGGATGCGCACCAGCACGGTCCATGCAACCAAGGTAACGGCAACGGACACGGTGAGAGAGAAGAGCAGAAGAAGGCGCTGGCGCAGGCTCATGGCGAAGCCTCCAGGGAGGCGGAAGCCAGGTCGGGCGAGCCATCATAGCGCAGATGAAAATCGCGCACGCGTGCTCCGCAGGCGTATGCAATGGGGAGATGCACCAGCGGAATCAGGTTTTTCCGGGCGAGCACTGCTCGCTCGGCTTGGTACACCGATTGCGCATCGGGGCCGAAGGCGGGTGACGCCTGGCCGGATGCGCGAACCACCTCGGCAAGATCGTCGGCGGCATTGGTTCCAGTCAATCGAAACACCCGCAAAGCCATGTCGGCGCTTTGCGAGCCGGACGGCGCAAGCTGCACGGTAAAGCCGGCCTCGCGCAGGTCGAGCGCGATGCGCTGCGCCGCGAGCTGCAAGGTTGCGCCGGCGCCGGCTGCGAGCCACAGTCTGGGCGGCGTGAGGCCGCCGCGCAGTTCGCGTGCGCGGTTCAGATCCCGTGCTGCGGGAAACAGGAATGCGAATCCCGAAATGGCTTGCGGAAGGAGCGCCCCGGAGGCGATTCCCTGATGCTGAAAGACCACGTTGGCAAGAACGCTGCGATCGACGGCATCGGCGATGGCCGCGCGAAGATTCTCATTCTCGAGCGCTGCGGAAGTTCCGAGCTGAAGCGCAAGAATCTGCACGGGCGTGGAAACCGCAAGCGCCAGGTGCTGCTGCTGTGCCTCACGGATGCTGTCGGCCGGGACTTCGACCACATCGGTCCGATCCGCACTGAAATCGAGCCACTGGTCGTCGATGGAGCGGCGAGTGCGAATCTGGATCGAGTCAAGGAACGGCCGGCCCTGCCAGCAGGACTCGCAGGCCGTCAATGTGACGACGCCGTTGGCCTGGCCGGCAACCTGAAAGGGACCCGTTCCACCGTCGGGTGCGGGAGCCTGCATGTCGGCAATGAGAAACTCGTTGCCGGCGAGAATTCCGGGGAGATTCGGCATGGCGGATTCGCTGGTGAACAGCACGGAGCCTCCCAGCGCGCGGACGTTTCCCCAAGGGCAGTTGTTGCCGCATGAAGCCATCAGCGAGGCAACGACCGCGATCGAGGTCAGCGGCGATCCGTCATGGAACTCGACGCCGGGGCGCAGGCGGAAACGCCAGCGGTGCGCAGCGCTTTCCGAGATCCAGGAAATTGCGAGCGCGGGATGAAGCGCGCCGTCGATACCGGTGTCGGTAAGGCCATCGAATATGAGCCGCCGCGCCATGCCGCCCGAGCGGTCCAGGGGATCGCCGGCGGTCTCCGCGCGCAATGTGCCGCCATAGTGCGGACGTGTGCGCGCCCCGGCGGGCACGGCGAGCACCGCGATGAGGCAGCTAATCACAAGCTTCCGACACACGATCCACCTCGTAGTCCCAGCCGCGGCCCTGCTTCGCTTTGCGTACGATCATCCATGCGCTCTTTCCATCAGGCGCCGTAGCCATCGCCATGGGCGCGCCATTCAGCAGCAGCGGCTCGCTGACCGGCACAGCCTCAAGCGCGGGCACGGCGAAGGCGCGCAAGCTGTCTCCGGCGCCGTCGCCCGAAGACGAAACGATCACATGCGCAGGCGCCCCGCACATTGAGGCGATGACAGCGAAGTCGCTACCCCAATCACGCGTGCCGGCAACAGGCTGGAGACGTCCGTTCTCCGCAAGCTCGACCTTGCCGTCGGTGGCGACCATCAGCACCGCGGCGCCTGCCGGGCGTCCCGGGAAAAGGCCGGCGTCGTAGAAGGGCGGCCACTCCGCTCCGAGCGATGGCGAAACCACGCCGGTGAAATAATCGCGGCCGGGGTTGTAGAAGGCCCGCGTCCACCCATCCTGTCCGGACTGAAATAGCGGCCAGGGATCGTCGCTGCGGTGGCACTGGATGGTCCAAGTCTGCGGCGCGACGATGGTCGCCGATGTGGAAGCTCCCGAGCAGGCTACGCCGGGAGCGAACGCGGTGAAAGCTGCACCATCCGCCGATGGGATGACTGCTCCGCGGGGATCGCGCGAACCGGCGCGCAGCGCGCTCAACTCGGCTTCCGCCTTCTCGGCCCATCCCTGGGCGGTCTTGCTGAAAACGGCCACTCTTTCGGTCGTGAGCACCACCAGGCTGTCGCCGGCCATGCTCGCCGCAAGGATCTGCGACGGCGAGTTTGTCCCGGCGGGAACATCTTTCCATTGGAGGTCGGACTCCCGCGCAATCACCTCGCGATGCAGCTTGATTTTTTGTCGAGTGGGGTCGTCGGGCGTGGGCGCGGAACCGGCGGTCACCATCACGACGCGGGTGTCATTGCCTTCGCCGATCTCCGCCACCCACAATCCGCCGGCCGGATTTTCGCTGAGGGTTACGGCTACTGTGTTGGCACCTTCGGAACTGGTGAATGTGATTCCGTTCGCTTTCAGGTCATCTTCGAGGGTTTGGCGAATTACAGGAAGCCGATCGTTGGAGATGGCGGAGAAATTGCGCAGCGAGAAGGCTACGGGCCCTGGTCCAAGGATCTCCGCGATGCGCGCGGCAAGATCGGCAGCCGGCTTGTCCCACGGGGTGCTTGCGGCGTGCGCGGCTCCGGCGAGCAGGACAAGTGCGCCGGCAAATATGCGAAGAGCCGACTTTGCGCGCATTTGCTCCTGCCCCGGAGGTCTCATGGCTTCCGTCTTCCTGTTGAGGGTCTTGCGCGGATTATACCGTTCCCCGCGATGGTTCCATCCCCCACCGTTCGGCGGGGGATGAAGCCGCCGCGCTTGCTTCATCATTGGCCGGGCTTCTTGTCAGGAGAGGAATCGTTGTCCATCTCCTGCTTGATCGCGGGCATCGCACCCATCCCCTTGAAGACGTCATTGGCGAAGAAGAACTTGCCGTCGGAAGGCACCATCACCATCTGGATCTTGTCGGAGAGCCGCTCGGCGACGATCTTGTTGATCAGCAGGGGTGAGCGGTTCAGCAGGTCCGCCTCGCTTTTCATGCGCTCGGCGTTAGCCGCCGCAAGCAAGCGGATGCGGCTCGCCTCAGCATCGGCCAGGAGGTTGCGGCGCTGCAATTCCGCCTTGCTGTCGATCACCTTGGCTTCGGCATCGGCTTCGGCATTCTGGATTGTCGCCTCCTTGCGCGCTTCGGCCTCGAGCTTGCTCTGCTCAATCTGCTTCTGCTTCAAGGGCAGCGTGTATTGCATGGCATCGGCGTCGCCCTTGGCCTCCACCACCTTCGACTGCGCATCGCCTTCGGCCTCTTTTACCTTTTGCTTCGCTTCGGCTTCGGCCTGGAGTTCGGCAATCCTCACCTGCTTTTGCTGAATCTCGGTCTGGATCCCGAGCTGATCGTCTTCCTGCTCCTTCAGAAGCAATCCTTCCAATCCCTTTGCGTACTCTTCGGGAAGCTGAATCTCGGAGAGCATCACCTCCTCCACCACGATGCCGTCCTGCGCCAGCTTCTGTCTGATGATTGCGGCAGCCTTTTCCCGCACCTCCTCCCGCCTGCTGGAGAAGATCTCGCGGACTGTGTACTGCGGGGCCAACTCGCGCCAGGCACTGGCCACCACTGGAGGCACCAGTTGCTTGTCAGCGGGCTGGGGCAGATGCGCCTGCCCGCCGGCAAGCCTCGACGGATCGAGCCGGTAGCGCACTGTCACGCCCAGGCCGATGTTCAGCCCTTCGCGCGACTGCACTTCCAGGCCGGCTTTCTCCACCGCTGCTCTTCCTCCTGCTCCTGGCTGCCCCAGTCCGGCGGTGAAGAGATGGTCCCGCAGGTCGAATATCTGCACGCTGTCGATCAATGGAGTGACCAGGTGCACGCCGGGGTAGAGCGTTCCCGGCAGAGTGCCACTCATCTGGCTGATGCGCACGCCACCCATCCCACTGGGCACCACCACAATACTGGCCGCAATCAGGAGTGGCACGCATGCGGCGATGGCGAGAACAATCGGTTTCCGCCACAGAATCTGCGGCTTCGTTTCCAGTTCAGGCGTAAATTCCGGTTCGGCGCTCTTCCGGCGCATCGCCATCACGCGCAAGTAGAGCGAGTAGAGCGGAGTGAACAGGGCGGACATCAGCAGCACAGCCCCGGTCAGTGTAAAAAGCAGCTTCAACGCGAGCATTTGCGGCCTCACTTTCGGTTCTTGTGCTCTTTTTGTCCGCGGTTCCCCGGCCACGGAGCAAGCAGCAGCCGGACCAGCCCTCCGAAGGTCAACTCCTCCAGCAACAATCCCGTCACAATGGGCAGAAGAAGCGCGCCCAGGCTCATAAGGGCCTCCTTAGCGGTTCTCCGCGGCCGCGGCACCCAACGCCTCAATCGCGGGCACAGGAGATGCCGGCTCTGCTGTGGCTGGCGCAGCCTGCGCCGTCACCACCTGCCTTGCGGCGGGTGTAGTCTCCGGCGCCGGGCCAAACAGCAGCGCCGTCTCCTGGTTGCGCTCGCCTATCAGCTCCACGGTGTCACCTACCGCGATTTCGCTGAAGAGCTTTTCCACGTCCGCCTTGCCCATGCGGATGCACCCGTGAGAGGCTGCCTTGCCGATCGAACTGGGAGCGTTGGTGCCGTGAATGCCGTAGCCGCGGATGCTCAACCCGATCCAGCGCGATCCCACTGGATTGTGCGGCCCCGGCTGCACGGTTTTGCCGTCGTGCTGGTAGACCGGGTTGGCCACTCGGCGCTGAATGGTGAACGTCCCTAGAGGGCTGGGAGTGGAGGGCTTGCCGACGGCAACGGGGAAGACTTCCTTCACTTGCCCGTCTTCGATGAGGGCCAGCTTGCGGTCTTCCAGGCTCACCACGATCACCCGCTTCGGCGCGCTCTGCGCCAGCGCCATAGCCGCCATCCCCAGCATCATTGCCGCCGTCATCCAGCTCGTCCGCTTCATCGCATCCTCCCCACCCCTCGTTGTGAACTGCCTGTGCCCGGGAGAGATGCAACTGGCATTCCGTGGCAGATGTGCTGAATCGAAAGCACTTAGTATCGAAATGAAGGAGAAAATCCGTGTAAGGGCGCACACAGTGTGGCAGCGCAGACACGCTCACAATCAAAAGAATTGTCAGGAGGGGGGATGTTCGGGGTGGATCATCAACGAGAGGCGCTGTGGGAGAACTGGCGGGATTGAATTGATTGACAACGAGAGATCGAGGAGATGATTTGGACGCAACCTTCAAGTCCGCGCCAGATTACAATTGGCACTCAGGACCAAAAGCTGACGAAGTCGCGAGAAGTTGTCCCCATGGTGCTCTCGTGGGTTGAATCTGGTGCAGGCAGATATGCCCGCATGTTATTTTTGGCGCAATTTGGAGATCCCCTTGAACGGATGGAAATGCGACTGTGCGCCTATGGTTTTCTCCGGCGAGTGAAGTTTCCATTTATCGCCAACTGGCGACGCAGGTCCAACTCGCGATCTTGAGCGGCGATCTGAAGCCCGGTGAGCGGCTCCCGAGCACGCGCGACCTGGCGCGGCGCTTCGGTATCCATCCCAACACGGTGAGCGCCGGATATCGGCAACTAGCGCGAGACGGTTGGGCGGAATACCTTGGATTCAATGACAGAGAGACAACCGCGATCCCGTTCTTTGCCGGTGAAAGGATACTCATGGCAGTCCGCGGTTGACGGTGCGTCCGCCGGCACCTTGCAGCTTGCGGTCAGTCCCGATCTGATACAAAGGATGCGGCTGCGGAACTGGCGGAGCCGGGGTTGCAAACGTATCCTTTCGCCGGAGGGCTGGCCATGTTGCCCAAACATCTCGCAATTCTTCTCGGGTTGTCGCTCACGGCATCATTCGGATGCGCCCAGGCGGCTGGCAACTGCGACGCGCTGACCGGGCTGAAGCTTGCCGGCGTGGAGATCACCAAGACGACGGCGGTGCCAGCCGGCTCGACCATTCCCGCGGCGTATCCGGGCGCGCCGGCTTACGCCGGGCCGCCGCTGCCGGCTTATTGCCGCGTGGATGGGGTGATCAACCGGCGCAAGGGTGTGGGAGGCGAGGAGTTCGGCATCGGGTTTGCCCTGGCCCTGCCCGAGCTGTGGAACGGCGACTTCATGATGCAGGGCGGCGGCGGCGGCAACGGCGTGGTCGCGCCGCCATTCGGCATGTCGTACAGCGGCGACAAGCCGGCGCTGGCGCGTGGCTTTGCCGTTGCCAGCACGGATACCGGACACAAGGCGAAGACCGGCCCGTTCGACTTCTCATTTATGCGCGACCAGCTGGCTTATCTGGATTTTGCCTACCAGGCCAACGCCGAAGTTGCGGGCGTGGCCAAGCAGATCGTAGCGGCGTATTACCGAAAGCCTGCCTCCTACTCCTATTTTGTGGGCTGCTCCACCGGCGGGCGTGAGGGCATGATCCTGTCGCAGCGTTTCCCGACAGTCTTCAATGGAATTGTCTCCGGCGATCCGGCGATGCGCACGGGATTCTCCAATCTCGCCATCGCGCAATGGATTCCCGTGGCCTACAACCAGGCGGCGCCGCGCGATGCCGAGGGCAAGCCGGAAACGGACAAGCTCATCACCGACAAAGGCCGCAAGCTCTTCATGGCTGCTTTGCTGAAGCAGTGCGATGCGATTGACGGCATTGCCGACGGGATGATCTCCGATCCGCTCGACTGCCATTTCGATCCCGCCGTGCTGGCGTGCAAGGGCGCGCCGGACGACTCCTGCATACCCGCGGCAACCGTGGCCGCTATCAAGAAGGCCTTTGCCGGCCCTGTGGATTCGCGCGGGTACCAAGTGTATCCCGGTTTCCTCTACGACACCGGAATTGCGGAAAAAGGCCCGGTGCCGGGACTGCTGGCGCTGGGCACGCGCGGCATCTTCGGCCCGTACACGAAGGCGATGACTATAGACCTGGACAAGCTGGAGGAGAAGGCCTCCGATCCGCTGGTGGAACCGGCGGCCACCATGCTTTCAACGTTCTCGGGCGAGGGCGGCAAGCTCATCTTCTTTCATGGTGACAGCGATCCGTGGTTTTCGCCGCTGGATACGCTCGATTACTACAAATCGCTGGCGGCAGCCAACGGCGGCGCGGACAAGGTGGCCGAATGGAGCCAGATGTACCTGGTTCCCGGCATGCGCCACTGCGGCGGCGGCCCGGCGCTGGACCAGTTCGACATGGTGAGCGCCATCGTGAACTGGGTGGAGAAAGGGACCGCGCCCGAGGACGTGATTGCGACGGGGCGCGCGTTTCCAGGGCGCAGCCGGCCGCTGTGCCCGTATCCCAAGCACGCACAGTACAAGGGTTCGGGCGATCCGCAGGACGCGGGGAACTTTGCGTGCGTCGACTCGAAGTAGACTTTGGATCGGTGGTCGTGACCAGGCTGCCGGAATCGTGCGGACTGCGCTCCGTTATTACCGTGCCGTGCGGTGCATTGCTACCGGGGGCCTTGTTCAAGCTGTCAGCCGAGGCGCTGCGGCGGATTGCGATCCCCAATTGCCGGGTCCGCGCAATGCGATGCGCGGTCGTATCTCAAGCCTTTACTTCGGCGATTTCTGGTTGAGAATCTCTTCAATCGTGGACTTCGGCACGGGCAGGTGATCTTCGTTTTCCTTCAGCCACTGGTGATAATCCTGCTCGATCTCCGGTGACCACCGGGCATCGATCTGGCCGGCGCTGTACTTCTTCTCGCGCAGGCGCTGGTGACCAAACATGTCCTCGAGGTGCGTGCGTTCGGAATACTGCACCACCCGCTCCGCCAATTGCGGCGGTATAAAGATGACACCGCCATTTCGTCCCAGCACGACATCGCCCGGCATAACCAGCACATGCCCTATTCGCGTGGGCCCATTGATGCTGACCATGGTCGAGTTCAGCAACCTTCCGCTGGCAAGAGTCCCGAAGTGATGTGACGGATCGTAATAGCGAACGAATGAAGTGAAATTAGGCAGTTCGTTCAAGCCGTTGATGTCGCGGACCGCGCCGTCGTAAACAATGCCATTGCCGGATCGCGCATAGATGGCGTTGCCGACATTGTCACCCACAGACGGCCCATCCTCTTTCAGTCCGAAGTGGTCGCATACGTACACATCGCGCGGCTGCAACATGTCCACCGGCCAAGCATTGGTGCCGCCCTGGCGATGCGCCTCCTTCCCTTGCTCCTCAATCACTTTTTCAACGTCCGGCCTTCCTGGCATCCAAACTGCCGTCAACGCCCGGCCCACCAGTACCTGATCCGGATGGATGGTGTACCAGCCGTCCTCATACTGGTGCATGAAGCCGGCGCCGCGGAGCGTGGCCCACGCCTCTTCCAGGGTCACGCTTTTCATCCGATCGAGGATTTCGTCCGGCACTTTGGGCCGCCCGTCGGGATACCTTTCGCCGTGCCAGTCGGGCGTGTACTTGATCACGTCCGCCGCGGTGAAGAATTCCTGTTGCGCAATCAGGCGAGGAGCGATTGCCGCCACCGCCGCACCGGCCAGAACACCTGCAATGAATCTCCGCATCTTCTCAATCCCCTGGTTGATCGTCTGTCTTGAAGCCCCGGCTTACTTCTCGGGTTCGAACCAAGTTGTCCCGGGCATCTGGGCCTTCTTCGCTACGTCCTCGTTCATCTCAACGCCCAATCCGGGCCGGTCAGAGGGGGTCACGGCACCATTCACGATGATGTTGCCCTCCTTCACCCAGGTGTTCCAAAGATCCTGATGATTGATCCAGTGCCACTCGCAAAAGAGGAAGTTGGGGAAGGTGGTGCATGCGTGGGCCGTGGCCATGGCGCCGATAGGCGAAACCACGCAGTGCGGGGCCACCGGGACATAGTAGGCCTGCGCCATATTGGCAACTTTCTGGGCTTCGGCAATGCCGCCGACCTTTTGAAAATCGGGCTGGATGATATCGACAGCTTCCTTGTCAAGCAGTTCTCGATACCCCCAGCGCATATAGAGGTTTTCGCCACAGGCGATCGGCGTGGAGGTTGAGTGCCGGATGTCGGCCATGGCATCGATGTCCTCGGCAGGAACCGGTTCCTCCAGCCACAACAGCCGGAACGGCTCGAGCGCCTTCGCCACCTTCTTGCCGGTTGTGGCATCATAGCGACCGTGCATGTCGCAGGCCAGCGCCATCTCCGCAGGCATCGCCTCGCGTACATGCGAGACCCACTTGACCATACGATCGATTTCTCCGTTGCTGGCGGTCCAATTCGCACGATCCCATCGCGCCGGATCCCGGGCGTCGTCCAGATCGATCTTCATGGCTTTGAAGCCCTGGCTCTTGATCCACGGAATCTTGCGGTCCGCCTCCGGACCAATGGGAACTTCCATGTCGGAGTCGCAATAGATCAGGACGCTATCGCGGAACTTCCCGCCCAGGAGCTGGTAGACGGGGAGTCCGAGCGCTTTGCCGGCCAGGTCCCACAGGGCAATCTCAAGACCCGAGAGAGCGGTGACATACTGGCCCGCCTGCGCTCCAGCGAAGATTCCGCCGGTGCGAATCCTCTCCCAGATCGCTTCCACATTGAGGGGGTCGCGCCCCACAAGCATGCGGCGCCATCCACGAATCAAAGAGGCGGCGCCGACCGCTGCGTCGGTGCACTCTCCCTGTCCGTAGATGCCCTGATCGGTGTAGATCCTGACATGGGTCTGGGGGCCGTGAACGAGCACCTGAGCGGTGCGCACATCCGTGATTTTGAGCCGGGGCCGCTGTTGGGGAGTGCTGTTGGCCTGGACCGCTTCCGCCAGGGCTGGAAGTGAAAAAGCCGATACGGAGCCGAGTGCCTGGAGGGCAGCGCCCTTCAGAATCGTTCTTCTGGAAAGTTGAGCCATGATCTCCGGGGACCTGTTCCTGTTTGGTGTTGCGTGGGCGTGCACGAGCAAACGTTTACCGAACAAAACGCTGCAGAAGAATCTGCGATGACCTTCCGTCAAAAGCCCCTTAAGGTGGCGAAGCTTACAAAAGCGATTTAGCGCTTGTCAACGGTATTTTTGTCTCTCGACAAATTTTCCCCTGTCTCTCCCGCATCCATCCACCGATCAAGTGGCGAATCTGAGAGAGTTGATCTTTGTCCCCATGGTCCCTTCCGCCGGACTTTCACGGCCGGCTTGTCCCGGTAGAACACAACGAACCGCTGGCTTTGTGATCTCCCGGTGGAGTGGAATTGCGGCTCACCGCTGCTTTCCGATCGGGTAATCGTTTACGGCGCGACGACGGGCGTGTAGATTGGTGAAGCAGTTTGGCAGACGCGAAGCGACTGACTTGGAACGATCGCGCGTCTATCAAACCGGTCCCGGCATCATCGACGAGTAGCGCAGGCCGAGAATGACTCCAGCAAACGCCAGATGGGGGGAATCACTGCGATGGGCAGGTTGCCAATCCGAGCCGTGCTGGTCTTCTGGATCTTCCTGCTCAGCGCAATCGCGTTCCTGGATCGGACAAATGTTTCCATCGCAGGCCCTCAGATCAGCCACGAATATGGTCTGGGGAACGTACGGCTGGGCTGGGTCATCAGCGCCTTTCTCATCGGATATGCCGCATCGCAGGTGTTGGCGGGATGGATTGCAGTTCGCCTCGGCCCGCGTCGCGCGCTCACGCTGGCCGTATTGTGGTGGGGCGGTTTCACTTTTGCCACCGCGCTGGTTCCTCCGGCAATGCGGGGCGCCATCTGGGCGCTGATTGCCGTCCGGTTCGCGCTGGGGGTTGGGGAAGCGATCATCTATCCCGCTTCCAACCAATTCGTGGCGCGATGGATTCCACAGAATGAACGTGGCACCGTGAATGGCGTGATCTTCGCCGGGGTGGGTGCTGGAGCGGGGCTGACTCCGCCTTTGCTGGTTGCCATCATCACCCATCACGGATGGCGCGCTGCCTTCTGGTTCAGCGCGTTGGTGGGCGTGCTTGCCGGCGTTCTCTGGTATGTCATTGCGCGCGACACGCCGGAAGAACATCCACTCGTTTCCGCGGAGGAGATGCACCAGATTCGCGCCGGTATTGGCGAGATCACAAACCGGGCGGGGGCGAAGCCGCGCGTTCCATGGAGCGCGATTCTCCGCAGCCGGACGCTGGTTGTGCTGACATTCACGTACTTCTGTTTTGGCTACGTGGCCTGGATCTTTCTGGGCTGGTTCTTCATGTACATGAGGCAGGCGCGGGGGCTCGACCTGAAGGCAAGCGCGTTCTACACCATGTTCCCGTTCATCGCCATGACTGCTTTTTGTTTCGGTGGAGGGGTGATCAGCGACTGGATCACAGCGCGGCGCGGACCGCGGGCGGGCCGGTGCGGCCCCGGTTTCGTCTCGCTCCTCGTCACCGCCGGCCTGTTGATAGTGGGTTCGCGCGTCGCCAGCGCGCCGGTGGCCGCCATGATCCTGGCGCTGGGCGCAGGCGTACTTTACATTTCCCAAAGTTCCTACTGGTCTGTCTCAGCCGACATCGCAGGGGAAAGTGCGGGAATTGTTTCCGCCGTGATGAATATGGGCGCGCAGATCGGCGGTGCTGCTACCGCGTCACTTACGCCCTGGATCGCACAGCGGTTTGGATGGACCACCTCTTTCCTTGTCGCGGCCCTGCTGGCCGCGGCAGGAGCTTTTGCGTGGCTCGGTGTAGATCCTGCAACCAGGATTGCAGGACCACAACCCTGCGGCGACTCCACGATCGCTGTTGTCAACGATCCCTGATGTCACTCTCAAACCTGTGGTGGGAGAAAATGCATGGATTCTTCTCAGAAGGGAAACTCTGTATCGAATCAGGCGAGAACAATTGAAGACCACATCCTTCGGTATGGATGGATTGCCGGCCTTCTTGCGGCAGGCATTTCGCTGGCGGCCATGCAGGGTGCACAATCTCCTGTGCCAATTCCGGTCGTCGGAGCCTCGATTCAAAATGGCGATGCAGGTAACTCCACTGCGAACGGTCCCGGTCCAGCCGAATTGCTCGTCGCTTTCCGACATGTCGAGGTGGCGTCCGTCTCCGATGCCATTGAACAGCTTTTGGGCCGCCGTGCGTATTTGTCACACCGGTTGCAGCCGCTGTTTCCAACGCGGTTTGCCGGTTACGCAGTGACTGTGCGGATGGAAAAGCAGGAGAATCGCGACCCCCATGCGGTGGATGGAATGCTGCAGGCCATCGACCGCGGAGAGAAGAATTCTGTTTATGTGATGTCAATCGAAGATGGAGCAAATATTGCCGACATGGGCGGCTTAATGGGCACGGCCATGGCGGCTCGCGATTTTTCCGGCGCGATCATTGATGGAGCGGTGCGCGACACAGCCTACCTGAGAAAGATCGGGTTTCCGGTTTATGCCACCGGGATTGCTCCTTCCACGCTGGTCGGACATTACAGGTGCACTGGGACCCAAGCGCCCGTGGTGATCGATGGTGTGACGATTCACGCGGGCGACATTGTTACGGCGGACGACGATGGAGTGGTGATCGTTCCGAGAGACCGGGCGGAGGAAGTCCTCCGGCTCGCACAGCAGCTCGATTTCAAAGAACATTCGATGTATCCATTGATTGAGAAAACCAAGTCCATTGAACTCGCGGTACAGCAGTTCGGCAGATTGTGAAGCGGACGGGCGGGAATGCAAGCTCCATGCTGGCTTGGCCCGGACGCACCTGCGGCATGAAAGGCATCGGCTGGCAGCAGGAGAACTGGCGGCTCGGTCCGGGACCCCATGGCCGAGGCGTGGGCTCGCACCGTCTCTGGCTGCCGTGGGTTTCGGCCAATCGCCTGCACGGCGTTACGGGGCTCCAGGATTACGACTCAGCGTTGTACAAATAGTTGTCAGTTGTGCCGAATGCAGTCCGTAATGGGAAGGCAGATAGACGGCGCAATTCACTTAGGAACAGGTGAACAACGTGGCAAAATGACATCGAACCCAGACGCTCTCATTCCGCGCAGAGTTTTTCTCAACTGGCCGGCGAAACAACGGGCTCATGTCCGGAGCTGGACGCGTCGCCGCAATTCGCCGTAGGATATCAACTTTATCTCCGGCCGCTCCCGCAGATGTTCCAGCGCCCGCAGCTCCGTTTCCCGTGATTCTCGCAAACGCGTTCTGACGCGGGCCAGCGCGTCGTCGTAATAACCCGGGTGCGTCACCAGTTCCCAGGTCCCGTTCGGCAGATTTTCGAGCAGGGCCGGCAGGGTGGCGGAATCGAGCGTTCCCGTGGCCAGAACGCCAAGGGCCCCCGAGGTGGTGGCAAATCCCTCTTCCTCCACGATGTGCCGAAAGCGGGCTTGCAATCCACGCAGCATGCGCACCTGGACCCGCCGGAGCAGTGCCGCATCCGGCGTGGCGCGCACACTCCACGCTGGTTCAAAGGGATTGCGCACCGCAAATATCCCGCGCTCGCGAGCTGCCCGCAACAACGGCCGAAGCACCGAGAGAAACATGTGAGTGTGCTTGTGTGTGTCCACGTGAGTCAGAGTCATGCCACGGGCTTGCAGGTACGCGATCTGCGCTCGCGCCTCGGCTTCGATCTCATCTTCCGCAATCCGACCGGTCAGCAGGTCTCTGAGAAAAGCGCCCAGGGTGGAGCGAAAGCGCCCTTCACGCGCCGGAGCCAGGGTGGAGAGTTTCGCGGGTTCGAGCACCGGTTCGCCATCCACCAGCACCACGTGGCAGCCCACGCCCAGGGTCGGGGCGGAGCGTGCCAGCTCGATGGCCTCATCGGTGGCCTCGGCGCGCGCCATCAGCGTGGCGCTGGTCAGCACGCCCGCACGATGCAATTCCAGGATGCCGCGGTTCACTCCCGGGGTCAGCCCGAAATCATCCGCGTTCACGATGAGGGAACTCACGCGGTGAGTGTATCAACTCTTCGATGGAACCCGATGGGCGGTCGTGATTCACCAGCCCGGCAGGCTCTATTGTTCCGCTTCCAGTGCTTCCACAATGTCCTCGACGCTGGGTTTGGAGTGGCGCAGATGCTCGTAAACCCGCGCGCGCTCCTCAACATTCAGCGTGGGGATGAACGCCAGCATGCGCCGCAGCGTCACGGAAACGTCGTCAATGTAGTTCATCAACCGGATTGCTTCTCCACTTAACGGCATACGCAGTACCCCTCGGGCAATTCGATTACAAGCTCTATTGTAGGCGTTGGCTGGAAGGTGCGTCAGGACGGCCGCAGATCGAAGAGTCCTGGCAGCACTTCGCCGGCCTTGCCCTCAACGATAGCGGTGAACGAGGAGGCATTCAGCGGCCGTTCGGGCCCAACATAGACGGTGCGCGCACCGGCATGCCGCGCCCAGTTGACAAAGCCGGCCGCGGGATAAACGGAACCGGAGGTGCCGATGACCAACATGAGACTGGAGCGGGCAATCTCGCGCTCGATGCGGCTCATCTCCAAGGGCATTTCGCCGAAGAAGACGATGTGCGGCCGCAGGCGCGCGCCACATTCGCAGCGGCCCACCTCCTCCAGGC
>Ga0307374_10006316_pt1 | contig 18733 bp, 18 predicted proteins | sample OX3MG_FD_202532 | JGI IMG/M metagenome (GOLD analysis project Ga0307374, IMG submission 202532) | Soil microbial communities from Risofladan, Vaasa, Finland - OX-3 | ecosystem: Environmental > Terrestrial > Soil > Coastal area > Acid sulfate soil | place: Finland: Risofladan, Vaasa | collected...
CCCACGTTCGTTTCGTCCAATCCACAGGAACCTCCTAACCGGAGAGCCGTATGCGGGAAAACCGCCCGTACGGTTCGGAGGGAGGGGGAGCCGAACTCAATCGGCTCTCCCTACCCCTATCGACCTACGCACGTCTCATTCTTAACCGGGCAAATATAAGAGAGCAAAACGGGCGCCAACCCCGTTCGCTTGTCCTTAACGCAATCCAGGACGCAAGTTAGCGCTCATCCTGGCGTCGGCCAGCCCGGCGGCGAGTCGAAAGTTTCGCCATCGCTGGCGAAAAAAACGCCGTCGCTGCCTGCGGCGAAAACGTAGATGCGGCATCCCTGCCGCATGCCTAAAAGCGGCAAGGATGCCGCTTCTACTGCGAAAAACGGTGGCATTCGCCTGCCGGCTGACTTACATTAGGAGCCGCCGATGCGTTCGGCATCGGCTCCTCGGCCAGCCTTCCTACTTTGCGAGAATCTGCTCCATGAAACGCCTCACCGCGTCGCATTTCCGCCGTTCATCGTTCTGCAAACCACGGCTTCGCAACCCAATGCTCTGGCTGACGGCCGTCCTCGCGATAGCGGCGGCCTCCATGATCGCCAGGGCCGAGGCGCCGCGCGTGCTGCCCCCCGGCGAAAAGCCCAAAGACAAGCGACTGGAGCCGCTCAAGGATCTCAACGGCTATTTCCCCTTCAAGCCGAGCGCCACGCCCGAAGAGTGGGCGAAGCGATCCGAGCGCGTGCGCCGTCAGACCCAAGTGGCCACCGGGCTGTGGCCCACGCCTGCCAAGACGCCGCTCAATGCCGTCATCCACGGCAAGGTCGATCGGCCCGAGTACACGGTCGAAAAGGTCTATCTGGAAAGCTATCCGGGCTTTTACGTTACCGGCAATCTCTATCGGCCCAAGGGCCGCAACGGCAAGTTGCCGGGCGTGCTCTGCCCGCACGGGCATTGGGCGAACGGCCGCTTCTACGACGCCGGCTTGCCGGCGGCCCGGCAACAGATCGTTGGGGGCGCCGAGCGTTTCGAGAACTGCGGCCGCTTCCCATTGCAAGCCCGCGCGATGCAACTGGCCCGGATGGGCTGCGTCGTGTTTCACTACGACATGGTCGGCCGCGCCGACAGCCAACAAATCTCGGGCGACGTGGCGCATGGCTACGGCAAGCCGCGGCCAGCGATGGAAGGGCCGGAGAACTGGGGCTTTTTCAGCCCGCAAGCCGAACTGCGGCTGCAAAACATCATGGGCTTGCAGACTTACGACTCGGTGCGGGCGCTCGACTGGCTTTGCAGCTTGCCCGAGGTCGATCCCGCGCGAATCGGCGTGACGGGGGCCAGCGGCGGCGGCACGCAGACGTTTCTCCTGGGCGCGGTCGATCCGCGTCCGGCCGTCGCCTTCCCGGCCGTGATGGTCTCGACCGCGATGCAAGGCGGCTGCACCTGCGAAAACTGCGATTATCTGCGCGTCGACACCGGCAACATCGAGTTGGCCGCGCTGTTCGCCCCCAAGCCGCTGGGCATGACCGGGGCCAACGATTGGACCAAGGAAATCGCCACGAAGGGTCTGCCCGAACTCCAGCAGCATTACAAAATGCTCGGCGCCGAGGGCAAAGTGCAGGCATTTCCGTTCCTGCACTTTCCGCACAACTACAACTACGTCAGCCGCGCGGCCATGTACGGCTGGTTCAACAAGTATCTGAACCTGGGCCTGGAAGACCCGGTCATCGAAGAAGATTTCCAGCCGCTGTCGGTTGCGGAAATGAGCGTCTGGGACGACGCGCACCCCAAGCCTGCCGCGGGCGACGATTTCGAACGCGGCTTGAGCCGGCGCATCGCCGCCGATTCCGACAAGCAAATCGCCGAACTGGCGCCCAAAGACGCCGCATCGCTGGCCAAGTATCGCGAGATCGTCGGCGGCGCGTTCGACGTGCTGCTCGGCCACGGCTTGCCGGCCTCGGACGCCGTCGAGTTCGAAAAGACGCAGGAAAACGATCGCGGCGACTACCTGGAGTTCGCCGGCCTGCTGCGCAACGCCGAACATGGCCAGGAATTGCCGGCCCTCTTCTTGCAACCGAAGGCTTGGAACAAGCAGGTCGTGATCTGGGTCGACGCGGCGGGCAAAGCGGGTTTGTACGGGACCGACGGCGCCTTGAAGGCCGAAGTGAACAAACTGCTGGCCGGCGGCACGGCGCTGGCCGCTTGCGACCTGCTCTATCAGGGCGAATTTCTCGCCGCCGGCGAAGGCCCGGTGAAGAATCGCAAGGTACACACCGATCGGCAATTCGCCGGCTTCACCTACGGCTATAATCATCCGCTGTTCGCCCAGCGAGTTCATGATTTGCTGAGCCTGATCTCGTTCGTCAAACACAACGAGCAGAAGCCCGAGCGAATCGACCTGCTCGGCCTGGGCGGAGCCGGCGCCTGGACGGCGGCGGCCTGCGTTCAGGCGGGCGACGCCGTGCAGAAGGCGGCAGTCGATACGGAGGGCTTTCGCTTCGCCAAGCTCAGCAGCTTCGACGACGCCGACTTCCTGCCGGGCAGCGTCAAGTACGGCGATTTGCCGGCCCTGCTGGCCCTGGCCGCGCCGCACGCGTTGTGGCTGGCGGGCGAAGGGGCCGAAACGCCTGCCCTCGTGAAAGCCGCCTACGCGGCGTCAGGACGCCCGGACGACGTTCAAGCGTATCACGGCAACCCGGCCGAAGCCGCGGCTGCCGCGGTCGATTGGCTGCTCAAGAAGTAGCGGATCGGGTTGTCATGGGATGTCGAAGTCGAAAGCCTCCGCGTCTCCCGCGACGATGGTGATGGTGGTCTTGCTGTTGGAATTGAACTCGGGAGGAATTCGCTCCTCCTTGGGCGTGGCAAGCGCCCCTGGCTGCTCGTTGGCCGTCGCGGCGCCGGCGGAGAAGATCATCACCTGATACTCGCCGGGCGGCAGCCCTCGATTCCGCGGAATCGCATAGACGCCCTTGGCGATCGGCGCCCCGCTGGCCAGCGCGTTGCCCGAATGCGCCCGAGGCATGAATTGGATCATGCCTTCGTCCAACGGAGCGCCCTGAAACGTGACTTTGCCCTCGACCGCCTGGCGACCCAAAGGATCCTTGGCGCCGCAGCCCAGCAGCAGCAGCGCCGGCACGAGCAGCAGCCCTAAACGCAGGAGAAGCAATCTAGTAACTCCCATTGGCTTCCCCTCCGTGGCTCGTGCCGAGCGCCCGCCAGATATACAAATTGATGGTTTCGTTGATAAACTGCACCGAACCGTCGCACATGGCGGATTGCACCCCGCCGACGTGCTGGCTTCGCGAAGCAAGCATGGCGGGTTGCGCCGTGGTGGGCGAGGTACACGGCAGATTCAATTCCGGCCGGTTGACGCAATTCTGAAAGGGCGTGTCGGGAAGATAGCTGTTGGGCGGCAGATAGGTCGTGAATCCGGCGGCGCCGCCCCACCAACTGAAGCCTCGCAGATCGCTGCCGACGGCTTGCAGCATTTCCGAGACCATCAACGTGTTGCTGAGGCCGTCGCGGATATCGCTGAACTTGTACGCGTTGGCGGCCGACGGATTCGCATTGTTGTACTCGTTGATCTGCCCCTCGCCCGGCGCCGAGCCCGAAATGTCGAACGGAGCGCCGTTGAAAACCACCCCGTTCAGGTTCGCTTGCGCCAGCAGGGTGGTGTTGCCGAAGTTGGCGGCGTAGTTGTGCGAGGTGACTGGAAAACCGGAGCCGAAGGGAACGTTCGGCGTATCGCTGGGACACATATAAATGCTGAGTTGCGTGCTCGTCACGGGCAAGTTGATTGCGTTGCCGTAGCGGGCGTTGTCCACCGGAACCCCGTACTTGTTGTTGTCGTCGTAGCGGCCGCGAAGGTTGGTTTGTTCGACGTAGGGCAGCAATCCGACAAGCCAGGTGCCCCAGCAGCACGAGTAGGCGCCGACCGGCAACGAGCGGTAGATGTCGTGATAGTTCTGCATGCCGATGCCCATCTGCTTCAGATTGTTGTTGCACTGGGTGCGCCGGGCCGCCTCGCGAGCGGCTTGAACGGCGGGCAGTAACAGGGCGACCAAGATGCCGATGATCGCAATCACGACGAGCAATTCGACGAGGGTAAAACCTTGGCGACGAATCACGCGCCCGCAACGGGGCGCGTCCTGCCGCGAACTCGGTCCAAACATGAACCACCTCTCTAAGGCAAAACGCGAAACGGAGGGAAATGCCGGAGCGAGCGTGGCAGGCGCGCTGCGGCGAAACGAAAAATCGGCGGGTCAACGAGCCTGTTCCAGAGCAGCGTCAGGCAAATCGGCGGGGCCCCAGCCGGACGCGGATGCTTTCGTTACACAACGCGGCGCCGTCGTCAGTTACCTTCCGGACGACCGTGCCGCGCCCACTTCCGCCTAAAAGAAATCGAGCGGCTCTATTTCGAATTCGACCTCGCCGAACGCCGCAGCGCTTGTTCGCGACGGCTAGCATTGGGCGCCGCCAGATGAATCCAGCGGGCAACCAGTCGTTCCAACTCCTCGTCCAGCCAGGACTCGAAAGGAGCGTACACGCTCGCGTCAGCAATGGGGATGCCAAACTGTTCGTCGTGCTTTCGGGCACGTTGCACGTGGTCAGAGGATGCGGGACTCATGGTTGCTTTTCCCCCAAAGTTTTTGGCCGCCACGACTCATGGTACTTGCTGGCAGACGGCGCCACTTACTGTTTTTCTTCAAATGCGAACCGCGTGCCAACTAGTGTTTATACGCAAGATGCCAATCGATCGCCCAAGGTTCGTATGAAAAACCCGCGGGATGCGACGTTGGGCGCAAACGCTGGAAGTCGGATCGCACCTTAGCCTTAGCGTTGCCAAAAAGAAACGCGACGACAAAAGGCAACGCCAAACCGGCTTGGAAGCGAGCACAGCAAGCGTGCTCTACGGCGCGCTTCGGCGCGCACGACATGCCCAAAAAACCCCCAGCCCATGAATAGAAGAAAAGCAATCGGACTCGAACGCACTATAAGCGCCTTCGCCGCCATGAGTTATACCGCACGCGGGCGGCAACGAGACGCTTGGGCGGCATGTGGGGCGGCCTTCCAGGCCGTCAATGGCCGGCGGCCTGGAAGGCCGCCCCACGACCAACGCACGTCTCATTCTTAACCGGGCAGAGTGTAGCAGACCAGCGCCGCGGATTCCTTTTCGGGCGGCTTGGCAGCTTGGGCGTCTTGCGTCGATCTTGTCCAGTTTCCAAAAAGCTCCTATAATCCCGCCCGCGTTTTTTTCCGGATCCAATGAACCTCGCGGCAAGAGCACTCGTATCGAGCAGAGTCGGCAAGGTTGCCCTAAGCCAACGAGTGCCGTGCAAGTCCGTCAGGACGTTGATTTCGGACAACGCTCTCCACCGCTCGAACTGGCGTACCAGGCAGCGAACGAGGCGTTCGTCAAAGGCGTTATAGCTCTTAGCGACCTCGGTTTACGGCACAAGACCTAGCTTAAAGGATTGGTTCATTCGGCGGCGTGAGAAGAGTCGATGAAGCGTGTGCAACGGTTTCCGAGCCCGCGAGGTCGACTCCCAAGACACGGAATGCGGCGCCGGCGAGTGCGTGAAGTATAGTTCTTGGACGGAGAATGTTGGCAAGCGGAGCGTGTTAGCTCAATGAGGTTCAGTCGGCCGCGAATCTAGTCTCTAGGGCCCTTTCGGGCCTGGCCGCGGGAACAGCCGAGCTAAAGCCGCCCAACGTCGTTCGTTCGCATCATCCGGCTAAGTTTCTAGCCTGGGAGAAAGTGACATGCAGATCTACGGTCCCGCGCAATTACATGGCCCACAATCCATCAGCGCTCCCCATGCCCGCGCCGGCGGCGCCACGCAAGTCGCGTCGCCCGCGCACGGCCCCGACGAAGTGCAAATTTCCGATGCCGCCCGGCTGGTCGACCAGGTCAAGGGGTTGCCCGACATTCGGCAAGACCGGGTGAACTCGATTCGCGCTCAAATCGCTGCCGGCACGTACGAGACGGCCGACAAGCTCGGCGCGGCGCTCGACCGGGTATTGAACGAGCTGGCCTAAGTCCTTCAGGGGCAAGGCTTGCGGTCCGCTGTCTGTGTGGGCAAGGGGCGCCGGCAGGGTTGCCCCGCGGACGAAAGGATTTAGAATTGGCAGGGCGTCCGGCGCTCGTTTCGCAGCGCCGCGTCCATTTCGAAATCCGCCGAGCCGCTGTCACGATTCCATGTCGCACGATTTTTCGCTTGTGTCCGTCGAGGTCGCGCTGTCGCCGCTGGAGCGGTTCGAAGAGTTCGTCCAGAGCCGAGGCAAGCGCCGCTCGTCGCAGCGGCGGGTGATCGTCGAGCAGGTCTTCAGCCGCCACGACCACTTCGACGCCGACGACCTGCTCGAGCAACTCCGTGAGGTGGCGCTCGACCGCAAGGTGAGCCGGGCCACGGTCTACCGCACGTTGACCGAACTGGTCGAATCCGGCTTGCTGCGCGAGATGGACCTCAAGGGCCGCAAGGTCTACGAGCACGACTACGGCTATCCCCAGCACGATCATCTGCACTGCCAGAAGTGCGACAAGCTGATCGAGTTCAGCAGCGACGAAATCAAAGAGATCCGCGACGCCGTGGCCCGCGAACATCAATTTCGCGTGTTCGGGCACCGGCTGATCATCAACGGCATCTGCGCCGAGTGCAACCGCGCCAAACGCCGCACCCGCCCGCTCGATCTGATCTAAACGCGTTCCGCAGGGCGTCTGGCGATTTTCAAGGGAGTTTAGCCACGGATGGAACACGGATCGAACACGGAAACGATTTAGCAATTAGAAAACCATTCGTTTGAACTCCACTTTCGTTCGGCCGGAGTTGATGAGCAGGCCGACCTTGATGCCCGTGGCCTTGAGTTCGTTGAGCAGTTGAGGCTCGTCGTCCGCGAGATAGGATTTCGGACTTTCAGTTCTACGAGCACAAGGCCGTTCACCCACAGATCGGCTTTGTAGAAGCCGACCTCAACTCCCTTGTAGTTGACGCGGATTTCGGCCTCAATCTCGGCCGTTAAGCCACGCGCTCGAAGTTCAACCTGCATGGCCCGCTGATAAACTTTTTCTAAGAAGCCATATCCAAGGACGTTGTAGACCTCAAACGCGGCGCCGATGATCTCCTCGGTAATGTCCCCGTGGTGAAGTTCCATGTCGCCTCATCCGTGTTTGATCCGTGTTTCATCCGTGGCTCACGTCCGTAGTCGGCTGCCAAGCTCTTATACGCGCAGCTCGGCTTCGCCTTCCAGCGCCTTTGCGTGCCGTTGGCGGAGCGGGTCGACCACGTCGCGCACGAACTCGTCGACCTGCTCGGGCGCCCGGCCGACGAAGCGGGCGGGATCGAGCGTGGCGGCCAGATCGATCCGTTTGAACGCGGCGTCGCCTTGCAGTCGCTCGATCAAATCGTTCAGTCCGCCGGCCTGCTTCACCACGGCGGCCGCCGCCAGGCTGTGTTGGCGGATGCGTTCGTGCAGCGTCTGCCGGTCGCCCCCTTGAGCCACCGCGGCCATCAGGATGTTTTCGGTGGCCATGAACGGCAATTCGGCTTGCAGATGCTTGGCGATCACGCGCGGATAAACCACCATTCCCGCGGCGATGTTCTGATAAATCAGCAACATGGCGTCGACCGCCAAGAAGGCCTGGGGCAAAGTCAGCCGGCGATTGGAACTGTCGTCGAGCGTGCGTTCGAGCCACTGCGAGGCCAGCGTCTGGGCCGCGCTCGATTCCAGGCTCATCACGAACCGCGCCAGGCCGCAGATGCGTTCGGCCCGCATCGGGTTGCGCTTGTAGGCCATCGCCGACGAGCCGATTTGCGATTCCTCGAACGGCTCTTCCAACTCCTTCATGCTCTGCAACAGCCGCAAGTCGGTGGCCGCCTTATGAGCGCTTTGCGCAATGCCCGACAGTGCCGCCAGCACTTGCGAATCGACCTTGCGTGAATAGGTCTGGCCGGTGACCGCGTAGCTCGACTCGAAGCCCATCTTGCGGCTCACCAGCTCGTCGAGCCGGCGGACTTTGTCGTGATCGCCTTCGAAGAGTTGCAAAAAGCTGGCTTGCGTGCCGGTCGTGCCCTTGGCGCCGCGCGCTCGCAAGGCGGCCAGCCGCCGCTCGACTTCGTCCAGATCTTGCACCAGATCGTAAATCCACAGGCAGATCCGCTTGCCGACCGTCGTCGGCTGCGCGGGCTGCAAATGCGTGAATCCCAGACACGCCAGGGCCCGATGCCGGGCCGCGAACGTGGCCAGCCGATCGATGACCCGCACCAGCTTGTCGCGGATCAGCTCGAGTGATTCGCGGATCAGCAGCAAATCGGTGTTGTCGGTCACGTAACAACTGGTGGCGCCCAGGTGGATGATGCCGCGGGCCAGCGGGCAAACGTCGCCGTAGGCGTGAACGTGGGCCATCACGTCGTGCCGCAGCTTCCGCTCGTAGCGGGCGGCGGCTTGCCAATCGATGTCTTCGACGTGCGCCTTGAGTTCGGCGATCTGTTCGGCCGTGATCGGCAACCCGAGTTCGGCCTCGGCCTCGGCCAGCGCGATCCACAACCGCCGCCAGGTCTGAAACTTGCGTTCGGGGCCCCACAGCCGGCTCATCTCTTGCGAGGCGTATCGGGCGATCAGCGGATTGTCGTAAAGTTCGTGGTGGTCGGGCATAAGGCTGCGTCGGCTTCGGGCGGCAAAGACGCTATCATACCCCTCGGCGGCGTTTGCCGCCAACGTTTGGCCGAGTTACCATGACAGCGTCGGCCGGCTGGGCCGACGGTTCGTCTACCTGAGGAGTGATCTCATGTTCTGGCGCAGAGGATCGATCATTGCGGCATTGGCGTTTGCGCTGGCGGCATTCGCCGGCACGAGCGAGGCTCGAGTCATCAAATCGCCCGCGGACCTCAATTGCGGGCCGCGCGTCGTCAGCTACGACGTGAAGAAGGATCAGTTCATGCACCAAGAGAGCGTACTCTCGCGCCCGTGGCGGCGGCCCGGCGGCGACATTTCATATTCTGGTTCACGGTTGAAGCAGTATCAGTTCATCGGCAAGCCCGGCCGCGGCGGCATTTACGACGCGCTGCAGGAGAACTACGACGACTTGAAGCTCGCCCCCAAGCGGTACGAATATCGCGGCCATCACTAGATTTCAGTGGCCGCATATGGTATCGGGAAGGCCAAGGAGTCAGTGAACGCCTCAAAAGCGGCGCGACATGACCGCGAGCGGAGTAGTTTGACGGCGGCGTGTACTCGTCCCATTGCATGACGCTCTCCATATTGATCGCAATGTCGATATGAAAACTCAATGAGAATCGACCGGCTTGAACTGCGCAACTTCAAGAAATTCGCCGAGGAGACATTTGAGTTTCCCCGCGCCGTCAATGCCTCGCACGACGGGTCGTTTCACGTCCTAATCGGCGAGAATGGCTCGGGAAAGACGAGCGTTTTGGACGCTTTGGCGGTGGCGCTAGGCGTATGGTTGATTAAATCGCCCGATTCCTCGCTCGCCAACAGTCGTCGGCCGCTTCTGCCTGCGGAGAAGAGATTGGAATTAGTTCGATTGGGCGATCGCAGTCTATTTCAAGAAGCTCCTGGGTACGTTTCCGTCAAGGCTTTCGGGCGAATTGAAGACCATGACAACGTGTCGTGGGAACAACGAATCGGAGAAGGCAAAAAACGCGCAAGTAATACGGAATCGAAGGAAGCGATGGAAATCGTTCAGCTTGCGTATGCACGCGCCCAAGCGGCCGAGCACGTACTGCTGCCCATCATCGCATACTATGGAGCGGGTCGAGCGTGGATGCCACACCACGAGCGAAGCAAGGCAATGGCGAAGTCAAATGGCCCCGCCCGACGATGGGGTGCATTTTACGACTGTCTCAACGAGCGGATTCGACTGAGTGACTTGGCAGGCTGGTTTCAGAATGAGGCGATTGCGAAGGGAAACCGCGGCGGCGCAAACCGCCCCGGTTTCGAAATCGTGCGGCGAGCCGTGTTGCGGTCGACTCCAGGAGCGGACGACGTTTGGTATGACGGCGACCGCAAGGAAATCGTCTTGTCGATCGACTCCAATCCCCAACCGCTTTCCAACTTGAGCGCGGGGCAAAGGACGATGCTCGCCATGGTGGCGGACATCGCCATCAAGGCAGTGACGCAGAACAATTTTCTCGTGCCGCCGGAGAATCTGACGGCCGAGGACGAACCCCTGCCTCGCGTCCTGCTTCAAACTCCCGGCGTGGTGCTGATCGACGAGTTGGACGTCCATTTGCATCCCAAGTGGCAGCGCGGAGTCGTCGATAATCTCCGCAGCTTGTTTCCCCGGATTCAATTCATAGGCTCCACGCATTCTCCTTTCATCGTCCAATCGCTACGCGAGGAGGAATTGATCAATTTGCAAGGTCAATCAGTTCCCGAGCTAGGCAATCTGAGCGTCGAAGCCATTGCTCAGGGGTTGATGGGCGTGGACCGCCCTGATGTGAGCGAGCGGTATCAACACATGGTTGACGCGGCCAAGAACTATTTGCTGACCTTGGAAGAGGCGGCGATCGCTCCGAACATCAAGCTTGCTGAATACGAGCAAAGGCTGGCTGCAGGCATCGCCCCCTATGCAGATAATCCGGCATTCCAAGCGTTTTTGGAACTCAAGCACGCCGCTAAGTTGGGCGGAAACGGGGCGCCTGATGGTCTCTCCGCGAAGCCAGGAGAAACCTGAAATGCGGCCTGTGCTGCGCGGCCCCAGCCCGCAAGCGGTCGACTTCGACGACTATCGTGATGCGTTCGCGGAACTAGCATCTCGAATTGGCATGTTCTGCTCGTACTGCGAGCGCCGGATCGCCACAAACCTTGCGGTCGAGCATATCCAGCCAAAAGGATTGCCCGCTTATGAAAACTTGAAGGGGCGCTGGGAAAACTTCCTGCTTGGATGCGTCAATTGCAATTCCACGAAAGGCCAAAAGGACGTCGTGTTGTCGAATGTGCTTCTTCCCAATCGTGATAACACTGCCGCCGCATACACTTATTCCATGGATGGAAAGGTCAACGTTGAGGCCGGTCTGACGGATGCGCAAAAACAAATGGCGAATCGAACGCTCGCGCTTACCGGCTTGGACAAACCCGTCAACGAAGTGCTTGATTCCAATGGAAGGTTAGTTGCACTTGACCGCGTGGCGCAGCGGATGGAAATCTGGTTGATGGCCCAAGACAGCAAAAATGACTTAAAACTTCACACGAATGACGCGTTCCGTCGTCAGATCGCCAAGACGGCGAAGGAGTCAGGGTTTTTCAGCATCTGGATGACGGCCTTCGAGGACGATGTCTCCATGCGCAAACTGCTGATTCTAGAGTTTGCGGGAACGGCGTCCGATTGTTTTGATCCCGATACGACGAAAACGGTCAGCCCGCGTCCGGCGAACGGGCTATCGGATGGAAGCAAGATTTGAGCCCGCAGGGCGCCGCTACATATTCGTCCTGTCGTCCGCGCCGCCGGGATCGACCAAGGCGTCGAGGGCCGCGGACAACAGCGCGTCGTGCTCGCGGGTTTCGGCGTACACGCGACAGATGCGGTAGCTGAGCGGAATCTGCCGGAACAGCTCGCTGGCCGAAAGCTCGCGGATTTCGCCCGTGGCCGAGTCGAAGAGATAATTCTGGCCGCCGCTCGGCCCTCGCGTGCCGGGCCGGTGGACGTGCCGCGCCAGATCGACGCGCAACGGCAGTTCGGCCAGCGCCGCGGGCAATTTCGCCCGCAAGGCTCGCTCGACGAATTCCCCCTGGCTGAAGATGCTGCTCGACTCGGCCGCCTGCGGCGAAAAGAACAGCGTCCGCTCGCAGGCCATCCGCCAGCGGACTTGGCGGCCGACGAACCGCCGCCAGCGGCGCCCCAACTCGCGCTGTGCGGAATCCTCGCTTTCGGCCCACCGCGGCGCGTCGATCAACAGCGACCATTCGGTAAACCGCAGGTAATCCTCGAGCCGTTCGAGCGGATTGCCGGGAAACAGATGCGGCTTGCTGTCGGCGAACAACTCGGCCAGTTCCAGGTCGATGGCCCGCACCGTGCGATGAAAATAGATCGAGCGGAACAACTCCGCCCGCACGCCGATAAACCGCACCAGGGCCGACAAGCCGCGGGCGTGAATCGTCAGCCCGCGTTCGCTGAAGAAGCTGTAGTGCAACAGCCGTTCCAGGTCGAAGGCCCGGCCGCTGAAGCCCGACATATAAGCGTCGCGGAGCACGAAATCCATGTTGTCGATCGTGTACAGTCCGCAGAACAAACTGCGCAAATGGCGCAGCCAGCGCGGCGCGGCGCCGTCGTCGCCGGCTTTCGGGCGCGCGATCAGAAAGGCGATTTGCTCGGGGTCGATCTGCTCGCTCTCGGCGAGGCGGCCCTGAGGATTGCGCCGCACGCGCCGCAACAGTTCGCCCAACTCCTGGCGAATGATCGCTCCGCCCAGCGTTTCGTGCGTCAGGCCAAAGCCGGCCAGGAAGTGCTCGTCGAAGAAATGCCCGAACGGGCCATGTCCGACGTCGTGCAGCAAGCCGGCCAGCCGCAGCAGCGATTCGACCAAGGCCCGGCTGGGAACGTCGGGACAGGCTTCGGCCAGGCTCTCGTACAACGCGGCCGTCGCCCGGCTGGCCAGGTGCATCACGCCCAGCACGTGCTGAAAGCGCGTGTGCTCGGCCGAGGGAAACACCCACCAGGCCGTTTGCAACTGGTGAATCTGCCGCAGCCGCTGCACCCAGGCGTGATCGATCACGTCGCGTTCAGTCGTTTCGCCGTCGCGGGCGCCGCCGGGCGAGGTGAAGGCGATATAGCCGTGAACCGGGTCGTGGCTCAAGCCTTCGAGCTGAAAGTCTTTCATGCCGCTCACTCTTCGCCCGGCACGGTGAGCGGCTGGCCGTTGTGCTCGGGACCGAGCGAGAGCAAGAAGGGCGCCGCCCGCTTGGCCCACTCCTCGGGCTTGGGATACGCCTTGGCGCTGGGGCCGAAGCAACTGCGGAGCATTTCGGTGTCGATGATGCCCGGATTCAGCGGGACCGCGGCCATGCCCGAGGGCAGTTCGTCGGCCAAGGCCCGCGACAGACCCTCGATGGCCCACTTGGTCGTGCAGTAGGGCGCCACTTCGGGCGACGTGGAGCGGCCCCAGCCGGAACTGAAATTGACGATCACGCCGCTGTCGCGCGCCAGCATCGGCGGCAAAAAGTGCCGGATCACGTTGACCACCCCCGCGATATTGATGCCGATCAGTTCGTCGAACTCCTCGGCCGTGATCTCCCAAAGCGGCGCGTTGCGGTTGACCACGGCCGCGTTGTTGATGAGCAAGTCGGGCACGAAGCCCGCCGCCGCGGCCTTGGCCGCCCAGGCTTGCACTTCGGCGTCGCGGCTGACGTCGACCTGTTGGAAATCGTGCGGCGCCGGAAACCGCCGCCGCAACTCCTCGACGGCTTGTGCGTTGCGGGCGCAGCCCCAGACGCAATGCCCGCGAGCGATGAAGCCTTCGACCATCGCGCGGCCGAGTCCCCGGCTGACTCCGGTAATCAGGATGTTCTTCGTCTTCTGCGGCGGCACGTGGCGGCTCCTCACCGGCGATTGCGATGGTCTCGCGGTGGCGGTCGATCATGGGCGGCAGCGCACGCTGCCCAATGTCGCATGAGCGAAGGCCAGGCTTGAAAAGGGATTATAGCGGACGCAATCCGCGTCGCCATTTCTCGCCCCGCCGTTGGCCCGCGCCGGGCCTAGGGAGATCCGGGCGCCCCCGCCCGGCGCGAATGGAGATCCGGGCGCCCCCGCCCGGCGCGAATGGAGATCCGGGCGCCCCCGCCCGGCGCGAATGGAGATCCGGGCGCCCTCGCCCGGCGCGAATGGAGGGCCGGGCGCCCTCGCCCGGCGCCCGCGCTTTGGCGGGCGAGGGCGCCCGCCCCTCCGTCTTTTGCACTTTGGCGGGCGAGCCGGAGGCGTCAGCGGGCGAGCCGGAGGCGTCAGCCTCCGTGTCAAACCGCAACGCACCCGGAGGCTAACGCCTCCGGCTCGCCGATTTCTTCGGTCCGGCGCTCGCCGAAGAAAATCTTGCGGCGCTTTCTCAGATGCCCAGCAGTTGCAGCAACTCGTCCTGGCGGCGGTAATCGCCGAGGATCACGTCGGCGCCGGCGCGCAACAGGCGATTGCGCTTCCAGGCGTTCACGCCTTGCCGGGTTTCTTCTTCGCTGGCCACGCCGATCGCCACGCCGCCGACGCGGCGCGTCTCTTCGATCTCGACATAGCCGTCGCCAAACGCGACCAATTCGTGGCCGGCCACGCCCGTGTCGGCAATGATCCGCTCGATAATCATCGCCTTGGAGAAGGCCTGATGATTGTCGAGCGCCCCGTAGACGTGCGGGCCGAAGAAACGATCGAGTTCCAAGGCCCTCAGCTCGTCCTGGACGTATTTCAAATCGGTGCCCGAGGCGAGATACAACGTCAGGCCGCGGTTCGTCAGTTGCTCCAGCAACCGGTGCGAGCCGGGCACGGTCAGCTCTTCGGGCTGGATCTCGCCTTGTTTCAAGCCGGCCACGCGCTGACCGATCTGGGCCCAGAGCAAATCGTGATACTGGTGCTTGTACTCCAGCGGCTCGCGCGGCGCGCCGCCGCGGGCTTCGACCTCTTCGGCCAACTGCATCATCTGAAAGATGGTTTGCTTGCCGTTGAGCCGCATCACGTACTCTTCGACGTGGGCGGACAACTGCTCGCGCGGCTCGGCCGTGCCGGTGGCGGCCAGCACGTCGACCATCATCGGGATCATCACCTGCTGCCAGTTCCGCCGGATCAGCGACAGCGTGCCGTCGAAATCGAACAGCGCCGCCTTGAACTGGCCGCGGGGAAAATCGGAGCGGATGACTTCAATCGGTTCGAGGCACTGCATGGCGGCGAAAGGTAGGCAGTAGGCGGTAGGTGGGGAGGGGTCGGGGAAAGCGATCTCGGATGCGAGACGCTACTGGGCCGGCGTGCTGACGGCGGCGTCTCGTCCGATCTCGGTATGCCGCCTACCGTCTACCGCCTACCTCTTCACACTCCCATCAAATGTTCCAGGATATATAGTTCCAGCCCTTCGTAGTCGCGGGCTTGGCGGAAGGCTTCAATCTTGGCGTTGTCGACGGCGCGGGCGGCCTTGAGCAGGTGGTTGAACATCTTCAGGCTGTTGGCCAGGTGCTTGGTTTCGTCGGCCTGCTTGGTGGTCCGCATGGCCTTGATGTCGAGCCCGACCACGCCGATGTCGTAATAACTGGCCCGGTCGAGCACCCAGACCTGGTTGAAAGCCCGCCGCAAATCGGCGCCGCCGAACGTCTTGTCTTGATCGTACTTCAAACCGTTCTGGTCGTTGAGGTGCACGCCCCACAATTTGCCGTGCCAGAGGGCATAGGCCATGTCATCGGCCGGATCGAGCCCGGCCAGAATGCTGTGGGCGCTTTCGATCAACACGCCCACGCGCGCCGGATCCGACGTGCGATAGCAGAGGCCCATGAAGTGGCCGACCGTCGGGCAGTAAGCCTGGTCCATCGGTTCGTTGGGCTTCATCTCCCCGACGATGCGGATCTTGGGGTCGTAAGCCAGCATGTCGTCGAGGGCGTCGACCAGCAAGCCGATGGCGGCCTGGGCGTCCTTGGCCTCGCGGATGTACGTCCCTTCGCGGGCCAGCCAGAGCACCATCAGATCGATGCCCATCATGTTGGCGATGTCGATCGCCCGCCGCGTCCGGTCGCGGGCGTAACGCCGGGCCGCCGAGCTATTGGCCGTGTAGCCGCCGTCGATCGTTCGCGGGTCTTCCCACAACCGGGGAGCGACAAATTCGCCCGTCAATCCTTCGTCGTCCAGGATTTTCTTCATCTTGGCCACGCCGCGGGCCGTCTGCGTCACGTCCCAATCGGCCGGCACGACGTCGTCGTCGTGGAATTGCACGTGGGTGAAGCCCAGCTTGCGGTACTCGCGCAGCTTCTTGGCCATCGGCACTTCCTTGCGAACCGGCGGCCCGAACGGGTCGGCCCCCGTCGAGATATTCCAAGGACCGAAGCTGAAGCGATACGTGCCAGACTTTTTGGCCATTGCGTGAACGACTCCCAGTGAACGAGCGATTGACAGAAGGATGCCTTGAGCGACTTATCGGGGGCGGCTGCCGAGCGCATCGGCCGAACCGCCGCCGGCCCCCAAGTTGGCAGGCACGACTAGTTTAAGTTCGGCGGCGGGCGACCGAAAGGGGGCGAAGCAGGATCTTGGAGATCGGCGGCTGCGCTCACAGGTTGCGAACGATCGCCCGCCGCAACAGGTTCAAGAAGATTCGTCCGGCAGGCGCCGTAAGAAGCCGAGCGGGAAAGAAGTCGTGATCCAGGGGCGAATACACCTTACCGCCGTCCTCCCAGGGGTACTCGCAGTTATCAGGACGTCGGCCATCGCGCGTCATGGCCGGATTCAAAATCTCGATCTCGCCCGAAAGGTGCTGGATTTGCGATAACGTCCACTTTAAATTCCTGGGCCGTTCTCGTGCGTAAACGACTTCCTGCTTAAGGATGGCGGGCAGATGCTTCCTTACGAAGCCGTGGCTTGTCTGCACATCGGCCGGCGAATGAACACCCGCACGAACTAAATGGGCCTTGCATAACTTCTCGCAGGCCATCTGCAGAAACAGCAGTTTATGACACTCGGCGGCAAGGGCCCGCGGATCGTCCTCGTATCGTTGCCATGCTCGAAAATCGGCGTCCGCCTGGCGTGCATAGGCCAAGGCCCAGTCGTCGGCGATGCTCATTTTCCATTGCCATTGGATGCTCTCGGCACGCGCTCGCCGATCTCCCAGCCGTTCGGCAATGCCAATTCTCTCGCTTTGATTTTTTCGTACTCCGAGGGCGTCACCTCCACAATCACCGAGGGGAAATTGATACCCGATGAAGGGGCGGGGCCGAATTGAATCGGCATGGCGCCTGAAGGCACCGTATTCTCGTTGACTTCCAGGAGCTTAATCGTCGGTTCGCCGCGCACGGCTTCGACCTCCGCGGTCTCGTTGAGTATGAAGATATCCTTCACCCCCTCTTCAACCGCATAGTGTTTTTGGGCCAATTCGACCGCTTCTTGATGTTTGTCCGCCATAGGCGTCCCCGTCTCGGAAGATTGCCAACCCTACGATGAGAGTCGTTGGTTCGTTATATCACACGGGTTGCTTGCCGACCTATTTCCCGGCATGGGAAAAACTGGCTACCGCTTGCCAATGCAATACAAATACTTATCCGATCGCAACAGCAACTGCCCGTCGCTCACGGCGGGGCTGGCGTTGAAAATGCTCTCGTCGCTGGCGATGACGTTGTGGGCCAACAGTTTGTATTCGGGCCTGGCGGGCAGGACGTATGCGCCTTTGTCGCGAGAGACGTAGTAAATCTTGCCGTCGGCCACAACAGGCGAGGCGTAAATTCGGTCGGGCCGCGGTTCGATTCGCTCTGCGTAGACCGTGTTGCCGCTCTTGGCGTCGACGCAGTAAGCCACGCCCTGGCTTTCGCTGGCCCAATACAGATAGCCGTCGTGAAAGACGGGCGAAGAGACGTTCGAGCCCTTGGGGGTCTTCCACAGGATTTTGTCGGTGACGTCCCCTTCGCCGCCGGCGGCGACGGCCAGGCCCGGCCGGCCGCGTCCCCCGATGGCGTAGACGATGCCGTCGTGGGCGATCACGCTCGGGCAGACGTAATCTTCGATGCCGGCGCAGTGCCAGCGTTCGTTCCCGGTTTCCGGGTCAAAACCGCGGAGCTGTCCTTTCACGCTAATCACCAGATCGACGCCTCCGCCGGGCAGATCGACCAGCAAGGGCGAGTTCCAGGCCGCGATCATCCCCGGCGTGCGCCAAACTTCTTCGCCGTTGGACTTGTCCAGCGCCACGAGCGCACCCGATTCGACGCTGGCGTTGACGATCACCAGGTTCTTATACAGCACGGGCGACGTGGCGGAGCCCCAATTATGGATCTTCTCGCCCAGGCTGGTGCGCCACAGCGGCTTGCCATTGAGATCGAAGGCAAACACGCCCGACTTGCCGAAGAACACGTATAGCCGCTCGCCATCGGTGGCGGGCGTGCTGGACGCATAGCCGTGCAGGGCTTGGAATCCTTGATAAGGTTGCTCGGGCAGCAACGTCTCGATCGGCTGGGTCCAAACGATCTTGCCGCTGGCCCGGTCGAGACAGACGACCTGCCGCTCTAAATCGTTCATCTCGCCCGGCTGTTCCTCACTCAGGCCGTAACCGCTGTACGCGGTGAGATAGATGCGGTCGCCGTAGGTGATCGGGCTCGACGCGCCATGCCCCGGCAGCGCGGTCTTCCAGACGATGTTCTCATCGTCGCTCCAGGTCTCGGGCAGTCCCTGCTCGCTGCTTTCGCCGACTCCGCCCGGACCGCGGAACTGGGGCCAATCGGCGCCCGCGGCAGCCAAGGCCAGCACAGCGACAAGCAAGCTCGAACGCAAATCGGCAATCGACATCTTCAATCCTCCTGCATTTCGAGATCCGTAGCGCTCGCGTCTAACCCTCGCGAGCATCGTATCCGCCACAGCCGGGAAGTGTCTATGTAGAAACGGCATCTTGCCGCGTTCGCGTTCCAATCGCAACAAAGAGGCCGCGTCAACGGGGGGGCGGCCTGCTAAAACCTGGGCGTAAGTAGGGGTTCGTGCGGTTGATTCTGTAGACAAAATGGTTGGACCAGTCGCCCGCGTCTGGCGCGGATTACCTTTGAAATCAGGGGGTAATCCTTTTTCTCAGGCAGTGCCGCAACGAGA
>Ga0307374_10006317_pt1 | contig 18733 bp, 15 predicted proteins | sample OX3MG_FD_202532 | JGI IMG/M metagenome (GOLD analysis project Ga0307374, IMG submission 202532) | Soil microbial communities from Risofladan, Vaasa, Finland - OX-3 | ecosystem: Environmental > Terrestrial > Soil > Coastal area > Acid sulfate soil | place: Finland: Risofladan, Vaasa | collected...
CGAGCAGCTCACGCACCTTGAGTTGGTCCGGGCCGATCCCTTCGAGAGGGTTGAGCGAACCCCCGAGCACGTGGTAGCGACCGTTAAACTGACCTGTGCGCTCGACTGCCACAATGTCACGCGGATCCTCGACCACGCAGACGACGGCGTCGTCACGCTGCGGGTCGCTGCACACCTGACAGAGCGCTCCGCCCTCAGCGACGTTGAAGCACCGGTCGCACAACGTCGTCCGCTCCTTCACGGCGTTGATGGCCTCGGACAAGCGACGGGCGTCTTCCGTCGGGACCTTGAGGATATGAAAGGCGATGCGCTGGGCCGACTTCGGTCCGATGCCGGGAAGCCGGCCCAACTCGTCAATGAGCGCACGTAGTGGTTCGGTGAACACCTAGCCCGTGACCTCGCTGGTACCCGGGAAGGCCTGCAACAACCGCGCCTCAGCCTCGACCGCCTGATCGACCTCGCCGGTTGCAGATGTGCGGAACACCGCTGGGTCGTCCTCGGCGAGGGCGCCCTCGTCGTTGGAGGGAGAGGGGTCGGGATCTGCGGGTGAGCCGTCTGGCCCTCCACCGGTCTGACCCTCGTCGACAACAAGAACGAGCGGGACACGGTGGCCAAAGTGCGTGGCCAGGGACGTCTCGACGAGGGCCGCGAGTTCCGCGCACCGATCTCTGTGGGCCGCGTTGGGCAGGGCGAACTGTGCGCCTTGGGCGTCGACGGCGACGAATCGGCCGGCGCTGAACAACGCCTTGGCGCGGGCGGGCAGGCCACGGAGAATCCCGTCACCCCATGCCTGCGAGAGGCTGTCCCTATCGACCGCAACTGATGGCATCGCGACGCGAGGCGTCTCGGCCGTCACTGTCTCATCCGCTTTTGGGGGCTGCTGGTCCTCCACTTGCGGGTCGCTGCCTGATGAGCCTTCCTTCCGGCGTCGTACCGCCCCTACCGAGGGTCGGCTCGCGACCTCCTCCTGCTGGGGCGCGACGGCCTCTTCCTTGGTCTCCTTCGCCTCTTTGACCGGAGCTGATGGGGCCGTCCGTCCTGGTGCGGGCGAGGTGTCCGCCGCTACTGCTCGTTCGAGAGACGCGACGCGCTCGGTCAAGGCTTCAACACTCAGATCAAGATCTGGTCGGACCGCTCGCACGAGCGCGATCTCGAGCACGACCTGCGCGTCCGGTGCGTCACGCATGTCCACGATCGCGGTACCCAACGTTTCCATGCTGCGCACGACCCGGGCCAGCGTCATAGCCCTGGCCAACGCCGTGAACCTGTCACGGTCCTGGCCCGTGACCGCACTGAGCTCAGGGGCCAGCGCGGTCAGGAATATCTGGCGCAGATCGTCGACCAGCTCTGTGGCCAACTGCTGCGCTCCCCACCCGGTGGCGAGCAGGAGGCTCAAACTGACCAGCACCTCGGCGGTGTCATCGTTCGACAGGGCGTCGACCAGGGAGGTGAGATCAGGACGGGCGGCATCCACCGATCCAGAGGCCGCGACCTGATCAAGAGCTGACAGGGCATCGCGAGCCGACCCACGGGCCCGACGGACAGCAACCTGCACGGCGACATCGTCTATGTGAAGACCTGCTCCTTCCACCACGGCGGTCAGCAGGTCATGGAGGGTATCGGCCGGCAGGAGTCGGAACTCGAGATGCTGCGTTCGGCTCTTTATGGTCGGGGGGACCTTCTGCGGATCCGTTGTGGCCAAGACGAACACGACGTGGCTCGGGGGCTCCTCCAGGGTCTTGAGAAGCGCGTTCGCTGCCGCCGTCGACAACATATGGACCTCGTCGACGATGTACACCTTCCATCGGCCCGGAGTGCCCAGGGATGCGTGTGCGACAAGGTCGCGCATCGCATCAACGCCGTTGTTGGATGCCGCGTCCAGTTCGTGCACGTTGAGTGAGGTCCCCAGGGTTATCTCGGTGCACGAGATGCAAGTCCCGCAAGGCTCGCCGTCCTGGGGTGTCAGGCAGTTCAGTGCCTTGGCGAGAATGCGAGCCGAAGAGGTCTTGCCGGTTCCCCGGGGGCCGCTGAAGAGGTAGGCGTGGGAGACCCGACCCTCCCGGACGGCGCTCTGCAATGCCCGTACGACATGGTCTTGCCCACGCAACTGGTCGAACCGGCCCGGTCGGAAGCGCCGGTACAGCGATACGAAGGGGACATCGGTCATGAGGGCCGATCCTACCGGTGGCCCTGACGGCGGTTCCCGTGCTCGGCGCGGTGGCCAGGTTGGCTACGGCACCCGGCCATACCCGCTGAGAGCTGCTGCCTTCCGACCCTGACTCGATTCACGAGCGGCCGTTGCGCAGGACCCGGCCACCGCGCCCAACAAGGGCTCGGCGCAAGGATCCAGACTAGCCCTTTCCTCGAGAATTGACTCGGCTAGCCTGACCGGGCTGCAGCCTCGGAGGAGTGCGAGAGCGGCCGAATCGGCACGATTGGAAATCGTGTGACCTTCACGGGTCCGTGGGTTCAAATCCCACCTCCTCCGCCATCTCACCGTGATGTCGACAGGTGCAATTGGGACCTGACCCCGACGGGTGACTTGCTCTGACCGTTACCTTCCGGTTGCCATCTCCAGCCGACCTATAAATAGGAATCGCCACTCTCCTCGACCTGACCTCCCCTCCGCTGGACGACGATGCCGCTATGGCGGCCGCGTTGACCGAGGCGGAGCGAGCCACCGCCCATGGCGACGTGCCTGTCGGCGCGTTGACGCTTCTCGACGGCCGCATCATCGCGTCCCGCCACAACGAGAGGGAGCTGACCGGCGATCCGACGGCGCATGCCGAAATCCTGGCGCTCCGCGACACCGCCGCCGCCCTGGGGGGGTGGCGGCTCGGGGAGGTGACCCTGGTGGTCACCCTCGAACCGTGCCCGATGTGCGCCGGCGCCTTGGTGGCGGCGCGGGTCGGGAGGCTCGTCTACGGGGCAGCCGATCCCCGCGCGGGTGCCTGTGGATCGCTCTACAACCTGTGCGCCGACCCTCGCCTGAACCACGAGCTCCCCGTCACGGCGGGGGTGAGGGCCAGCGAGTGCAGCAGCCTTCTGACCTCCTTCTTTGCGCAGAGGCGTCCGGATTAGGGCGTCCTCGCAGAGTTCGCCCGGAGGCCCAGCGACTAGGCTCCCCTCCGGAGGGATGCGAGAGTGGCCGAATCGGACGGTCTCGAAAACCGTTGTGCCTCATGGGTACCGTGGGTTCGAATCCCACTCCCTCCGCCATCGGGTCGAGACGGCCCGTTGCACACCGGCGAAAGATTTTTCGGCAGGGCGGGAGCGCTCTGCCGGTAGTACCTGGTCGTCCCCTCGACCGGAAAGGAGAAACCATGGCACGCGCACGCTCGACCTTTGGCAAGCTGCAGCGCGATCAGGCCAAGAAGGACAGGGCTCGTTTGAAGATGGATGACCGTCAGTCCCGGCGCGAGGAGAAGGCAGCCGGAGAGACGGAGGGCGATTCGGCGACCAGCGGAGAGGTCGTGGACCAGACCCTCCTCTTGGAGCAGTTCGCGGCCCTGCACGAGGACCTTGCCGACGGCCGTATCTCTCTGGACGATTTCGAAATCCGCCAGGAGGAGTTGCGGGCCAAAATGGTGGTGGACTGATCTGGCCAGTGGTCCGTCAGTCCGTCTTCTGACGACCCTCCAGCCAGCGCCGGAAACCTGCGGCGTTGGAGTGCACCCCGTTGAGGGTCTCGAGCTTCTCCTTGTGTTCCGCGTCAATCCCGGTCTGGAACGGATCGAACCGGGCTGACAGCGCCTCGGCAATGTCCCTGCCTTCCCGGTAGGCCGCCTCCGCCGTTTCGGCCCACTGGCGCAATGTCTCGTCCGCCTCGGCGAGGAGTGCCTCGGGGTTTTCTAGGAGTCCGTAGTGGGCCAGCGCTATCGCCGTGGGGCGCCGGTCGGCAAACTTCTTCAGCGACGTCAACGCCTGGTCGAGGTCGAAATCGGGTGGCGGCGTTGCCGGCCGCAATACGCCACCGTCGGGCAGCTTGACCCCTACCGCATCACCGGCGAACAACACACCGCTCAACGAGTCGTGCAGACCGAGGTGGTGCTTGGCGTGTCCGGGGGAGTCGACCGCGACGAGCACCCGGTCCGGGCCCACGGTCACTTCCTCCCCGTCCGCCAGGATGTGAATGCGCTCGGCCGGCGTCGGGTCGAGGCGGCCGTAGAGCGAGTCGAGCAACCCGCCGTACACGCGTGCGGCCGAATCGATCAGACGTGTCGGGTCGGCCAGGTGGCGGGCTCCTTTCTCGTGCACATACACGGTGGCGTCCGGGAAGGCTCGGGCCACGTCCCCCACGCCTCCGGCATGGTCCAGGTGGATGTGCGTGACGACGACGCCCGCGAGCTCGTTGGCACCCACGCCGATCTTCTGCAGGGCGGCGAGGAGGACGGGCACCGAGGATTGGCTCCCGGTCTCCACCAGGACGGGCGCCGGTCCCTCCACGAGGTAGCCGGCCGTCACGCGCTCCCAACCACCGAGAAGGGTGTCGATCTCCAGGACCCCCGGCGCAATGCGCCGGGGGTCCGGCACCTCGGATAGAAGCCCAACCGCTGGCGGGTGCGTGTGCCCCTGAACGGCACCATGGCCGTTGGCATGCGTCCCGGTCATTGCTGCACCTCTATGACCACCTTCACATCGTCGGGGTTGCGCGTCAGCGCCTGCTCCCATTGATGGAGCGGGACCTTGCGGTTCACCAGTCGGGCGAGCCAGTCGCGATCCGCCGCCGCCAAGGCAACGGCCGCAGCTTCGTAGTGCCGCCGGTTGGCGTTGACCGAGCCCACCACCGCCACGTTCTCCAAGACCATGCTGCGGTTCAGTTCGCCCTCGTCCACATTTATGGTGTGGCCCCCCGACGAGACGCCCGTCAGGCACACCACGCCTCCCGCGCCGACATGCGTCATCGCGTCAAGGACGAGTGCGGACACGCCCGTGCATTCGATCACTACATCGGGATCGGGGCAGGCGTCAGCCACGCCTCCCATGTGGTACGTGGCTCCCAGATCCTTCACCAGATCCGGCTTCACGCCGTCTGTCATCTGATCGATGACGTGCACGTCCAGGCCGCGTTGCACCCCGAGCAGTGCCGCCAGCAACCCGATAGGACCCGCACCGGTGACCAGCACGGTCTTCGGGCCCCAATGGGCTCGGCCCCCGATGCGGTCGACCTGTTCCCACGCTTTGGCGACCACGCTGGTGGGCTCCAGCAGTACGCCGAGGATGCCCAGCGCAGGGTCCACCTTGACCAGATAGTCGGCTGTGATGCGATAGCGCTCGGAAAGGTACCCGTCGTGCTCCTTGATGCCCCGCTCGGTGTAACGCCCGTTCCGGCAGAAGTCCCACTCGAGCACAGCGCAGTTGGCGCACGGCACCGGGTCGGGCCGGCGGACGATGCCGACGACCAGGTCGCCCGGTGACACCGTTGCTCCTGGTGGCGCGTGGAGCACTCGACCGAGCGACTCGTGACCGAGCACCAGCCGCTCCTTTCCGGGCGGTGCCCAGCCGTAGGCACCCGAGAGGATCTCGACGTCGGTGCCGCAGATGCCGACGGCGAGGGTCTCGACGACCACGGGGCCGTCCGTCTCCGGCGGCTCGTCCACGTCGGAGAGCTCGGCTGAACCAGCTGTAAGTGGTACGACGGTGAGTGCCTTCATGCAATTCCCTCCTCCTAGTGCCTGGGCTGCGTGCCCCCGGACCGACGGTGGCGGATCCGTCCTCGCTGACGGGCGCGTGCCTTGGCGAGGGACGGGAACATGGAGATGGTGTGGTCGATGATGCGCCGCGTGTGGGCGGGCTCCCCGGCCACGCTCATCTCCAGGCTGTCGTGGCCGCTCAACCGGCACGCCGAATTGACGAGCGACACATGCGAGAAGGCCTGTGGGAAGTTTCCGACAAGCCGGCCACCGATCGGGTCGTACTCCTCGGACAAGAGGCCCAGGTCGTTGCGCAGGCTCAAGAGCCGCTCGAACATCTCCTCGGCATCCTTCGTGCGACCGATCATGTGGAGGCAGTCCACCAACCAGAACGAGCAGGCGAGGAACGCGCCCTCCCGACCGGTCAACCCGTCGACCTCCCCTCTGTCGTCAGTGCGGTAGCGGAGCACGAAGCCACCCTCGAGGAGCTCTCTCTCGACCGCCTCGACCGTGCCGACCACCCGGGGGTCCGTCGCGGGCAGGAAACCGACCATCGGGATCATCAGGACGCTGGCGTCGAGCTGGTCCGAACCGTAGTACTGCGTAAACGCGCCGACCTTGTCGTTGAAGCCCTCCTCGCACACTTCGGTGAAGATCTCATGACGCAGGACGCGCCACTCCTCGAGCGGGCCTTCCAGCTCGGGCCATTCCTCCAGGGTCTTGACGGCCCGATCGACCGCGACCCAGGCCATGACCTTGGAGTGAGTGAAGTGGCGGCGCGGCCCGCGCACCTCCCAGATCCCGTCGTCCGGTTCTTTCCAGCCCGTCTTCACGAATTCCACGAGTTTGGTCTGGAGGGCCCACGTCGCCCGGGCCTGCACCCCTTCGGACCGGGCCGACGAGTGCAGGGCCGACATCACCTCGCCGTACACATCGAGTTGGTACTGCCCCGATGCCGCGTTGCCGATGCGCACCGGCTCGGAGTTCTCGTAACCGGCCAGCCACGGTGCCTCCCACTCCTCCAACCGGCGCTCACCGGCGGGCCCATACATGATCTGGAGGCGGGATACATCCCCGGCCACAGCGCGGAGCAACCAGTCGCGCCAGGCCATGGCCTCGTCGAAGTAGCCGCCCCGCATCAGGGACTCCAGCGTCAGCGTCGCGTCGCGTAGCCAGCAGTACCGGTAGTCCCAGTTACGGTTCCCTCCTATCGCCTCGGGCAGCGAGGTTGTGGCCGCGGCGACGATGCCCCCGGTCGGCTCGTAGGTGAGGGCTTTGAGCGTGATTAGCGAGCGCATGACCTCCTCGGGCCACCGCCCCGGGTAGGTGGACTGGGCCGACCAGTCCTTCCAGTAGATGTCGGTGAGGTTGATCGCGTACTGGGCGTCGAGCGGGGGAGGCGGCTGCTCGTGGGAGGGGAACCACACCAAGGTGAACGGGTATTGCTGTCCTTCTTTCACCGTGAAATCGGCCACGGTGCTCAGGTCCCGACCGACCGGTTGGACGCGGTGCCACAGGGCCACTGAGTCGGGTCCGGCGGTCATCCGCATGAGCCCGTCGGTGGATGTGACCCAGGGCACAACTTCGCCGTAGTCGAACCGCACGGTTAGGTCCATGTGCATCTCGACGGAGCCGGACAAGCCCTCCACCAACCTCACCAGGTGGGGGTTCGAGTCCCGGAGCGGCATGCAGTCGGTGACGCGCACGGAACCAGTGGCCGTATCGAACTCGGTCTCCAGGATCAGCGAGTTCTCGCGGTACCGCCGGCGCGTCGTCACAATGGCCGACTCGCCGCCCGCCGGCGAGAACCGCCAGAACCCGTTCGAGTCGTCCCCGAGCAGCTTGGCGAAGCACGACGGGGAATCGAAATGGGGAAGGCAGAGCCAGTCGATCGAACCGTTCTTGCCGACGATCGCTGCGGTGTGCAGGTCGCCGATCACCGCGTAATCCTCTATCGGTAGCCCCATTTGCTCTTTCCTATTCTGCGACGCATTTACCGGTGCTCACGGCAGTGCGCCGAGCCTCGGCTCCCTGCACACGGGCAAGGACGCCAGGCGAAGTCAGGGCGTAGCCGACCTTGGGATAGACGGTGGAGCGGGAGAACAGCATGCCGACCACCTGTCCCCCGCCAATCACCACCGGCCCGCCCGAATTGCCCGGCCGCACATCGGCATCGAGCGCATAGACACCACGCGTCACGGCCCCCTGGTTGTAGATGTCACGACCGAGCGCGGTCACCTCGGCGGTGACTCCCGCCGCACCAATGGTGATCGGCCCGTCCTCGGGATAGCCGAGAATGGCCGCCTGGGTTCCGCGGGGGACCAGATTCGGGTCGATGGTGAGCACCGTACCCAGAGGCGCCCTCGTTCGCAGGATCGCCATGTCGAAGGAGGGGTCGAAGAAGACCACCGTCGCCTTGTACGGCGTGCCGCCGAGAACCACCTGCGGGTCGGTCTCGCCCGCGACCACATGTGCGTTCGTCGCCACCAGGCCGTGCCCGACCACGAAGCCCGAACCCTCCTGCTCATTGCCACAGGCCGCGCCGAGCACCTTCACCGTGGAGAAGTACGCGGGGTCGGCCAACGCCCGGGTCTGTGCACTGGTCGGGGTGGAGACCGACGTGGTCGAGGGTTGCGCCAGCGTCGAGAACACCTGAGGAAAGCCCTGCTTGTTGAGGAAGTTCTGCAGGTCGGTGAAGACCGAGGGGACCTGTGGCAGCAACCGGTCGACCGAGTGCAGGATGTCCGACCGGGCGACCGCGCTGCTCAACCAGGTGAACCGGCTGTTGGGTGACGAAATGACACCCGCGACGAGCCAGGACGACAGCAGGACGGCGACCACGGCCACCATCACCCCGAGGCCCGAGTCGACATGGCCCAGGTGATACCGGCGGAGGGTGACGTTGCTGTACGAACCCACCACCCGCCCGAGGAAGCCCAGGCCGCTCGCGGTGAGCAGCACGAGGGCAACGGTGATGACAGCGCGGGCGAATTGATGGTGCACGAAGGACAGAGCCGGGACCCAGAGCAGCGTCCCGAGCAGCATGCCCAACCAGAACCCACCAAAAGTGAGGACCTGGACCAGCGCGCCGAGCCGGAGACCATGGACGGCGGCCAGCAACATCAGCCCAATGAGCAGGAGATCGACCCAGTCCACAGCAGGGAGGGTAGCGAAGAGTTCCCTGGAAATCCGGCAGCCCACCACTATTGTCCTCCCGCGGTGCCGCCCTGCTCACCTCAGCTGCCTCTGCGCCAGCGGGCCCTCAGGGGAGGGGCGCGGCGCGGTGTGCTGAGCGTCGGCGTCCTCGGTCTGGCCCTGGCCGCCTGTTCGACCCCGCTCCGCAGCACCGCCCCACCGACTCCTGCGCTCGGTTCACCCTCACGGACACCTGCCGCATCCGGACAACCCGCACCCCCGGGGACGGGAGAACTCGGTGCCGTGTCGTGCGCGGGACCCGATCACTGTTGGGCCGTCGGCGTGGCGCCGCCCTTGTCTGACTCCAGCACATTGACGACACCACCGGTCGCGACGGTCATCACCATGACCGCGAACAGCGGCATCGCCTGGGTCGCACAACATCTCGGCCTTGCGGTGACGCCGGATCTCACCGGGATCTCGTGCCCGCGGGCCGGCGTCTGCATGGCGGTCGGGTCGACCGGAGCGAATCCCCCGATCGGAACGGTCCTTGCGACGCACAATGGGGGAATGGTGTGGCAGTTGGCTGCTGCACCGACCGGAGCGCTGGCGGTGACCAGTGTGCAGTGCAGCTCGTCCGCCCACTGCATCGCTCTCGTGAGTGACGGCACCATCACGTGGTCGGCCTCGACGGTCAATTTCGGCCGGACCTGGCAACGCCTCGGTGACCTCACCATCGGACTGCAGGGCGCGCGTGGCCTGTGGTGCGGCGCAGACGGGACGTGTCTGGTGGCCGGCGACACGCCAACCACGGCAGGGCACGCGCAGGGCGCGATCGACGTCAGCGGTGATGGCGGGGTCTCATGGACGGCGGCGGCGGTCGTACCGGGGACAGGGCTCTTGCAGGCGGTCACCTGCGCCAGCGCGATCCGCTGCCTCGCCGTCGGGACGTCGTCGACCACTGCGAACGCCGTGATGCCGTCATCCGGAGTGCTCCTGATCAGTGGGGACGCGGGCCACACCTGGTTCCCGACCCGCCACCCTCCACCCGTCGACGACATCTTCGGAATCGCCTGCCCTACCCCCGACGTGTGCGCCATCGCAGGGACGCGATGGATCGGCGGGACGACGGTGGGAACCGGCGGTCTCGCCCTGAGCCACGACGCCGGCGCCACCTTTGCCTCCATGTCGACTGCCTACACGCCGCTCACCCTCACGGCACTGGCCTGCCCCACCGAGCTGACCTGCGTCGCCGTTGGTGGTGACACAGTGGTGCGGGCCGATCTGACCGTTCTGCCTCCCCGCTCGCCGGGCCGCTCAAGGGAGACCCGGCCCCCACCGCGGCCGGCGCCCATCCGCTGAGCGGCCGGCTGCTCAGGCGCGCAGCGCAGCCATCAGCAGCCCTGGGATCTTCGCGCCCGACGGGCCGGCCTCGAAGGCCACGAAGCGGCGCATGACGTCGTCGGACCCGGTCGCGGTGGCAAACCACGGCGGCTTCGGACGCGACCGGAATGGTCCACGCACCACGGACTTCTCCGGTCGATCGAACATGGCGGCGTTGCCCACCACTCCGGAACCCGACTGAATGTCGGTGCGCGGGTGTCCCGGATAGGCACCCCACGTCGTGGTCCCGATGGCGAAGGCGAGCGCGTGCCACACGTTGACGCCGATGGCGCCGTAGCGCAGGTTCTCGACGGCCCGGTCGACGGCGGAGGCGATTGCCGGATCCTTCAAGGAGGACGGGCTGACCAGGACGGTAGCTGACAGCGTCCCCCACACGACGTCGTTGCAGAACGCGGTGGCCGCGTCCACGAAGGACGCCGCTGAAGGGGCAGCCAGCGCGGTCTCCGCACACTCGCCGCAAAACGACTCGACGTTGAAACAGATGTCACCTGTGTGACCCGGTGGAACACCGCGGATGAACGTCCAGGACAACGCATCGGGCGGGCCGGAGCCAAGCCGTTCTGCCTCCGGGTGGGCCTCCACGAATGCCGCGCACCGCTCACTTGCGCCCGGGTAATACGCCCGCCGCGTCCGGATGTCGGACAGCACCTGGGTCAGTGCGCCAAGGAACGCGTCGCGCTGGGGCCAGTCCGCGTGGGTGACGACGACCCGGGCCGCGAGACAATTGAAGCCCGCATTGTTCACCAGCATTGTGGCCACGTGCTCGGCCTGGTACAGCAGCTCGGGAATCGTCCACTTCCCCGGAACGACGATCACGGGCGACACATTGCCGAGTTCGGCGGTCACCGGCTTGTTGAGCACCGGCTGGTCAGCCGCCTTGCGCCGCGCCCCATCTTCACCGGCGCCGAAGACCACGGCGTTGTAGGTCTTGTCCGAGCCCGTGATGTGCACCTCGTCAATGAGCTCGTGGCCTGTGAGGAATTTCCCGGCGTCAGCCCCTCCGTCGACGATGCGGAGGACCCCGGCGCCCACGAGTGCGGCGAGCGCCCGGTTCCAATGCGGAATCAGGTAGTCATTGACAGGGTTGGCCTTCATCACGACGACCTTTCCCTCGACGAACAGCTTCGAGAGGACGTCGCGCGGGCCCAGTGAGGCAACGTTGCCCGCCGCCAGCACCAGGGCGACCCCGGCGTGCGCCGCCGGGTCGTGATAGTTCGCCGCTTGTCCGGATTCAAGATCCGCCCGTGTCACACCCGGCTGCATGAAGACCTCGGCCGTCGTCTGCGGGAAGATCACCCGGTCGAAGGTCGTGGCCGGGAAGACCCGCACCCGCAAGCGGCCGTCGGACGCCTCGGTCACGGGGCCGGCGAACGAGGGCCGACCGGTCCGGGCGATGTCGCGCAGTGCGTCGCGGTACAAGCGGGCCATCCGCACCAGCGTCCCCACCCCGGCGAAGAGCTCCTCACCGGCCTCGGCCGTCCCGGGGGTGATGCCCTTGGCGGTGCACGCCGCACTGAGCCAGTCGTCCTCGGCCGCCATGATGTCGCGCAGCACCTGGTCCAGCAGCTTGGCTCGCGCCGCTGCGGACGCGGCTGCCCAGGACGTGGCGTGGGAGGCGACGTCGCGCACAGCGCGGTCCACGTCGGCCTCGTTCCACGCCACCACGGTTGCTAGCGCGGCGGACCCGGTGTCGGTCGGGGCCACTGCTCCCCGCTCGGTGAGTGTCATGACGTTGATCCTCCTCTGCGCATCGGGCACGCTTCTCCTCGGCTGAGGTGCGGCAGCACCCCGTCCCTCAGCAACGACTGTGGTCCAGATCGTCTGGGTCCAGCGCCTGGAGGCAGACGGTGCTGATGTCGAGCAACCGGGCGATTTTGCGTACCGGCATCACTCGGCGCGGAGACCGGTAGGTTGAACTCGTCGGCAAAGGTGGCGGCCAGGCGGGGGGTGCGCTTCGGCCCGCCACCCGTGGCACTGATCGGTGCGCGCGTCGTCCGAACCGGCCCGGGCTGCGCCGGGTTGTCCCTGATCTGACGCGGCGTCCCGGCAAAGGTAATGCTGTACTGCAGGTTCGAAGCGGTCCGATGGGGCTCGACGAACATGCGCGCCTTCACGGCACCACGCTAACGGCAGAGCCGACCGGGCTGCCGGGGCGGGCGAGCGCCGTGCCGGGTGGACCAGACTGCGGGGCATGCAGATCGGCGTCGTCTTCCCACAGACCGAGATCGGCGGTGACCGCGGGGCGGTGCGGGCTTACGGCCAGGCCGCCTCGGACCTGGGCTACACCCACGTGGCGGCGTACGACCATGTGCTCGGCGCCGACACCGCGGTCCATCACGATCTCGCTGGTCCCTACACCCTCGAGGACTCCTTTCATGAGCCACTCGTCCTCTTCTCGTTCCTGGCGGGATTCACCGGGCTCGGATTCGCCACATCCATCCTGATCGGGCCGCAGCGCCAGACCGCTCTGCTGGCCAAGCAGGCGGCTGAGGTCGACCTGCTCTCCGGCGGGCAGTTCCGTCTCGGCCTGGGAATCGGCTGGAATCATGTGGAGTACGAGGCCCTCGGCTATTCCTTCCGAGACCGCGCCTCGTTCATGGAGGAGCAGATCGGCGTGCTGCGCCGGCTCTGGACCGAGAAGAGCGTGACCGTCGACAGCCGGTTTCACCGGATTTCCGCGGCAGGCCTCTGCCCGCTCCCGGTGCAGCGGCCCATCCCCATCTGGATCGGCGCGTGGGCGCCGGCGGCACTGCGCCGGGTCGGCCGGCTCGCCGACGGGTGGTTCCCGCAGGTGCGCCCGGGTGGCGGACTGGAGGAGGCGCTCGAGACCATTGCCGAAGGTGCACGCGAGGTCGGGCGGGACCCGGCGGCCATTCAGTTCGAAGGCAGGGTCGAGTACGCCACGCGCGATCCCGATCGGACCGCGCTGCATGCGGCTAAATGGCGGGCCGCCGGGGCGGCCTTCCTGTCCGTCAACACCATGGCGGCGGGATGTCGCAACGTCCACGACCACATAGCCGCGCTGAGCGCGTTGGCCGAGGTGTTGCTCTAAGCGCGTCAGCTGCCGTCGAAGATCGCCGCGAATCCCGCGTGCCAGTCCGGGAACGCGGGTGCCCAGCCCAACTCGGTTCGGGCCCGTTGGTTGGACACGGGCGGCTGCGCCGCCATCATGTACGCGGTGTGGGGCCCTGCGGTGGCCCGCAGCATGGCGACGGGGACCCGCCGCGGCGGCTTCGCCCCGATCAGGGAGGCCAGGGTCGGTATCCACTCCGACGCCGGAGCCGGGACGTCGTCGACCACGTTGAAGACACCTGTCGGTCCGTCGAGCGCGGCCACCGTGGCCGACACAGCATCGTCAAGGTGGACGAAGCCGAACATGCCGTTGCCCTCGCCGGCCAGCGGCAGCATCCGACGTCGCACCATGCCGGTGAACGCCCCATCGGGGGCGAAGTAGGTACCTGGGCCGTAGAAGAAGCCGTAGCGAAGCACCACACCCTCGCCGTCAGGTTGGTCGAGCGTGTTCGCTTCGAGCGTGGCCAACGACTGCGCCAGGTCACCGATCTGGCCTCCGGCGTCGGTCCACAAGGAGTCCGACTCGGTACGGATTCCCGGGCCGGGCCGGTAGATGAACGAGATGCTCTGGGCGATGACCCGCCGCACCCCGGCAGCGCGGGCAGTGACCGCGACCGTCGACGATGCCTCCCGCCGGAGCTGTGCCGTCCGCTTGAGTCCGCGCTTCAGGGCAATCGGGCTCGTGGTCTGGGCGAGGTTGGTCAACTGGTTGATGACGACCTCGGGTTGTGCCTTCTCAATGGCGGCGGCCAGCTGCCCGGTCACGAGCGCATCGCCGGTCACTGTGGTGACCCCGTCGGGACGCGGGGCCCGGTCGGCCGATCGGGAGAAGACGGTGACCTCGTGTCCCTTCGCCACCAGCGCGCGCATCAGCGGGCGGCCCACTGCGCCAGTTCCTCCGGCCACGAAGACCTTCACGCCGCCACCCTAGGACCGGAGCGGTGGAGTGTCCCATTTTGCGGCCGGGTGGGCCGGCGCGAAACCTTTGCAAGGATGTCGACGTGAGCGACGACGTCAGCGGCTATCCGGGCGCGCCCCCCGGGTGGTATCCGGATCCGGCCGGTGGGCCGGGACAGCGCTGGTGGGACGGGTATTCCTGGACGGACGCCGTCGCCGTGCCCGATCAGCCTCCTCCACCGCCACCTCCTGCCCCGCCACCATGGGCCGTCCCTCCCCGAGCCTTCCCTCCGGCACCTGGAGTGGCACCCCGTCCAGCCGATGGAAACGCGCGGGATCTGGTGAGCCGAGAGGCATCCCTTGCGCCGATCGCCCAACTCGCCCTCGGTTTCTTCGGGGTCGACTACCTGGTCAGCCTCATCTCCACGAGGCTCGACCTCGCGCAGCTGCGTACCGAGGGCCACCAACTGCGCCTCATCTACCAGGCAGCCGAACACGGGCAACCGGCTCCGACGTTCTCCAACCCCCAGAGCATCAACGCAGTCCAGAGCATCCTGATCCTGGTCGCCATCGGGGCGATCGTCATCGGCTGTATGTGGCAGCACCGCGCCGCGTCGAGCGCCCGCTCTCTCGGGCTGCCGTCCACCCACTCGCCCGGCTGGGGCGTTGGGTCCTGGTTCGTCCCGATCGTGAACCTGTGGATGCCTTATCAGGCCATCCGGGACTGCCTTCCGCCCGATGACCCGAACCGGAGGTTCGTCCTGCGCTGGTGGCTATCCGTCGTGGGTGGCCAGGTCCTGGTCCTCACCGCCACCGTCACGGCCTTTTTCTCCGGTGCCGTCTCCCTGGTCGTCTCCATCCCGGCCGCCCTGTTCGCGCTGGGCATCCTGGCCAACGGACCCCGGGTCGTGCACGCGATCAGGGCGGCGCACCAGGCTCGCTTCACGGCATAGCGGCCAAGAAGTGACCGGGGGGACCCCGGCGAATTCTCAACAGTTCACTCTGAGATTCCTCAGTTGTCTCCAGCCGTTCATTTCGTGTCGATACCGTGCTCAATAGAAGCAGAAATGACATCAAGACCGGAGCCTCAGATCAACGCTGATCCGAACTCCGCAATCCTGGAGGAACCCTTGTCGGGAACAGATTTCACGGGCATGCACAGGGAGCCGACGGCCACGGCTTCACCCGCACCCGCACGGGCGCCTCTGGACCCGGTTCTCCAGCGTCTCGACCCCGATGCCAGCCGGCCCCCCAACGTCATGCACTCGTTCAACCTGTGCCTGGGCTTCGATGGTCGGGCCGTCATGAACGACGTCAATGTGGCGTTGGCGAGGGGATCCATCACGGCGCTGATCGGGCCAACCGGCTCGGGAAAGTCCACGTTCCTGCGCACGCTGAACCGTATGAACGACCGGGTTCCCGGGTTCCACCGCACCGGCGACGTGACATTCGACGACGTGAGCCTGTGGGATCCGGCGGTCGACCTCCTGACGCTCCGCCGCCGCGTCGGCATGCTCTTCCAACGCCCCAATCCCTTCCCCATGTCGATCAGGGACAACGTCGTGTCCGGCGTGAAGGCGCACCGCATCGCCAAGGGCAAGCAGCTCGACGTCGTGGCCGAGCGGCGGCTCACCGAGGTTGGGTTGTGGGACGCCGTCAAGGATCGTTTGCACGACTCGCCGTTCCGTCTGTCGGGTGGCCAGCAACAACTGCTCTGCTTGGCCCGGGCCCTGGCCGTCGGACCTGAGGTGCTCCTCCTGGACGAGCCGACCTCGTCGCTCGACCCGATCTCGACGGAGTCGATTGAGGAGCTGTTGCGCACGATGGCTCCGGCGCTCACCCTCATCTTCGTGACGCACAACCTGGCGCAGGCGAAGCGAGTCTCGGACTCCACCATGTTCTTCTACCAGGGCAGGCTCGTTGAGCACGGCCCGACCACCGACCTGTTCTCCTCCCCCCGTGAACCTGACACCGACAGGTATGTCAACGGGCGGATGGGGTAGGGCCCTCGCGATCGAGCAGAGCGCGACGGATGTAGCGAGCATTCCGCACGAGCTGGCGTCCCGCCACGACCCAATGCAGCAAAACATCGTCTCCATTACCAACCAACAAGGAGGAAACCTGTGACTCGGACCCACCGAGTAATCCGAATGAGAAGGTCCCCGATGGTCGCTGCCATCGTGGGCATTGCGCTGAGCTCCGCCGTGATCGCGGCGGGCCCTGCCGGCGCCAAGCTGCCCAAGAGCGGCGTGGAGACACCGCCATCCGCCACGTTGATCGAAACGGGCAGCACGCTGCTCTACCCGCTGTGGAACCTGTGGGCCGGTGGATTCGGTGACAAGTACTCCCAGGTCACCATTCAGACCGCGGGCACGGGCTCGGGCACCGGGATCACGGACGCCACCAACGGGACCGCTGACATCGGCGCTTCTGACGCCTACCTGTCGCCCGCGGTCGTGTCGGCGAACCCGTCGCTGGAGAACATTCCCCTTGCGATTTCGGCACAGCTCGTCGCCTACAACGTCCCTGGCGTCGTGGCGCACCTGAAGCTCACAGGCAAGTTGCTGTCGCAGATCTACCAGGGCAAGGTCACCAAGTGGAACGACGCGTCCATCGCGGCGATCAACCCGGGATTGACGCTGCCCGGCATCCCCATCGTGACGTTGCACCGGTCCGACAGCAGTGGCGACACGTTCCTGTTCACCACGTTCCTTTCCAAGGCCGACCCGACAGGGTGGGGCGCCACGATCGCCTTCAACACCACTGTGCCCTGGCCCAACGCTCCCGGTGCACTCGGCGAGGCCGGCAACTCGGGCATGGTGAGCGGTTGCAAGGCAACCCCGGGCTGCGTCGCTTACGTCGGCGTCAGCTACCAGACCCAGGTTCTCCAGGCCGGGCTCGGCTACGCCCAGCTGGCTAACGCCAAGGGACACTATGAGGTGCCTTCAGCGGCGACCATCACCGCGGAAGCGGCCTCCTTCACCAAGAAGACCCCGGCGTCGGGCACGATCTCGTTAATCTTCGGTCCGGCCGCCGCCGGCTACCCGATCGTCAACTACGAGTACGCCATCGTGAACACCAAGCAGTCGGACGCATCGAAAGCCAAGGCGATCAGGTCCGCGCTGGAGTGGGCCGTCAACAAGAACGACGGCAACGCCTCCAGCTACCTGGCCCAGGTGAACTTCCAGCCGCTCCCGGCTTCCATCGTGACCGCTTCGCTCAAGCAGATCCTCAAGATCACGTAGTGGCATCGTCGGTCGGAGGTACGGCGGGAGCTCTTCCCGACGCACCATCCGGGCACGCCATTCGCCGGGACAACCTGCTCCGGCGAATGGCGGATGCCGCCCGGGCGAACGAGGAGCACGCCTGGCGCTGGAGCGCACGCGTCGCCGTACTCCTTCCCCTGGCCGCGCTCGCCTTCGCCGTCACGGTGCTCGCCGTCAAGGCGTGGCCCGCCATTGAGGTCAACGGGTGGGGATTCCTCACCGGCTCGCAGTGGAATTACGGGAGCAGCTATGGGGCGACGGTGTACACCCATGGGGTGGCGCACCCGATGGGATCGGCTTACGGCGCGTGGGACATCATTGCCGGCACGCTCCAGTCGTCGGTCATCGCCGTGATTGTGGCGCTCCCCATTTCCGTCGGTGCCGCCTTTGCCCTGACCGAACGGCTGCCCGCATGGATCTCTCGCCCGCTGGGCTTTGCCATTGAGATCCTGGCCGGCATCCCGAGCGTCGTGATCGGCTTGTGGGGGCTGCTCACGTTTGGGCCCTTCCTGGCCAAACACGTCTACCCGATTGTGGCCGACCACATGCCCGATGTGCCCGTCCTCCGCTACTTCCGCAATCCGGTCGGGAGCGGTGAGGGACTGCTTACGGCAGGACTCGTCCTCGGCCTCATGATCGTGCCCATCATCGCGTCCACCACGACCGACCTCTTCCGCCAGGTGCCTCGTCTCCCCAAAGAGGGCGGCGAGGCCCTGGGCATGACGGACTGGGAAGTGGCCAGCAAGGTGACGCTTCCCTGGGTGCGCGCGGGCATCATTGGAGCCACGGTCCTCGGACTGGGTCGAGCGCTGGGCGAGACGATCGCGGTGGCGCTGATCGGCGGCTCCATCCTCCACATCGCTCCGAACATCTTCCAGCCGTTCACGACCATTGCGGCAACCATTTTGAGCCAGCTTGACGGCGCGCAAACGGACGGCACGGGCTTCGCCGTGGCCACCCTGGCCGAACTCGGGCTGGTGCTCGCGGTCATCTCCGTGGGAGTCAACCTGGCCGCCCGGGTCATCATCAACCGGTCCTCCCGCCTCGGTGGCCCGGTCGGGCGCGGGGCCTGAGTTCCGATGCGAAGCACGAGCGCAACCATCCGCCAGCGCCGGACAACAGAGATCGCCTTCCGCGTCTTCGCCATCCTGTCGCTGATCCTGATCATCGGACCGGCCGTGTGGCTGATCGCCGGAGTGCTCGGCCGGGCACTCCCGCACTGGAAGTGGAGCGTGCTGTGGACCGCCTTGAGCGTCGCGCAGACCGGGGGTCTGCGCGACCAGATTCTGGGCACCCTCGTCATCATGATCGGCGTGCTGATCATCG
>Ga0307374_10006318_pt1 | contig 18731 bp, 20 predicted proteins | sample OX3MG_FD_202532 | JGI IMG/M metagenome (GOLD analysis project Ga0307374, IMG submission 202532) | Soil microbial communities from Risofladan, Vaasa, Finland - OX-3 | ecosystem: Environmental > Terrestrial > Soil > Coastal area > Acid sulfate soil | place: Finland: Risofladan, Vaasa | collected...
TATCGTCGGACAACAAAATTCACGACGACTCGGTCGCGCGACAGTTCGGATTTCGCGGTGGACTGGTGCCGGGCGTGGAAGTTTACGCCTACATGGCGCACATGCCGGTGGCCCGTTGGGGTCGCCTTTGGCTTGAAGCCGGCCAAATCGACTGCCGATTTCAAAAGCCGGTTTACGACGGGGCGGACACTCGGGTGACGGCGAAGGAAGACAACGATCAGCTCGTGCTTGGCGTCGAAAGCGCCGGAGAACACTGCGCTACCGGGCGGGCCTTCGTCGCCGCGGACCAGCGGATCGCTCCGGGCCTCGATGCTCTGCCGGCGCCATCGCCGCCCGCCTGGCGCCCAATCGCAAGCGAATCTTCGCTGGCGCCGGGGCGCGCACTCGGCATTGCCCCTGTGACCATCGATCGCGCCATGCTGTCCCGGTATGTCGAGGAAATCCGCGAAACCGATCCGATTTACCTGACCGAGGGGCTGGTGCATCCCGGTCAGATCCTGCGTCTTGCCAATGCCGCTCTGGTGCAGAATGTCGTCCTTGGCCCGTGGATTCACGTCGGCAGCAAAGTTCACCACCATGCGGCCGCGCGACTTGGACAGGAATTGACGTTGCGCTCGACGATCACATCGAACGCCGTCTCCAAGGGCCATGCGATCGTTGAGTTTGACGCCCTCGTTATCGCTGACGGCAAAACTCGCGTCGCCGAAATCACTCACGTGGCAATCTGGCGGCCGCGACAGGTATCCGAAGGCTCGTCCGCGGCGAAATAAATTCGCCGTCCCCGTCCGTCACCGTCCGGTAAAGGTTGGGGTGCGCTTTTCCACGAATGCGCGCGCAGCTTCCTTGTGATCGGCGGTACGGCCGGTCTCGACCTGACGCCGGGCTTCGAGATCCAGCAGTTCGGCGAGCGTGCCGTTTTCGGCGGCGTTGAAATTCTGTTTCATCAGCGCCAGCGCAATTCGCGGGCCGCGCGCCAGCTTGCGGGCGAACGCCATGGTGGCGCCGGCGAGATCGGCGTCGGCAACCACCTTGTTGACTATTCCCAGCGCAAACGCCTGCGCCGCATCAAGTGGCTCGGCCGTATAATACAACTCGCGGGCCTTACCGGTGCCGATCAGCTTGGAAAGAAAGTAGCTGCCGCCGAAATCGCCGGAAAATCCGATATTCGCGAAAGCGGTGACGAAGCGTGCCGATTGTGCCGCGAAGCGGAGGTCGCAGGCGAGCGCGAGCGACATTCCAGCTCCCGCCGCCGGCCCGTTCACCATTGCGATCGTCGGTTTGGGAATTTCGTGCAACAGGCGCGAAACCTCCATGCGCTGGCGCAGATGTGTCACGGCTTGTTCGACGCTGCGCTCGGCCGCGCCCTCGGCCATGCTCTTGACGTCGCCGCCGGCGCAGAATGCCCGACCGGCGCCGGTGAGAACGATAACCCCGATACCCGGATCGCTCGCCAGCCGCGGCAGTGCTTCCAGAAGGCCATCCATGATCGGCGTCGACAGGGCGTTGAGCCGATCCGGCCGATTGAACGTCAGCGTCGCAACACTATCTGAGATGTCTTCGATAAGCTGCTGTTCCATCCGGCACCTTTTTGGCGATCTCATGCCCGCCGGTATTTTGGCACAGGTCAGCGAAAGGTGCACCAAAGGTCAGGCTCAAGCTGCCCCAACGTGTTACAGGTATCGTGTGCTTAGCGTCTGCGGTGGGGCACTCAATCCGGACGGATGCGGCGGTGCGAGTTAAGGCCCGCGTCCGACTGGTGAGCGCAACGACGATCGAAAGGATATCGGCGATGTCTGAAGACCATGAGGCCAACGATGAACGGCCATGCCTGCACTGCAGCATCATCGAACTGGTCAATGACTTTTTTGCGGAATATCCCGTCAGTGCGGGGGGGCCCGATATCGTCGATACCGCCGAGGTTATTACCGCCATCGCCAAAGTGGTGGCAGAACTAACGTCCGGCCAAGACACGGCGATCCGCCAGAGCATGATCGAGCAGTTGATGCGCGAAATAATGGACTACGACTCGGAATTTCGTTCGCAAGACGCCATGGGGACGGATCGCTCCCACGCGCGACACTAGGGCGCGCTCTTCTGAACTGAAAGTATCCCGGAGTTCAAATCCGCCCGTGCGGAAAAAGAAAAGGTCGCCTCGGGAGGCGACCTTAATTTCATTGATTCGCGTTTATTTGATCGCTGTTGAAACGCTGCTGAAGGTCGCGGTGAGATTGCTGCCGAGCGTATTGACTGCGACAATGATGACGGCAGCAATCCCGGCGGCAATCAGGCCATATTCAATTGCGGTGGCGCCGGATCGTTCTTTCCAGAACCGAACAAGAAGTTGAGACATGGTGACAGCCCCTCATGGAGTTGCCCCTCAACGCTCCCAGCCCCGCAACAATGGCCACGCTCCCCTTACCCGTAAGTAAAACCACGTACCGCAATTTGATCAGCAAACGCTCAGAAAAATCCAGCGATCTCGACCAAGCTCTTGGAAACAATCAGCAAAGCCGCGACCGCCACCAGGCCTTGCAGCAGGGTTGCCGCGGTAAAATCGGTCAATCCGCGCAGCGGACGCAGCTCCGCATTGGCCGATACCAGCCAAAAATATTCGTCGTTGACGTGCGAGAGGGTCATCGACCCGGCGCCGATGGCAAGCGCCGCCAGAGCTTTTGCGGTCTCGCCGTCGATCCCAAGCGGCGTCAGCAGCGGCTGCACCATGCCGGCGGTGGTAATCGCGGCGACCAGCGACGAACCTTGCAGGACTTTGATCGTCGCCGCGATGAAGAACGGCAACAGGACGCCGCCGGCAAATCCAAGGTGTAGCGAAAGCAAGCGTTCGCCGAGCAACTCGGCCATGCCGGTTTCCTGGCAAAGCCGTTGCAAGCCGCCGGCCGCGCCGACAATCAAAAGCACGCCGGCGACGTTGCCAAGGATGCGCCCGGTCCAGCCGGTTTCGGTCAGTAGCGGCCGGGCTCTGCGCCACAGACCGGCGGTCATCAACCCGACGGCGGCGAGGAAAAGTAGCAGCGGCCTTCCGATACCGAGCAGCGCCTCGCGCGCGGACCCGCCTCCCAGCGGTTCGCTCGGAATGTCGCCGAGCGACTGGACGATCAGCATCAGGATCGGGATTGCTGTCGCGGCCGTCAGCACGGCGGCGGACCAACCGCCGCGCTTGTCTACGGCTCTCGGCGGTAGCACCGCCGCGGGTGGTTCGGGTCTTGTCGCTCGCCATTGTGCCCACACCGCGCCGAACGCCGCGACCACAATCGCCACCGGCACGCCGATCAAAATCGTCCGCTCCCATCCAGCGCCGAGAATGGCAACGGCCGCGACCACCACCGGCGAAAATAAAATGAGCCCGTGGCCTGCGGAAATCGCCAGCGCCGGCGCAATCAGCGCTGCCTCGCGGCTTGGGGCATTGCTGCCGCCAATGACGCGAAGGAGCGGCGTGAGGAGCGCGAAGGCTGAAGCCGGTGACGCACCGAGTCCCGCAACCAGTCCGACGAGGGTTGCCAATCCGGTCGATCCGAACCGTCGCCGACGCTGGAGCGTAGCGGTCAGCCAGTCTGTCGCCGTGGTGGCTTCGGCAATGCCGCTGACGAAACCGGCCGCAACGATCGCCAACCCGGAAGAATAAATCGTCTGTGAAAAGCCGGCCCCGAAGGTTTTACCGATCAAGCTGGTGGAAAGTCCGCCGGCGAATCCGAACCCGGTGGCCACGATCAGCAGCGCAAGGAACGGATGCAGGCGACCCGACCGCGTTGCCAACGCGATCACGATGACCGCAGTCAACAGCGCAGCCGCCTGAAGAAGAGGTGCGGCGGACATCGAAACACTGACCTGGTTGCCGGCCGGATGGCCCCTCGCATGCGCCGCGCCGAATTTTATTCGGCCGATGCCGCTCGTTTTAATAGCCTCCTTGGCTGCGGGACGGAAAGAAAATCCGATCGGTGGACCGCTGCAACGGCTTCTGCCGCCGGCACGGTTCTGGCATCGTGCCGATCGTGAAAGGTCACGGCTGATGCGCGCCGGTGGGTTCGGAGATTGCCGCGGATTTTGCCGGACCGGCATGCTGGCGGCCGCCATCCTGCTGGGCGGCTTGGCGCCGGGACTGAGCGCGTCGGCCGATTTCGTTCACGCCGATGGCAAGCACCTGGTCGATGGCCGCGGTGCGCGCTTCGACGTCAAAGGCATCAATCTCGGCAATTGGCTTGTCCCCGAAGGCTATATGTTCAAGTTCACGCGGGCCCGCTCGCCGAGCGAGATCGCAGGCGTCATCGAGGCGCTGGTTGGGCGCGAGCAAGCCTCCCGTTTCTGGAGCGAATTCCGCGATCGCTATATCGCCGAACCGGATATCCGTTTCATTGCCGCGGCTGGATTCAACACCGTGCGGGTGCCGCTGAATTGGCGGTTGTTTGTCGAGCCCGGCGCCGACGGAATCGACCACTTCGAGGGGCCCGGCTGGTCTCTCATCGACCGGCTGGTGCAATGGTGCCGGGAATCCCGCGTGCGGGTGATCCTCGATCTGCACGCCGCGCCCGGCGGTCAGACCGGCGTCAATCACGATGACGGCCCGGGTTTTCCGCTGACGTTCTACGTGCCGCGCTATCGCCGGCTGACCATCGGGCTATGGCGCGCCCTTGCCGCGCATTTCCACGACGAGCCGGCGATCCTTGGCTACGACCTTTTGAACGAACCGATTTCGCCCTACAGCGACGAGCAATACCTCAACCCGCGGCTGGAGCCATTCTACCGCGAGATCGTCGCCGCCATCCGCGGCGTCGATACCAATCATCTGGTGCTGCTTACCGGCGCACAATGGAGCACGAATTTTGCGGTGTTCAGCCGGCCGTTCGACGCCGACGCCGTCTACACCTATCACAAGTTTTGGGCCAACCCGACGCGCGGCGCGCTGCAAAGCTATTTGAATTTCAGCAATCGCTGGAACGCGCCGCTGCTGATCGGCGAAACCGGCGAATCCACCGACGCCTGGAACGAAAGCTTTCGCAGGCTGCATGAAAGTCTGGGCATCGGCTGGTGCTTCTGGCCGTACAAGAATCTCGAGTCGCGTTCCGCAGTGATCTCGATCGAAAAGCCGGTGGGTTGGGAGCTGATCGCCGACGCCGGCAGCGCCGCGCCGGGATCGCTGACGCCGGACGCGTTGCCGCCGCGCGAGCAGGCGCAGGCGATCCTCGATGCCTATCTGGAGGCGATCCGGTTCGAGAACGGCCGCGTCAATGCCGGCTATCTCAAGTCGCTCGGCTTAACCGTTCCCTAGCCGGATTATTTTGCCAGCGCGTCGGCTCCGGCCTTGGCGACCTGCACATCCTGCGACGACAGCGCGCCGGAGACGCCGATCGCGCCGACGATCTTGCCGTCGACCATGATCGGCAAGCCGCCTTCCAGCGGCGTGATGTCTTTGACCGCCAACAGCCGCATGCCGGCGCCGCCGGCGGCAATGGCGTCGTCGAGCGCCTTGCTTGGCCGCTTGAAGAACAATGCGGTGCGCGCTTTGCCTTGCGATGCGGCGATCGATTGCAGCTGGGTATTGTCGAACTTGTGAAACATCACCAGATTGCCGCCGCTGTCGAGAATGGTGATGGCGACCTGCCAGGAATTCTTGGCGGCATCGAGTTCCGCCGCCGCCATGGCACGCTTGGCGTCGTCAAGCGTGATCGGAGGGCCGTAAGGCGGCGTCGCGCCGGCGGGCTGGGCCGAAAGCGATCCGGCGGATATAGCGAACGCGGCAAACGCAAACGCAAGCGCAAGTATCCGGGACATTTCGACTAGCCCTCCTCAGCAAGGCCGCCTGGCGCGGCGCGGCGGCAGAATAAGCGGCAAACGCGGCCGGTGGAAGTCGCCTGGAGGGCGGCTTTCGGGCACCTAAAGCCGCACTTTCGTGATCGTGATCGTATAACGGATGTGATCCGCCACAGCCGCGGTTATATTGGCTTCGCCTGCCGGGAGACCCGCCATGTTTTCCTTCTCGAGAAAAGTAAAAATGCCGTCCGCCGAGCAAGCTCTGCCGGGGCGGCCGACCCCGATTCCGACCGCCCGCGCGCACTTCGTGAATGGTCATCCTCTGAAGGACGCCTATCCGGAAGGCCTGGCGATGGCGATGTTCGGGCTTGGCTGCTTCTGGGGCGCCGAGCGCAAATTCTGGGAGCTGGGCGACGGCATTTACGTGACCGCGGCCGGCTATGCCGGCGGGTTTACGCCCAACCCGACCTATGAGGAGGTGTGCAGCGGGCACACCGGCCATAACGAGGTCGTCCTCGTCGTCTACGACCCGAAGAAAATCTCCTACGAGCGGTTGCTCAAGACCTTCTGGGAAAGTCACGATCCGACGCAGGGCATGCGACAGGGCAACGACATCGGCACGCAATACCGCTCCGGCATTTATACGTTTTCGCCGGCGCAGCTTGCGGAGGCCGAGGCATCGCGTGCGAGTTACGCCAAGGCGCTCGCCGCCGAGGGCCTCGGCGCGATCAGCACCGAGATCCGCGAGGCGCCGCCGTTTTATTTCGCCGAGGACTATCACCAGCAATATCTGGCGAAGAACCCGAACAGCTATTGTAGCCTCGGCGGCACCGGCGTGACATGCCAAATTGGAACCGGAATTGCCGCGGTGGCGGCGGCGCATTGACATCCGCCACTCCGCGGCTGGCGCCGGATCACCTTGACTGGCGCGGCGCCGTTCCTAAATATTGAATAACGATTGCATCCGGGCCCCTCTGGCGAGGACGCCGACCATTGTCGGCCAACCTCGCGATGTCGGATCAGCTTTCCCGCGTTTGTGCGCGCTGGGATTGGCCGACGTCGGGGCTCGAAGCATTGTCTATCTCCCCGAACAAGGCTGGTCTGAGCTTCCTGTTGCGCGCGCGGCGCACCACCGAGCAGGAGTAGCCATGTCAAGACGACAGATGCGTCCGATCCCCATAACTGCCGCGCTTACGACCAATTATCCCGATCATTCCGACTATGAGGTGATGCAAGCCTTGGTCACCGCCGGCGTGGTCATAGCGTTGGCCGATGGCCGGATTGCCGCCGTTGAACGCGACGCATTGGTGAACTACCTCGACCGGCAGGGGTTCGTGCCCACGATGTCAAGTCACGACATCGCCGAAGCCTTCGACAGTCGCGTCGAACAGCTCAAAGACCGCGACAGCCCGGAAGTGATTATGAAGGCGTTTCGGCCGTTGGCCGGTCTGTCGCTGGCGTCCGTTGTGGTTCGCACAGCAGAGCGAGTCGCTGCGGCTGATTGGCAGATTCATCCGGCCGAGTTGGCGGCCCTCAAGCTGATACGGCTGTTCTTGTTGACGCTGCCGACCAAGAAGCCATACGCGGCATCGCACACATTGTGATGTGCGTCGTAAAGCCGTGCGGCGACGGCGATGAGCGTTCGCCGCATGCGACGGGCACCAGCGATCGGCGCCTCGAGCGGCTCATCGACCGGCTGCCGCGGCGTTTTCGCTCCACCGTGCGGTGGCTGCGGCGGCCGTCCTCCGTCTGGATTAGGATGCCTGCGGGCGTGCTGCTGATCTGTGGCGGCCTGCTCGGCTTTCTTCCGGTCTTGGGATTCTGGATGTTACCGCTCGGCCTGTTATTGCTCGCCGACGATGTGCAGCCCTTGCGGTCGCTGCGATCCCGGATTTTAAACTGGATTGAACGTCGCCACCCGCGCTGGTTGGCGGCGTCGCCGCATCTTCCCGACTCTTCAGCTTAAGAGGAGACTATGAGTTTCGCGTGGGCGGGCGATCTGCAGATTTGGGCGGCGCTGTTGACGCTGACAGCGATCGAGATAGTCCTCGGCATCGACAACGTCATCCTTGTTTCGGTACTGGCTAACCGGCTGGCGCAGCACAGTCAGGCGCAGGCGCGCCGGTTGGGGCTCATTCTGGCTCTGGCAACAAGGTTGGCGCTACTGGCCGGCATTGTGTGGGTCACCAAGCTGACCGCACCCGTGCTTGAGGGGTTCGGCCACCGGCTCTCCGCGCGTGACGTCATTCTCATCGCCGGCGGGGTCTTTCTGGTCTACAGCGGCACCCGCGAGATTCACGCACACATTGAGGGAGCCGAGCCGAATCGGCAGCGACCTTCGGCATCCGCGAGCTTCGCCCGGATCGTCGCCCAAATGGTGATGCTCGATCTGGTGTTTTCGCTCGACAGCATCATCACCGCGGTCGGAATGGCGAATGAGTTTTGGGTCATGGCGGCCGCAATCGTCATTGCCATGGCCGTCATGCTTGCGATGGCAGAGCCGGTCGCCGGTTTCATCAGTCGGCGCCCTACGGTCAAGGTTCTGGTGCTCAGTTTCCTGTTGCTGATCGGGACGGCGCTCGTCGCCGACGGATTCGGCTTTCATGTTCCGAGGGCATACATCTATGCGGCAATCGGCTTCTCAATCGGCGTCGAGGCACTCAACCAACTGGCGGGGCGGTCGCGCGGGCGCGACAACGATCGGTCAACCGGCTAAGGCCGCGAGGATCCGATCTATGTCGTCGAAGGGCGGGGGCCGGCTTGCCGGCGTGCGCTTGACTATCGGGTGCGGATCGCTTTCAACGACGTGCGACCCGTGGCTCCGGGGCTCTTCCCGTAGAATCGCAATGTTGTCTGGACGTTAGCCTCGCGGAGGTTCCCATGCGCCAGATCGATCGCGGTTTTCAAACGATACTGTTTATTTCGCGCTGGCTGATCGCGCCGTTTTTGATCGGGCTCGTCGGCTGTCTGCTACTGCTGATCTATCGCTTCTTTGCGGATTTCTATGCGCTTGTGATCACATTGCCAACGTTGAGCTGGCACGATCTCATTGTTGATGTGCTCAATCTGGTTGACCTCTCGCTTGCCGCCAATCTTGTCCTCATCGTCATCTTTTCCGGCTTCGAGAATTTCATCCACAAGATCAGTCCAGATGAACAATCGGCCTGGCCGATGGGCCTTGTCGAAATCGATTTCGGCGCGCTCAAACAAAGGGTGATAGGTTCGATCGCCGTCATCGCCGCGGTTGACGCGCTGGCTTGGTATCTCGATCTCGAAAAGACCACCGATACCGCGAAGCTCGGCTGGGTGATCGCCTTCCCGCTGATGTTTGTTGTCTCGCTGCTGTTGCTGGCGATCTCCGATCGGCTTGGGCGACACAACGACAAGGCCGATTAGCGCAGGGGGCAGAGCAGCCTGCCGATCTGATTCGCCTTATCTCCAGGCCTTGCATGCCGCGCCCGCCCGGCCCCGAAAGCCCCGCAGCGGCGGCGGTTTCCCGGAGTTCCATCGGCTCCGGTGAGGGATTGTTAACCATACCAAGCGTTAATCAGGCCTCAACGTTTGCTCTAACCGGGCCGGATTGCGCGTATGCGGGTCCTCCGCTCTTTTCTCCTGTTACTGGGTGTGGCGATTGCGGTGGCGGGATGCACGCAGCAGCCCACCGCCTATTTCGCCTATCCCGGCGCGGGGATGTCCGGCATCGATAACGTCGTCTATGGGGGCGGCGCGCCTTATGCGCCGGCGATGGCCGGGGGCTACGCGCCTTCGCCTTATGCGCCGGCGATGGGCGCAGGCTACGCGCCTTCGCCTTACGGCGGTCTCTACGGCTACGCGGCGCCGATGCCAGGTCAGGGCGGTTACGTACTCGATTCCGGCGATCGTCTGCGCATCGTCGTCTTCGGCCAGGATGGACTGACCAATTCCTATGCGGTCGATGCCGGCGGCAACATCGACATGCCGCTGATCGGCATGGTGGGAGCGCGGGGCTTGACCACCGACCAGCTGGCCGGGCGCATCGGCGAAAAACTGCGCGATGGCTACATCCGCGAACCGCATGTTGCGGTCGAGGTCGAAGCCTACCGGCCTTTCTTCATCCTCGGCGAGGTCACTCAGCCCGGCCAATATCCCTACGTCGCCAATATGACCGCCGAGACGGCGGTGGCGATCGCCGGCGGGTTCACGCCGCGTGCTTCGCGCAAGAGCGTGGTGCTGACCCGCAGCTACTACGGCCAGCAGATGCGCATTGGGGTGCCGCTGAGTTTCCCGCTGCGGCCCGGCGATACGATCAGCGTGCAAGAGCGCTGGTTCTGATCCTCACGCGTGCGCGGAAGCGGCCGCGTCTGAATCTGCCGCTCCCGCAGGCCCCAAGCCCTCCCGCGGTCTATTATTTCTTTAAATGCTTTTGCAGGAATTCACGCGCTCGTTCGCGGGCGAGTTTGGCGGCGGCCTCGTTGTAGCTGCCGCGCTCCTCGCAATTAAAGCCGTGCTGCACGTCGGGATAGACATGGATTTCGCAGTCGCCGCCGCGCTTTTGTTTGATGATGTCGACATCGCTCATGGGGATTGAGGCGTCTTTCTCACCGAAGTGTAGTTGCACCGGGATTTTCGGCTTCTCGTCCGCATTCTTGGCGATCTGGCCGCCGTAGAAACCGACGGCGGCGGACAGGCCGTTGAGCTTCGAAGCGGCGAGAAAGGCGACGCTGCCACCCATGCAAAAGCCGACGATCGCGGCGGGGCCGAACTTCCCGGCTGCGTCGATGGCGGCCTGCGTGTCGCGCATCACGGCGCCCCAATCGGGATTGGCGACGAATTTGCGCGCGGTGGCGATTTCGTCAGGCGAATAGCCGCTCTCGAAATTCGGCTGTTGACGGTCGAATAATGCCGGCGCGATCGCGGCATAACCTTGCGCGGCGAGGCGGTCGCATACCGCTCGGACGTGGTGGTTGACGCCAAAGATTTCCTGAATGACGACGATGCCGCCCTTGGCTGTTCCGCTCGGCTCGGCTTGATAAGCGCCGAGCGTAAAATTGTCCGAGGCGACTAGCGAAAAATGTTTACCCAAGAGAATCCTCCTTCGACTGGTACACCCATCTTAGACCCCAGTGCAGCATATACCGGCGCGGGGTAGTGGGGCCGATCAATGATTAGCGGTATTGGCCGACCGCCTCACCCCCTAGCAGGGAGACCCTGACTCGTGCCATTTTGGCAGGATGCCTGACCGCTCAAGGAAACTACCGCGCGATCCCAACCAGTTGGCGAAATTCATCGTTGACGCTGCAACCGGCGCGGGCGACGATCTGGCCGCCACACCTGAACAGCGGGCGAAGAACCCGGCGGCGGTGGAATTGGGTCGCTTGGGCGGCCTTCGGGGAGGGGACGCGAGAGCCAAGAGCATATCGGCGGCGCGACGCACCGAGATCGCGCGCCTCGCGGCCAAAAAGCGATGGTCTCGCGAATAAACCGATGACGGTCAATATCGGTCTGGTGACAAGCGATGCTGTTATTCTCGGCTGCGATAGTGTCGCCAGCACCACGGCTCACTATGTAAATCCGTTTGAACTAGACTGGGATCGTGGATCGGACGGCGATGTTACGAAAGGCGCCGACGGAAAATTTCGACTAGCTTTCGACTTCAAGGACCTGCAGCCCATTGTCACCAATTCGTGGGGCGGTGTCACAAAGCTATTTGAGATCCACTCGGCTCCGTCTCCGATGTTCGCGGTCACAGCCGGTTTAGCTAAGCTCAAAGAAAGGCCGATTGCGAGCTGGGCAGCTGAATTTTGCGAGATTCAAAAATCGAGGCAACAAAGCCTTGTAAATTTAGATGTTATTGCACCTCATTTTTTGAGGTTCGTCCGTCAAAAATATGATGACCACTACGACGGATCGAACCTCCCCGATTCATTGAAAGAGGGACCAGAATTTCTCGTGGGTGGTTTTGGCAGAGACGACGAATTTCCGTCGCTGTATCGCTTGGACGTTCAAAATAATCGAATGAGGAAAGAATTTGGTGCTGGAGCCAGCGCGACGGGCACGGCGTGGAACGGTCAAGCCGACGCTGTAGAACGGTTTATTCGTGGTTATGATGGCGTCGCGAAAGAAACAATCAGCGATAAAATCGCAAGCGAGTTAAAAAACCACAATACAGCGGTAACCACTTACATGATCGAAACTATCAACGCAGTCCTGGATAAACTAAAACAGCCGATGCCGGATGGCATCAACATTGCCGTCCCCGAGCTAAAAGAGATAACCCTCGATTGGGAACACTTCCGTGTCGATCTGGATTATGCAAATCTGCCACTTCAAGATGCGGTAAATTTTGTGGCGTTTCTGGTAAATGTTCAAGGCGGCAAGTCTCTTTTCGCCCGGGGTGTTCCAACCGTCGGCGGAAGGACACACATCGGAATTATAACGAAAGACAAAGGCATCAGGATCCTAAATGAGCCGGAACTTACACACCAATATGTGGGGTTTACCTATGATCGCTAACGCGAATCGTAGTGGTGCGGTCGCGACCTCTCCGGAGCGCAAGGATCGGCAAACGGACGTCCGGTCGGGGGCTGTCCGCGGCCCATCGCCGGACGCCAAGCCCGAAAAGACCGAGTCAATCAAGGGCGCTTCCGGTTACAGGGTTCGCGTGACCGACGGTCGGCTTGAGGTAGTGAAGAAATAAACTGCCCCTTATGCTTGACCGTGTATGCATACTGCGGCAATGTTCCACGGTATGAACAAGCTCGACCGGGAAGCCCGCTCCAAAATCTTGCATCTGCTTTGCGAGGGCAATTCGATCCGGGCCATTGAGCGGCTGACGGGCGCAAGCAAGCATACAATAACGCGGCTACTGATCGACGCGGGCAGGGCGTGCGGCGAGTATCAGGATCGCGTGCTGCGCAATCTGCCGTGCAAGCGCATTCAACTCGACGAAATTTGGTCATTCGTTTACGCAAAAAACGATAACGCGAAGCACGCTAAATCCGCTCCAGCTAACGCCGGCGACGCTTGGACGTGGACTGCAATTTGCGCCGATAGTAAGCTTTTGATTTCGACGTTAGTTGGCCGGCGCGACACCGATTACGCTTTGTATTTCGTGGATGATCTGAAATCACGTTTGGCGCATCGCGTTCAAGTTACGAGCGACGGTCATCGCCCTTATTTGATCGCTATGGATACGGTTTTCGGCGATGATGCGGACTACGCCATGCTCATTAAAACCTACGGTGCGGACTTACAAACCGAAAAGCGATATAGCCCCGCCAAGTTTTTAAGCGCTCGTAAAACGAAAATTTCTGGCGATCCAGACCCGAAACATATCAGCACGTCATTCGCAGAACGCCAGAATCTCACGATGCGGATGCACATGCGCCGCTTCACTCGGCTTACAAATGCGTTCTACAAGAAACTTGAGAACCTCGCGTATCAAGTCGCGCTGCATCAGATGTTCTACAATTTCGTCCGCGTGGATCAGACATTGCGCGTCACGCCAGCGATGGCTGCCGGCGTGACCGACAAGCTTTGGGAGATCGGCGACCTCGTAGCGATGATTGAGGCTTGGGAAGCAGAATATGCGACCGCCGGTATTACCTATGAAATCGGCGAGAATCGGATCGGCGGCGGTCTCTTTGTGAAGGTGCTGCCTCGATACGAAGAACCACGCGAACCGGTCTATGGCTTCAAGAGCCGCGTTGAAGCCGAAGTATGGATCGAGGCCGATCGGGCCAAGCATCGTCCGGGGCGTCGTCCCAAGGCATTATCCGTTAACTGAAATGAACTGCCCCACTACCCGGCGCGGATATGACTTGGAAGGCGACTGGGCGAGACTTCACGCCGCAGAAGCCATGCCGAACGCATCGGCCAATAGCTCGTAGGAATGACGCCGCGCCGTGTGGTCGTAAGTCATGGTCGTAATCATCAATTCGTCCGCGCGCGTCGAATCGATCAGCGGCAGCAAGCGGTCCCGCACGGTGGCGATGCTGCCGACGGCAAAACGCCCGCGATGGCGGGCGATGCGTTCGCGGTCGACCGTCGTGTACGGATAGGCGGCGGCCTGTTCGGGGGAAGCCAGCGGCGGATATTCGCCTTTGGCGCGCCTGACGAAGTTCAGGTCGGCGCTCGCCGCGAGGCGCTCCGCCTCCGCATCAGTGTCGGCGGCGACCGCCGCGGTCGCCAGAATGGCGTAAGGCTGCGCTAACGTCGCCGACGGCTTGAAATGTTCGCGGTAGGTCAGCATCGCGCTGCCGGCGTCGTGTTCGGCGAAGTGATGCGCGAAGGCGAAGCCCATGCCGACCGCGGCCGCGAGCTCGGCGCTGTAGCCGCTGGAGCCGAGCAGCCAGATCGGCGGCAATTGCACGTCGCTCGGCATCGCGGTCACGCTGCGAAACGGATGGTTCTCCGGCAGACCGCCTCGCTCCAGCAGCAGCAGTTCCTGGAAGCGTTCGAGGAAATCGTCGGCCTCGCGGCCGTCCTGGCGCCGCCGCAACGCGTAGGAGGTGACTTGATCGGTCCCGGGAGCCCGGCCCAGGCCGAGATCGATGCGGCCGGGAAACAGCCCCTCCAGTACCTTGAAACGTTCGGCCACCATAAGCGGCGCGTGGTTCACCAGCATTACACCGCCCGAGCCGACGCGCATACGCGTCGTCACCGCTGCGATTTGTCCGATCATGATTTCGGGTGCCGAACTGGCGATGCTCGGCAGATTGTGATGCTCGGCGAGCCAGTACCGGGTGTAGCCAAGCCGTTCGGCCAGTTGCGCCAAATCGAGCGAGTTGCGTAACGCTGCCGATCCCGGCGTGGCGGTGGTGACCGGCGAGAGATCAAGGACGGACAGCGGAGTCACGCGCAAACCGTGGGCGTAAGCGCCGCGCGCGTCAATCCCGCGCGGGCGCTTATTGGCGCGAGCCGACGAGGGGATTGCTTAGTCCGGTCGCTGTGCTGTCGGTTTTGCTCGCCGCAACGCTGCGCCGTCGCGCTTTTACCGGCTGCGGTTGCGCCGTTTGCCATTGTTGATTGGGCGGCGCGGTCAGGAAAGTCGGCTGCGTCTCTTGCATGGCGCTTTTGTTTGTGGCGCGGCGTATACGGTGCGACTTGGCAACGGCGCGTGCGTGCCCGGCGTTGGCTGGGGTCGGTTCGCTCTCGCGCGCCACGCTGTCCGGCACAGTGATGGCCGCGGGCTTAACCGCTACCGCCTGCTGCTCCGACTCGGTGGGCGGCGCCGCTGCGGCGTGCACGGGCGTCGGCTCCGCCGATTGCGGCGGCGCAGGTTCAACGGCCGCCGCGGGAGTAACCGCTGGCGGCGTCGCGGCTTCCGGCGGCGACGCCGTTGCGGCGGGTAGCGACGCGACGGAAGCGTCGATTGCGATCGGCGCGGCTTTCGCCGCGGGCATCACGGCAGGCATGCCTGGAGCCGCCGGCACGTCTTTTGGCATCTCGATGGCGGCGGGCTGCTCTTTCGCGGCGGTTGCGCCCGGCTCCGGCGCCGCAGGCGAGGCAGCAGGCGGCGATTCAACATTTTCGCGACGAGCGAGGAAACGCGTGAATGCCGCAACTGCGTCGCTACGGTCGGGGGCGCTGATCTCAAAACGGCGATGGAACGGCTCCGCGGGTGCAAACGCCAGCGGACTGCTTGCCATATTGTCGGCGAGCGACTGCGGTGATGCGGTTGCGGCCACCGGACGCAGCAGCGGCGCGTGACTGACGCGAAACGTGGCAAACATGCCGAGTCCGCAAATCAGCATTACGATCGAGGCTAAAGTCGCCGCGACCATCAACCGGAAATTCGGAAACATGCTGCCTCGCTGAATGCCCGCGCGATCCGTTGGAAAGCACGCGTCACACGCAGCCAAAGATCGTCGCGAGGCTATTGGTGTCGCATCGCCCGACCCTCGGCCGACGCGTACGTGGATTCGCGGCGATCACTTTTGCCGCCGAATCCAGCGAGGGACACTACGTGAGTCGCGGAAAAACCGACAAGAAAAATTTATGTCCGAACGTCGGCGACCGGCTGAACAATCAACACGAAGCGCACGGAATTAACCGATCGCGTCAGCGCGCGACCGGCGCCTGCCCCGCTGCCGCGTAGGGTTGCGAGCCCGGCAGCACCACGACACGCGTGCCGACGCCGACGCGGCTGTAGAGGTCGGCCACGTCTTCGTTGGTCAATCGAATGCAGCCGGAGGACACGAAATGGCCGATGGTGGATGGCTGGTTGGTGCCATGGATGCGATAAAGCGTGCTGCCAAGATAGAGAGCGCGCGCGCCGAGCGGATTGCCAGCGCCGCCGGCCATGAATCGGGGCAAGTAGGGTTGCCGCTCAATCATTTCCTTCGGCGGATGCCAGTCCGGCCACTCACTCATGCGGCTGATGCGCTCGCTCCCCGTCCAGGTGAAGCCTTCGCGCCCGACGCCGATGCCGTAGCGCAGCGCCTTGCCGTCACCGCGCACCAGATAAAGGTAGGTATGCGGTGTATCGATGATGATCGTGCCGGCGGGCTCGCTGGTGGGATAGCTGACCAACTGGCGATGGAATTGTGGCGGTAGTTGTTGGGCCGGGCCGGTTTCGGGTTGTTCGTCCGGCGGCAGCGCCGCGATGACGCTCGCGCGGTCGGGTGTTGTCGCGGCGGGCTGGCGGATCGAGCCGGTATAGTCGGCCGACGTTGCGACGTTGCCGATATCCGCCGGTGGACGCGGTATGTCGCTGCGGGTCGTCGCAAATTGGGTCGTGGCAAACTGGGTTGTGGCAAACACGGGCGCGGGCGCCGGCGCTTGCGCTGAATATGTTGGGCGCGGGGCCGAGGCCGCATAGCCGGCCCCGACGTTGAGCGGTGGTACCGGCGGCCCGTCATAGGACTGTGCCGACGCGGCGCCGAGTGAACCGAGCAGGCCAAAGGCTGCCGCAAATACTGCGAGACGCAAACGTACCAACACCGCCAACACCCTCAACACCGCGTTGTTTTGCAAAGAAGATTAGGCGGGACAAAGGCAAAAAAGCGTGAAAACTCGGGTGCTGGAGGCCGAACAGCGCAAAACCATGGAGCTACCGCGGGGCATGGCTAATGAATCATGAATGAGGCGGCCGCCGCGATCCCGCGCTCAAACGCCTTTTGGCTCCGGCCGGCAAACTGGTACGATAATAGGGTTTGCGGCAAAGGCGGTCTGTGGTGGGCTGGTCGAATCACACAATGTGGTTGGCGTGCGTGACGGCAGCGGCCGGCCTGATCTGCGTGCCCGCGGCACGCGCGCAAACGCCCGAGATCGACGCGCTCAAGGGCAAGATTTTCGACGCCCGGATGGCCTCGCAGACTTTCGTCAACGGCCTGAAATTCTGCGACGAACTCAAGGGCAAGGGCTTCTACTTTCAGCTGCGCAATCGCGTCCTGCTTCTCGACGAATATTTTCTATCGCTGGAAAATCTGGTGAAGGCGCAGGTCTACAATCCGCAAAAGAAACGGCCGTGGAGCATCGAAGACGCGAAGGAGCGTTGGGAAGAGGTCAAGAAAGAGGCGCAGGCCGACAAAGAAAAGTGCGAATTGGTGCGCAGCCTTCCCGCGCTCGAAAAGCAGCTCGAAATACTGCAAAAGAATGCGGATGCCGGCAAGAATGCTGACGCCGGTAAGAACGCCGGCCCGGCGCCGAACGCCGACGCCGGCAAGAACGTTGATGCGAGCAAGAAATAATAATCTGCGGCACCGCCACTCGCTCCGCAATCATATCCCAAATCTTCGCTCCTCGAGTGCTCCTGTCGGTTGAATCCGGTGGCGCGGCATATGGGCTTGATCGGCGGCCCGGCAATCTGCAAATAACGCCTGAGGCGGTCGCGGGACGGTGTGGAAAGAACCGTGTGCCGAATTTTGTTGCGGGTCGTTTCGGGTTACAACAGTCCTCGGGCTACAACATTGCTGTCGGCGTCGAAGGAGTGGCCAAGATGGCTTCAGTGAGCGATTGGAAGGTGCCATCCTCCGCACAACCCAAGCCGGAGGACTATCCCTACGATCTCAATCAAGCGCTGGCTTGTATGGTGACGTTGCGCGCGACCGTGCCCTCGGATGCGTTCACGGCGGAGACGCTCGGCACCGAGCGCGCCGGCAACGGCGTCATCATCCGTAGCAACGGGCTCGTCCTTACGATCGGCTATTTGATCACCGAGGCGGACACGATCTGGCTGACGTTGAGCGATGGCCGTTCGGTGCCGGGCCATGTGCTCGGCTACGACCAGGAAAGCGGTTTTGGTCTGGTACAGGCGCTCGCCAAAATCGACATGCCGGCGCTCAATCTCGGCCAATCGTCGGCGGCGCTGCTCGGCGAGCGCGTCGTGGTCGCGGGCGCCGGCGGCCGGCAACATTCTGTCGCCGCGCGCATCGTCGCCAAGCAGGAATTCGCCGGCTATTGGGAATATGTGCTCGACGAAGCGATCTTCACCGCGCCGGCGCATCCGAACTGGGGCGGCGCGGCGCTGATCGGGCCGAGCGGCGATCTGATCGGCGTCGGCTCGTTGCAACTCCAGCAAACGGTCGACAAGGGCGCCGCGCAGAACATCAACATGATCGTCCCGATCGATCTGCTGAAGCCGATCTTCGACGACTTGCTGAAATTCGGCCGCCGCGCCACGCCGCCGCGCCCATGGCTCGGATTCTACGCCACCGAGGTGGAAAACCAGTTGGTCATCGTCGGGCTCGCGGATCGCGGACCGGCCAAGCGTGCCGATCTGCGCACCGGCGATATCGTGCTCGCGGTCGCCGGTAACGAAGTGCACGACCTCGCCGATATGTTCCGGCGCATCTGGGCGCAAGGCCAAGCCGGAGTCGAAGTGCCGATCACGGTCGACCGCGACGGCGAGACCATAGACGTGCGGGTGGAGTCGAGCGAACGCGACCGCTTCCTCAAAGGGCCGAGCTTGCACTGAGCGAAGGCGCCGCAAACAGCGCTCGCAGTCCTTCACGATAGGTCGGGTAGAGCAACGTCACGCCAAGCTC
>Ga0307374_10006320_pt1 | contig 18715 bp, 16 predicted proteins | sample OX3MG_FD_202532 | JGI IMG/M metagenome (GOLD analysis project Ga0307374, IMG submission 202532) | Soil microbial communities from Risofladan, Vaasa, Finland - OX-3 | ecosystem: Environmental > Terrestrial > Soil > Coastal area > Acid sulfate soil | place: Finland: Risofladan, Vaasa | collected...
CCGCCAGGATCTGGTGTTCAAGACGCGCCGCGAGAAGTACAACGCGATCGTCGACGAGACCAAGCGGCTTCACGCGCTCGGCTTCCCGGTGCTCATCGGTACAACGAGCGTCGACGCATCGGAGACGCTGGCCAAGCTGTTCCAGCGCGGCGGCATCGTGCACAACGTGCTCAACGCCAAGTACCACCAGCGTGAGGCCGAGATCGTGGCCGGCGCCGGGCAGCCGGGCGCGGTGACCATCGCCACGAACATGGCCGGCCGCGGCACCGACATCAAACTCGGATCGGGCGTCACCGAACCCAAGCCGTCCAAGATCACGGACCTCGACGGCAAGGACGCCAACATCATGGAGTCCGGCGGCCTCCACATCATCGGCTCCGAACGGCATGAGTCTCGGCGCATCGACCGCCAGCTGCGCGGCCGCTCCGGCCGCCAGGGCGATCCGGGGGCGTCGCAGTTCTTCCTCTCGCTCGAAGACGACCTGATGCGGCTGTTCGGATCCGACCGCATCGCCAAGCTCATGGACCGCCTGGGCGCCCAGGAGGGCGAGGTCCTCACGCACTCGATGATCACGCGGTCCATCGAGCAGGCCCAGAAGCGCGTCGAGCTGCAGCATTTCCAGGCCCGCAAACGGCTGCTCGAATACGACGACGTGATGAACCAGCAACGCGAGGTGATCTACTCGCTGCGGTCGTTCGCGCTCGAGGGCGGCGAGGAGCCCAAAGGGGAGGCGCTCCGCATGGTCGAACGCGCCCTGCGCGCGCGCGTCGAGGCCGCGTTGGCCGAGTACGAGATGGCGGAGGATTGGGACATCCCGCTGATCCAGCAGGATCTGCTCATGCACTACCTGCTGGCGGTGCCCGAGTTCGACACGCCGGATCTGCGGCCCACGAACGTCGCCGACGCCGTGCAGGCGGCGGTCGAAGCGGGGCGCAAGGCGTTCGCCGCCAAGTACGAGAGTCTCGAGCAGTTCAAAGACGACCACGGGGGCTATGCCGATCGCCTGCTGTCGCTCGTCATGCTCAACGTGCTGGACGAGAAGTGGAAGGACCACCTCTACGACCTCGATCAGCTCCGCAATTCCATCCAGTATCGGTCGTGGGGCCAGAAGGATCCGCTGGTCGAGTACAAGGCCGAGGCGTACGCGATGTTCGTGGACCTCATGGCCGACATCTACACCACGTTCGCGGAGCGCTTTCTGCGTGTGCAGCTGCAGTTCGCCGCGCCGGCGCCCGCGGCTGCTCCGCCGCCACGCCAGGCACCCGCGGCGCCCAAGAAGCGGTTCAATGCGCTGGGCGTGATGGAAGAGGCGCCGGCCGAACGGCCGGATGGCACCGGCAGCGACGAGACGCTCGACATCGGACCCGGCGAGCCTCCGTCGGAGACCGCAGTCCGGCGCGATCCGGTGGTCGTCGGGGCCGGGCGCCCCCGGACGCTCACCCAGCCCGCGCCGGGCGCCACCGATTGGTCGAACGTCGGGCGGAACGACCCCTGTCCGTGCGGCTCCGGAAAGAAGTTCAAGAAGTGCCACGGGGCGATGGGATAGACGACGGGGCGGCGTTGAGCCGCCCCGCTGCGCTTGCGGTGCCCTGCGGGGCGGTGGAGTAGCCGCAGCCCCCGGTGCGCGTTTTCGATGCCGGCGATCCCGGCCCGGTTCGGCATCCTTCGGTCTGACAACACATTCCGTTGTCGGCGCCCCGGAGGAACCATCGAATGTCTAGCCAGTCCCCTGCCCGAAAGCTTACTATTCAGGAGTTGCCCCGGTCAGAACGTCCGCGCGAGCGGCTGATCGACCTGGGGGCGCACGCACTGTCGTCGGCGGAGTTGCTGGCCATCGTGCTGGGGCCGGGGGGCGCGGGGCGGCCAGCCTTCGGGCTTGCGCAGGAGGTGCTGGCCATGGCGGGCGGGTCGCTGCGGCGCATCGCCATGCAACCGGTGGCGGCTCTGCGAGCGGTGCAGGGGGTAGGAATGGTGCGCGCGATTACCATCCACGCGTCGCTCGAACTGGGGCGGCGCATGGCTGCGGAGTCGCGCGAGGACGGGGTGCCCATCCGGTCGCCCCGTGATGTGGTTGCGGCGTTCGCGCCGCGGCTGGAAGATCTGCCGGTCGAGGAATTCCACGTGGCGGTACTGGACGCACAGCATCGGTTGGAACGGGACGTGACGGTCACGCGCGGCATTCTCAATTCGTCGCTCGTGCACCCGCGCGAAGTGTTCCGCGAGGCGATCGCGGAACGCGCCGCGTCGGTCATTCTCGTGCACAATCATCCGAGCGGCGATCCCACCCCCTCGCCCGACGACCGGGCCGTCACCGATCAGCTGGTGGCCGCGGGCCGCCTGCTCGACATCCCGGTGCACGATCACGTGATCATCGGACGCGGCCGCTACACCAGTTTTGCCGAGGCCGGCCTCCTGTGACCGCGACCGCGCTGCACGACGTGATCCCCGGGTGGGTGGACCCCGATGTCCCGGCCCACGAACGGCTCGACCGCGAGCTGTTGGCGCGTGCCTACCAGTTCAGCGCCGAGGCGCACGCGGGCCAGGTACGCAATTCGGGAGATCCGTACGTCACCCACTGCGTCGAGGTGGCGAAGATCCTCGCCGACCTGCAACTCGACTCGGTGACCGTGGCCAGCGGGCTCATCCACGACGTCGTCGAGGACACCAAGGTGACCGTGGCCGACGTCGAGCGCGAGTTCGGCCCGGAGGTGGCGGGCATCGTCGACGGGTTGACGAAGATCGCCAAGCTGCCCACAGGGACGTCGTCGCAGGAACGCCAGGTCGAGAACTACCGCAAGCTCCTGCTGTCGATCGCCAAGGACGCGCGGGTGATCATCATCAAGCTTGCCGACCGGTTGCACAACATGCGCACCCTGGAGTGGTTGCCGCCCGAGAAGCGCCACCGCATCGCCCAGGAGACACGCGACCTCTACGCTCCGCTGGCCCACCGGTTCGGTATGGCCAAGATGCGGTGGGAGCTGGAGGACCTGGCCTTCAAGCATCTGGAGCCCGACGCGTACAAGACGCTGGCCAAGCAAGTCGCCCAGAAGCGCGGCGAGCGCGAACAGTTGATCAACCAGTTCAAGGAGCCGCTCGAGCGATCGCTGGCCCAGGCCGGCATCCAGCACGCCGAGGTCACCGGCCGGCCCAAGCACCTGTGGTCCATCTACAAGAAGATGACGCAGCGGCAGAAGCCATACGAGGAGATCTATGACCTGCTCGCCATCCGCGTGCTGGTCGACACGGTTCCCGAGTGCTACCACGCGCTGGGGGTGATCCACGACGGGTGGACGCCGGTGCAGGAGCGGATCAAGGACTACATCGCGCAGCCCAAGTCGAACGGGTACCAGTCGCTGCACACGACGGTGTTCGGCCCCGGCCGGCAGTTGTACGAGGTGCAGATTCGCACGCGCGACATGCACCGCACGGCGGATTTCGGCATCGCCGCGCACTGGCTGTACAAGGAGGACGTCAAGAGCGCCGACGAACTCGACCGCCACCTCACCTGGTTCCGCCAGATCCTCGAGCTGCAGCTGGACGCCAAGACGCCTGACGAATTCCTGGAATTCCTCAAGCTCGATCTGTACCAGGACGAGATCTTCGTATTCACGCCCACGGGGCACGTGATCCAGCTTCCCAAGGGCGCCACGCCGATCGACTTCGCGTTCGCCGTGCACACCGAGATCGGCCAGCACTGCGCCGGCGCGCGCGTGAACGGGCGCATCGCGCCGCTGTCGCGGCCGCTCCGCAATTCGGAGACGGTCGAGATCATCACCTCAGCGGCGGCGCGGCCCACGCGCGACTGGCTGTCGCACGTCCACACCGGGCGCGCACGGCACAAGATCCGCCAGGTGCTCAAGCGCGAGGCCCAGCAGTCTGCCACCAAGCTCGGGCAGGACATCCTCGATCGTGAGGTCAAGCGCCGGCGGTTGTCGCGGCCGTCGAGCGAGCAGCTGGCGCGCGCCGCCAAGGCGCTCGGCCTCAACGACGAGACGCACCTGCAGGCGTCGATCGGGCAGGGCGACGTGCAGATCGCCGCAGCGCTCAAGCAGATCTATCCCGAACTGGAAGGCACCGAGGCCACGCGACCCAGCGCCATCGAGCGTCTGGTGGACCGCATGCGCGGCCCCAAGGGCGTGCGCATCCAGGGCGTGGACGGCATCATGGTGCGCTATGCCCAATGCTGCCAACCCGTGCCGGGCGATCCCGTGGTCGGCTACGTGACGCGCGGCCGCGGCGTGAGCATCCACCGGGGTGACTGCCCGAACCTGCTGCTCCTCGCACACGAGCCGGAGCGCCGGCTGGAGATCGACTGGCAGGAGGCCGAAGGTGAACGGTTCGTCGTGCGCCTGGCCCTCGACGGGGTGGATCGACGCGGGATGTACGCCGATCTCGCCGCCGCCGTCACGTCCACCGGCACCGATATCCGCAGCCTTGACCTTCGCTCCCTCGACGGCAAGGTCGATGGATCGGTGGTGGTCGAGGTCGAGAACCTGACCCACCTGCAGAAGATCGTGAAGGCGATGCGCCGGGTGAAGGGAATCATCGAGGTCGCGCGCCGGGAACGGCTGTCCACGGACGAGTAGGAGCGCGGAACGGCGGGCGCCGGCTCCTCGCGGCGTTGTCACGGGTTGCGCTCCGCCGTACACTAATGGCTCCCGGTCTGCCGTTGGCCGTGGTGGACCGTCTGCCTTGAGCCGCGCTCGCCAGCTGCCAGCCCCCGACCGCACGCCGACCCATGGGAAAACTCGTCGTTCTGATGGTCACGGCCCTCGTGGACATGATCGGATTGGTCATGGTCATTCCGCTCCTCCCGTTCTACGCCGAGCGGTTCGGCGCGACGGGCGCCGCGATCGGCATGCTCATCGGGGCGTTCTCGGTGGCCCAACTGGTGAGCGCGCCGTTTTGGGGTCGGTTCTCCGACCGGCGGGGCCGGCGCCCGACGCTGGTCATCGGCCTCTTCACCTCCGCGGTGTCGTACCTGATATTCGCGTTTGCCAATAGCTTCTGGCTGCTCGTCGTGTCGCGTGTGGTGCAGGGCTTCGGCGGCGGCACGGTGGGCGTGGTCCAGGCGTACGTCACCGACCTGGCGGCGCCGGACGACCGGGCCAAGAGCCTTGGCTGGTTGTCCGCGGCGACGAGCTTCGGCGCCGTCGTGGGGCCCGCCGCCGGGTCCCTGCTCGCCGGAATATGGGGGCAGGCGGCCCCCGGGCTGGCCGCCGCGCTGCTCTCGCTGGTCAACATGGGGTTCGCGTGGCGGTACCTGCGCGAGTCGCGCGAGGCCGCGTCGACCACCACCACGATCCGCGGCCAGGGCACGCGGGAAGCGCTCTGGCACGTGCTGCGGAATCCCACCACCCCGGCCGCCCGCCTCATCTGGACCTATACCGTGGCCATCGGCGCGTTCTACGGCATGGTGGCCGTGTTCGCCCAGTTCCTCCAACGGCGCTTCCAGGTCGACGAGCAGACGATCGGATACTTCTTCATGTGGTTCGGCGCCATGGGCGTGCTCACCCGCCTCGCGCTGATCGGCCCGGCCGTGAAGTGGCTCGGTGAACTGCCGCTGTCGCGTGTCGGCCTCGTCCTCCTCGGTGCGGGAATGATCCTTTTCCCGCTCTCGCACGCCTATCTGACTCTCTGGATCGCGATGACCCTCATGCCGCTCGGCACGGCCTTCACCTTCCCCGGCGTGACCGCCACCCTGTCGCGCGTCGTGCCAGCGAACGAACGCGGCCTGTACATGGGGGTACAGCAGAGCTTCGGCGGCGCGGCGCGCGGACTGTTCCCCTGGTGGGACGGCATCGCGTTCGACCGTTACGGCATGGCGTCTCCGTTCGTGACGGCGGGGATTCTCTGTCTGGCCTCGATCGGCCTGGCGTTGGGACTCGAGCACCAGGTTGCCCTTCCCGAACAAAAGCCGAAAAACTAGATTTCCCCATCATGGCTGCCGAGTTCGATCTCCAGACCCCATTCGCCCCTGCCGGCGACCAGCCCAAGGCAATCGCGGAGTTGACGGCCGGGCTCCGGCGCGGCGATCGATTCCAGACGCTCCTCGGCGTGACCGGCTCGGGGAAGACGATGACGGTGGCCAACGTCATCCGCGACCTCGGGAAGCCGACGCTCGTGCTGTCGCACAACAAGACCTTGGCGGCACAACTGTACGGCGAGCTCAAGAGCTTCTTCCCGCACAATGCGGTCGAATACTTCGTGTCGTACTACGATTACTACCAACCCGAAGCGTACGTGCCGACAACCGACACGTACATCGAGAAGGACGCCTCGATCAACGAGGACATCGACCGCTTGCGGTTGCGCGCCACGTCGAGCCTCATGGAGCGCGAGGACGTGATCATCGTCGCCACGGTGTCGGCGATCTACGGCCTCGGCGATCCGGTGCAGTACCGCGAGCAGATGGTCACCCTGACCGCCGGGCAGCGCATGGCGCGCGACGACATCCTGCGCGCGCTGGTCAAGATCCAGTACAGCCGCAACGACGTGGCGTTCGAGCGGGGATCGTTCCGCGTTCGCGGCGACACGGTGGAGATCTTCCCGGCGTACGAGGAGCAGGGCGTGCGGGTGGAAATGTGGGGCGACGACATCGAGCGCCTCTCCAAGATCGACCCGCTCAGTGGCGAGACGATCGCCGTGCTCGAGACGGCGGCCGTCTACCCGGCGAAGCACTTCGTGACCCAGCGGCCGACCCTGGAGCGCGCCGTCCGGCTCATCCGCGACGAGTTGGCGCAACGGCTGGCGGTCCTGCGCGAGGCGGGCAAGCTGCTCGAGGCCCAGCGGCTCGAATCGCGGACGAACTTCGATGTGGAGATGATGCTCGAGATCGGGACCTGCGCCGGCATCGAGAACTACTCGCGGCACATCTCGTTTCGTGCCGAGGGCGAGCGGCCGGCGTGCCTGTTCGACTACTTCCCCGAGGACTTCCTCGTGGTCGTGGACGAATCGCACGTCTCGCTGCCGCAGATCGGGGGGATGTTCAACGGCGACCGGGCGCGCAAGCTGACGCTCGTGGACTACGGGTTCCGGCTGCCGAGCGCGCTCGACAACCGGCCACTAATGTTCGACGAATTCCTGTCGCTCACTCCGCGGGCGATCTTCGTATCGGCCACGCCGGGCGACCTGGAGCTGCGGCTCTCGGAAGGCGTGATCGTGGAGCAGATCATCCGGCCCACCGGGCTGGTCGATCCGGAGATCGAGATCCGGCCCGTGCGGGGCCAGGTGGACGACCTGCTGGGCGAGATCCGACTGCGCGAGCGGCGGGGCGAGCGCGTCCTCGTCACCACGCTCACCAAGCGGATGGCCGAGGACCTCACCGACTACCTCCAGCAGGTCGGCGTGCGGGTGCGTTATATGCATTCCGACATAGACGCGATCGAACGCATGGAGATCGTGCGTGGGCTCCGGCTGGGCGACTTCGACGTGCTCGTGGGGATCAACCTGTTACGCGAAGGGCTCGACCTGCCCGAGGTCTCGCTGGTCGCGATCCTCGACGCCGACCAGGAAGGGTTCCTCCGCAGCGACCGGTCGCTCATTCAAACCGTCGGCCGCGCCGCGCGGCATGTCTCGGGCATGGCGATCTTCTACGCCGACCGCATCACCGGCTCGATGCAGCGCTGTCTGGATGAGACCGGCCGGCGTCGAGAGCTCCAGGTGGCCTACAACCTCGAGCACGGGATCACTCCGCGGTCGGTGGTCAAGAGCATCGACGAAGTGCGATTCAGCACCCGCGTGGCCGACGCGCGCGGTGAACGCGAAGACAAGCGGGTCGCCGAGCCGGAGAGCGGGTACGATGCCATGGACCAGGAAGCTCTCGAGAAGATGCTCGACGAACAGATGCGCACCGCCTCCAGAGAGATGGACTTCGAACTCGCCGCCCAACTGCGTGACCAGCTGTTCGAGGTGCGCGCCCGCCGGACCCGGCAGCATTCCGGGGCCACGGACGCGCCGTCCGGCGCGTCTGCGCGCCGCCGCGCTGCCCGCTGAGGAGACGCCATCGTGTCACGACGTGCGTCGTCCCGTCACGCGGCCATGCCGGACGCGCAACTGACGGAATCCGAACTCATCGCCTGGGGCGAGCGGTTCGGCGCGGAATGCCAAGCTCCGATGACCGCGACCGTCGGCGGCGTGGAGCGCGCCCGCCCGCTGATCGTCGCGATCGAAGGTGACCTGGGGGCGGGGAAGACGACGCTCGCGCGCGCCATCTGTCGCGGGTTCGGCGTGACCGAAGACGTGACCAGCCCGACGTTCGCGCTCGTCCACCGATACGAGTCGGGTCGGGCGCCTGTGTATCACCTCGATCTCTACCGACTGGCGGGCCCCGGGGACCTGACGAATCTGGGCTGGGACGACATCATGAACGAGCCGGCGCTGGTGCTCGTCGAATGGCCCGAACGAGCTGGCGATCGGCTTCCGGCGGCGGCCCTGCGGGTGCGGCTCTCGCACCTTTCGGCCTCCCCGGCCATGCGGGCGCTCCACGTGGAATCACGATGATCACGCTCGCCCTCGACGCCTCAACGTACGTGGGCACCGTGGCGGTGTTCGGCGACGGCCGGCTGCTCGCCGAAGGCGAGACCGCCATGCGCGGCCGCGACGTCGAGCGACTGATGCCGGCGGTGTCCCGGGCGCTCGACGAAGCGGGGGTCGCCGTGCGCGATGTGCGGCGCGTGGTGTGTGGGGACGGGCCGGGAAGCTTCACGAGCCTCCGCATCGCGGCGTCGATCGCCAAGGGGATCGCGATGGGTTGCCGGGCCGAACTGCTGCGGGTGTCGTCGCTCGCCCTCATTCCGGCTGGGGCGCCGGACCTCGCCGTCGGCTCGTACCTGGGAGCGCTCGATGCGCTGCGCGGCGAGGCCTACTTCCAGCGCTTCCGGCGCGAACCATCGGGTACCGTTGTGCCGGAGAGCCGTTTCTATCTTGGACCCCTCGAGGCGGTGACCAAGGCAGCAGCCGATCTCCCGGCGCGGATCGCCGCGCCTGAGGATCTGCTCGCGCTCCTGGCTTCGGTGGGCGATGTGGCGCATGGCGCGCTGGTGGCGCTCGCGCCACATGCCCGGGGGGTGGCCAGGCTGGAGGGCGCGTTGGAGCCCGCCGATCTGGCGACGTGGGAGCCACGCTACGGCCGCCTGGCCGAGGCGCAGGTGAAGTGGGAAGCACACCACGGCCGTTCACTCCCGGCCTCGTGAGTGCAGTCATCGAGCCCGCAGTGCTTGCCGACACCGAGGAGATCTCGGTGATCGAGCAGGCCGTATTCGGTGATCCGTGGTCGGCCAACTCATTCCGGGCGCTCCCAGGCGACCCGCGCGTGTACTTCGCGTGCGCGAGGACGCCGCCGGTTGCCGCGGCGGCCGGCGACGCGGGTTCCACGCCGCGCCTTGGAGCGGGTGCCCCGCAGGGTGTGCTCGGTTATGTTGTGGCGATCTTCGCTGCTGACGAGGGCGAGATCGCGAACCTGGCCGTCTCGCCGGCGGCCCAGGGCAAGGGCGTGGGGGGACGGCTGCTGGATGCCACCCTGGCCGAAGCCGCACGGCGAAGGTGCACGGCACTGTACCTTGAGGTCCGGGAGTCGAACGCGGCGGCACGCAAGCTTTATGGATCGCGCGGGTTTGCGGAGATCGGACGGCGGATGGGGTATTATCAGAAGCCAGTGGAGGATGCGCTGTTGTTGCGGCGGCTTGTCGCCTCAAGGCTAAAGTAGTTTCTCATATTCGGAATGGAAGTATTTGTGTGGAAGTCATTTGATTGCGTGTTAGTGAACTGGATTGGACAATATGCGCGGCGAGTGTAGGGACCTTTTTCGCCAGGAGGAACTGTGAGTCGGAGCTTGAACAAGGTGACGTTGATCGGAAACTTGGGCAGCGATCCCGAGGTGCGGTCGACCACCGGTGGAAATCGCGTGGCGACGTTTTCTCTCGCCACCAGCCGCGCGTGGAGCGGGGCCAACGGGGAACGCCAGGAAAAGACCGAGTGGCACCGTTGCGTGGTCTGGAACAGCAAGTCGTCACAGCTCGCCGACGTCGTTGAAAAGTACGTCCACAAGGGTGACAAGCTGTTCGTCGAGGGGCGGATCGAATACCGTCAGTGGCAGGACAAAGAAGGCCAGACTCGCTACAGCACCGAGATCAACGTGCGGGAACTGATCATGCTCAGCGCGCCGCGGGGCGGCGGGGGCGGAGACTTCGAGGGCGAAGCGCCGCCGAGAGCCAGCCGAACGCCGACACCCAAGGCGAAGGCCGGAGCCGGTTCCGACGAGTCGTTCGAAGACTTCCCGGAAGCACTCCAGGACCAGGACGACGACCTGCCGTTCTGACCATCGCCTGGCGAACGGGGCTCCGGACACCCTCCTCGTGAGCGTGTCGGGGCCCCGTTTCCTATTATGCGGCCAAGTCGTCCTGTTCGAGCGGCGGTGGAGCCATCGCCGGCAAAGGGCAAGGGGGACGTTCGTCCTGCTGCCCGTCACTTTCCCGAAGCTGTCCGCGCGGCGGGCTAGCCCGCGGCCAGGGAGTACACCACCGGTCTCATGCGAACCCGCACCCTTGGCGCCCTACTCGCCGCCGCGCTGATCGCCCCAGCGGCGTTGGCCGGCCAGCAGCCGACCGGCACCACATCCGTTCCCCAGAGCCATACCGTGGTGAAGGGCGAGACTCTGTGGGGCCTCGCGCAACAGTTTCTGGGCGATCCGTTCAAGTGGCCGGACATCTACGAACTGAACAAGGCGAGCGTCGCCAATCCGCACTGGATTTATCCCGGGCAGGTGTTCAAGCTGCCTGGCACGGTGACGAGCGTGGGAGTGACAGTGGTCACGCCGCCTGCGGGCCCGCCGCCCACGGACACGGCTGCCAAGGCCGTCGCCGTGACCGAGCCTGCCCGGGTGACCACGGCCGTAGCGGAACCGGTGGAGAACACCTCGACGGGCCGGACGGTGTTCCAGCGCGAGTCGCCGCCGCCTCGCCCCGAGGAATCCCGGGGAGAGCGTTCGGCGCCGCCACCGACAGTACTCCCCGGCGAATACTTCGCGGCGCCGTACGTCGTCTCGGCCACCACGATTCCGGGTGCCGGACGGATCATGCAGTCCGGCGATGTCAATCCGCGGGGCCAGATTGACTCGCGAACCATCTTCAAGGCGTACGACGACGTGCTCGTCGATCCGCCGGCCGGCGCCGCGGGCGCGAAGGGCGAGCGGTACATGGCCTTGCGTCTAGGGCCGTCGATCCCAGGGGTTGGCCAGGTGATGATCCCGGTCGGAGTCTTGAAGGTCACACGGGCCCGCACGGGCACCGACGCCGTGATGACCCAAGTCGTGAACCTCTACGGTGAGCTGCGCCCCAACCAAATCCTCGTAGCGATGGACTCTGCGGCGCCGTCGAGCACGGTGCGGCCATCTCCGGTTGCCGACGGGCAGGAGACAGAGGTCAAGTGGGTGCTCTCCGACCCCGTGCTGCCGACGGTGAACAGCTACGTGGTGCTCGGCCTCACGGCGGCCGACGGTGTGAAGCCAGGTGACGAATTTGTGCTCTTCAGGGCAGGCCAGCCCGGTGCTTCATTGGCCGATCCCGCGACGCCGGAAATCCCGCTCGGGCGCGCGAAGGCCGTCCGCGTGACGCCCTTCGGCACCACGGCGATCGTGACGGCGCAGGAGCAGCCGGCGATCAACGTAGGCGTCCTTGCGCGCCTCTCGGCGAAGATGCCGTAACGCTTCGCAGCACGTGATGCTGTAACGACTTTCGAGGATTAGATTTGGGCGAACGCCATGATCGCGATCGCCCATTTCCTCGCCATCTCGCTCTATCTGGCCGCCGCCGCCCTGGCGGCGAGCCCGTTCGTGCGTCCTGTGAACGCACCCCTTCGGGGAGTGCTTGCACTCCTGAGCGCGGCCGTGGCGGTGCATCTCGGTGCGCTGGTCGTGCTGGCCGTTCGCACCGGGCACGTGTACGTAGCGGGGCTCGGACCGTCGCTTTCTCTGGCCGGATTGGTGCTGGCGGCGACCCTGCTCGTCGTGGAATTCCTGGCGCACGATGTGAGCCTCACGCTGGTCGCGGCCCCACTCGCGGCAGTGCCGACGGTATGTGCCAGCGTAATTGGCTTTGCGCGCTCGGCCGAACCGTCGGGCACCCAGGGAGTCTGGCTGGTCGCCCACATTGCCCTGAGCTTCATGGGAATTGCGGCGTTCGCGACGGCGGCGGTCGCGGGCGTGATGTATCTCGTTGAGCGGCGGCAGCTCAAGTTGGGGCGCTTGGACGCGATGTTCCGGCTCTTCCCGCCGCTGGCGACGCTCGACCGGGTGAATCACGTGGCCGCCCTGGCGGGATGGCTCGGCCTCACGGTTGGCGTCGTGCTGGCCGTCTCCTACGCCCTCGAATACGGCGGGATGCGTCCGGAGCAGTTGGCGTGGGGCGTGGCCGCGTGGCTCGGGGTGAGTGGCGTCGCGCTGGGACGGGTGGTGCGCGGTTGGCAGGCTCATCGCGCGGCGATCTGGTCGAGCGTCTCGTTCACGGTCGTGGTGCTGCTGTATGTGGTGCTGCGCGTCGCCGGCCCAGTGGCGGGGAAGTTCCATTGAGCGCGATCCCCGTGGTGATTGACGCGGCACGGGCCCGAGTGCTGGTCGTGGGAGGCGCCGCCGGTGACGGTGTCGCTCCGAACGCGCGCGTGACCGAGCACGCGCACGCGGCTGGGCGGTTGTTGATCACGGCGGCGGCAGAGGCAGTCGAACGCGGTCCGTTCGACCGCAGGCTGGCAGCGTGGCGGTGATCGTCGCCGGCGTGAGCCACCGGACTGCGGCGCTCGACGTACGGGATCGCCTCACCTTCCGCACCCCTGAGATCGGGCCGGCCTTGGAAGTCATCACGCGTGGATCAGGGGCTCAGGAAGCCGTGATGCTGTCGACGTGCAATCGTACCGAGGTATACCTCGTGGAGGGAGCGGGAGACGGCGCGGCGGCGGTCTGGTCGCTGTTCAGTGACCGGCTCGGCGCAGATGCCAGCGTCCACGGCTATCTGCGCCGGGATCGCGAGGCCGTGGCGCACCTGTTCCGCGTGGCGTCCGGGCTCGACTCGATGGTGCTCGGCGAAGCGCAGATCCACGGGCAGGTGCGCGACGCGTGGGAGACAAGCCGCGGCCATTCGGGAGTCGCTCTGAACCGGCTGTTCCAGACGGCGCTGTCGGCGTCGGGGCGTGTTCGAGAGGAGACGGCGGTGTCGCGCGGGGCGGCATCGGTGAGTTCGGCGGCGGTGCAGTTGGCCAAGCAGATCTTCGGCACGCTGCGCGGCCGCCGTGCGATGGTGCTCGGCGCCGGCGAGATGGCGGGCCTCGCCCTCGAGTGCCTGGTGAGCGAGGGCGTCAACGCGGCTGTGGTAGCCAACCGTACGCACGAGCACGCCGTGGAGCTGGCGTCGCGTTTCGCGGCGCGCGCGCTGCACTTTGATGACTGCTGGCGCGAGTTGCCGGACGTTGATCTCGTGCTGTCGTCAACGGCCTCGCCGCGGCCGGTGGTGACCGTCGACCGGGTGCGCGAAGCGGTCGCGCAGCGCGGCGACCGTCCGCTCTGTATTCTCGACATCGCCGTGCCGCGCGACGTGGAGCCCGAGGTGGGTGGGCTCGGCAACGTATTCCTGTACGACCTCGACCGGTTGCAGCAGGTGATCCAATCGAATCTCGATCGCCGGAGGGGCGAACTCCCGGCGGCCGAGGCGATCCTGAGCGACGAGGTGCAGCGATACTGGCAGTGGCTGGCGGGACTCGAGGCGGTGCCGGTATTGACGAGCTTCCGGGAGCGGATGGATGCGGTGCGCGAGGCGGAGCTCGCGGCCGCGCTCCGCCGACTGCACGGGCTCACGCCGGAACAGCGGTCGACGGTGGAGTACCTGGCCAAATCGTTGATGAACAAATTCATGCACGAGCCGTCGGTGCGGCTCCGCCAGGCCGCATCAAACGGACGTGGATTGGGCGTGGTCGATGCGATGTGCTATCTGTTCGCGCTTGAAAAGGAGCCGCCGCGGCCTCCCGCCGCCGGCTCCGATCTACCCGAGGAGGAGACTGGATGATGCGAATACTCGTGACGGGCGGGGCGGGGTTCATCGGATCGCACGTGGCCGATCGATTCATGGATGCGGGACACGCGGTGGCCGTCCTCGACGACCTGTCGAACGGGCGCCGCGAGAACGTGCCGGCCGGTGCGGTGTTCCACGAGATGGACGTTCGCTCGCCTGACGCGGCGGCCCTGGTGGGGGGTGGCGGGTTCGACGTCATTGCCCATTTCGCGGCGCAGATGGATGTGCGGCGGAGCGTGGCCGACCCCGTGTTCGATGCCCAGGTGAACATCCTCGGCACGCTCAATCTCCTCGAAGCCGTGCGCGCCGCCGGGCGGATGGGGACGACGCGATTCGTCTTCGCGTCCACCGGCGGCGCGATCTATGGCGACTCGGCGCCTCCACCCAATGTCGAAACGGTGCGCAAGGAGCCGGACTCGCCGTACGCCGTCGCCAAACACACGGCAGAGCAGTATCTGTCTTACTACGCCCGCATCCACGGATTGAACGCGGTGGCGATGCGGTTCGCGAACGTGTACGGGCCGCGGCAGGATCCGCACGGCGAGGCCGGGGTGGTGGCCATCTTCTGTGGCCGCCTGCTGGCCGGCCAGCCTCTCACCGTGTTCGGCGACGGGAACCAGACGCGCGATTACGTGTACGTGGGCGACGTGGCCGCGTCGATCGTGCGGGGGGCGCAACACACGCCGCCAAAAAGTGCCGGAATGGACGCTCGCGCGTTTAACATTGGGACGGGTGTGCCGACGTCGGTCGTGGATCTGGCGTCGGCGATGATGCGCGCTGTGGGGCGGACGGTGCCCATAGAGTTTGCGGCGGCCCGGCCCGGTGAACAGCGGCAGTCCTATCTCAACATCGACAAGGCGGCGGCCGAGCTCGGCTGGCGTCCCTCCGTTTCGCTCGCGCAGGGCCTCGCTGAGACGTACGCGTGGTTCGCAAAGCGCTCGCCCACCTCCATCGACTCACGCGCATGATTCTCGGGATTCTCCAGATCGGCGGTGCCATTCCCAACGGGGCCATCGACCTGATCACCAGCGCCGCGCTCAGCACCAAGATCGTGCTCGCCGTGCTCGCGGTCCTGTCGCTGCTCAGTTGGGCGGTGATGTTCGGCGCCTGGCGGCAGCTCAACAAGGCGGAGAGAGCGGGGCTGCAATTCCAGCACGCGTTCGAGCACGCGCCGCGGCTGGACGAGGCCGGCGCGCTCGTCAAGCGATCCAAGCCGGGGGCGCTGCCGCGCCTGTTCCTGCGGGCCATGCACTTCGTGTCGGAGGCCCGTGTGCGCAACCAGCAGGTGTACGAGATGACGAGCGACGGCGGCACGCCCACGGGAGCCGTGACGTACACGCTCTCGGCCACGCAGATCGAAACGCTGCGCCTATTGCTCGACGCCGAGGCATCCGAGGAGCGCGACCGATTGGGGCGATATCTGCCCGTGCTGGCCACGATCGGCTCGGCGAGCCCGCTGATCGGGCTGTTCGGCACCGTGCTCGGCGTGATCCAGGCGTTCCTGGGGATTGCGAGCAAGGGATCTGGCAACCTCGGCGCCGTGGCGCCGGGCGTGGCCGAAGCGCTGATCGCCACCGCGGCGGCGCTCGCCGTGGCCATTCCGGCCACGTTCGGCTACAACATCTTTGCCCACAAGTTGAACCGGTTCGACGGGATGATGGAGAATTTCGGCACCGCCGTGATCGCGCTGCTGGCGCGCGAGGGGCATATCTAACATGGCCCGCCGCCGCCATCGCCGGCTCGAACTCAACGCGGACATCAACGTCGTGAGCCTCATCGACGTGATGTTGCTGCTCTTGGTGATCTTCATGATCACGGCGCCGATGATGCAGGGCGGATTGGACATTTCGCTACCGAAGGCTGAGGCGCGGCCGATCACGTCGAAGAGCGGCATGACGATCACGGTGACGCGCGACGGCACCATCGCGGTGGACGATGGGACGCCGATGACCTATGCCGAGTTCCGCGCGGCGTTCCAGACGCTCGCCAAGGACCGCGCGGCTCAGGGCGTGTACGTGCGTGCCGACCAGCGCGTGGACTACGGGTTGGTGGTGCAGGTCCTGGCCGTGGTCAAGGCGGCCGGCGTTCAGGACGTGGGGCTGGTGGCCGAGCAGGAGCAGGTGCCCTGACGTGAGCAGTCGCACCGCCGGGCCCACGCTCACACTGCCTATCGGGGCGTCGGTGCTGCTGCACGCGGCGGTGATCGCGGCGCTGGTACTGCTGCGCCCACCGCCCGCTCCGGTCATGCCGCCGGTCTATCGCGTGAATCTCATCGCCGCTCCGGCCGGTCCTCGCGCCATCGGCACCGTGCAGGAGAAGCCGGCGGTGGAGCAGCCGAAGCCGGTGATTCCGCCCAAGGCGAAACCGACGCCGAAGCCGGCCAAGGTGGTCACGAGGAAGGCCGCGAAGCCGGCCCCGGCTACCAAGGCCGCCACGCCGGCTCCCTCCGAGGTGAAGACCAAGCCGGCCAACGCGAAGACGCCGGCCGCCGGCGGCGGCCCCGAGGGCGGGAAGGGCGCCGATGTGGCCACGGTGCACACACCGGGGATCGACTTTCCGTTCCAAGGGTACCTCGACAACATCGTCCGCCAGATCGCGCTGCGGTTCGACGCGGGGGGGGCCGGGGCGCTCACGGCCGAGGTGGCATTCCTCATTCATCGGGACGGCACCGTGTCGGACTTCCGGTTCCAGAAGCGGTCGGGTTCGTACACGTTCGACCTCTCGGCGCAGGGCGCGATCGACGCCGCCGGGGGGGCACGCGCGTTCGGCGCGCTTCCCTCCGGGTATCCGAATGACGTCTTGCCCGTGATCTTCACCTTTGACCCGCGGATCATCCATTGATCAAGGCTTTCGTTTCGCTGCCCCTGGCCCTCCTATGCTTTGCCGTGCCGCTCGCCGCCCAGGACACGACCGGGCCGGGGGTGCACATCACGTTGACCTACGATCCTGGGGTGCGGCCGGCGGTGGTCGTGCTGCCGGTGCCCGGGGCCAACGGTGACTCGATCGCCGCGATCCTGCGGCGGGACCTCGACTACGGCGATCGGGTGAACGTGATCATCATCCCGGACTCGATGGCGGCGGCGATCCGGGGTGGACTTGATTCCACGGGCACGGCCAGCACGATGAACTACGGCGTGTTCAAGACCCTGGGGGCGCTCGCCGTGGTGCAGGCCCGGAACACCGAGCGCGGGCTGCACGTGGCCCTGCATGACGTGCTGCACAGGCAGGTGATCGACGTGAACGAGTTCGCACTGCCCCAGGACGTGGCGTCGAGAGGCTGGCGGCTGGCCGTGCACCGGGTGTCGGACGAGGTCGAGCGGTGGATCACCGGGGTGCGGGGCATCGCCGCCACCCGCATCGCGTACGTGCGGGACCACGCGATCCACGTGGTGGACAGCGACGGGGCTGACGACATCACCATACCCATGGTGGGCGAGGGTCTCTCGCCGGCCTGGAGCCCCGATGCGAGTTCGATTGCCTACGCCACCTTCGGGGAGAATTCGCGCATCGTGGTGTACGACCTGCGTACGGGGCAGTCGCGCGCATTCGGCGGCCGCCGCAACACCAACGTGAGCGCGCCAACGTTCAGTCCCGACGGCTCGGCGATCGTGTACGCCGTGGCCGGGGAGAACGGCGCGGATCTGTACAGTGCGCCGGTGGCGGGCGGGCCGGCGCAGCGCCTGACGGTGGGTGGAGGCACCGACAACAGCACGCCGAGCTTCAGCCCCGACGGCCACAGAATTGCCTTTACGTCGGGACGAGCTGGCCCGCCCGAGATTTATATTATGGATGCGGACGGGACGAACGTGAGTATGTTCACGGCATACGGGTTCAGCACGCAGAATTACCGATCGAACCCCGACTGGTCGCCGGACGGCCTGACCATCGCGTATCAGGCGTACGTGCCCGACGGCTCCGGGGTGTTTCAGATTTTCACGATGTCGCTGCGCGATCAGACGCCGCACCAGTTGACCAGCGATGCCCAGAACGAGGATCCGGCTTGGGCGCCCGATGCGCGGCACCTGGTGTTCAGTTCGACCCGCGGTGGCAACAAGCAGTTGTGGGTGATCGATGTGCAGTCGGGCCGGGTTCGGCAACTCACGCACGGAGCCTCGATGTCGCGGCTGGGTGCGTGGTCGCCGCGTCTGGCTCCGTAGGACGTGCCGAGTCGGTCGCGGCGCGCGCTGTAACGGTCCATACGTCGCCTTTCCTTCCTCGAGTCCAGGAGATCCGAACCATGCACGTTTCCCGAATCCTGCCTGCGGCCCTCGTCGTGCTGGTCGCCGTTTCGGCCTGCCACAAGAAGCCAGAGGTAGCTCCGACCCCTGTGCCGGCGCCGACGGACACCAGCGCGTTGCGAGCTCAGCACGTCCGCGATTCCCTGGCGGCGATCGACGCCGCCAATCGCGCCAAAGCGGCCGCCGACCAGGCGCGGGCCGACAGCGCGGCGCGGGCCGCAGCGGCTCAGCAGGCGCAGGGCGCGATGCGGGCCAGCCTCACCGCAGTCATCCACTTCGACTTCGACAAGTCCGACCTGCGCCCCGAGGACCAGGCGATTCTCGATGCCAAGGTGCCGGTCCTGATGGCCAATCCGAACGTGACCTTGCGGATCGCCGGCAACACCGACGAGCGCGGCTCCACGGAGTACAACCTGGCGTTGG
>Ga0307374_10006321_pt1 | contig 18709 bp, 12 predicted proteins | sample OX3MG_FD_202532 | JGI IMG/M metagenome (GOLD analysis project Ga0307374, IMG submission 202532) | Soil microbial communities from Risofladan, Vaasa, Finland - OX-3 | ecosystem: Environmental > Terrestrial > Soil > Coastal area > Acid sulfate soil | place: Finland: Risofladan, Vaasa | collected...
AAGGTTCGACCGCAGGAAGAGGGGCCGCTGCAATAAACAATCTGGTCGCCGATTGCACCTGCGAAGGCAACCCGAGCGCGCTCCTTCCCTCGGCCTTCGATTGTCCAGTTTCCCCTTTCGCAAACCAGCCTCATTTCGTGTCTCATCCTCCACCAATCGTTCACTTCTCCAGGAAGCGCAATCCACACATTAGACTCTTGTCTCAACTGCGCGAGACGGGCCAACAGGCTGGCATAAGTCTCGCGCGCACGCTCCTCGATTACATAATCAGGATGAACGATGAAACTCGCAAGTCCATGCTGGCTTAGGATAATTTCGATCTGCTGTTCCCAAAGATCCGTTGAGTATTCCTGAAGAATGTGGAAAAGCGTATAGTCCTGCGTCGTGGTCACTGGAATTTCAAGGATCTTGCCAACAAAATAGGGCTTCGTAGTGCAGCAACCTCCGTGTTGCGGGTCCAGATGACCTACATTGGGAACGGACATATCATAGGAAAAATCAAACGCTTCGTACCAGTCTAAGTTCCGGTATAGGACCCCGGATCGATAGCCCGCGGCACCGAATTTGCGGGCATACTCGTTAATTTTCGCTGCCCGGCATAGAAATTCAGAGCGATCGCGAAACAAGTTTCCGTCATGGTTGAGGTCGTGAACGTTGATTTCGAAGCCGCGCTCCCGGATTCGCTGCAAGAGTCGATCGGGAAGGCAATAGCGCTGCTCGGGGACAAGCTGAAATGAGGCCTTGACGCCGAAGGAATCATTCAAATCCATCAGGGTAGAACAGAAATCCCTCCCTTGAGCGGTCTCGACATCGTGAGTCATTGTCGCGCAGGCCGACTTGCCGTCTGGCCAGAACCAAATGAAAGGAATGCTGTCCACTTGGTTCGCTTGCAAAGCGAGAATCAACATTCTCGCAAGAATTGAATCCACCGTGTGGTCTACTGGCCAACGCGGAAATGGCTTCCGATCCCAGCCGCGCAGTGCAGCGCGCTGGAGGTACTTTCGTATTAATACTGGCAGAAAGGGCCGAGCCGCGTAGTAAGCGGTTCGGATGAACTTCCTGCCCGACGAGTCATCGCTATTGGCGTGAATCGGAGAATAGTAGCGCTCCAGGCGGAGATTGTTGACCACCTCGTCCGGATCGAACGGGAAATAACAGGCTTTCCCCTCCATTCTGACCGAATCGAGCATATCTTCCACGGAATCTGCTTGGTGATTCACAATCTGCCGCGAAGCAAGCCGGCCGTAACCGATCACGTCGGGGCCGAATCCAAAGAACTGCTTGCCAGCTGCGAGCTCGCCAAAGAGACGGAAGTCGGCGAACTCCGGGGCGCACTTGAAATAGTCGGCAAAAACCTGGCACATCTTCTCAGTTGTAGCAGCTGGTGAACCCGCAGTCATCATTCTGCTCTCAAGGTCAGAGGTACAGCGAGGGGGACCTATCCTACATGTCGGTATAGGAGATTGCCTGCTACCCTCATGAGAGGATCTGGCAAGTGCGCAAATGTGGCGCGCGCGATGCGCATCTTCCAATCCGGATTGGGAGGCGAAGACAATCGCTGTCCGACCCTGAAATAAAGGAGGTCTGAACGTGCTGCGCCTAAATGCTCCTTGAAAGTCGCGAGGCCCGGGTTGTCGAGATCAGAGCGTCCTAAATCGAATTCGGTGGCACCGAGTCTTTTACCGTCCTGGATTGCTCGCCAGAATAATAGCGGCATACCACCAAGGTTATGGAACTTCTCATCGGAGCAACCATATTTGTAAACCAGCGACTTCTTGTAAGTTAGTGTGATAATGCTTGCGATGGGTTGACCACCCTTTGATGCGACTCGAATGGCCAGGTCTTCGCCGAAACAGTCGGCGAGATTCCAGAACCATCGAAGCGGTTGTGGAGGAATTTGGTGACGTCGTCGCGTCAGCAACTGAAGCCTATAAAATTTTGTCAAGAGAGCTTCGGATCGCCCTTCCTCGCAGGTTAATCCTTCTCGCTCCGCCCTCCGGATGCTTTGTCGGATGGAGCTCTTATGGAAATTGTTGAAGAGTTCGTCTAACTCTGAGCGAAGATCGATCTTGTGAAAACTAAATTCTTCGCTCTTCACCACATATTCCTGGGCTTCGTCGAGCTTCTTCGCAAGCAGCGGCCTAAGTTCAAAATATTTCCAATGTTCGCGACCGGCGGATTCCTTGATGTGATCAATCAGAACGCTCAGAACATCGCTGTTGTCGAGCAGGGGCTGACAATGATCAGAAAAGGGAAGCGAAATGGCCCGGCTGCCCGTGAGCCAACTCCGAACTTTGCATAACACGATCCCGTTGGTCAGTTCAGATTCGGGTGGGGAAGTCGTATAGACAATTGGCTCGTAGTCATAGGTATCGTACAACGCCTTCAGCCAGCCGACGGTGTGGAAGACGGAAGAATCCGGATGCTTTTCTATGAATTGCGCCCAGCGGGGGTCTTCGAGAGGGTGCAGCTGATACACTGGCATCGGCTCGAAGCAACTCTGCCCTTCATCCGCAGATGATTGGATTGTGTGTGACATAACTTACTGGAGAGTCTATATCAGAGAACTGGCACACCATGCTTCAGGAGCTCCGTCAATCGATTCATCTTTCCGCAGTGCAAAAATCTCTGCGCTTTATTGAACGACTGCAGGAATTGCGGAATTAAACGCTAGGCTTTACTCTCGAAGCGCGGCTCGATCTGGAAGTATAGCCTAACCTTGATGCCGCGCCCGAGGCAGGCAACCAGTGCCGTTGCATCGGTGGGACGTACGCTGTTTCGGGACGTGTGACTTCCGCTGCACGAGCGAGAGCAGTCGCCGCCGAAATCATGGCCAGGAGAGCAAACCACGCAAACCGCGTCTGATCAAAGTAGCTAATCCCAAAGAAGGCGACGACGTTTGAAAACAAAGCTGCACCGAGAATCCAAAAATACCATTCCTTTTCGCGATCGCCCTCTACTGATCTTCGCGCGGCAGCCACCCATTTGAAGCATATACAGATCATGGCGACAAAAGCGATGAAGGTAGTCAGACCGCCCGACTCTCCCTCCGCCACATATTGATTGCAGGTGTCCCACGTCATATGGCCCCACGACGCGTTATTGCTTGTTCCAATCAGCCACCAGCCGAAGAAATGCCTGATGAAATCATCGATCAGTTCCGCTCGGTGCCAGCCAGAGGATCCACCGACGACATCCATGTGTTGGATCACCCACCAAAAAGGTGCTTTCATGACCAGCTGCAATCCGATCAAGGCACACACAATTCCCCAGCGTACAAGTCGCATTTGCCTGCGGAATGGCCAAAAACAGAGCGCGAAGACAGCCGCTCCGTATGTCATGAGGGGAGTGCTGCACTGAGTCGTGAGCGGAATTATAGTCACGGCGAGCATGCCGAAAAGGCCGAGGGTCCTGGATTTCCCGCTCCTCCAGAGCCAGAAAAAGAAGGGCAAGAGCGTGGCGGCGAATGTGCCTGCGAGCAGTGCATGCTCGAATGGACCGCGCGCACGAACGTAGCCATTGCGCACATCATCGATGATAGGCGCTCCCCCGATCACTCCATACAAATTGACACCTCTAAATTCTTCGTAAGCCATTGTAACGGCCAACGTTATGGCGATTCCCGCAAAAACTTTAATGACTCTGTTGATATCCTCCTCGTCCTGAATAAAGGCACGAAGGAGGAAAAATCCGCCCAAGGTATCAACGAGGAATCCGGCCTGATTCACCATCGCACCGGCTTCCGGGTGTCGCAGCACGAAAGTCAAAGCGCGAAACACTGCCCAGAAGAAGAACACTTTATCGATGGCGTTGCGTTCCACCCAAATCTTGTTTCCCGACGCTTTAGAGGCCAGCAGACGAATCCAGGCGACCAGAATCAGAATTCGAATCACGTATAAATGGAAACCACCCACAAAGAGCGCCTGTCCGGAGGGGCAAAGGATTAGGCCGAATAGCAAAGGGGCGACGATATATTTTCGGGGAATAAGTGATATCACTGATAACAAGAAGATAGTGCACACCAGAACGAAGGGCCCTAGGACCGTATCTGTGGCGCCACCACCAAAAGCTGGAATGGGAATCACCGGCTAAACTCCATAGCCCTCAGAATGGTTTCCAATATTCGACCACCACACCGAACATGTGAGCTCATTACCTGCTCTCGCCTTCCGGAAATGTCATCGGCCCACGATCTTGAGTCACTATCGACAAAGTCGCGTTCCCAACGTGGCTTTCTCTATCAGCCATAGTCATGACAGGATTCTCCATGAGGTCCATGCTGTGCTTCCAATCAAGGCGCTCTACGCGCAATATTCATTGTGTGCTACTTAGACAGGTACAGAGAGATTTGAAGCGGCTTTCAGAGGCGGTACGGTCGCGCCTTGAGTACTCTTTAGCCACTTGAATCGCAAACGGAGATTTCCGGAACACGGCCTGAATACTCCCGCCCTGTCCCGCCAAAGCTGCTGCCTGACTGTACGGATGGATCAGTGATACGCGAAAGGCTTTGCGAACTACTTTCCACAAGAGATTCGCGCTCTTTGGTCTCGATTGGGGTCGTGGCTCCAAGCCTAACCCGCGAAGCATTTCTTCGTAGCAATAGCTGACACTGCGTTCGATAAAGCTGATTGGCGGCGTCGTGAGGCTCATCACTTCAAATCCGGCGGTTCGCATCAGGTAAGCTAACGAACGCCGAGAGAAATGAAAGGGATGCCTTGGTAGCTCCAACCCATACCAAAAAGTACCGAACATTCGAGATTCCCAAGAGTCGATATTGGGGAGTACGGCAATAAAAATACCATCCCACTTGAGCCAGCCCCGGACCTTAGCAAGAAACCCAGGAGGGTCATACTGGTGTTCTAAAACGTCGAAGCAAGTGATGACATCGAAGCTATTTTGGGCAAACGATGCATCCATTACGCTTCCCGTGAAAACCTCGGCGCCGGCAGTAGCTCTTGCTTCGCTAGCCATTTGGGCCGCTATCTCGATTCCGTAAAGTTCCCATTGTCGAGGATCCAGGGTCCCCAAAAAGCCTCCGGAACTGCAGCCGATATCCAGCAGCTTCCCCCCATGCTTGTATCTGGAAATGAGGGCCCTTTGCTGCTTCCACCTTTTTGGGGCCAGCGTTTGCCCTGCGCTGGATGTCACACGGTTGTAATCGTCGTCGTAATGAAAAGGCAGCTCTGCGTGGCATGGCGGGTCAGGCATCCATACGCAAGCGCAGATCGAACACCGCGCGAGCTCATACGTCTTGGTCCGCAGATGGAATCTGTCTGGAGCACTCAAGAAATGAGAAATTTCACTTCCTCTGCAGAGGGGACATTGCACGGCTCGTTTCATGATCTTATCCTGGGTCGCGGAAGAGAAAAGGAGCTGCACTGAGTCTAAGCGCTCTTTTGTTCATCTTGACACAGTGTCCACGTACCATAGCGGGAGTCGTAGGTTTTCAAGACTTTGGCAGGATTACCCGCAACTACGCTGCAAGACGGAACACTCTTGGTTATAACCGAGTTCGCCCCGATTACGCTGTTATGGCCAATGACGAGCTGGCCCGCGTTACATATAACGGCCACTCCATAACCCAACCAACAGTTCTTTTCGATTCTGATTCTGCCGCCCATGGTCAAGCCCTGAGCATGGATGGGCGCTGCGACGTCTGAGAATTCATGATTGTGGTCCATAATGAGGACGGAGGGCCCTAAAAGAACGTCCTCTTCAAGGACAATTTGATTTTTGCACGAAATAGTCGAACGCCGTCCGATGCGGCAACCCTTGCCCAAAATAATTCGCGGCTCCTGACTGCTTGGCTCCGAGGGGACATTCAGCCAAACATCTCGGGCAAGCACAACTTCGTCACTGAGCTCTATCTGCGCGGCGTGGGACCGCAGGATGTCGCACGAATGGTGCACGGACACTTTTCGCCCAAAACGCCGAAAAGGAAAGTTCATTTTTAGCCTGCGGGTATGAAGCCACGTTAAGCCGCGTGAGAAAAAGCGGACTAGGTCTTCATTCGCGATCGCTAGGGATACGTCGGACATGAATGCTTCTCTTGTCTGGTGCTTCCCAGAACTTCCCTGCGCATCCACGATCACGAAATGGCCGGTCGGAACCAGCGGCGGACCAAAAGTTGCCCCAACGCTCGCCGTTCGTCCCCGCTTATCGACCTCGTGATCCAGAGAGCAGGTCCTGCCGCCACAAAGCACCCAGCAACCGCCAGTGCAACTTGGACTGCTGCGGTCACTCGAGCGTTGTGGCTCAACTGCAATGGTATGTAACTGAGGATCACGCCCGCAGCTATCGTGACGGTAGTTGCGAACGCGAGCTTGAGTGCTTGTAGCGCTAGGGGTCGTATGTGGAATCCCGGAAATGGCGTGGTCAATGCGAAAACCATGAATACCATGCCCACCATCTCCGCACCCGCAAAACCCACAAGAATGCCAACGAAACTAAGTCTGGCCGCAAAAACAGAGATCACCAGAAGGATTACAATCCGTAAGGCCTGCCGGATATTGTCGTGGAGCGCGCGTCCAGAGGTTCGGTATAGAACCAAACCAAGAAGCGAGAAAGAATAGAAAAAGCCACTAACACAAAGCACGCGAAGTGCAGCTTCAAAAGAATGAGGTGACTGGCCGGTCCAAGCATAAACGATGGAACTGCCAAACACCGCAACGAACGACAACGGAAAAAGTGCCAGCCCCAGATTAATTTTAAAGGCTTTCTCAATCAGCTTCTGCATGCCGGTCAGGTTGCCCGAACCATAAACCTTTGCCCCACCGGACAAAATTGGCAAAAGAAACGCGTCCGACAGGATCTGCGCTGATATAACGAGCCGAGCGGCCAAGGCGTATACGCCTGCGGCCTCATCGCCAAAAACACGAAGCAGAGCCACCGGTATGATTGCGGCGTACACGACCTCCGTAATGTTCACCAACTGATAGGTGCAAGCGTAACGGGCGAGCTCGCGTAGTACGGTGCTTGTCACATTGCTCCCTCTGAGATGTATCTGGGGAACAACCTTCTTCGAGGCGATCCAACAACACAGGACAAATCCAATTTCGGATAGGCCCATTACGAGAGCCATCGCAAACAGACCAAACCCGAGATACAAAACGACGAGGATCCCCAAGGCTTCTGCGACAGCGAATAATGTCGTGAATTTCCTGGCGATATCAATTCGGTGTCCTCCCATGACAATGGCTTCAAAAGCGGCGCCGACATTAGAAAGAACCATTATGATCGCCAGTACGGAGATGGCCCCCGCTGCCGATTTTAGGAATTCGGATGGAACGCCGACGGCTTTGGCCAAATCCATCGAAAAGAATGAAATTGGTATGAGCCCTAAGATGGAAATTAGCAACATTGCGGCGCTGCCGGTGCTCAATAATTGGCTAGCTCGCCGGTAATTCCCATTGGCCGTGGCTTCCGCCACGTATTTTTGAAATGCCGACTTGATGCCGATGCTGCCGAACCGCATATAGGCAGCCACTGTCATTATGATTGCCCAGATTCCGTAACCTCCCAGACCCAAATGGGCGATAACGATGGGAACTGTCACTAATCGAGTTCCCACCTGTGCGAGACGAGCGATGACACCGAAAATGGTGTTTTTGACTATGCCCGTGGCAAGAGTACTACCGGTCGTCTGTGCCGCCGGACACACCTCGGCGGCCAGGACGGCTGATTGACAAGCTGTTAGCTCGGAGCCCACGACGATTACTCGTGCTGCTTTATGCCGGTGTTCAAGAGGGACCAGCGTCAAATCCAGTAACTTCAGGCTCGATCTGTCGATCCGTACTGCCCAGAAACCGAATTCATGGGGCAGGGTTGACCCTGATTTTCGTTAGTTTTGTTGGATAAGCAAAGTTCCCGCGTATATCACAAAACTCAAGACAGGTGCAATCTCGGCGAGTCGCTGCAAGATTGCGCAAAGTGCCGCACTTCCAGGTTAAAGGCCCAACCTTCGTCAAGACAATTTATATAGCTAACCGTGAAGTTGTTTGAATCCAAGAAATAAACACATTTCGCCGCGTATTGGAGAACGGAGACATCAGCAACTAGGTATGAACGTACATATTGAATATGTCTAAGTTGCGGACGACACGACCTGTACAATTCGGGGCATGAATGGCCGTACTGCTCTCCTGATAGGGAAGGTCTGTACCTTTTGCCGAATTTTCGATGCAGCCGCCATCTATCGTGACGTAAACTACGGCCGCCCCATTAATGGCACCCGTTGCGGACCAATGCCCCGCTAGAGAGTCGGCCAACTAAACGTGACAGCAGGCTGTAATAACCCCAGCCACTTCTCGATTTTCCAAGAGGCACAAATGAAAATTACCTTTCCTAAAATATGAAACACCCGACTTATACAGAATCCCGTCTTCGTGGTATCGGCCAACTGTGAAATACCCCAACACGCCCGTGGATCCGGAAGGGCTCAGTGCTGTCGTCACATTTTGAGCTAATTCCACCGAAGGTCAGTGAACCCCGGCTTGAAGCAAAGTCGGAGGTGGCGGCTGGGCAAGATTGCCGAATTCAAATGCGCCTATGTTCCAACTGCCGGACGAAGGACGGGCATTAACAGAACGGCTAACCGTTCCATATATCGTATCGCTGCAAAGAAGAATCGAAGAGGAACAGTTACTTGTAAGGTTGGTGCCAACACCTACAGTTGGACTTGAAGCTGAAGTGGGAGAAAAAGCATAGGTCTGGATCGATGTATACCCAGCCGCCGACGCCGACGCATGCGTCTGTAGAAGTTCGTGGTCGTGAGTAAAAGTCGTTATCGTAACACCTGAGTCCACGCTGTATTCTGCCGTCGTATCTTCCGAGATGCAGTGGTTGTTTTCGAGGACGATAGTTCCCCAAACTTGACTGCCTGAGCTGTTGCGGTTCTGAACGCGGATGCAAGCCTGAGAAGCGCCGGAGTTTGTCTCGATTGTGTTGTTCCAGATGTAGACGGTTGTGGTGCTGGCATCATTCCCTGTAGCGTAATTATCAATCGTCAATCCCGCTTGTACGGTCGGGGGGTTCCAGAGCACGTTGTTGTAAAAATAAGCCGTACATCCTCCGTAAGCCTCAACAAACACCGGAACGATGGCTGCGTTAAAGGAAACGTTGTCGTGAACATTCGCGCAGTCGAAAGGGTATAAATTGTCGTCATGTTCCGTTGGGTCGAAGGATGCCACGAATGGACCAACAGTGTTATAGGCGATTACGGCGGTGCCAGTTGAGTCGCCAGGGCCGACGATCCCGCTGGTCATGTTGTAGGCGTGATTATAGGTGGCTTTGGCTTTGCCAAAAACATAGACGCAGGTTCCACTGTCCGACGATCCTGCGGAACTGTTCTGAAAGCAGGTATTGTTAGTGACCGTCAGTGGGTCGTTCCACGGAGAGGCCGCTGCACCGTCGATGGCATTGAAGTCGTCAAACGTATTGTTGGCATAGGTATCGTGCGTCCAGCCTGTGAACGTGCAGTTTTCAATAATAATATTATTACCGCCGCCAAGGCCGATGTAATTGACGAGCGTAGAGTTAGGGTTGCCCGTCCAATAGAATCCAGTGAACTCCAGATTGTCAATCGTAAAATAATTTTGCCCGTTTCCGTACCAATCGGTCATCGTAGTCTGCATATCAATTATTGGTTGCGTCCACGATGCCCCTGTGAACCATGTTTTATCCACTCCATAGTAGTCAGTTGCCGAGGACGATCCGCCAGCTTGCATGAATATGCTACCGAATCCCAAGCTTGTGGCTCCGCACGTTACGCCACCCTTGAAGATGAAGCGGTCGCCAGCAGAATGAGTATATGACCCCGTAAAGATGGAAGCACCGGTACGAGACGTATACATATAGGGTACATGCTTCCACGGGGTGGAAGTCGAAGTGCCACTGTTCGCGTCCGAACCTGCCGCACAGTCAATGTAGTATGTTGCAGCACACACGCTGCCGGAGAACCGAAGAAACAGAAAAACTAGGAGCCCCAACCGAACTAATGGTCCCTTCATTAACCCATCCTCTCCCGGAGTCCATCTGGACATAGGCTATCGCAACGCTGCTTGAACGACAATTGTCCGTTGGTACAGTTTGAGGACAGATTCTCACACCGACAATTCCTTTCCATTCAACGGGTCCCGGCACAACGAATAACGGTTGTCCTCGGGCGCCCCGACCTTGTCGGGCCAAGCCCTCTCAAGGAACACACGATGCCACAGTTCGAGGGTGATAAGGCTGAATACCTCTTTACCATAGTTTCCGGAGCGCTCATTTCGAGCGACTACATCCTCGATGGCACGACGCTTGAAGTAACCCCGGCTGAGCGTTCGGCTATCAAACAAGATATCGCGGACCCACGATCTCATTCCATTGGCTAACCACGACTCGTACGGCACTGGAAATCCAGCTTTTGGCCTTTGCAGGATCGGTTTGGGAACGCGCGAGGACAGCGCCTTTCTTGCAATGTACTTCGTTGTGGTCCGATTCACTTTGTAACGGACAGGAAGTGACGCGGCAAACTCAAGGACGGCGTGGTCTAGAAGAGGTACCCGAAGTTCTACGGAATTGGCCATTGTCATCCTATCTGCCTTCACCAAGAGGTCGTCGGGAAGCCAAGACTTGGAATCGACGTACAACATTCGATCAACGAGGGCGTAGTTTCTGGCGGCCCTGTGATAGCGTCGGATAGGGTCAAGAGAGCGAGCCTTATCAACCTGATTGCCAAATTCGTCGGAATATAAGCTAGGGAACTCACGGTTGAAATATTGCCATGGACTGGAAACGCGGCTGTAGTAGTAGTCCTCAAAGGCGGAGTGCAGCAGGGGAAGATACCTCGCCACTCTCGTAGAGTGCAGTATGGAATTCATCCCGGACAAGGCGGGCATCCACGAGGGATTTAACGCCCTTAGGAACGGCTTGAACCTCTCGAACCAGGAGAAATTGCGGTAAGTGCTGTAGCCAGCGAATGCTTCGTCGCCACCCTCTCCCGAGATCAACACTTTGACGTCGTGGCTTGCTAGTTTGGAGACATAGTAAAGCGCGATGGCCGGCGGGTCGCAAATAGGTTCTTCCATGTGCCAGACGTACTTCGGCATGAATTCGATGAAATCTTCAGGAGAAATAGTTATTTCGTTATGGCAAGTCCGGAAAGTCTTGGCCGCCAATCGCGCGTACGGCCTTTCGTCCACCACTCCCTCGGCGTCAAAGCCCACGGTGTAGCTTCTTAAGGCCTGATTCGACTTTTCGCTTGCAAAACTCAGCATGGCGGTAGAATCCACTCCGCCGCTCAATAAAAATCCGACTGGCACATCGCTGATCATGTGCAGTTCGACAGATTCCGCTAGCAAATCGAGCAGACGCTTTTCGGTCTCGGACTGGGTCATTTCCTCACTAGACTTTGAAAAATCGAAATCCCAGTATCGGCAAATTTCCGTTTTCCCGTGTTTCACTACCAGATAATGTCCCGGCGGAATCTTGTAGACGTTCTTGAGCAACGTTTCTTCACCAGGCATGTAGTAGAAGGTCAGAAACCGGTCGAGCATCTCCGGCAAAAGTTCCCGTTTGACCTCTGGCAGGGCAAGAATGCTCTTGATTTCAGAGCCGAAAGCGAGAAATTCGTTGTCCTTATAATAGTAGAGTGGCTTGATCCCGACCCGGTCTCTCGCGAGAAGCAGTGAACGCTGCTTTTCGTCCCAGATGGCGAACGCGAACATTCCGCGAAGCTTTTCTAGGCACCCCGGCCCCAACTCCTCGTAAAGATGAACAATCACTTCCGTGTCGGACTCCGTGCGGAAAGCGTGGCCTCTTTGGAGTAGGTACCGACGCAGCTCCCGATAGTTGTAGATTTCTCCGTTGAATACGATCCACACGGTGCCGTCCTCATTCGAGAGTGGCTGATGTCCCGTGTTAAGATCGATGATCGACAGACGTCGGTGCCCCAGTGCAATTTGGCAGCCGCAATAAATGCCTTCGTCGTCGGGACCGCGGTGCCGGATGGGATCCAGCATTTTCCTCACCTCAAGAGAATCCCCGCGCGAATCCGGTGCAAAGGTTAGTTTTCCGCAAATGCCGCACACGGTGCTATGACTCCCTATGGTATGAGGGCCGCATGCATCTGTCGCGACCCCGCGCAAGCTGTTCGCGGTCCCCATACCTTCTTATGCCAACAAACGTAGCGACAAACGATGGCACAGCCGACGGGAAGCTAACTTCAAGCCGCGATCGAAACGTAATCGAAACCCTGAGAGGTCAGGTCGTAGGGAAGTTCTGGCTGTCAAGGAACAACCGACATTTGACAATTTCGAGAATCGACTAGGAACACGGCAAGATTGAGGGGAAGTGCATCACTGGCTTGACCCCTGACGCAGCAAATCGACCTAACTGGGGTGCTGAGAATATTCAGTAGCATGTGCCATTTGCGATCTGGAGCCGGCATCAATGGCGACGCATGGTGCCTCTGCGCCTTTGACCGCTTCGACATAGAGCGTCTCTTCAGGGCGGTTGTCCAATTTCTCGATGTCAGGAACTTTGCCCTGCTGGTAGGTGCATCTCTCAATGGAGGTGAAACCTGCCATCTCTAGTTTGGATTTCAAAAGCTCAAAATCATACATATATTTGTGATGATAAAACTTGCCGGGCCTCGAGCTCTTGAAGAACCACTTTAGGGCTCGTTCGGTCTGGCCTGAAAGATAGACATCGACAGCATGCCTCAGATCGGGAACACAGATCCGGATCCTGCCACCCTTCTTTAAAACACGATAGGCGTCCTTCAGAATGTGTGCTGCGACGTCGGGATAGAAGTGCTCCAAAATATGCGAAGCATATAAAAAATCAACGGAGTTGTCTGTAAACGGCAGCCCATAATCCAGGTCATGGTGGATGAACGTATTGGTCCTCAGGACTCTAAGATATTTGTCTTCTGTGCCATACCAATCGCTGGCTCTCGAGAATCTGTATATCACCTTCGGGAAAATAGCGGGCCACTTTGCGAAAAAGGAATGCAGGGAGCCCTCAACGTTGATCCAGCCCTCCTGCACAAATAGGGATGATCCAAAGTTGACCTTGACGAAGTCGCCTTTGGGCACCACTCTTTGTGAACGCTTGATGCGGGTAAGAAACGAGTTGACTGCTTCAATTGTATTCATGACAACTCCATCCTCGACTAAGATGCTCTAAGTTTTTCCAATGGAGACCGAACAGACTTCCTCGAAAGAGGGCCCATGCACACTTGCCCGGCCTGGTTTTAAGGGCACTGGTGGATCGCCGCACATCGTATCACGCCTCTCTTGTTAGGGGGCTGTATGCGTCGGTCGAGGTCCGGCCCAAGTTTTCGCGATTTCGGACCCCTTACTTACTTCCGACAACAACCGGGGCGGCAAAGGATGCCACAGCAGACTGGGATCCCAGCTTGGAGTCGCGACCGATCGAAACATAGTCGAATCCGTGCGAGGTCACCTCGTAAGTAGACAGCATATTCCTGCCGTCGAGGAGTAACGGGCGTTCGACAATATGCAGGAGACGTTCCCAGTCAATTCGCCGGAACTCATCCCACTCGGTTAGCAGGAGTATGGCATCGGCATTTTCAGCAGCTTCATAAGAGTCCCGAGCGTAAGAAATCTCCGGAATTTCGTTTTGTGCTTTCTCCAAGGCCTGCGGGTCGTAAGCCTGCACCCTGGCGCCTTCCGCAATCAGTCGTCGAACGATGGCAAGCGAAGGAGCAAACCGAACATCGTCCGTATTAGGTTTGAAGGCGAGGCCCCACACAGCGATTTTCTTTCCGCGCAACACCCACAGCTCTTTCTTGATTCGGGCGACAAAGCGCTCGATGCGGGCCGCATTGATTCTTTCCACTTCCTTGAGGAGGGAAAAATTGCACCCCAGCTTTTCCCCAATGTGGACAAACGCCTGAAGATCTTTGGGAAAGCAAAACCCACCAAAACCAATTCCTGGACGGAGGAAAGCAGGCCCGATGCGCCGGTCAAGCCCGATGCCCTCGGCAACCTTCTCGATGTCTGCGCCAGCCGATTCGCACAGGTCCGCAATCATGTTGATGAAAGAGATCTTCATGGCCAGAAACGAGTTCGACGCATGCTTCACCAATTCCGCGCTGCTCGTATCGGTCACCAGGAATGATGGTTTCAGATGCGCCGGACAACTGGCGTGTGCGGGACACGACATTCGGGGATCAAGCACCGGTTGATAGATTTCCTCCATCAGAGCAATGGCACGCTGGGACTGGGTGCCAACGACGATGCGGTCTGGATGGAAAAAGTCTTCGACGGCCGAACCTTCGCGCAGGAACTCGGGATTGGACACTACGTCGTAGTCGAGCCGTTTCGTATTGTAAATCGTCAGATGTTTCGATAGGCGCTGAGCGGTCTGAACCGGTACCGTGCTCTTTTCGATGACCAGGCGATATCCGGATGCCTGTTGAGCGATCTGCCGCGCCAAAGCTTCGATAGCGGAAAGGTCCGCCTCACCGCTTTCGAGAGGTGGAGTTCCGACGCAGATGAAGAGGGCTCTGCCGCGCTCGATTGCATCTTCGGTTTTTGTGAATTTGAGGCGTCCGGACGCACAGTTGCGCCCTACCAACACTTCGAGATGAGGTTCAAAAAAGGGAAGCTTCCCCGCCTTCAGATTGCCAAGCTTTCCCATGTCATTGTCGGCACAATGAACGTCGTGGCCAATCTCAGCGAGGCATGCCGCTGTGGTCAACCCCACATATCCCGCACCGATCACTCCGATTTGCATTTTCCCTCCAGTTTCATGAGTTTAGGCGCTAATCTCTGACTACTGTCGAGCCGGAACGGCTCGTGCACACCCGCGAACAGGCAAATCGAGTTGTTGATCCATTCAACTCTGCAACAATGTGCCCAGACACAAGCGGCGTCAGGCATTCGCCCAAAAGCTTTCTTTACGAACGGAAGAGTTCAAACCGCATTCCTGGCCTGAATCTAGAACAGCAGAAGCACGTTCGAAGCGCGATCCGTGTACGGATACATCGGTGAGCACATCGCGCCGATAACACGGGGATGCCCTGACTAGTCCACCTTCGAAGTACGAGAAGCCTCCGATACGGCACAGGATCGAAGCCCATCATTACTCTCAGCACGCACACCCGCGATTCCCGGCCGGCTCATACCGACCATTCGGTCCACCAGTTCAAGGTACAGATATTTCTTCGCATCCCAGTTGTGCGTATGGACGTATTTCCGGGCATTTGCGACCAACTTGTTGCGAAGATCCTCGTCACGGTACAATAGCTGAATGCAAGCGGCCAGTTCGCCGTCGTCTTCGGCCGTGAAAAATTTCACCATGGAGTCGTCGAAGTAATAGGAGTGGATGATCGTCCTCGACACAATCAGCGGTACATTCACCGCCATAAACTCAAGGATTTTCATGCTGGCAGCTTCGTTGGCAAACCGGGAACGCGCCTGTTTCGGCTCGATCGCGAGGGTGGCAGACGCCATTATCCTGGCTATTTCCGCAGCGGGAACAAGGGTCCGGAACTGAACTCGCCCGTCCAAGCCCAAAGCGTCAGTGAGTTTTACGAGCGCTGGCTTTGCAGCCCCCTCTCCGTAAATATGGAGTTCAGCATCCGGCATTTGATCAGCCACTCTGCCAAATGCCTTAATCATTACATCGACTCCCTGATACCAGTTCAAGCTTCCGGGATAGATAATTAGGAATTTGTGGTTCGGGGTTTCTTGTGGATACGAGTGAAAGATTCTCGGATCCGGGTAGTTGCGAATGGCAGTCAGTCTGCCGGGGAGCGCCGAACGGGATAGCAGGCGTCCATACCAGATGTCATTTGAAATGATGGTGTGGCTCGAAAACGCAATCGACAATTTCTCCGCCCAAAGAAGTATCTTGAAGACAAACGAGTCTCGAGAAACCGAGAATTTATCCGCGTACATCTCGGGCAACAAATCATGGATGTCAAGAATTACAGGAGTCCCAAGGAGTCGTGGAACAATGGCGGAAAAGACAAGACAATCCGGAAGATTGTGAACATGAACCAGTTCATACCGCTTGAAAAGATGCTTCCAAGTAAGAACAGCCGTTGAAACGGCCCAGAATTTTATAAGCTTCCAAGCATAGCTCAACTGGGTCCGTTCAGTGAATGCCCGCGTCTGGACTCGGTACACATTGACGCCCTCGATCCTTTCGTGCTTCTGCTGTCCGCTTTTCCCCAGGGCCAGTACATCGACCGCGTCCCCGCGACGCGCAAGGGCATTGGCGTACTGCATGACGCGTGTGTCAGCCTCGTAAAACGAGTACACTACCATGCAAACTTTCATAGTTGCCTTCGGTCTGCCTTGCGATATCCGGGGTGAACGCACGCCATCAAGCTCGCCACAACTGCACGAAGCTATTTTTATTTTTCAAAAAACGAGTTTGGCATTCGATTTGACCGACCAGCTTTGCTGACTCCCACTCAGCCAGAAATGGTTCCGCGAGAGCGGGAGGGATAGGGTCAAGGTTTTGTGCATGGGAAATCACAGCGCTTACATTGGGCTCGCGGGAGGCAGATCGAAATCGCTGGTGAGGAATCAGGAGCGTCTTGTTACGCTCTATTCTGTTTCCCAAAATGGTTTCAGAGAAACGAGCGAATCGCACACGGCCGTTGCTATATTGGTGAGGGACGATTTTGGGTCGCCGTCAAGCAACGAGGGGAAGCCGCGAGGTTCGCATAAGGGGGTGCCCACATCACAGAGTCTCGCACCACGACGGCCTTCCGTTCATCATTGCACTTCGACAATTCCCGCAGTTTCGCGTCCTTGCCCTAGCCCAGGGGCCCTGGTTGGTTTCGACGGTACTGCGAGTGTTGGCCTGGGCCAAGCAAGGCTAGGCGTGCGCTTTGGCGACGCTCGCCCAACTCGGCGGCAGATTTTTCGAAATCTCGATGGCCTCAAAGATGCTGCTTGTGCGCGCTCCATGGTCTTTGACCCACTTGGCCATCGCTCCGACTCCGGCTTGCAGTGAGGTCTTTCTGCGTTGCCCGAAAATGGCTTCAGCTCGTGAATGATCCGAGAAAGCGATCTTCACTTCGTTCCGCGACTCCAGATTGACCACCCTGCACTTTTCCCCAATCGCTTCCGCCACGATTTGTGCGAGCTCATTCACCGTATAGGGAACATCAGCGCCCACGTTGAAGACCTCATTGCGCGCAGCGGGAAGTTCGACCGAGGAGGCGATGATCGGAGCAACATCACCGATATGAGTGAAAGCGCGTTGCTGGGTGCCATCGCCAAAAATCGTCATCGGCTCGCCCTTCAGGAGCTGGTTCATGAATATGCCAACCACGTTGCGGTAGCGGTCTCCGATGTTCTGTTTTTCACCATATACGTTGTGTGGGCGGAAGATGACATAATCAAGTCCGAACATTTCATGACTGACTTTCAAGTCTCTTTCTACTGCCAGCTTCGCAATTCCGTAGGAATCCTCTGGCAGCGGAATCATATCCTCAGTCATGGGACTTTGACCGGCCCCATAAACGGCGATCGATGATGTGTAAACGAAACATTTCACGCCGTAATTCACCGAGCAGTTGATCAGATTTATCGATCCAATCAGATTGTTGTTATAGTTGAACCGCTTGATGAAGTGACTCAAACCTTCCGCCGCGTAAGCTGCCAGGTGGTAAACATAGTCAAATCTGTATCGCTCGAATAGCCGATCGAGCAACGCGTTGTCGAGTATGGAGCCTTTAACGAAGACAGAGTGATTAGGAATATTATCCTCAAATCCCCCACTCAGGTCGTCCAGCACGACTACTTCGTCGCCTCTTTCGAGAACGTGGTCCGCGACGTGCGATCCGATGAAGCCTGCTCCGCCAGTGACCAATGAAATTGACATGTTTTGAAATTCTCCTTTTCTTTCACCACTGGTAAACGTGGCTCAGTTAAGCTGCGGGCTGGAGGCTTAGGGGAACTATTGGAACGTCTCGACTCAAGGAATCGGAGGGCCGCCGGCATTAAGAGTATGCCGAGGACTTGAAAACAGCCTCTAGGAAGCTCGCGAGAGCAACTCGGGATCCACCTGAGGTTCGTGTCCCTCTTTCACAAATCGAACCGGATCCAAAGCCCAGTTCCATCGCGCAATGGCCCGGTACATTTTCAATCTTTCCCGAAGCTGCTTCGTCGGCCTAAATAGCGCAATCAGCCCATATCCAGCTTGACGGATGCGGACCGAAGTGATGCATAAACGACGGCACTGACGTGAACCTCTTGGACCAAAATACTTATAGAAGTACCGATAGCGGCTTCTAAGTTTCTCAATTTCGAAGCGAAGAGGAAAACGCTTTACTGATTGTCCCCCCAAGTGAGTAATGACGGCTTCAGGGGTGAAGATGATTGGGAAACCAGCGTCCCACACGCGTCGGCATAAATCGACCTCCTCGAAGTGATAAAAGAACTGTTCGTCGAATCCTCCCAAACGCTTGAGTAGGTCCCGACGGAACATCACACAACAGCCAGTCTGCCAATCAATCAAGCGCTCACTTTCGCCCTTCCAACCCCGATATTCCTCATAATCAAACAGGCTTGAAAGTCGCGAAAGGTGCCGAAGATAGAGTGCGAAAACCCAATACCGCCGGACCGTCGGAAAAAGCCGCCCCGAAACTTGGTAAGAGCCGTCAGAATTCAAGATACGGCATCCAAACCCGCCAGCTTCTTCATGTCGATCGGCAAAAGCGACTAATGCATCCAACGCT
>Ga0307374_10006322_pt1 | contig 18703 bp, 18 predicted proteins | sample OX3MG_FD_202532 | JGI IMG/M metagenome (GOLD analysis project Ga0307374, IMG submission 202532) | Soil microbial communities from Risofladan, Vaasa, Finland - OX-3 | ecosystem: Environmental > Terrestrial > Soil > Coastal area > Acid sulfate soil | place: Finland: Risofladan, Vaasa | collected...
TCATCACGTTTCGAACGCTTCATCACGCAAATCCGCCCCACCCAGGCACATATCGATGAAGCTAATCGACAAACGAGGTATATGATCGACCAACTGAGATGTACCGTTGCTGCCGATGGCTGCTTCACACTGGAGAAGGTGTTGAAAGCCGGATCGAACGCCAAACATACGTCGCTCCGCCGCACGGAAGAAAATATCTTCGATGTCGATCTCGGCGCCTACTATTCAGGGGAAGGAGCGACCACGGAACGCCTCAGCACCCTATTGGTCTTCACAAGAGACCAGTTGCGCGAGATCTATCCTAATAAGGATGCGAAAGATTTTAAGATACAGAAGAGTGCAGTACGTGTCTCGTTCCGCGGCGGCATCCAATTGAATGTTGACGTAGCCCCCATCATTCGAGATCCCTCTCTGGATATCGAGAATGGAGGTTGTATACCACGCAATGATGGATGGCGGCTCACATCAGTCACCTGCCACAACGATTTTATTCAAACGCGCACAGCACTGAGTAAACGACAACCAGGGCCGGTCAAATTCAATCGTCTCGTGCGCTTAGTGAAGTGGTGGAACAATCAGCAAGAGAGTTTCGCGCAACCATCGTACTTCTGTGATCTGATCACAGCAGCGGCAGTGGAGGAAAGAGGCATCACGGATGAATGGCAGAGCAGTCTACGTTCCGTCTTCACCTTTCTCCGAAAACACCAGTTCCGCGAACCCATCATCTTTAGCGACTATTATGATCCACGAAGCGTAAAGATTCCGAACAATCTGGTGATCGTCATGGACTCGGTCAATCCAGCGAATAATGTGACGCACGACTGGACAGAAACCACCAGGCAAGGCTATCTGGGGCGCGTGCAACAGGCATACGATGCTATAATGTACGCTCAAAGTTGTGAAAAGGACGGTGATGAAGAGGCCGCAACAGACGCCTGGTGCGATGTTTTTGGCAATGCGTTTCGGACGTTGAGTGAGGAGGAGAATTAGACCATGCCTGCTGGAACGACGACAAGTACCCGCGCTACGACCTATACCAGCACTGTCCCTAAGATTACCTATGTCACGAGGAAAGTGCAGGCTGACTTCCTCGCTATTCTCGACACATATGGATACTTTCCGGAAGGGTATGCGCAACAGTTGATTCACGATGTGCGTGTATTCCTCGACGAGGAAGTCATTGACCATATAAGTTTTATCTGGACGCGCTCCGACGGCACTTCTGTCCTTGAAGAACTACAATATACCGTTGTATCAGGAAGAGCCGAGTTGGCCGATGATCGCGCTGGCGGCATCCCTTATCGTCCCGAACTGACGCAGGCATCATTTCAGGTACGAGTGACATATACTGGGCATTGGCAAAATATGCCAGAAAGCGAGAAGAATATCCTACGTAAGGAACTCCTACTGAAATGGGAGCCAGCAGGGCAACTTGATTATAGCGGCGGTCACTGGAGTTCCGATCGCACATACTCGCGAGATGGCTATGGATTGCATCGGCAGAGGTTTACACGCCTGTGACAGATACCCCTATTCAACTGATTGGACTTCAGGGTGAACCTATAGGCACGCTGCGAGTAGGAGCATTCGCGCTTATCGCTACAGCAGAGGAAACAGCGCGTATCCGTAACCTCACGAAGCGCACAGCACTGTCCATCGTGTTACGCGAGAATCTCAAAGGGATAGGCTTTAGAGTTGAAGAGAGGGAATTATCTGCTGCTGTGGAGTCGCTTGATAAGGTACGCAGAGGCGAGAGATTACTTGTGATCCAGATTCATAACCCCCTTCAGGATATTCATCAGGCGAATGGGATTTCTTACGACAAGAACGGACATGATGAGAGAGAGATAACTAATCCTATGGTAGCTATGTTAGATACTCAAAAAGCCTTTACCTTTTTCGAAGTGGAGCGTGTCTATCCCAACGACACAGCCAGGTGTTGGTATGAACGGCTGGTTGGACTTGAAGATCACAAAGCGCGTTTACTTATCGAACTAGAAATGCTCCTCTATCCTGAGCGATTAGAGGAATGGAGCAAGCGATTTCACGACGGTCAGACGCTTCTCCTGTGCGAACTGTATCGTAATCGCGTTCCGCTTATTTTGCTTGAGGGAGATGTCGGAACGGGCAAAACAGCCCTGGCAGAAACCATTGGCGATGCATTGGCTCGCCGCATCGGCGGCAATACACAGGTTCATCTGCTGAAAATCAACACACAGGTACGCGGTACGGGTCAGGTAGGAGAAATGAGCGATCTGATTGTGCAGGCTTTTACACAAGCAGAGGCGCGCGCGAAGACTTTAGGCGGTGCGCCAGTGTTGCTTCTGCTGGATGAGGCAGATGCGCTTGCGGTGAGTCGTGAAACACAGCAAATGCATCACGAGGACAAGGCGGGACTAAACACGTTGTTACAGCGGCTCGACAACCTGCGGCTCGCTCATCTTCCTATTGCTGCACTATTTATCACGAATCGACCAGAAGCGCTGGATTCTGCTATCCGCCGACGAGCAGCACTTGACCTTCATTTTGAGCGACCTGGAGACCAGGTACGAGCGCAGATCATCCTCAGTTCGGTACCCGAACTGAGGATCGAGGAAGAGATGATAGCAGAGTTAGTGCGACTGACAGGGCCAGACGAGCCGAAGAATAAGAAGATTCCGTTTACCTCTTCCGACATAACGGATCGACTTCTGTGTGCTGCTCTGCGCCGCGCCTATATCGAGAGGCGCGCGCTGGAAGTGAACGATCTTCTTGAACAAGCTCGTTTGCTGGAACCAACCCCAGCCACATTGCGCAGTATAACGAATACACACGAATAAGGCACACAAATGAAATTATTGAAAAGGCCAGATGGTTATTAGGAACAACGGATCGCAGAAGCAAAGAATCGGGTGATACAGGTAGCGCGGAACTACCGCTTATCTATCCCTCTCCCGAAAATCTGCTCAATCCACGTAAAGCGTGCATTCCTTCTCTTGGCAACCAGACACAAGGCTGCTATACTGTGGAGAGCGAACGTGTAAGCAGAAGGAACAGACGAGCGTGTCATCAGCACCCGATACTGCACGTCAACAGACGTCGCAACCACCGTTGGAGCAATTGCAAGGGATCGTCGAGCGCGTCACGTACCACGACGAGAACGCCGGATTTACCGTGGCGCGCCTCTCCGTGCCTGGGAACCGCGATCTGGTGACCATCGTGGGCCGCTTTCCGACCATTGCCGCCGGGCAGACGCTGCGCCTCTCCGGCTACTGGCGCGACCATCCCAAGTTCGGCCAGCAGTTTCAGATTGTCTCGGCCCAGGAGACCAAGCCGGCGACACTCACCGGCCTGGAAAAGTATCTGGGCAGCGGCCTCATTAAAGGCATCGGCCCGGTCACAGCAAAACGCATCGTTGCCCACTTTGGCTTGGAAACCCTCGCCATCATTGAAGAACAGTGTGAGCGACTGATCGAGGTTTCAGGCATCGGCAAAGGTCGCGTGGCGATGATCACATCAGCGTGGGCGGCGCAAAAGGCGATCAAAGACGTGATGGTGTTCTTGCAGGGTCACTCGGTCTCGACCGGATACGCCGTCAAAATCTATAAAAAATACGGCGAGCAGGCCATTGAGGTCGTCTCGAAGAACCCCTACCAGCTTGCCGAGGATATTTATGGCATCGGCTTTGTCACCGCGGATACAATCGCCCGAAACCTGGGCATTGAACCGGAGTCCGCCTTTCGCGTCCAGGCGGGCATCACCTATGTGCTGAACAGCGCCGCCGAGGATGGGCATTGTTTCCTGCCACAACCGGAACTCACCGAGCGTGTAGTCAAACAACTCACGCTGCCGGAGCATCCCATCGATCCAGCACAGGTGACGACCCATATCGAGACGATGGTCGCAGACGAGCGATTGATCCGCGAACCGGGCTCTGGTGATCTGGCGGATCAACCCATCTGCTACACGCCCGCGTTCTACCACACCGAGCAGGCGCTCGCTCATCGCCTCGCGTCCCTGCTTCGCGCGCCCGTCGAGGTTGACCTGCCGCGCGTGGGACGATGGATCGACGGCTACACGCAGAAGAAGGGCATCACGCTCTCGGAGGCGCAGCGGCAAGCGGTTGAACTGGCGGCCTCCTCACGCGTCCTCATTCTGACTGGCGGGCCGGGGTGCGGGAAAACCTTCACGACGCGCACCATCGTCGCCTTGTGGCATGCGATGGGCAAGTCGTTGCTGCTGGCTGCCCCAACCGGACGAGCGGCGCAGCGTCTTGCTGAGATGGCGGGGCGCGAGGCGAAAACCATCCACCGGCTGCTCGCTTTTGACCCGAAGACGATGCAATTTCGGCACAACGAGACCAATCCGCTGCCCGCGCAGGCCGTCGTGATTGACGAAGCCTCTATGCTCGATCTCTTTCTCGCGTACTCGCTGGTCAAAGCCATTCCCAAAGAGGCTCAGGTGTTGATGGTGGGTGACAGCGACCAGTTGCCCAGTGTGGGGCCGGGCATGGTGCTGCGCGACCTCATCGCTTCGGAGCAGATTCCCGTGGTGCGGCTCACCGAAGTGTTTCGGCAGGCGGCGCAGAGTCACATTGTGACCAATGCCCACCGCATCAACGCCGGACAGTTCCCACAGCTCACGCCAACCACGAAGTTCGCCGCATCCGACTGTCTCTGGCTGGAAGCGCCGGAGCCGGAGGTGGGCGCTGAGGGCATCCGCCATCTGGTGAGCGAGTATTTGCCCAGCCACGGCATCGATCCGGTGACGCAGGTACAGGTGTTGTCTCCGACGACCCGCGGCAAGGTCGGCACGCGGCAACTCAATTTCCTGCTCCAGCAGGTCCTCAACCCGGCCACGCCACAGAAGACGGAACTGGCACGCGGCGGGACGGTGCTGCGCGTGGGGGATCGCGTGATCCAGCAGGTCAACGATTACCAGCGCGAGGTCTTTAACGGCGACCTGGGAACGATTGCGCGCATCGACCTGGAAGAGCAAGAAGTGACGGTGCAATTTGCTGGCAGAGCCGTGACCTACGATTATGCCGATCTGTCCGAACTGGCGCTGGCCTGGGCGATTACGATTCACAAAGCGCAGGGCAGTGAGTATCCGGTGGTCATTCTTCCGCTCTTCATGCAGCACTTTTTGCTGCTCAGTCGCAATATCCTGTACACCGGCCTCACGCGCGCGAAGGAGCGAGCCATTCTGGTCGGACCAACCAAAGCGATTGGCTTTGCCACCAGGCGTGTGCTGGATCGACAACGCTATACCGCACTTGATGAGCGGCTGAAACGCGCGACTCAGCGATGAGAGGCAGCAGAGGACAAAAAAATGCAGCGTTAGAGAAAAGGGACATGTGGTCAACTGTGTTATTTGTAGGATACCTCGTGAGGGTGTTGGAAAGAGGTAAGATGACGATGAAGATTGCTATTGTTGAGGATAACCCGGTGATCCCGGAAGTACTGACTGCCATGCTTCGCGTGGGCGGCTACCAGAGCGAGGTTTTTGACACGGGAGCAAAGATGCTCCCGGTATTGCTCGCAGACGATCCGCCACCATACGATTTGCTCATTCTGGACTATCTGCTGCCCGGCGGCGTGAGCGGGCTGGATATCCTGGAGGCAGTCCACCGGCATCCATCCAGCAAAACGCTCCCCATTATCCTGATCTCTGCCGCGGATCAGGGGATCCTGGCTCAGATTGAGGCCCTGTATCCGGATGTGCCGGTGCTGCGCAAGCCCTTCCCGTCCCGGTCTCTCTTTGCTCTGATCGAGCAACTCACGCATCATCACCCGTTGGATAGGTGAACGCGAGGGTCGGTCTCCGCCGGCTTGCGTCCCCAGGAGGACACAAAAAAGGTGAGTCCCAAAAAGTCAGCACGCCGAATCTCTTCCCGTGTGTGTTCCTCCAACACCATCATGGCCCGTTTTGACATGGTCTTTGTTGCTAGAATGACGGGGACCATAGTGGTCATGCTGTGGAGAATATTCTGGGTAAATGCTTCGTAATGGGGCGTTGCAAACGAGAAATTGATGAGTTGGGCCGTTTCCTGAATGGCCTGGCATCCCAGGGAATGAAGTAGAGGCCGAAGCATGAGCGTATTGCCGCTTTGCCGTCCGCCTGGAGCGATGGTTCTCCCCAGAAGACTCAAGGCGGTCAGAAATTTCGTAGTACTCAACTCCAGCGCCGGGCTATTCGTGATGATCGGCAGTTCATTTTCAATGAAGCGAAGCGTTCCTCCCGGCCTCAGAACCCGAAACCATTCGCTCGCGATGCGCTGCTGCTGGTCAGCAGGAATAAACCATTGGACAAAACGGGCGTTGACGATATCGAACGACGCATCCGGGAAGTCGAGGCGCCGAAAATTCATCACCTGGAAATGCGCGTTGGCTTTCCCAACGGCCAGGGCCTGATTGGTTGCATACTCGATCATCAACTCGCTGCTATCAATGCCGGTGATGTGGATGTGGGGAAAGGCTTTCGCTACTTCCAGGACCCATCCGCCAGGCCCGCAGCCGATATCCAGCACAGCATGAACCACAACCGGATCGACATCTGGCGGCAACAGCCCGGAAACGGCGCGAGTCAGCAGCATATCCTGTTCAAGCAGGCGGACCATCTCCTGAACGGTCTCTGCATCGGCAACGTAGTCAGATGGCATATGTTTGGTCCTTTCTTCTCAGCTAGAGAGGGAAAATACATCCTCGTGAACGACGCGGTGTCTGGCAAGCCGGTATAAGGCCAGCGTCGCCAGATGAGCCAGCAAAGCGTTGTTGGCCTCGTTTGCCAAAAAGCCAAACATCGGCGGAAATGGCTCGTAGAGCGATGCGCAGCGAATGTCCCAACGAGCAAGCATCTCCAGAGAAAACTCCTTGCCGAGTCTTTCCTCACCGGGCAAAGACGCCCACCGAAGTGCGCCATACTCTCCGATGCCAACCCAGGAACGATTCCATGCGGCACCAGACCAGGGCGTCCAGAGCAGTGAAGAAGGAGGAAGATCGTCCGGCAAGGGAACTGGGCAGGCCACGACCGGCGCATCTGGCGCATCCTGCCGCCAGCACCACCAAAATGGCTCGTCGGTTGCCATCTCCGAGGGCAGCCATCCGCGCATCTTCGATTGGAGGAGCCGCATGATGAGCAGCGCAGCGGCATTATCGAAGTCAGGGTTGCCCCACTGCCGGTAGCGCAACAGCCCTCGTTTGTGCCAGGAGGAAATTGTCTGGAGCGGGATGGGCCGTTTCGAGGGGGAATTGGCGGCAAGCAGCCGTTGCAACAGACCGGTCGTGACGCCGCCATGTTGCGTTTCTTCTGGCATTCCCTTTTCTCCTGGGTCTCCCTCCTCCTGTTCAAGCCGCACTTGCCGCTGCACAAACGGCGACAAAAGCAGCACGATAGAGAGGCGCAAAGAAACAATGTCGCGTTTGAGCATTGCCGGAGAGAGATGCTTCTCCGCAAGCAAGTGTTGCACAAAGGGAAGAGGAAGAGGAGCAAAGTCGGGCGGTGAGAACGACGTTTCCTCTTGCACCGGCGATTATCCTTCCTTTCACAACTGGTCTGGTTCTGTCTCTATTCTACTCGAAACATGCAGAAAATGCAAGATGAAATAGAGATTTCTCACGTATTCGCTAGTTCCTACACAGCTCCTCGCCATCTCTTCCTCCTCGCTTCTGTGAATACACGCGAAATTCTCGCTACAGAGATCGTCTCTTGACAAGCAAGGCGCGTTCCAGGTATATATATCTATGGATGTTATTCACGCATTATCTACTTGACAGAAGATGGGCGGCGCATCTCATCTCTATCCTTTTTCCTGTCTTCTTGTCCTGCCTGATCTCACGATGCACTTTTTTGCTGCTTGTTTGGGGAAGCATAATCGTTTGTCCAGAAACGGGCGATTCATCTGGTTTTCATCGTACATCATGCTGACAGGCACAAAGAGCAGTTGATCGGTGACGAGTTCCGGCGTCGTATCGTTGCAGATCCGCCTGGAAGCATGGCAAATGTTGAGCAATGCGTGGATACGATCTATCGATCCAGTGATTGTAGGTTTTCTTTGTAGTTCGATAAGATTGGAGTTCCCTATGCGTCTCCCCCCGCGCCATCACCGCGACTGCTTTCCGATGTTGCAACTGGTATTACCAACGAACCGGATGCTGCTCGCCGACTACTCCGCACGCACCCTGATGCTGGTGGACACCGATAAAGCCTTTCCCGAAACAATCATTGCCCTCGACTCTTTTAAGACACACGAATGGCGCGTGTTGCTCCTGCTCCTTGAAACCTATCCCCAGGGAGTCGCGTACGCTCTGCTGCTCGCCGCGCTCCACAGCCATTCGCCAGCATATGGTCGCCAGCAACTCAAAGCCGCGCGGCAGGACGAACAGCTCCGCGAATTGCTCCGTCCGCTGCGCGATACCATGACGAGTCTGCGACGCAGGTTGGAGCCATTCGGCCTCAGCATCGCCGTCCAATATGGCAAAGGCTATGTGATCACTGTTCGCCCCTGACGGCTCATGCAGCGCCATCTTTGCTCATCTCAACACTATTTTGTTCATAAATCTATGATCTTGCGATTTTTCAAATACACTGTTCTGGCCTGAGAGGCCGAATGAATAGAAAAGTGACGTCAAAAAGACGTCACGGTGACGCCAAAAATAGCGTCACTGTAACGGAAAAAACTCGTCACTTTCACGCCAGAATTGGCCCAAATCCTCTGGACTTTGGGCATCCCCTCCAGGTACACTTCTATTAGAAGGATAGTTGAGGTGCAGGGGATATCGGACTTCACCGTTTCGCAGATGTGCTGGCATATGCGACATCACGATCACACGCTGTTGCTGCTAATGGGCGTGTTTCGCTCATAAGCAAGCGGGCGGTGATAGGGAGATCAATATCAAACTGCTTACACAGGTCGGCACTATGGTTCTATACCAACCCCTTTGCACACTCAGCGAAGAACCTGAACAAACAGGCTCCGGCCTCATACCCGTGTTTCTCCCAACCCGGACTGGCTCATACGCTAGTCGCCCCCTTCGACGGCACGATCAGTTCACGCTTCATGACGAGCCTGAACCGGTCGTAAGAGAAGCGTCGTCGATTACCCCGTGACCTTGCTCATGATGAGCAGAAGAACAGGGAACAAGGCTCAGCGTAACGGTGATGCTGGTTCGTATCTGTAGACATGATGACGGGTCATATTGTCATGTGTATAGATAGCAGCCGTGCGTGTTGACGTGTCCGCACACGGTTGTGGTGAACTGCAAGCAGCTTGCGGACAGCGTACCAGGGGAGTGTTGGTTTTCACCTTTTCCATGTTTGCGAAGGAGCAGACAGGCAGTGGCAATGGGATGATCCGTGTGGTCGCTCGTTTGTCGCCGCCTGCCTTGCTTGCCTTCGCTGCATCTCAACGTAGCGAAACGGGTTGCCATATCGAGTGATGCATCACGGCGGGAACGAAAAGGCGTGAAAGTTCGTTCAGACGTAGTTTAGCAAAACCTCTGATGCAGTATACCAGAGGACGCCCTTACTCTCGCTCTTTCCTGCTATTTCCATCGGCAACCGATAGGCCGCGTGTTTCGAGGGCGCGACGGAGCTGATCGAGCGCCTTCGGCCCGATGCCATGAAGCTGCTTGAGTTCGGCCTCACTGAGCCTGGTTAGCTGATCGAGTCGCACGTAGCCAGCTCCAACGAGCGCGCGTCGGGCAGGCGCAGACAGCTCAAGCGGGAGGTCACTTTCCTGTGACGTCATACTCTGGTTCCTCCAACGTTGTGAGCGACGGCAGCCCGAATGAGATCGTTCAAAGCAGACGCATCAACGGCATCGCCTTCATGGAAATCGATCGCGCGCGTTTTTTTCGCATCCAGGCCAGCATTGAAGAGTTTCTGCGGATCTGGCAGCAAAGCGCCTTGCAAAAAGTTCATTTTGACGGTTTGCTTGAAAGCGCCGACCGCGCAAACCAGTCCCCGGTGAGACCAGACCGCGGTCTCCCACTTCCATTCCTCAGTGATATCGGGGTCGGCCTCGAGGATTAGTTTGCGCAGTCGGGCGATCAGTTGGCCGCGCCAGTCGGCCAGTTCTGCGATGTATTGGTCGATTCGTTCAGATGGATTCATTACCTTCTCCTTGATAGAATGGTTCTATCAGACACGTAACCCTTCATAGACCTGTTCTTGCTAAAGGGCAGGGACGCGGAAATGGTTTTAACACAATGTATCCAGGTAACGCGCTCCTTCCCAACGATGTTTCTTACCGGGTAGAACGTATGAGCAGCGCTTCTGGTTCGTTCCTTCTTCGATGGTTGCTCGTTTCACTCTTCTCTCAGCAAGCAGAGGTAAGATTCGCATGTTCCAGAATCCACCTGATGTTTCCGCGAGTCCATCACACGAGCATGACGTCAGAGCCTTTGTTGGCGAGGACGGTAATTTACAGTTATCGAAGTGCTATCACTTCGCATCATTTTGATTCTCATGTTCTCTAGCGTCAGCCACCTCTGACGATTTTTCTCTGTCTGTTGTAGGCATTCTGCTCTCATTTGTCATCGTTTTGATCCACCACAGAAGGAGAAGCCATGTTAACAGCGTTGCATCCAGCGATCCATCCCGACAGCGTCCTGGCAAAGGTCTGTCAGGTTTGCCCGTTGATCACCTCAAAGGGTCAAGAACTCCCTCGTCATGTGTCGCTGCACGTCATGGATGCCATCACGCAGCTTCCCATCGCAACAACAGCGTTGCTGGTGGCTATCGACAACGGCAACGATGCCTTCAAGGGGGCGATCATGCACGCCACCCTTCCTCAGCTTGTGACCAGGCGCGTTGTCACCGCCTACGCGCCGGCGAAAACGATCCGCGTCGGCGAAGGCATTACCTCCTATCAGGTCAATGGCTCTGAACGCTTCTGGATCGGCGACGAGGCCATCAATACGCAACAATCCGAGGGTCTGCCTGTCGGCTTCACTACTGAACGCCTGCCTGATGAACGCTTTCAGTCCTATATCGTCGCCTGCCTCGTCGAGGTGCTGCTGGAAGCAGGCTACGAACCTGCGGGTTATGATCTCTACACCAGTTTCGGTATTCCCAATGAGGAAATGACGCTCCACGGCGCAAGGCCGGATGTCACCTCGGCTCTGCGACTGCTGCATCACACTCCATTCGCCATTGAACGCGCCGACGAACACGGGCAGGTCACATCCTGGACCATCCGCCTGGTCGAACTCTCTCCGTATCCGCAGAGTTTTGGCACCTTCAGCGCGTGGTACTACACCGTGGACGGGAAGCCGATCACCACCACAGTCGTGCGTCACGTCACTCTCGATATCGGTGGCGGCCAGTGCCATGATTGCGCGGTCGATCTGGACCCGCGGTCCGACGGGCGCGTCAAACTCCGCATGTCGGCCAACCTGCTCGGTGAGGGAACGATTGTCATGGCGCGCGCGGCGCGCGATGCCATCCGTGCCGCCCATCCTGGCATTCATCTGTCCGACGCCGAGGCGCAGCAGGTTCTCTTGACGAGAACCGTCGTCGTTGGGGGTCATCGTCTCGCTGCTGATGATATCGTCGAGGAGGTGATTGCCGCTCGCGGGCAACACATCCTCACCAGGATGCTGCCTCTGGTGCAGGAAGTCCGCAACTTCCTGATGTTTACTGGCGGCGGTTCGGCGCTGCTGGAATCCACATTGCGAGAGATGGTTCTCCCAACGCGGGCAACCCACGAGTATCTGTTTGTCCCGCGCGAACTCACTCCCGTCCTGAACGTCATCGGCGGCTACATGCTCGCGCTGGCCTCCGCGGGGCGTATGGGCAAACTGCTCGCATCTCCCCGCCATTCCATCAGCATCGAGATGAAATGAGGCGGCAATGATGAGTACCAACGCGATCTCGTTGCGGAACATTCCCGCAGAAGTCGCGACCATTGCTGAGGCCATTGCACAGCAGACTGGCCTCTCGCTCACCGATGTCTACCGACTCGCTCTTGCCAGCGGCGTGCTGGTCGAAGCAACCAAAATCACGCCGGATCGTGAAGGAACCTATGCCGGGCTTGATGGCGCATATCTTGCAAGAGCCTTGCGACGGCATCTCGGCTCGGCTATTGATCTGCTGTTGGCCTACGGCGAGCATCCAGCCTCGAGCATGTTGGCATATCCTCCCTCAACACGAGTGGCAGGAAGCGAGGACGCCCCCCCTCTGATGCCAGACGAGGAACCAGATACGGACCCGCTGTTCGACTCGTCGCTCGGCGACGATCTAGAAAGCCTGGGCATTGGTCTGGGCCTGTCAGAGCGATAAAGAAATGCGCGAATCTGCCGATAGCAAAAGCGTCATGTTCTCGCCACCATCGGCATGATCTTCGTTGACCCCTGGATAGCGTCCCTGATGTTGTTGCTCTCATCCCAAAGGAATCACCACCATGACGACTACCATTGGTTCATTACTATACGAAAGCATTCCCGCCGAATGCGATGCTGTTCCCGGTGACTGCCCCTTGCCTCCACCGGGGTACGCCATTGCTACGCTCCCCGACGGATGCTTTCTTCCCATGAGCGTGCTGCTTCTGTCGCGTGAAGACGCGATAGAGGTATCGCTCAGCCTCTGCGGGTTGCACTGGCAAGACGAGATCATCCCGCCTGCTGGAGGCGACTGGCCCCGCACCGGTTCCATCATCTGCCGCACCTATGCAGAGGCGTACAGCTTTTGTGAACAATGCGCCGAGACATCGCGCCTGTTCCTGGAAAGTGAGCGACTGGCGGTCGTGGCGGAATGCTATCCCGACCGCAACGTCTGGTATCGCGACGAGATCGAACGCCTCTTACACGAGGCCGACTACTGCTGGCCGGGGAGAAACGATGGTCCGTTTTCCATCATCTCTATGACAGGCAGCATTTCTGCCTGGATTCATGCTCGCTCTCTGACCTCAGCCGAGATGCACCTGCACATCCAGGCGGCCAATCTCGATGAGATGTGGGAAGCCCTCTACGCGGTAGTCTTCGCCACCTCTGGCACAGCCTGTGACGAACTGCCTGCTAACCAGGGCTGAGAATGTCGCGCCGCTCACCGGCATCGACCATCCATGCTTCTGTCATACAGAAAACCCGTTCGGAAATGCGTAGAAACGAGCGGGTTTCGTTCTGTCCGGAGAATCTCCTCGCTCTCACGGCTTCCACAGGGGTTTCTTCGGCAAATCATTCCTACCAGTCCGATAAGGAGAGTTGCTATACCATCACCTTTGTACCAGACCGACCCGCAACGCGTGATCGGCGTCTTGCAACAGTGGCAGGCGCCGCTCCGTGACGTTGCAACTGCCACAACGATTACCCTGACCGATGTCCAGACCGTGATTCTGGCTCTTCAACAGGCATTCGGGCCTGCCGCAACCCTGGAAACGATTATTCAATCGCTGGTTGCGCGTGACCTGCGCGAGCAACTTGAACAACGACACAGCAGATCATGCCCGGCGCGCGCCGCTTGAAAAGAGGACGCGCCTGGGAGGAAAGAAACGATGCCGGACCTGCCCACAAATACGCTCCTGTGCGGTGACGCGCTCACGATACTGAAAACCTTGCCCGACAATGCGGTGCAATGCTGCATTACGTCGCCACCGTACTACCTTTTGCGCTCATACCTTCCGGATAGCCATCCTGATAAAACGCTAGAGATCGGCCTGGAAGAGACGCCAGCAGCATATATCGCGCGGCTGGTTGCCGTCTTCCGTGAAGTGCGCCGCGTCCTGCGACCGGATGGCTCGCTCTGGCAACGCGTGACGAAGCGAGACCCCATGGTGACACGTCCTGGCCCAAAAGCTGGAAGCTACGGCAGTCGAACAACCGATAGCATCTCAGGGACGATGCTCACGCCAGCACGATCTACTACCCTCGGCTGGCAACCCACCTGCACCTGTCCTGGCACATCCGGTACAGGACACGGTGTGATTCTTAATCCATTTTGCGGCGTTGGAACAGTAGCCCTCGTCGCAGCGCGGCATGGACGATCATACCTGGGCATCGAACTCAGCGCAGAGTATCTTGCCCTCGCACGCAAAAGGCTCTCAACCATTCAACCGCGTATGTGGGTGGGCCAGTAGCCGTCGCTCACAGACGTTCTTGCCACGTCCTCGCGTGAGACGAGACACAGAGCGAATCCCGGCAGGTTCGCATCCCGCGCGCAGCGCCATCCTCTCTCGGATTGAAAAGTCCTTCTCACCCCCAGACAGCAGAGGCGATTCTGCCCTTTTCACCAATTGAGAGGATGTTCTTTCTGTTATTCAATTCATCTTAATCGCTGAAAGGAAAAACCAGCTATGGCAACAACTCCCAATACCACAGCGTTTTGTGTCAAATGCCGGGCGACGAAGGAAATCGTGGATCCGCGACCGGTCACGCTCAAAAACGGTCGCCCCTCTCTGCAAGGAACCTGCCCAACCTGCGGCATGAAGCTCGTGCGCATCGTGTCCAAAACCGGCGCGTAGGCATCCTCTGCTGACTCTTTCAGGGTTGCCCTGATGGAGTGGGCGCTCGATTCAGAAAGAGCAACGTATCGAATAAAAGGAGCAATGCTATGAAAGGACCCTTGATCGGCTATGGATGTTTCCTGACAACGCCGCTCACGCCGCCAGATACACCCATACCATCTCGCGACTGGCTGTGGCAGCCCTATGCTGACTTTGAAACGTGGTGGAACCATCAGTTCGCAGCATCCATCAGCTTCCCACTGCTGTTCGGCGGCATCGGCACTCCCGAATATCTGGCGCTGATCGTCGCCGCCGGAGAAATAGATGCCCATGATCGGCAGACCTATCCGTGGCTCCAGATGCTCGGCAACTGCGTCCTCTCGCTTGATCATCTCGCGACGAGCCTGAGCGAGCGCCTCTCACCGCAGACGCTCAGGCAAGCCGAAATGGTCTGGGAAAAGGTTGTCATACTGGCGAAGGCACGCAGCCTGGCGCTGGAGGAGCGAGCCAAACTGCTCTTCATCTACGAACAGGATCTGTGCGAAGAACCCTGAACAGCGCAGAAACAGGGAGCAGAAAGGAAAAACAGGATGAGCAAATTTAAAGAAGAGGATACGATGGACAAAGCTGAGACGATAAAGCATGAACCGGTGCTGCTGACGATCCCCGAAGTTATGCACATATTGGGCCTGGGACGGACGAAGATCTATCAGTTGATCGATCAAGAGGGGCTACCAGTGCTGCGCTTTGGTCGCGCGGTGCGCGTATCCTCCACCTCGCTGCAAGAGTGGATTAAGCAGCGTGAGGCCCATATGGAGTATAATGAAGCCATCGTGTAGAACGATTTTTCTATCGGTTGCCCGGTGAAAAATCGTTCTTGTTTCGACACACTTTGATAAGGAGGTATTTCCATCATGGGAAAACGCGGGAACGGTGAAGGATCTATTTACCGCCGCAACGATGGCCGCTGGGTCGGCGAAATGACCATTGAAGGCCGCCAGCGCAAGTTCGTGTATGGTAAGACTCGGAGAGAGGTTCAGGAGAAGCTCCATGCGGCCTTGCAAGAGCAACAGCAAGGCATTGTGCTGACGGGAACGGCTCGTCAAACGGTGGCACAGTTCTTAGAGGACTGGCTGGAGAACTCTCAGAAGTTGACAGTGCGGCCCCGTACCTACGAACGATACGCAGAGATTGTCCGGCTGCATATTATCCCGGTGCTTGGTCGCCACAAGCTCCAGAAACTGTCTGCTCAACATGTGCAGGCGTTTTACACGAAGAAGGTGAATGAAGGGCTGGCTCCCTCCACCGTCGGAATCTTCCACTCTGTCCTGCATAAAGCTCTGGATACGGCGGTCAAGTGGAGTTTGATCGCGCGCAATGTCTGCGATCTGGTTTCGCCGCCCCATAGGGAGGGCTTTGAAATCAAACCCCTCGATGCCGGGCAGGCGCAGCAGTTGCTCCTGGCTGCTCGCGGGCATCCGCAGGAGGCGCTGTTTGTGCTGGCCCTGGCGACCGGCATGAGGCGGGGTGAGTTGCTAGCCCTCAAATGGCAGGATATCAACTTCACAACAGGTATGTTGCAGATCCGACGTATCCTGACGCGGTTCCCTGGCAAGGGCTATGTCGAGGCCGAGCCAAAGACGCAAAAGAGCCGGCGCAGCATTGTCGTCGCACCATTTGCTCTTGAGGCTCTGAAGCGACATCGCAAACGTCAGCTTGAGGCGAAGCTCAAAGCCGGGGCGGCATGGCAGGATCACGATTACGTGTTCTGCACGTCCATCGGGACGCATCTCAACCCCTCAAAAGATGCCCTTGACGTGTTGAAAAAACTGCTGAAACAGGCCGGGTTGCCTGATATTCGCTTCCACGATCTGCGTCACAGCGCGGCCACGCTGCTGCTGAGTGAAGGGGTGCATCCGAAAATCGTGCAAGAGTTGCTGGGTCACAGTAATATCAGCATGACGATGGATGTGTACTCGCATGTGCTGCCCAGTATGCAACAGGACGCGATCAGTCGCTTGAATACGGTCCTGGGAAGCTACGACGAGGAAGGCGATCAGCGTGCGCAAGCGTAGATTCACCGTTCCTGTCAAGATTCCTGTCAACGCCGTTTTGCTCCACACACGAAAACGCCTCAAGCGGCCTGTAGCCTGACTTGAGACGCCTCGAAGGTGCGAAAGAGTGCCGAAGGGGGGACTCGAACCCCCATGCCTGTACAGGCACAACGCCCTGAACGTTGCGTGTCTACCAATTTCACCACTTCGGCTTATCGTCCTTGCGGATGGGCATACTATATCGTAACTGGCGCGTCTTGTCAAGAGGATTTTGGGGATTTTTTCGGGTCTGCTCTCATTCGTTTCAATACTCGGCAACGCCGATATGATATAATGGTTTTGTATTCAACGAACGATCACGACCAGGAGTTTTTATGCCTATCGATCCGTCTCAGGTACAGGGAGCAATTGATATCGGTAGCAATACCATCCACGTCGTTGTAGCCCATAGCTCGCCATATGATCTGGCTATCCTCGCGGACGAGGTCGAGCTGGTACGCATAGGCGCGAGCGTGACCCGAACAGGCGAAATCTCCGAGCAAAAGCTGGACGAAGCCCTTGCCGTCATTCAACGCTACAAAACGCTGGCAGAGCAACTGGGCGCTACAAGCATCCTGGTCGTCGCCACCGAAGCGATTCGCCAGGCAAACAATAGCGCCATGTTTCTGGAACGAGTGCAGCACGAAACAGGACTGACCGTACACTTGATTAGCGGCGATATTGAGGCAACCCTCACGTTCTATGGCGCGACATACGAAACATTACAAAATGCTGATCCTGATGTGCCGCTGGCAGTCATGGACCTGGGCGGGGGCAGCACGGAATTGATCACGGCGCGTGGCTCCCATATCACCTGGCTAACATCCATCCCTATCGGATCTGGGGCGCTTCACGATCACTCCATGCCGTCTGATCCACCCAGCAAAGAGGAATTGGACGCCGCTCGCGCGTTTGTGCGAAGCTCATTTCTGGATATACAGGTACAACAGGAAATATCGGCGCTCATCGCTACCGGTGGCAGCGCCAATTCGTTGCTCTTCCTGGCACAGCAAGCGAATTTCCTCGGTGCAGACAACCATCACCTGACCATTGACGCGCTGCACCAATGTGAAATATTGCTCACCTCTACTGCGGCGGAAGAGATTGCCGAACGCTACAACCAGCCTGTAGAGCGAATACGCATCCTGCCTGCTGGCTGTGTGGTGATACAAGAAATGATGGCGCGTTTCCAGCTTGCGGAAATACAGGTTAGCTCGCATGGTATTCGCGAAGGTATGCTTCTTGCCCGCGAACGCTGCGGCGAACAGTGGTTGGAGCATGTGCAAGCAGAAGTGCGTAATATGAACCTGGATATGACAGAATCCTATGTAACGGCACCCGAACAGGACGATGAAACTGCCAGTGAGTTCGCAACATCACAAGATACTACCACATCCGACAATAGCGCATATAACGAACCATTTACGGGCTACGGGCAAAAGATGCTGCGCGAACGCTTGCATAAGCTGCTTGACTGGCGGGATGAAGTCATCAAGAATGATGATAGCGAGGCTGTTCACCGGATGCGTGTCGCATCCCGCCGCCTGCGCGCCATCCTGGATGCCTATGAGCCATGCTGCCAACCACGTAAATTCAAGAAAGTCTATCGCGAGGTCAAACGCATGGCCGACCTGCTTGGCGCGGCACGGGACACCGATGTGATGCTCCAAAAACTGCAAGACCGCTATCACGCGGCTCCATGTGAAGAGCAGGCAGGCATTGCATGGCTGATTACACAACTTCAATCCTATCGCCAGCAAAAACAACACGCTCTGGAGCGCTATTTTGCAAGACTCGACGAGAGAACATTGAGGAAACGTATTGCGTCAAGCCTGCCAAAGGGAGCGGAGAGCAATGGCTAAAGCAAAAACGATCACAGGTCTGGATTGTCAGGCTCCCACAGGTCAGGTTGCGCGTCTCATTGCCCACGTCCGGCTCGAAGAGATGTACGATTGGGTGCAGTATGTAGATAATCCATACCATAGCAAGGAATTGCACAGCTTACGAATTGCAGCCAAACGTCTGCGCTATACACTGGAAGTGTTCGAGGAAACCCTGCCCAAACAGAGCAAGAGCATCGTCCAGGATTTGACTCAATTGCAGGACGAACTGGGACTGCTGCATGACAGCGATGTGTTGATCGCCTTACTCCGTCTCTGCCTGGGCAGCCAGGAAAGCGGCTCCGCCTATC
>Ga0307374_10006324_pt1 | contig 18699 bp, 7 predicted proteins | sample OX3MG_FD_202532 | JGI IMG/M metagenome (GOLD analysis project Ga0307374, IMG submission 202532) | Soil microbial communities from Risofladan, Vaasa, Finland - OX-3 | ecosystem: Environmental > Terrestrial > Soil > Coastal area > Acid sulfate soil | place: Finland: Risofladan, Vaasa | collected...
CAGCCGATGGTTTTCGACCCCCACGCGGGAGCCTGCGATTTGCAATTCACGAGCGGTGGGGCGCCCGTCGTCGGGCCGCCACCGTTCGCCCCCCTCATGCGGTTCCCCGTCCGTTTGGTGATCGACGACATGGCCGTGATCGCTAAGGAAGATCACGATCCGACGCGCACTGGCCGCCTCGTGCAGCAAGGAGGGCAAGACGCGGATTTCGTCGCGTGTCCAGCGAATGTCGAGCTGATCACCCTTGAGCAGGTGGTCGTCGACGGCGTTGATCACCACGCCGACCACGCGGCGCTCGGGCGAAGCAATCGCGTCTCGCACTTCGGCGGCCAACACGGCATCGGCCGACTCCTGCAGCGACGCCTTGTGGAACAAGATCGGCCCGTAGCCGGCGCGGCAATGGGGCAGAAGCGCCGGATGCGCGGCAAAGGCGGCCCGTTCATCGGCCGCCGTTCCCCGTTGCAGCCGGCCGCAAAGCAGGCTGGTGCGCGAGTATTCGGTCACCGAAGGAATGGTGGCGATGCCGCATCGGTTGGCGGCCGCGGCCGATTCACAGATGGCCGACCACTCGTGCCGAGTGACGTCGGCCAGCAGCTCGCGGCACACCGCCACGCTCATGCCGTCGATCACGATGACAAGCACCCGATAATTGGCGGCCAACGGCGACACGATTCGCTCGATGATCCGTTCGACTGGAACCACGTCGTCACCCCCCGGTCCCGCCGCTGTCCAATCGCGTAGCAGCAGGCCAAACATGCGGGCCTGCTCTTCCCGGTTCCGTGTGACCTCGTCGAAAACTCGGGCATACGCCTGCGATAACTCCTGCACGGGATCGCCCAGCAGCGACAGCCGAGCCCAATCGACGAACCCCCCTTCGCGCCAATGTTCGCCGGCCGCTTCGGCCAGCGACCGCGGAGCTCTATCGCCTTTCGCGCGTCGCTCGGCCAGCCAGCGGGTCAAGCGCAGCGCCATGTCGATTCGCTCCAGGCGCCGTGCTTCGTGCCGCGCCAATTCGTGCTCGCGGACGGCCTGGTGAGCTTCACGCAGCTCGTCCGAGGCATCGAACGCGTGATGCGCGGCCATTTCCACGAGCCGGTTGCCCAGGCGCGCAAGCCGCTGGTTGAACCCCAGCGGGGAAACGTGGCTCAGGTAGGCGAATTCCTTGGCCTGAACCTCGGCGAGGATTTCATCAGACCGTTCTAGCTGCTGCCGCTTGAGCTTCGAATCGGTGAGTTGCAAGCGAACTACCTCGCTGGCCGCGGCGCTCCAGCGCTCGACGACGGTCGGTTTCGGAGTTTGGCCGTCGAGGTGGCGTTCCTCGAATTTGCCGGCGGCTCGTTCCAGCCGGCCGGCGGCGGCCGGGTGATAGATGACTCCGGCGGCCAGGCCCAGCGGCACGGCGTCTGGCCGGCCGCTATGCTCGACGCACTGCAAAATGGTCCGCACCGTCGCCCCGGCCCGATCGGCCAGCCAGTCGGCCGCCGCGCGGCGGAATTTCTCAGGCGCTTGTCGAAAACGCTCGACGGCACCCAAGTCGATCGACCATTTGAGCAAACCGGTCACGTCGGGGTGGTCGCCGGTAAGCCCGATCACGCGGTTCAGCAACAAGGGCCAGACGATCTCGGCATCGAGGAACCCGCCGCGGGCCGGCGGGCAGTCGCGCGGGGGGAACAATTCGAGCAGCCAATCGGCCATCCAAGTGTGTTCGGTCAGGCGCGCGTCGATTGAGCGCGCCTGAAACAACGAACGGACGATCTCCCAACTGTCGATCGTGTAGAGCTTGCGCTTGGTCAAGCGAAGCAAGATGTCGTCGCCCAGCGCATTCGCTTCCAAGCCGGTGATGATGACCTTCGTCGTACCGTCGTCGGGTTCGCGCAGCGCCAGGCGCATCGCCAGCGGTGAATCGCACTGGAAGATGTGGTACGTCTGGTTCCCGTCGCGCTTCGTCGTTTCGCCCGTCCAGCGCCCGGCCGAGCGGATGCCGATGGTCCGCGCGTCATTGACCTTGTGGCGGATGGCCGCCACTTGGGCCTTGATCTGGCTGAAGGTGGGGGCCGCGGTGGTCATGGGCCGGGCTTTTCGATGGTCCAGGTAATGTGGATACGGGCGGTTTGGTTCGGGGCCATTTTACCTTCAAGCCGGGTCAGCAGCTCCTTGGCTTCGTCGATTCCCAAGTTTTGTCGCGAGCCCTGGTCGACGATCGCCTTGCCCGGTGGAGGAGGTGGCAGTGGAGGAGCTGGCAGTGGTGGCGGAGGAGGAAATGGCCGCGGAGCTTGCTTCGTGAGTAGCCGCACGGCCTTGGCCTGGGCACCTTTGAGGGCTGAGGCCAGTGGAACGGCGTGCTCGTCGCTGGCCAGCGCTTGCCGCACGTCGGAGAGGATCTGCTGGGCCTCCGCACGGCGCTCGTCCGTGAGCGGCTCCAGGGCTTCGAAAATCTCCCAACCGGCCGTATTCAGATTGCCGTCCAATTCGGCCGCCTTGACGAGGTTGCCGGCCATGGCCGCCTCGCTGCTGGCGACGTCGGCCGCGGCCAGCGCCTCGACCAGCGCGGCGGGCTCCAACTCACATAACCGGTCGACGAGTGCCAGCGTGGCCGCCGCGGTTTTGATGCGGTCGCCCGCGGGTGCCATGTTCAGCGAGGTGGTGCGTTCCTTCAAACGCTGCCAATACGCTTGGCACGCCGGCTTGCCGTCGGCGCATTTTTTCTTGACGGCAACGGCCAATTGACCCAGGTTCGCCACGCTCGCCAGCGGACTGCCGGGGAAGCCAAAGATACTGGCGGCTCGGGCGACCGCCTTACTCCAGGTGGCCGTGTCGGGGAGCTTCTGCTGGCGCACTTCGCACTTTTCAGGCAGGTTCGTAAGCGACACCTCGCAGGGCGAGCCGTGCAGGAAGAAACCACGATTGGTTTGCGCGGCGAACACGACGATCACCAGGTTCTGGGCCTCTTTGGGCAAGCCCATCGGGCGCGGATCGTCGATCCAGCGACGGAGCTGCTCGACACTCATTTCGCCGCCAGTCTCGGCGGCTTTGCGCGTGAAATGAGTCCGCCAATGGTGCCCCAAGACAAAATGGGTGGCATCGGGGCCCATCTCCCCCAGTAACAGCGGTTCGGCAATTTGACGCAAGAGCGGCCGCAGGGCCTTCTCGATCGAAGCGCGGCCGTCGACGGCCGCCGTCGACGGCATCACCTGATCGAGCACCTTGTTGAGGTTGCCCGTGCGGATCTCGGCACCGAACAAGGGCGCGGCGGGGAACTCGTGTTCCAACGCCTGAAAAACCAGGTTCTGTATCGCCTGCGGAAGGTTGGCCGCGATCGGGGGCTGCAAATCAAAGCCGGGCCAAAGTGAAACGAACCGGTCCGAGAGCTCCAAATCGTGCGTCGGGTCGAGCGAATTGGGCAACAGCGCGTCCAGACCGTAGGCGGCGTCGAGATGGCTTTGCACGCGCTGGCCGAGCACGCTCCTCTGGTTTTCCAACACCGATTTGGCGGCGGGCCGGTCTTGGGGCGAAAGTTCGCTGGCGTACTGCGAGAACCGATCGCCCGAGAGAACGTGCTCCAACACCACCAGCAACCCCAAGTCTTTTTGAGCGTCGGCGCTCAAGAAGCCGGGCGCCCAACAGATGGTCTTCGCCCCGCCGTCGTGTCCGTGGCTGTATTTTTGCAGCCGGCTGAGGTCGTCCCTGGGGCCGAAGCCCTGCTCGTCGAACGGATAGTCGATGACCAGCTTCCACGACGCATCGCTATTGGCCAGCGACGTGTCGGACAACTCGCGGATGTTCTTGAACAACACGGTGCAGTTCCGCTTCGTGTTGCGCCACGAAAACTCATGGAATTGCTCGAGTTGGTCTTCCCCTTGGATATCGAGTTGCTCGAAGAGCATTTGGCGCACGCGCCGCATGCGGTTCCCGTGGTTGTCTTCGCGCTCGGCCCTTTTGATGATCCGCTCGGTGTCGACGCCGGAGAGCTGAATGGCGATCGTCGGGTTCGCTTCTTGCCCGATGCGGATTTCGCCCACGGCGGCGGCCCAGCCGCGGCAGCGGCGGAGCACCTCGCCCGCTTCCTTACCGGGGATCGGTGTCTTAATGGTACCGTGGTTCAGCGCCGCCAGCCGTTCGGCGTTGAGCCCTCGCAGCGATTCGACCTCGGGCACCAGCGCGGCCAAGAGCAGCGTCTTGATCAGCCGGTCGTCGTTGCGGAAGGCCTCGCGTTTCGGCTCGCCGTAGGGGAGCTTTTCGATCTCCTCACGGCGCGCGCCGTGCTCCTTTTCGAGCACCGGCAGCAGCTTCTGGTGGTAGAGCCGCTTGGCGTTTTCGAAGTGGATGGCCATCTCAGGGCTGAAGGCCTCGTCGCCGTGGGCGATGGTGTCGAACAAGTCGCCGACGGGCACGATGTCGCCCACGCGCAGCGTGTCGCGCTGCTCGACCAAGAGTTGAACCATCACTTTCAACGCCGTCCGCTCGCGCTGCAGCACGCTCGACACGGCGATCAGTGTTTGCACCAAGGCCGGGCTGAAGGGGTAGACCTGGCGGAACATTTTGCGGTCGCCCTCGCCGGTGAGGAGCACGTTCATCGCCGTCTCGCGAATTTTGCGGGTCTCATCGAAGGCGGCGTCGAGCTCGTCGCGCGCCGATTCGCTCTTGCACTTCAATACGCGCTTTTCGGCGATGGCCGGCAGATTGCGGTCTTCGAGCGTGATCTTATGAAACCGGCCCTCCCAGTGCCTCAACGCGTCGCCGAAGTTCAAGCGGTCGGCGCCGGGCACCGATTCGCCGATCAACTCGCGCAAGTCGCGCTGGCGCGCGACGAAACTGACAATCGGCACGGGACGGTCGGGCGATTGGGCCTCGACCAGCTTGGCCAATTTCTGACCTTCCTGGTGTACGAACTTCAGATCGGCGGCGTGTTGCGCGAGCCACAGCACCAACTCGTCGAGAAACAAGATCACCGCATCGTAGCCGAGCGTGGCGGCGTGGCGGCTGATGACCGACAGGCCCTTATCGAGCGAAAGAAAGGCTTCGCCCCGGCCGCCCGCCTGGGTGTCGTAGGAGCCGAAGAACGTGGCCACCAGCGCCCCGACAAGCTCCGCGCGCTCTTCGGAGCCGGGGGGGGCGGCCATCGCCGTTTCGAAGCGCAGTTCGTTCCAACCCGATTCGAGGTCGCCCCAGCCCTCCTGGCCGGCCGTGTTTTGCCCCAGGGCCGCGAAAAACGCCTCGTCACCCATCTTGGCCCGCAGCGCCTGGGCGTCGCGAAACAGTCCTTCCGCCAGGTAGACGCCGGGGATCCGGGCCTGGGAATGGTTGCGGCGAATGAAATCGACGTATCCGCCCAGGATGCTCGACTCCATGTCGTGCGAGCCCAACATGTGGTACGGCACCAGCAGGAATTTCTTGCCTTCCAGCCAAGGGTTGTGTTTCTGGATCACGCCCGCCAGGTCGGCGATGCCACGAGCGTCGGCGTTGCCTTGCAGGATCTCGTGCAGCACGGCCATGAAGTGGCTTTTGCCGGCGCCGAAGCTGCCGTGCAGGTAGCTGGCCTTGCTGGTTCGGCTTTCGAGCGCGCTCTTGATGAACCCCAGGGCGTCGTCGAAGCAGGCGCGCAATTCGTCGGTGACGACGTAGTTTTCGAGCACGACCTTGGCGCGGTGGACGTCCTCGGCCAGGTGCAGCACGTAATCGCCGCGGTAGACCCGCTCTGGGATCTCGATCAGGTCTTTGAGTAGGGTCATGTTGTAAAAATGTTGGCAGATTTGCGCCCGCACCACTTCGCTTAAATCTGCCCTCCGGGACGCGGTTTTGGGACACCACCTGCATCGAAACATTCCGATATCGCCGTTCCAGGAAACCACTTCAAGAGTCGCCGCCGCATTTCATTGTCGTCGTGAAACACGGCCACCCACACCGACCAGAAGCCCCGCGAGACGGCATTATGCACAATGGATTCGCGGAGCTGGTCGGTTGGATTTTCAGCCAGCGCCTTGCGTGCGAGAATCGCAACCCCCCACGCCTCTTTGCGCTTCTGCCAGCGCCGGTCGCGAGCGCTGAAATCTGGGTGCCCTGGCACTCGGTCCAGGCCGGTCAATTGAATGGTGTTTATCGCAAGTTGCTGATGTGCCGCTTTCAGCGTTTGCGAAACTCGCGGCGGCTCATCCACGTGATAATCGAATGCCAGAGTCGTATTGTCGGTGTCAGGCCAGAGATAGTCGCTTAGCACGACATCGAAATCGCCTTTCACCGAATTGCAGTTATCGCAAGCCAGTAAAAAGTTGGTCCAGACCGTCTTGAGGTCTGGATTCGGTTTCTTGGGGCGGACATGCTCGACATGGATCGAACCGTGCAGACACACTTCGCAATAAGAGCAATAATCGCCGATCCGTTCGATCAGGAAATCGCGGGCCTCACGATAGTGCGAGAAGACGATGGCCTTCCCGGTGGCGTCGGTTGGAGGATCGCCGCGAAGCACGGGCCGCATCAGCTCGGTTCTCCATTTTGGCCGGCAACCGTTCGCTGCAGGTGCAGAAACGCTTGATAGGCCGGGTCGTCGCTGAATGGCAAACTTAGTTCATCAAGTCGGGCGCTCAACCGCCGTTTTTCTTCGTCCGAGGCGTCTGCAACCTTGCTCAGGACTCGGTAATACTCTTCGGCGGCTTTGAGCATATCAAGGTATCGCTGGCTGCGCTGCGGCAATTCGACTCCTTGCACCTCTTCTGTGATGTCTTCGACGCTCTTGTTGACAAAGTCTGCGGCCTGCGGATCGTCCAAATTGATCAGCCGAACGGCGCCGCTGGGCGGCAACGATTGGATGACGAACGGCGAATGCGTCGAGCCGATGAACTGAATCTGGGGAAACGCGCTCATCAGGTCGCCGATCACTCGTCGCTGCCATCTGGGGTGCAAGTGAAGGTCGATCTCGTCGATCAACACGACGCCGGGCGTATCGGTCAGTGCGGCTTCGCGAAGATGAGGGTTGAGCGTCGCGCAACGGACCGCGATGTCGGCCACCATTGCCACCATATTTCGGTAGCCGTCGCTCAGGTACGTAAAGGGAAGCGATCGGCCGGGAAGTTCGATGATCAGTTGATCTCGCTTCACGTCGAAATAAACTCGATTCGCACCCGGGACGCACGCCATCATCGCTCGACGGCAGGCTTCGAGCGTTCCAATCGGCTGCTCCGCTTGCACGGCCGCGATTTCCTGAGTTTTGAACCAACGCAGAAGCCGCTTTTCGTCAGACGCCGGATCGAGACCATCCAAGTAGCCCATGAACCGGCTCTCCGGTCTGAGAGTCGTCACCTCGCGCTGCCGCTTTTGCACCCACAATCGACCGGTGCCATAGAACGAAATCACGGGCAAAACGACCCGAGCTCCCGCCTTGACTTGTTCTCGAAGTCGGGCCGCTTGATCTTCGATCCATTCCGCGCCTTTACGGGTTGTCCGTCCGTCCTCAGTGGTCAGCTCTCGTCGCCATCCACCCTCTTCGCCCCCAATTTGCCCTCTGCACTGTACAGCCGCGGGAAACTGCGCCTCGGCTGTGAGAGCGTCGCCGTGCGCGTAAAACGCCAGCCGCGCATCGTCTCGTTCGATGCTTTTGGGGCTCGCTGGTGACGGAAACCCTAGAAACAGCGAACCCAAGCCGACAGCCATGCCGTTGAGCAAGGCCGTCTTGCCTGTCGCATTATCGCCGACAATCAAGTTAAACCGGGGCGCAAATTCGACGTCCCGTTCCGTAAAGCAGCGGAAATTTCGCAGATGTAGTCTGTCAAGCCGCATAAGATCCTTGATTCGCGGGAGACGGCCAACGGCCGATTGTTCCATGGTCATGCCGGTGATATCCGGGCGCCTGGGCGTCGAATCTCATGGCTCGCTCAATTCACAAAGGAGGACGCGGATCGACACCAAACGCCGGTTCTTACGCGTGACGTCGCCGTGGAGCGTAACCATTCGATTCAGCGACACGATCACCGCGCCGGCCATACTTCGCTCGAACGTGCCACGCACCTCCTCGCCGCCGGCGAGCTCGACCTTCAACGTTCCCCTTGCCAGATCGACGGCGATCAGCCGCCCTTCGAGCGCCTCTCGTTCATGTTGCATATCGAGCCGGCGCTTCAGATTGTTTGCGACCTTCTTGATGTAACCCGGTTCGATCCCGATGTTAGGCGTATCGTTCAACAAGGGAAACTGGCCGGTCTGGCCGCGAGCCCAAGCCGGTGTGAAATTGGCGTAACGTGGATCAGTCATGACGGTAGTCCTCCAGCAGCATCATGGTTCCCATACTTTGAGTTTAGCTGATTGTACCTTTGGCGTTCGAGATCAAACCCAACGCGAACGCGTCATTTCTTCCCCCGCCGTCCCGCCTTTTTCGGCGGCACCCAGGCCCTGATTTCCTCTGCCGTCTTGTCCATTTGGCGGGCTTCCTCGTTGATGAAACCCTCGAAGTAGTCGCCCATCTTCAGACCGTTATAGTCGCTGTCGGGTTCGTTGTGCCACTGTTTGAGCCAGGGCAATAGCTCGTCCAGGCCAGCCAGCAAGGGCACGAGGCGCGGGTCGTCGCGGCCGCCCAGACGCTCCTGGACGTCGACGAAATAGGCGCTCACGGCGCGGGCCAGTTGCAGGTGGTCGTAGCCCGCCCAGGCGATCATCGCCGTGCCGTCGGGGCCTTCGCAGTGCGGGAAGCTCACCCAGCGCTCCTTGGGAACGTCGAGCTTGCCCCGCAGACGCCAATAGTCGGAATTCAGGAAGTCGGAGCTGACGTACTTGGGGGGGATTGGGATCGCGTTTGGGGTTTTTGGTTTTGGATTGTGGGGATCGGGAGCGGAATCCAATTGGCCATTGGCAATGTCCTCTTCGCGTTGCAGTCGCCAGACCTCTTCCCACTGGGCGCGCTTCCGCAGTCCGCTGGGCTTGTAACGCAAAATCGGCAAGAGGGGCACACTCTCGGAGGCGACCAATTCGGCCACCAGCTTGTGTACGTCGAAGGCCGGGTCGTCGCGGTACAACTGCGCGACCTGGAGAAAATCGCCGTCTTGCGCGGCGACGTCGGCCAGGCGGGCGACCGACGTGAGGGCGACGTCGAGCTTTGCCGTGGGCCGCCCCTCGTCGTTCATCCGCCCGTCGAAATCGAAATAGCTTTCGAGCCGGTCGAGCAGCCAGGAGCGGAGGGCACCGTGGGCTTGCTCGTCCCAGGGGACCGTGTTCCAGCGGCGCTTGTACTCGGGCTGTTCGATCAGGGCGATTTGGGGGTTCGATTCGATCAGCTCGATCCGCCGCTCGACGACTTTGCGGTAGTCGTCAGGCCAATCGGCGGGCAAGTCGGCGATCGGCGTCGAACCGTGCCGCTCGAACCAGGTGGTCGAGAGCTCGCCCCGCGCCAGCTTGCGTGCTAAGACAATCTCGAAGGCGCGCTGGCCCAACGCCACGGGAGGCAAATCACCAGTGGCGAGCGGGGGGCGTAAGCCCCCTGTTTGGTTCGCAGCGGATGCTTGGCCCGCCATGGGCGTGTAAGTGAGGTCTTCGTCAGTCAGGCCGTAGAGACGGTAGCAGTCCCAATCGAGCTCCTCCTGGCCGGAGATCATCTGGCCCAGGGCCAGATCGTGCGATCGGCGGGCAAAACTCCAGGCCCGCGCCGTCGGCGTGCCGGTCGTCAACACGTGTGTCGGAAGCAGCCCTTGACGGCTTTGGGCCACGCCGTCGAGAAACTGTGCCAAGCGAAGGGGGCGCTCTGAAGGAAGCGGAAACTCGAGGAGCTTGGTTCCGGTGTACTCGAAAAATCGCTCCCACGCCTCCGCAGCGATCCCGCCACCAATCCCACCACCGCCCTTGTCGTGACACACTTGCCGAAGCCAAAAGGCGCCGGCCGAACTGTTGAGCAGCCCCAAGAGCCCAAGGTGCTCATGTTCAGTGGCGTCGGGCGGCAACTTGATAATCGGCGCCGAGCGGTTGAACACCTTGCCGCCACGGTCGAGAACGAAGTGATTGTGCGTCGCGACGAAGGCGAATACGATCGACAGCGGTGTACGAAGCTTGTCCTTGTAGAGCTCTTGCCACTCGTACCACGTTAGGCCACGTTCCACCAGCGGTGTGCCAAATCGCTTTCTCCAGCGAATGGACGATCGAAAGCACCAATATAAGCGAGCGGTTTGGTGAAGTGATTCCAAGGGAATCAATTTGAAGTCGTCGTCGTACATCCAAGCCGACGACATCGGAGCTCCAATTGCCCAGTCGCGTACTATCTCTCCCTCTACGAGCTGACGTTGCAGCTCGATTCGTGTGCGCCGAAGTACAGTGGCTGGCTGCATGAACAACTCATCCTCACCCGTGACTGCAGTGATGCCTAACGCCGCTGCAAGGGCCCCAAGCCGCGCGGGAGCGCATTCGTCGAGTTGCTCCTTCAGTTCCGCGGCCCCGCCACCCCCGATCGACCACGGATGTTTGTGAAAGTTTTCTCGCGGTGAGTCATTCACGCTGACAAACTCGCTCTGGGTACCGGCTTGGTCCATCTGATCGACGATCGCCGACCAAACCTTGCCTTTTTCAGGTATCTGGGGTTCCTCGTTCTCACGCTTGATCGAACCTACACAGCGAAGCGTCGATGCAATCGGCGCGCGGTGACGCCCGAACAGTATGACGGTCGGCGTCCCATGCCCCGGAATATAGGCCAGCGAGGTATCGATCACGTGCGTCAGGTCGATCGTCGGCAGGAATTCCTCGATCAGCTTCTTGCCGAACTCGCGCTTCATGAAGCTGTTGGCCGTGATTTGCCCGGTGAACCCGCCAGGCACGGCCAGCCGGAAGATCCGCTCCATGAACGGCACGGCCAGCGAGTATTTCATGTGGCAGGTTGTGTAGCGATCGCGATATGCCTGGTTCAAGGCCCGGTCCTTGGGCGTGATGTAAGGGGGATTGGCCACCACGGCGTGATAACGGCCGGGCACCAGGATCCGCCGTAGCTCGGCCAGGTCTTCGGCGTAGGTCGCATGGTCGACGTCGCGCCAGCCGAACGATTGCTGTTCGCCGGCGCCGTGCAGGAGCGAATCGCCGCAGACCAAGTTGAGCCTAAACGCCGGCGCGTCGGCCAGCCGCGCCACGCCGCAAGCCCGCATCGCCGCCAACAGGAGCCGGAAACGGGCGATGGCCACGGCATAAGGGTTCACGTCGACGCCATAGACGCCGTCAAGCGCCCGCTGTGCCAGCACGCGCGCCTTGGCCCCCGGCTCGCGGCGCTGCCAGCGATCGAGAATGCGGCGAAAGGCGCCGAGGACGAAATGCCCGCTGCCGCAGGCGGGATCGATCAGGCGGAAGTCGCTGGTTGTTGGCTCCTTGTTGCCGGCGGCGGCCAGGCCGAACTCTTCGATCGCCGGTTCCAATGTCCGATCGAGAATGAATTCCTCGATGAACTCGGGCGTTTGCAAGAGCGCGTACTTCTTGCGGGCGGCTTCCGACAGGTCCTGGTACAGGTCGCCGAGGAAACGCGTATCCCAGAGCGGGTCGCTGAAATCGTGCCGCAGGTTGCCCGTCTCGGCGTCGATCCGTTGGAAAAACCGCAACAGCTCGCCCGCCGCGTCGCCCGAAAGCCAGTTGGGCACTTCGTGAATGGCGTTGCGGGGGCCGAAAATCTGCTCGGCGCCGGGGAGCGCCGCCAGCTCGGCGAACGCGGCCAACAGGTAATCGCGATCGTTCAGCTTGGGCTGTGAGCGAAAGAAAAGCTCGTGCTCATCGCGGGCCCTCCGCATGCGCTCGCCCGGCCCGGCGAGCTTGGGGGGTTCGACCAGGCGGTTGTCTTCGAGGAACCTCGCAAAGACGGCCGACAGCACCCAGGCCGCCGCGACCTGCGTGATCTGGTCGCTACGCCACTCCTCGAAGGTTTGGGCCGTGCGCTCCGCTTGGCGGGCAAGGTCGAAGACGACGCGCAACGTGCGCCCCACTTCGGGCAAGTCGGACGATTCGCCGCGCTCCAACAGGTCGCCTTCGAGCGTGCCGAGCAGGCGCTGGAGGTCGGTCAGGAGTTGTCGCCGGTCGATCATACGCGAACGTCCTGACGATCATTCCAACCGTGCAGATTCTTCAACCAGCTCACCGGGATTCTTGCCCGCTGACCCGGACTGATAATTGGCACCGGCTGGCCGTCGATCAGCGCTTGGTGGTCGCCTGGCACGAGCAGCCAAACGCCGGGGATGCCGCCGCGGCGGCCGACGCGCTCGCGCAACCGGTCGAGCAGGTCCATGCACTCGTAACGCGCGAGCAGGCCCGGGTAGACGAGCAATGCGGTCTTCTCGCACGACATCAGCCGCTCTTCGACGATCGGCGTGGCGCGAGCAACCAGCCGCATCAGCTTGTCCCAATCGCCGCTGTGCGGCGCGGCGTCGGTCTTGACCACCAGGTCCCAGTTGACGTTGGCCCGGTCGGCTACGGCGCGCAGGGTTTCGATGAACAAGCCCTCGAGGTCGACCAACTGGACGGCAAACCGGCAAAGCAGCGTGCTGGCCAACTGGTAGTGCTTGGGATCGACGAGCAGGGCCAAAAACGCCCCCTCGCCGGCGGCTCGCTGCAATCGCTCTTCGAAGGCGCGAGCGTCGGCCTCCTCGGGCGTGACCTCGCCCGGCGGCGCATCGCCCGTCGCCGTGGCGAGGCGATCCAGGGGTTGACTTCCGGAAGTAACCGGAATCGCGTCGCGCAGCCGGCCGACATAACCGCCGGCCCCTCGATTGGCCGTCTCGTCCCAATCCAGGCCGAGCCCCGCTTCGCGCAGCATGACGTCGAGCGCCGGCGGGCCGGGTAGCGCCATGGCCGCCGGATAGCGGCCCCGCACTCGCTCGTGAATCTGCTCGACGGAGAGTTCCCGCACGCCGACCAACGCCCCTTGCGAGAGCTTGAGTGCCCGCAGGGCACGCATGCCCGAGGGATACAGCTCCTGCCGGCTCGAAACATCGGCGTGGCGCGAAACGGCCGCCGCCAGCCGCAGTAGCCGCAGGTCGCTCAGTGGGACAACGGCGTGGGGGGATTCGGCCGGCGCGGCGACCTCGCGCAACCGCCCGATCACGCGGTCGGGGGCCACGAGCGGGTCTTCATCCGCGAGAGAATCGGCGAGCTGGCCCAGCGCGCGAGCGTAAGTGGCCAAAGCGGCCGACCGTGAGATGAGAATGCGGTCGTCGTCGCGTCGGACGATCAATCGCGGCTCGGGCGAATTCTGTTCGGCCTCGACGGCGGCTCGCACGACGGCGCGGGCCAGGTTGGTCCGCTCTGGCTCTTCGTGGGCCGAACCGCGCGCGACGAGCAGCGCGGCGGCCAGCTCGGCTGCCGTCATCACGCCCCCTTGTCCGGCGACGATTCCGACCAGGTTATCGCGTAAACACTGCAGGGCCTTGTCTTTCGACCAGCGCACTTGCAGCTTGCCGACAATCTGGCCGACGCGTGCGCGGGTAATTTGCAGCTCGCGCGCGACGTCGGCCTGGCCCGGCCATCCGCCGCCAAATTGCCTGTCGATACCCAAGAGCAACCGCTGAGCGGTGCGCGCGGTTTCGCCGTCACCACGGACCGGCTTGAGCACGCGCTCGGCCAAGAGATCGACGCCAAAGCTGGCGAGATCCGCCGTTTCGGCGCCGTCCGACTCGGGTGTTACGGGCGGCGAAGGAGCGGCCAGCCGCTCCCGCAGAATCTTCACCGCCGCCAAGATTTCGCGGCGCGTCTTGTTGCCGACTCCCGGCAGGCGCTGCAGGCGCTGAATCGAGGCCGTCAGCAAGTCTTCGACTGAGAGGATGTTCGCCCGGTCGAGCGCGTTGGTCGCGCGGGTGCCCAGCCCCAGCTCGGGAATCAGCGAGTCGTGCGTCGCGCCGGCCAGGAGCTGGCGTAGCTCCGATTCTTCGGCGTGGTCCGACAGGCTGCCGGGTTCTTCGATGCCCTCAAACAGCTTGCGCCAGGCGCGGAGCATCTCTTCGGCGTTGTCGAAGCGCTGGCGGACGTCGCGCCGCAGGCCCTGGGAGAAAAAAGCGGCCATCGGCTCGCGCAGGGTGGGGTCGAACAATTCCGCGTCGATGCGGGCCTCGGAATCGGCCTCTTGGTGCGAGGGGTCGCTCACACCGTCGCCCCACTTGGGCGTGAGGCCCGTCGCCATTTCGTAGAGTGTCACGGCTGCGGCGTAACGCTCGGCATGCAGGTCCCACCGCTTGCGCAAGGGCAAGAGCGGGTCGAGGTAGCCGCGGGTGCCAGCCCGTACGTTGTCGGTGGGCATACGGGACAGCGAAAAATCGAACAACACGAGGTGCAGCTTGTCTCCGTGGCCTACGCGACCAACGGCAATGTTGTCGGGCTTGATGTCGCGGTGCGAAACGCCCTGCTCCTCGAGGTGGTCGACGACCCCCAAAAGGTCGTCGCCAAAACGTTGGAGCAGGTCGATGTGGAGCCGGCCTTCTTTGCGCAGGCGTTCGCCGAGCGTCTCGATGATCTTCTTGTCTTTGTCGGCGAAGACGGGCCGCATCAGAAAGGCCGCATGCCGGCCGACGGTCAGCGACTCGACGAATTCGACCAACCCCTTGTGGCGCATTTCGGGCTTTGCGAGCACGTCGGCCTCATCTTGAACGCGGGCGTTCTGCTCGGGGTCGGCGGCCGCCTTGAGGATAAAATCGGTGCCGTCGCGTTCGACCCACAGGGCCACGGTCGCGGAGCCTTGGCCGAGGCGCCGGACGACGCGGTAGCCGCCAGGCAACATCTCGCCCTGCTTTGCCCGCGTGGGGTCTTCGACGTAGTCGCGGTCGGGCGTGGTCAGATCGCGCTCAACGTCATCGAGTTCGCGCAGGAAGTCGGCCACCGAATCGGTGCGGTGCGAGACGTCGGCGCGGGTGCTGTAGGAAACCAGGTATTGCAGGGAGGTGCCGGCGCCGTTGAGCACGTCGCTGATTTGCAGGCACCTGGTTTGCCGCAGTTTGTCGTTCAGCTCCAGGCCGTTGGCTGCCGGAGGGACACTCGAAAAAACGTGGTAGGCGATGGCTCCCAGCGAAAAGACGTCGAGGTATTCGCCTGTGACGTCGTCGCTGAGGGCTTCGGGGGCCATGTAGGCGGTGGCGGCGTCCTCGACGAAGCGATCGACGTGCGACGTGGCCGAAATGGCTCGCGACGCTCCGGAGGACGACGTCGCCTCGCGGTAGCCCACCTGCCAATTGAAGACCTTGACCCGTTGGCGGTCGGTGCCGGGTTCGACGACCAGGATGCTCTGTGGCGACAGCGCGCGGTGAACGATCTTTTTGTCGTGGGCGTGGCGGATGACCTCGGCAATCTGCCGCACGAGCTCGAGCTGAGCGTCGATGGCCAGCTTGTCCTTCCGCTGTGCAAGGAAGTGGTCGAGCCGGATGCTGAGCGGATCGTGCTCCAAGATCAGGGCCGGCCCAAGCTCGTGCTCCGTGAAGCCGTAGGCTCGCAACACGCCCGGATGGACGAGCGTTTCCATGAGCTGGTATTCGCGTTTGGCGGCTCGGGCAATGATCTGGCGATCTTCCTCGGTGGCGCCCGCGCCGAGCGTGTAGAGCCGCACGCGGCGGCGCGACTCGGCGAGCTGCACATGGTGGGCCTGCCAGTCCTGGTAATTGGGGCCTTCGCCGATCAGATGGTCGAGCACGTAGTCGCTCACTTTGCGGTGGCGCTGCGAGGGGCGGACGCCTGCCTGCTCCATGGACTGGCCGACCATCTTGGCCGTGGGCCGGTCGTGGACACCCTTGGGGGTCGAATCGAGGCCTGGACAATCACGACGCATGATTGCGGCCATGATGCCGGGGCGCGCCGGGGTGTTGGCGGCCGCGTCACGATCGCGCAGGCAGACCCTGAGCCGCGCATTGCCTTGGAGTTCGAGCTTCAAATCGGGGTCCGAACAAAAGACGAGGGCCGCGATGTAAGGGACCTGGCCGCGCTTTTGGCAGGCCCGTTGGCGCTGGAGCAGTGAGCGGAGCTTTTTGGCCTTGGTGTTGGCCAAGACGAGCGGGCTATCGACCGTGACCAGCCGCGCGTCGGCCTCCCAGGTCCAAGTGCCCGCGTCGCCGGTAAGGCGGCCGGGACGGCTCTTGATTTCGATGAGGAAAAAGCCATGCGGCGTGAAGACGAGCAGATCGACCTCGTTGATGCTGCCGTCGTCGGCGATGAACTCGAAATTCGACCAGGCCAGATACGGCTCGTGGGTCGGGAACCGTTGTCGTACGAAGTCGAGGGCCTCCCGCTCCCAGGGGAACTTGGACTCGGTCATCGTGGTCCAATTGCGAGCAGTGCTCATTGCCTACCAAACCCGCCTGTCGTTTTGACCAAGAGATCGCTGCGACTATCGCCCGCAGGAGGTTGTCGTCATCGCCTGTGCGTTTTGACGGTTGGAATAATGACGAGCACCCGAAGAGTTCGGTCTGCAAACTTTACCAACCATTCCAGGTGCTAGCAATCACCTGCTGGCTTTCTGCGCCGATGGTTTGTGCCAGGCCAAGCGATGCGTTTGATGGTCTGGTCCCTCCGCAAGAACATGCGATCAATGCGGACAGTTGCGGACAGTTGAAAAAGGGGCAACTGTCCGCAGGTTGATTTGCCACAAGTCGATGCGGCACCATCGTTTGTGACGGGGGCCCATCGGATGCGGACAGTGCGGACAGTTGTGTCCCCCCTACTTCCGCAAACGGCGAGGATTTCGAGCGAAACCCCGTCGCGAGTCGGGGTCGACAGCGTTGGCTGGCGCGCGGTTCCAAACCGCGACATGGGAAGCTCCATGTGCGGCTAGCTTAGTAGAACGAAATTCATTCCGTTTCCGTCACCGGAAGCCTGGCGTAGAAAAACGGAATGAATTCCGTTCTACACCTTGTCCGGAACGACGAACGGCTTGCGATACTCGCGCGTCAGGTAACCGTTGGCCTCGTCGTCACCGACGACCTTTTCAGCCGCCGCGTCGATAACCAGCTTGCGGCCAAGCTGGTACTTGAGTCCGTCGAGCGCCAAGCCGTTCGTCCCGGCCAGATGTTCCTCCATCCGCGCCAAGGTTTCGTAGGCCTCCTGGTCGTCGCCGAACGCCTTGGTGCGAGGGTTGAACGGAGTCTCTTCGCCCAGACGCATCGATACGTTTGCCAGGTGACCGACGGCGCTGGAATAGTGGCCGTCCAGAATGTCGGCGTTCAAGTCGGCCTGGTTGCGGCTGCGGATCGCCGCGATGAAGTTGCCGAAGTGGTTGCCGGGGGCGCCGGGACCGCGCGGCGCGGCGGGGATCGGTTCCGGCTTGTCGCTTCCCTTGGACAGGAACTTGCCGTTGGACACCAACCCGCCTTCGCAATGGAAGATGTTTCCCACGGTCTCGCCGTGGAACTTGTCGGTCTTCAGGCCGCGGACTTCGAACACGAGCTGCGTTTCGCCGTAGTCGCAAATGGCGATCTGCGTGTTGGCGGTCTGGCCCTGGTCTTCGTAGCCGAACCGGCCGCCGAGGCTGATCACGCTTTTGGGCAAGGTCGCGCCGGGAATTCCCCAGCGGGCGATGTCCATCTGGTGGACCCCCTGGTTTCCGATGTCGCCGTTGCCCGTGTCCCAGAACCAGTGCCACTTGTAGTGAACCAGGTTCTTGTGGAACGGCTGCTCGGGCGCGGGACCGAGCCAGAGGTTGAAATCGAGCTCGTTGGGGGGCGTTTCGGGCTTCTCGAAGCCGATACTGTCGCGCGTCTTGTAGCACAGCCCGCGAGCCACCAAGAGCTTTCCCGCTTTGCCGCTCTTGATGAACTCGACCGCTCCGGCCCAGCCGGGGTCGGAACGGCTTTGCGTACCGTGCTGCACGATCGACTGCTTGGCGCGGGCCATTTCGACCGCGATCCGCCCCTCTCGGACGTTGTGGCTGCACGGCTTTTCGACGTAGACGTCCTTGCCGGCATCGCAGGCCCAGATCGTGATCAGCGAATGCCAGTGGTTCGGCGTGGCGACCGTGACCGCGTCGAGGTTGGGATCGTCGAGCGCTTGGCGCACGTCTTGGACGGTTTTCGGGGTCGTGCCGCCGGCCGACTGGATCTGATTGACGCGCGAGCCGTGGGTCCGCAGGTCGGGGTCGATCAGGTAGGTGATTTCGACCCCCTTGATGCCCAACAGGTCGTGGACGTGCGACCCGCCGCGGCCGTTCAGACCGCAAACACCGACGCGTATCACGTCGTTGGCGCCACGGACCTTTCCCGACGCTTTCGTGCCCGCGATCGTAAACGCGGCCCCGGCGGCCAATGAGCTTTTGAGAAACGTGCGGCGAGATTGACTCGACATGGAAAAGCTCCTTAGTCAAGGGATTGGGGCGCTACGGGGCTGGCTGGCGGGACGCTCCCTTATTTTACGATGGATCGGTTGGTCCGCAAGCGTTTCTTGCCGTCGGTAGTGATACCAGCCCAGATTGTCCTAACGGGTGCGGTGTTGGCGGCTCACCGGACCGGATCCATCTAGTGCGCCATCTTTAGGCAAGGAAGCCGAACCAGCAGGCCACGGCCAGCGTGATCCAGAGCGACGTTGAAAGGTGGAACTGAAAGCGGGGCGGCGCATGAGGGTATTGTAATGGGGCGGACCGGCCCGGCGAACCCCGCAGCAGGACAGGCCGTCAGATGCTGGTAAGCAAGGCAAAATCTGCGAATAGCAAGATAACCCCTTTTGCGGTTTGGACTTATCGCTGATTAAAAGCATGTAAGTCTATGCCAGATAACGACTTGACAACGCATGTCGAACCGCTAG
>Ga0307374_10006328_pt1 | contig 18685 bp, 12 predicted proteins | sample OX3MG_FD_202532 | JGI IMG/M metagenome (GOLD analysis project Ga0307374, IMG submission 202532) | Soil microbial communities from Risofladan, Vaasa, Finland - OX-3 | ecosystem: Environmental > Terrestrial > Soil > Coastal area > Acid sulfate soil | place: Finland: Risofladan, Vaasa | collected...
ATCGCCGGACCAAGATGCTCCTGATCCGGGACCGCAAGGACTGGAGGGCCAAGAAAGGCAACGATCAGCGTATCCCACTGCTCGCCGTGTCCGGCTATGACGCGATGGCGCTTACCGAAGACCAGAGGGCGATCCGGGCCACCGATGACGTGCGCACCTTCCCTGTAATCACAAGTCCATCAGCGCCCGGTTCACTCGGACCTATCAGGAACTTGAGATCGAGAATCTTCACTTTCACGATCTGCGGCACGAAGGAACTAGCCGGCTGTCGAAGCGGGGTTTGAAATCCAGCAAGTCGCTCTGGTCACCGGTCACAAAGACTTGGAGAAGCTGCGCCGGTATACCCATCTGACGCCAGAGGCGCTTCACACCATCGCCGCCAACCGGGCGGCATGAGTCTGGGACTCTGGCGCCAGTCTGATCGCTTCGTGCCGTTCGAGGTCGCAAAATGCGACCTCGAACACCAGTCGAAAGCGCCCCGGGCGCGTCGGGCGACACCACAAGCGAAATTCGGCGCCGCATAAAAAGCGAAAAATGATACGACGCAATAAGCGAAATATGGTACAGCACAAAAAGCGAAAACTTATCCACTTTGGGAAGCCCAACCATGGCCACGCCGCAAGAACGTTTAGCCGGCGCCCTGGAAGCCCTCCACCGCCTCCAAAGCCAAGGCCGTCAAACGATCCGCTCGGAAGATCTCAAGCGCGCCGAACGCGAGCTGCTGGTCAAGAACGGCTTCCTCCAGGCGGTCATGAAAGGCTGGTACATCCCGGCGCGCCCCGATCTCGCCGACGGGGAGAGCACCGCCTGGTACGCTTCCTACTGGGACTTCGTCCGGGAATATCTTACCGAACGCTTCGACGCCCAATGGGCTCTTTCGCCCGAGCAGTCCCTCTTGCTTCACGCTGGCGAGTGGACGGTGCCCACCCAGCTGCTCGTCCGGGCGCGTGGCGGCCGGAACCAGATGACACGGTTCCTGCACGGAACCTCAGTGCTCGACGTCAATCTGGCGCCTCCTGCCGGTGAGGACCTAGCCGAGCTTCGCGGCCTTCGCCTTTACACGCCCAAGGCGGCTCTGATTGCGGCGTCCCCGCAGGTCTTCACCAAACAGCCGATGGCCCTGCGAACGGTCCTGGCCACCCAGCGCGATGCGTCCGCCGTCCTCGGGCGCCTGTTGGAAGGCGGGCATTCGGTGATCGCCGGCCGGATCGCCGGCGCCTTCCGCAACGTCGGTCGCGACCGAGAGGCCGATGCGATCCTCAGCGCGATGCGCGCCGCCGGCTACGAGGTCCGCGAGAAGGACCCCTTTGACGCCCGCCTGCCGCACAGCCCCTACCGCCGTGATCCATCGCCCTACGTCCATCGCATCCGACTGATGTGGGAGACGATGCGGGGCGAGATCCCCGGCCGCTTTCCACAGCCGCCAGGGCGGCCCAATGACCTCGAAGGCTATCTCAAGGCCGTCGATGACATCTACGTGACCGACGCCTACCATTCGCTCTCGATCGAGGGCTACGCGGTCAACCCCGAGTTGATCGAACGCGTCCGGCGCGGCGACTGGAACCCGCAGGAGAACGAGGCCGACAAGCAACACAGGGACGCCATGGCGGCCCGCGGCTACTGGCAAGCCTTCAACGCCGTCAAGAGCAGCGTGCGCCGAGTGCTCGCTGGGGAAAACCCGGGCCTCGTCGCCGACCAGGAGCACGGCGACTGGTATCGCGAGCTCTTTGCGCCGAGCGTCGCGGCGGGCCTCGTCAAGGCCGCGAACCTGGCCGGCTACCGTAACAGCCCCGTCCATATCCGTCGCTCACGCCATGTGCCGCTGAACGCCGAGGCTGTCCGCGATGCGATGCCGGCCTTCTTCGAGCTTTTGACCGAAGAATCCGAGCCCGCCGTCCGCGTGGTGCTCGGTCATTTCATCTTCGTCTACATCCACCCCTACCCCGATGGGAACGGCCGGACAGGCCGCTTGCTAATGAACGTCATGATGGCGGCGGGCGGCTATCCCTGGACGGTGATCCCCGTGCAGGCCCGCGACCTCTACATGGCCGCCCTGGAGGCGGCCAGCGTCGGCGGTGACATCGTGCCCTTCATCACCTTCCTGGCGGAGCAGATCGGCCGTCCCGCCCCCGTCCACCCGCGATAGAGGCGGGGGCATTTCCCAGAGCGTGAGAGTCGTGCGATGCTTCCATTCGTGCTGAAGCTGCGCATTCCAGTGATCGTGGGCGGCCCAGGCCGACCGCGAGCGGGGCTTGAGTTTGGCTGGCTTCCGCCTTTGGCGAGCTGCTGCCCTGGAACCGGGAGACCATCCCCCGGCTCACCGCACCCAAATGACCACGCAGCGCAACAAGGTCCATCACGTCTGGACCGTTGCCGTCGTGGCGCGTGATCTCGGCGTCGACGAGGACCTCATCCACGAACTGACGCTGGCCCTCGAATCCGAGGATGGCCTCATCTGGGTCTACGATGTCGACAACGAGGACGGGACCCTCGCCTTCACCGACGAGGGAATCGAGCAGGTCCGCCTTCTGCTTGCAGAACACCACCGCAGCACCCGCGCGCCGGACTGACCGCTGCGCCCGTCAAAGCCGGCTCCCAACCGCGGCCTTCACCGGCAGGAAACGCCGACCCTTTGGAATCACATCCGAACCCGGCCATCCAGCCTCTGCGGAATTCTGGGTGCGAGTTTTAGGGGTTCAATGCACTCTAGTGCGAGTCGAGCCGGCCTATGCGCGCCCTCGGATGGTGGCCCGGCCGTCGCTTACCAGCTTTTCCGCCAACGCCCTGAACACCAGATCCTTCTTGGCGCTCATGATCGCAATAGCGGTGCGGCCATCGGGTCCTGGGATGTCGCCGCGTGCGCCGTACCGCGCCAGCATCTCGAACCAGCGCGCTGCCCTTCTTGAGCATCAAGTGGTACGCTGTCATGCCGACCGCACCGCCGAAGCGCTGGTGAAGTCGGGCCAGGCGGGCGCCGTGCGCGATCACATCGACCACCTGGCGAGCGGCGGCTACGCTTGAGGTTCAAGTGCAAGGCGGTGGTGCGCCGGCCCCGTCCCGCAATCGCGCTCACCCACCGCCACGTGGCGTCCCAACGGCGCGTCGCCGCTTCCCTCGTGGTGCGCGCTCGCCGCCGCGGGTAAGCTTCGCGCGGCAACCTGGCTTCGCCTGATCGGAACTCCCATGAACACCGTCCTCGTCACCGGATGCTCCTCCGGCTTCGGCCTCGACACCGCCGGCTTCTTCCTGGAGAGAGGCTGGACGGTGATCGCCACCATGCGGGCCCCGCGCGAAGGTCTGCTGCCGCCCTCGGACCACCTGCGCGTCCTGCCGCTCGACGTTACCGATGCCGGCAGCATCGCGCGCGCGGTCGGGGCCGCCGGCCCCATCGACGTGCTGGTCAACAACGCCGGCGTCGGCATGGTCGGCCCGCTCGAGGGCGTCTCGATGGACAAGATCCGCGAGCTCATCGAGACCAACACCCTGGGCGCCATCGCCATGACCCAAGCCGTGCTGCCGCAAATGCGCGAGCAGGGCTCGGGCGTGATCGTCAACGTGACCTCGGGCGTCACCTTCCAGCCGCTGCCGCTGATGTCGATCTACACGGCCAGCAAGGCCGCGGTGAACGCCTTCAGCGAATCGGTGGCGCTGGAGCTGGCGCCGCTGGGCATTCGGGTCCGCATCGTCATCCCGGGTCGGGCGCCCGAAACGCCCTTCGGCGACAACGCCCGCGGTCGCATGGGCCTCAACATCCCCGACGCCTACCAGGCCCTGGGGGCGCAGATGCTGGCCCGCTTTGGCGCCGGCGGCGACGTCACCTACTCGCGCGACGTTTCCGAAGCCGTCTGGCGCGCCGCCACCGACCCCACCTGCCCCATGCGACTACCAGCCGGCGCGGACGCAGTCGCACGCGCTGGGGCGGTTACGCCGCTGGCTTGAGGGCGCGCCGGACAAGGGCGCCGCGGCGCGAACAGGTCCGTTTCACCGCCCGGCGCCGACGGCCTCGCGAGTCGCATCCAGATAGTTGCTTCGTCCAGGACAGGCCGCGTCGCGTGAGGTCGGCGTCTCGGTCGGAGCCCCTGGCGCCGCGAACTTGGTCCAAAGAGCGCGACGCCAAGGCGGCCATGATGGCGCGCCCGCCCGGTTGCCAAGCTGCGCTGGGCGCAGATGATGGCGCAACGGCCCGATTCCGCGGGGGAGCCCCATGTCAGACATCGCCGAGCGCCAGCTGTCCGAGAGCCTCATCGGCAAGCCCTACGACGCCCTGTCGCCGATCCAGAAGAGCGTCGTCGACCTCGTGGCCGCCGAACGGCCGACCCGCGAGCATCCCGCCCTCGCCGCCGACGAGCGCACCTTTTGGGAGCGGCTGGCTGATCGGGTGGCGGCGGTGGGCGGCTCGTGGGGTTTCATCTTCGGCTTCTTCGTGGTGCTGGCGGGCTGGATCCTTCTCAACGCCACCCTGGGTACCCGGCGCGCCTTCGATCCCTATCCCTACATCTTCCTCAACCTGATGCTCTCGATGCTGGCGGCCATCCAGGCGCCGGTGATCATGATGAGCCAGAACCGCGCCTCGGCGAAGGACCGCGAGGCGGCCGAGCACGACTATGTCGTCAACCTGCGCAGCGAACTGGAGGTCATGCATCTGCACGACAAGCTCGACGCCGTGCGCGAGCAGCAACTCGGAACCCTGGTCCGCGGCCAGAGCGAGACCATCGAACTCCTGAAGCAGCAGATCGCCGCCCTGGCGACGCGGCTCGACGCCTGAGCCGGGTTAGCGCGGGCGCCGGCCCGGACCGGGCGCCCGCGGCGCCACGCGGTCGACGCGGAACAGCGGCTGGCCGTATTCCAGCACCTCGACCCCGACATGGTGGCCCGACTCGCCCAGGATGCGCTCCGCCATCTCGCGCGCGCGGTCCTCGTCCCGGGTGCAGACGACGAGGAGGTGGCGCACCTTGGAGCGGTCGTCGGTGACGATCAGCTGAAAGTCCCGCATCCTGCGTTCCGCCGACCGGCAGCCGGCGCCGACACGGCTGCCGCGGGTCGATATCCACACCTTATCCCCAGGCGCGGCGGCCGTCTCTCACATAGTTTGGCAATTGGCGCGCCAGGCTCCTATGACGGCGAGGACGGCGGCGGGACGAAGGAGCGTCAGGCATGCGGAGCCTCGAAGGCAAGGTCGCGGTGGTCACCGGGGCGGCGAGCGGCATCGGGCTGGGCATGACCGAGGCCTTCGCCAGCCGCGGCATGAAGGTGGTCATGGCCGACGTGGAGGAGGCCGCGCTCGCCAGCGAAGCCGAGCGCCTCGCCAGGGCCAATTTCGAGGTCGCGCCCGAGCGCGTCGACGTGGCCTCGTTGGAGAGCGTCGAGCGGCTGGCGGACGCCGCCGAGCGCCGCTTCGGTCCGGTGCATGTCGTCTGCAACAACGCCGGCGTCTCGGGCGGCGGCGGCGGGCGGCCGATCTGGGAGCAGGCGCAAAGCGAGTGGGACTGGGTGATGGGCGTCAACTTCCGCGGCGTCGTCAACGGCCTGCGCGTCTTCACGCCGCGCATGCTGGCGCACGGCCAGGAGGGCCACATCGTCAACACCTCGTCGATCCTGGGGCTGACGACCGGACCAGGCTCGATCTACGGCGTCTCCAAGCACGCGGTCGCGCGCCTCACCGAGGGGCTCTACCACGACCTCGCCGCCGCCGGCGCCGACATCGGCGTCACCCTGCTCTGCCCCGGCATGATCGCCACCAACATCATCACCTCGGGCCGCAACCGTCCGGCCGAGGCGGGCCGCGACGCCGGCGCCGAGGATCCGGCGCGGCGCGCCGCGCTCGCGGCCATGGACGCGCGCTTCAAGGCCGAGGGCATGGCGCCGCGCGAGGTGGGCGAGCGCGTCGCCGAGGCGATCGCCGAGCGGCGCTTCTATGTTCTGACCCATCCGGAGAACATGGAAGGCGTCCGGCGCCGCTTCGACGACATCGCCGCCCTGCGCGATCCGTCCCCGCCGCGCTCGCTGATCGGCTCGTGAGCGGCGCACCAGGACCAAGGCGCTCTCTCCATGACCCGGTCTGAATCCAGCGGCATGCGCGTCACCGGTCTGATGGCCGAGCGCCTGGAATATCCAATCGGGCTCGAGACCCCGGCGCCTAGGCTCTCCTGGCGGCTGGCATCGGACCGGCGAGGCGCGCGGCAATCGGCCTTTCGGGTGCGCGTCGCCGGCGAGGCCGAGGCGCTGCGGCGCGGCGGCGCCGACCTCTGGGACAGCGGCAAGGTCGCCTCGGACCGATGCTTCGACATCGCCTACCAGGGGCCTCCTCTGGTCTCGCGCCAGCGGTGCTGGTGGAGCGTCGAGGTCTGGGACGAAGCCGGCGCGCCCGCCGCGCCGCCGGCGCCGGCATTCTGGGAAATGGGGCTGCTCGAGGCAGGCGACTGGAGCGCCGGCTGGCTCGCGGTCGAAACCGCCGAGGACCTCGCCGATCGCGAGGCCGGCCTGCACTGGATATGGGGCGAGGGCCACGAGCCCGAGACCCGGCGCTTCCGCCACGGCTTCCGGCTCTGCGAGGGCGCCGCGGCGGCCACCCTCTTCGTCGGCGCCCGCCACCGGCTCGAGGCGCTGCATCTCGACGGCGCGCCGATCGTGCTGGAACACGCCAACGCCTACGGCTTCGGCCCGGGCGCGGCGATGCGGCGGCTGGAGCTGGGACCGCTCGGCGCCGGCGAGCATCTGCTGGCGGCGCAGGCCGCGCTGGAGCGGCGCCGCTACGAGCCGGCGCGGCGCAGCGGCGGCTTCGCGGCGATGCTGCGGCTGCGGCTCGCGAGCGGCGGCGTGGAGCGTCTGGTCACGGGGCCGCAGTGGCGCACGGATGCAGCGGTCGCGGCGGCCGCCGACTGGGCCGCGGCCGGCTTCGACGACCGGAGCTGGGCGCAGGCCGCGCCGGCGGGCGCGAGCCAGGCCTGGCCGGCGACCAGCGCCATGCTGCTGCGCACCAGTTTCGCCGTGGAGCGGCCGCTGGCGCAGGCGCGGCTCTACGTCACCGCCCTGGGCGCCTACGAGGCGTTCCTGAACGGGGCGCGCATCGGAGATGCCCTGCTCGCCCCCGAGAGCACGGATTTTCGCAAGCGCGCGCTCTACCGCGTCCACGACGTGACCGCCCTGGTGCGTGCGGGCGAGAACGTTCTGGGCGCCCACGTCGGCGACGGCTGGTACGCCAGCGTCGTCGCCCCCGGCGGCCGCTACGCCTTCGGCCCGCCACCGCGGCGGTTCCTGGCGCAGCTCGAGCTGACCTTCGCGGACGGCGCCCGCCGACTGGTCCAGACCAGCCCGGGCTGGCGCACCGCGCCCTCGCCGGTGGTCGCCTCGGAAATCTACGATGGCGAGAGCTTCGATGCGCGGCGCGCATTCGCCGGCTGGAGCGAGCCCGGATTCGACGACCGCGCCGGGGCGGCGGCGCGCGCCGCCGAGCCTCCGCCCTGCCGGCTGGTCGCCCAGACGTCGCCGCCGATCCGCGTCACTCAGACCCTGGCGCCCAGGGCGATTTCCGAGCCCCGGGCCGGAGTCTTCGTCTTCGATTTCGGCCAGAACTTCGCCGGCGTCTGCCGACTGCGCGCCAAGGGAGCGGCGGGAGCGCGCATCACCTTGCGCTTCGCCGAGATCCTCGGGCAGAACGGCGAGGTCGATCAGGCCAACCTGCGCGCCGCCAGGGCCACCGACGTCTACATCCTGGAGGGCGATCCGGCGGGCGAGGTGTTCCAGCCGGCCTTCACCTACCACGGCTTCCGCTACGTGCAGGTCGAGGGCTATCCCGGCGCGCCGATGTCGGGCGATCTCGACGGCCTGGCGATCTCGTCCGACCTGCCGCTCAGCGGCGCGCTCAGGATCGGCAACCCGCTGATCGCCCAGCTCGGGCGCAACGCTCTGTGGAGCCAGCGCTCCAACTTCACCGGCATCCCCACCGACTGCCCGCAGCGCGACGAGCGCCTGGGCTGGCTCGGCGACGCCTGCGTCTTCTGGGACGCCGCCGCCTTCAACATGGACGTCTGCGCCTTCACCCAGCGCTTCGCCGGCGACATGCGCGACGCCCAGAGTCCGGGCGGCGCCTTCTCCGACTATGCGCCGGCGGCGCGGCGCTACGGCGACGAGCCGGCGCCGGGATGGGCCGACGCCGGCGTGGTGCTGCCGTGGACCTCGTGGCGCCGCTACGGATCGACTTCGATCATCGACGCCCACTGGGAGGCGATGGAGCGCTATCTGCGCTATCTCGAGGCCGCCAATCCGGATGGCCTCTGGCGCGAGAAGCGCGGCCTCGATTTCGGCGACTGGCTGGCGCTGGACGCCAAGGCGCCCGGCGATCCGACGACGCCGAAGGACCTGATCGGCACGGCGTGGTGGGCGCACACCAGCGCCCTTGCGGCCGAGATGGCGCGCGCCAGCGGTCGCACCGGGCAGGCGGCGTGGCTGGACGCCCTGCACCGACGCATCGCCGAGGCGTTCCGCGCGGCTTATGTCGGCGCCGACGGGCGCGTCGGCAACGGCAGCCAGACCGGCTACATCCTGGCGCTGCACTTTGGCCTCGTGCCTCCGGCGCTCCGGGACGCGGCGGGCCGGCGGCTCGCCGACGACATCGAGGCGCGCGGCGGCGTGCTCTCCACCGGCTTCCTCGGCACGCCCTTCAGCCTCGACGTGCTCGCCGACATCGGCCGCGCCGATCTGGTCTACGATCTGCTGTTGCGGACCGAGTTCCCGTCCTGGGGCTACATGGTCGCCAAGGGCGCGACCACGATCTGGGAGCGCTGGAACGGCGACGTCGGCGACGTGGCGATGAACTCGTTCAACCACTATGCCTTGGGCGCGGTGGCGGGATTCCTGTTCCGCCGCATCGCCGGCATCGACGCCGCCGCGCCGGGCTTCTCGCAGATCCTGGTGCGCCCGGTGCTCGATCCGCGCCTGCGCCATGCCGGCGCCGACTACGACAGCGTGCTCGGACGCATCTCCACCGACTGGCGCTGGACGCCGGGCGAGAGCTTCGATCTTGCCTTGACCATACCGCCCAACGCCGCCGCCCGGGTCGCGCTTCCCACCCGCCTCGGCGCGAACCTGACGCTCGACGGCGAGCCGGCGCGCGCCCGCAGCGAGGGCGGCGAACTCGTCCTGGCGCTGCCGGCGGGGAGGCACGACTTGCGCGTGAGGCCCAGTGACGCGGCGTAGCTGAGCGGGCTGGCTCGCGCGTCGAGGCCGCCGCCAGCGGCGGCTCAGGCGTCGGCGAGCTGGGCGCGATGCGCCAGGGCGGTGCGGACGATGGTGTCGATATCCGAGCAGCGCGGCGTCCAGCCGAGCATGGCGCGGGCCAGGCGCGCATCGGCGACCAGCGCCGGCGGATCGCCGGGCCGGCGCGGCGCCATGTGCTGCGGGACCGCTCGCCCCGTGGCGCGCTCCACGGCGGTTATGACCTCGCGCACCGAGTGACCCCGGCCGACGCCGAGGTTGAGGCAGAAGCTCTCGCCGCCGGCCATCAGGCGCCTCAGACCGGCGACGTGGGCTTCGGCGATGTCGGCGACGTGCACGTAGTCGCGCACCGCGGTTCCGTCCGGGGTCGGATAATCGGTTCCGAACACGTCGATGGCCGCGCGCCGGCCCAGCGCCGCATCCAGGGCCAGCGGGATCAGGTGATGCTCCGGGCTGTGCTCCTCGCCGATCTCGCCGTCCGGATCGGCGCCGGCGGCGTTGAAGTAGCGGAATACGCCGCAGGCGAGGCCATAGGCCGCGCCGTGCCAGGCGAGCATCCGCTCCACCGCCAGCTTGCTCTCGCCGTAGGGGTTGACCGGTCGCTGCGGATCGGTTTCGGCGATCGGCGATCGCTGCGGCGCGCCATAGACCGCCGCCGTCGAGGAGAAGACGATGGCGCCGATCCGGCGGGCGCGCAGGGCGTCCAGCAGCGCCAGGCTGCCCACGACGTTGTTGCGGAAATAGAGCGCCGGATCGGCGACCGACTCGGCGACGTCGATCGCCGCGGCGAAGTGCATCACCGCGACCGCGTCGTGCCGGCGCATGGCCTCCACCAGACGCGCCGCGTCGGCGATGTCGGCCTCGACCAGCGGCCCCCAGCGCACCGCGTGACGGTGGCCGGTGGAGAGATTGTCGTAGGCGATCGGCCGATAGCCCGCCCGCGCCAGCGCCTTGCAGGCGTGGGCGCCGATGTAGCCGGCGCCGCCGGTGACGAGAACCGCTGTCTGCATGCGCCTGGCGCTCCTGGTTCGCCGGGTAACCACCGACGGCGACGCCTGGTTCTACCGGATGGCGGCCGTCAAGCCACGTCCGCGGCGGCGCGCGGCTCGGCTTCGCTCGCCGCGACCGCTGCTTCCAAGGCCGCGAACAGAGCCTGGACCTCGATCGGCTTGGCCACATGGCCATCCATGCCGGCGGCGAGGTACTGGTCGATCTGATGCGACATGGCGTTGGCGCTCAAGGCTATGATCGGGGTGCGGCGGCGCTGCGTCGCCCGTTCCCGGGCGCGGATGGCTGCGGTGGCGGCGAGCCCGTCCATGACCGGCATCTGGATGTCCATGAGGACGAGGTCCCAGGCCCCGTTCTCCCAGGCCTCCACCGCTGCGGCGCCGGTGTCGACCACCCAGGGCTCCACGCCGAGCTGGTGCAGCAGCGTCTTCAGGACGAGCTGGTTGACCGCATTGTCCTCGGCCGCCAGTACGCGCAGCGACACCGCCTCCAGCGTCGCCGGCGGCGGCGCGGGGGCGAGGGCGGCGCGGGCGCTTTCCTCGCCCAGGCGCGGCAGCGGCAGCACCACCTCGAACGAGGCGCCCCGGCCTTCCTCGCTCTCGACCTCGATGTCGCCGCCCATCAGGCGCGCCAGCTCGCGGCAGATGGCGAGGCCGAGCCCGGTGCCTCCGAACCGGCGCGTCGTCGAGGAATCGAGCTGGTCGAACTTTCCGAACAGTCTCGCGAGGCTCTCGGCCGAAATGCCGATGCCGGTGTCGGCGACGCGGATGCGCAGCGCCTCGCCCGTCCAGGCGGCGGTGACGCGGATCTCGCCGGCGTCGGTGAACTTCAGGGCGTTGGAGATCAAATTGTAGAGGATCTGCCGCAGGCGGGTGGGATCGCCCCGGTAGCGGCCGCGGCCACGCTCGATGTCGAGGGCGAACGACAGGCCCTTCTTGTTGGCCAGCGCGGTGAAGGCGGCATAGGCGCCGCGGGCGATGTCGCCCAGATCGAACTCGATGGTCTCGAGCTCCAGTTTGCCGGCCTCGATCTTGGAAAGGTCGAGGATGTCGTTGAGGATCGCCAGCAGCGCCTGGCCGGAGCCGTGGATGACGCCGAGCCGGTCGCGCTGCGCCTGGCTCAGCGGGTCATTGGCCATGGCCTGGGCCATGCCGAGCACGCCGTTGAGCGGCGTGCGGATCTCGTGGCTCATGGTGGCGAGGAAGGCGCTCTTGGCGGCGTTCGCCGCGGCGGCGGCCTGTTCGTTGTCTCGGGCGAGCGCCCTGGCCTGGCGCAGCGCCGCGCGCGAGCGGTCGAGCAGGCGGCGCGAGGCGTGGAAGAAGTTGATGAAGAGGACGAGGGCGGCCGCGAAGGTGGCGGCGGCGGCGGGCGTCCAGTGCTCCTTGCCGGCCAGGGTGGCGGCCATGTAGGTCAAGGTGAGCGCGTAGGCGGCCAGGAACAGCCGGAATTTCGGCAGGTCGGCGTAGAACTGCAGCAGCACGTAGGCGGCGCCGACGAAGGCCACGGCCAGGGCGAATCCTTGAGCGGTGGGCGCCCAGGTATTCCAGAGCAGGACCACGGCGACGCAGTGGATCGGGCCGGAGGCGATGCTGTTGGCCATGGCCAGCCGCCAGAGCCAGCGGCGCTCGCGTCCCTCGGCGCGGCGCTCCACCGCCCGGGTCAGCCAGGCGCCGACGAAGAGGCTGGCCAGGATCGCCGCGAGCCAGAGCGCCGCGAACGCCGGGCCGAGATAGACGCCGAGCGCCGCGGCGACGGCGAGACTGCTGACGATTCGAGGCGCGAAGTTGCGCGCCGAGGCGGCGTAGAGCGCCAGGCCCGAAGCGCCGCTCTCCGAGCGCACGCCGCCGCCCACCGACGAATCCAACGGCCCCTCCCCGCGCTTCGCGAGCCGTCAGTGTGGACGCATAGGGTTAACTGCGCCCAAATGCCCCAGCGGCGCCGCGCGTCGCGAAAGGGGGCGCGGGTGAGAGGCGGATGGATCGAGTGACGAGCGCCGGCGCCGGGACGCCGCAGCCCGGCCGCGAACTCGCCGCGCTCATGGGCGCGGCGGCCGCGCGCCAGCGGCTTGGGCGCTTCGACGAGGCCGCCCGGCTCTTCGAGCGCGCCATCGAACTCGAGCCCGGCGAGCCGGCGCCCTGGGCGGCGCTCGCGGCCTGCCGCCTTGCCGCGCGCCAGCCTCGGGCGGCGCTGGAGGCGCTCGCGGCGGGGCTGCGGCGCATCGGCCCCAATCCGGCGCTCTTCTGCGCCGAGGCGCGGGTGCTGCAGAGCCTCGGCCGCGTCGGCGAGGCGGCGGCGCGCCTGCGTCAGGCGCTGGCGCTCGACGCCACCTGCGGCGAGGCGCGGCTGGGGCTGGCGCTGGCGGCGCTGGAGGCGGGCGACTGGGACGAGGCGCAGCGGCTGGCGCCGCCGCTCGCCGCCGGCCGCACGCCGCCGGGGCCCTGGGCGTGGGTGCGGGCGCGGATCGCCCTGGCGCGCGGCGACTTCGAGGCGGCGCGCCGGTTCGCCGCGGCGGCGGCGCAGGCGCCGCAGCTCGGCCCCGAGCAGCGCAGCGAGACCCTGCTGCTCCTGGGCGAGGCGCTCGACGGCCTCGGTCGGCGATCCGAGGCGTTCGCGGCCTTCAGCCAGGGCAAGGCGGCGCTGCGGCGCCTCTACGCCGCGCGCGCCCAGGCGAGCGAATCCGAGACCGCGCGGCTCGCCCGCATCGCCGCCTGGCTCCGCGACGCCGATCCTGGCCAGTGGCGCGCCGCCGCGCCGGACGAGGACGATGGCGTGCGCGGCCACGCGTTCCTCTTCGGCTTCCCGCGATCGGGCACCACTCTCCTGGAGCAGGCCCTGGCCGGACACCCGCACGTCGTCAGCCTCGAGGAGGCGCCGACGCTGGCGCAGGCGCAGGCGAAGTTCCTGGCCACGGACGAGGGTCTGGAACGGCTGGCGCGGCTCACGCCGGCGCAGGCCGCCGCCTGGCGCCGGCGCTACTGGAACGAAGTGGCGCGCCATGGCGTCGATCCCGCCGGCCGCGTCTTCCTCGACAAGGCGCCGGCCTCGACCCTCTGGCTGCCGCTGGTGGCCAGACTCTTCCCTCGCGCCAAGGTGCTCTTCGCCCTGCGCGATCCGCGCGACGTGGTGCTGAGCTGCTTCCGTTCCAGCTTCCAGATCAACGCCATGACCTACGCCTTCACCGATCTCGCCGAGACCGCCGCCTGCTATGGCGCCTGCATGGCGCTGGCGCGGACCTGCCGCGCCGTCCTGCCGCTCGACCTGCGCGAGGCGCGCCACGAGGCGCTGGTCGAGAACTTCGATGTCGAGCTCGGCGGGATCGCCGCCTTCCTGGGCCTGGCGCCGAACCCCGCCATGGCCGATGTCGCCGCCACGGCGCGCCGGCGCGTGGTGCGCACTCCGAGCGCCGCGCAGGTGCGCGCCGGCCTCAACCACAATGGGCTGGGCCGCTGGCGCGCCTATGCGCGCGAACTCGCCCCGGTGATGGAGGCGCTCGCCCCCTGGATCGCGGCATTCGGCTACGATGCTGGCGGCTACGAAGCTGGCGGCTACAAGGCTGGCGGCTACGAAGCTCGCGGCGGCGACGGATAGGCGCCGAGCGTCGGTCCCAGCGCCGCCTTCAGAGGACCGAGCCAGGGCTCGAAGCGGCGCCAGTCATCGAGACCACTGGTGAAGATCGGCTGGCGGACCTGCTCGGAACTTGGCGTGGCGACCGGCCGCGGGTTCTCGAAGAAGCGCAAGCTGGCCGGATCGAACGCCAGACCGAGATGGGCGGAGAGGCGCCGGACCTCGCGCTGCGGGTCGGCCACCAGGGCCTCGTAGAAGATGCGGCACACCCGCCCCGGCAGCACCTGGTCCACATGGGCCATCAGGTCGACGTAATCGGCGTAGTAGCGGCCGAGATCGGTCAGGTCGTAGGCGAAGTCGAACCCTCCGGCGAAGTGCTGCCGGTAGGCCGAGAGGCAGCAGGCGAGCGGGTGGCGGCGCACGTCGATGATGCGGGCGTTGGGGAGCATCAGGTGGATGAGGCCGACGTGGAGGACATTCCAGGGCGCCTTGTCGGTGAACCGCGGGCGGCCGAGCCGCCGGCGCGGGCGGGTGCGCTCCAGATAGTCGCGCCCAAGCCTCGCGAAGTCCTGCGGGCCGAGTGCGGCGAGTTGATCGGGATAGACGCCCGGCAGCCGGCCCACGGCGTCGGCCATGGCCTGGACATCCATCAGCTCCTGGACGCCCTCGACCTCGCCGTGGCTGGCGAGGATCTGGTCGACCAGCGTCGAGCCCGAGCGCGGCAGGCCGACGATGAAGATCGGATCGGCCGCCTCGAACCCCCACCCCTCCCGCTCGGCGAAGAAGGCCGGCGTGAACAGCGCCTTGCACCGCGCCACGAAGGCGCTCGTCGCGTCGGGGTCGTAGGCGCGGCCGGCGCGCACCAGGGCGTTACCGCTGCGATAGTGCTCGAACGCCTCGCCATGGCGTCCCGCATCCTCGCTCGCCTTGCCAAGGGCAAAGTGCAGATGGCCGCGGTCGGCCGGCCCCAGCTCGCCCGCGAGCCGCGCCGCCATGGCCGCACGCGCCTCGGCGCTGAATCGGTGCGCCTTCAGATTGGCGAGGCTCCACCAGGCTTCGGCCACCGCCGCATCGAGCGCCAGGCAGCGTTCGTAGGCCGCCACGGCCTCGTCCCGGCGGCCGAGCGTGCGCAGGCCATGGCCGTGCAGCAGCCACGCCTGCGGCTGATCGGGAAAGCTCTCCAGCACCGCCGCGGTGATCTCGGCCGCGCCGGCATAGTCGCCCATCTCGGCAAGGAGCGCGGCTCTCGTCATATGGCAGCGATTGTCGAGCTGGCCGCGCGCCGCGAGCCGGTCGAGCTGGGCGAGGGCCTCGCCATGCCGGCCGGCGCGGTGCAGCGCGAGGGCGTGGGCCTGGCGGGCAAGCGCGAGGCCGGGCGCCCGCTCCAGGCAGAACGAGAGCACCGCCAGCGCGGCGTCGAGGCGCCCCTGGCGGGCCAGCACCTCGCCCATCAGATGCGCCGCCGTCATGGAGGCAGGGTCACGCTCCAGCATCGCCCGCAGGTCCTGCTCGGCTGCATCCAGTCGGCCCTCGGCCAAGGCTTCGGCCGGGCCGCGCAGCCGCGCCTCGGGCAGGGCGGCGCACAGCATCCGGTCATAGGCGCCCTGCGCGCTCTGGAAGTCGCCGCCGACGAGGCGGATGTCGCCGAGAAGCCGCCACGCGCCGGCAAGATCGGGATTGAGCGCCGCCGCCCGCGCCAGCGGCGCCGCCGCCTCGCGGCTGCGTCCCAGATCGACGAGCAGCCGCGCCCACTCGTAGAGCGCCGGCCAGGGCGTGGCGTGGCTGGCCGCGAGCGGCGCCAGCACCGCTGCGGCCGCCTCCAGCTTGCCCTGCGCCCGCAGCGCCGAACCAAGCACGGTCTGGACGTCCGGGCTGTCGGGAAAGTCTCGCAGCAGCGCGCGCGCCAGCGCCTCGGAGCGCGCCGGATCGCTCGCCAGGGCGCCGAGCGCGTCTTTCAGCGTAGCCGAACCCGCCATGGCGCTGTCGTCTTCGCCCCGACGTCCGGCCGCAACAAAAAACTCGCGGAGCGATGGGCCGCTCCGCGAGAGGCGGGGGGAACAATCATCCGAACGGGGCGGCGCGCCGCGCGGCTCAGAACTTGACGTGGAATCCGGCGTAGACCTGGGTGCCGTTGTCATAGACGGCGCGCACCTGGGTCGGATTGGCGGCATAGTACTTCAGCAGCGTGTTGGTGAGGTTGAGCGCATCGACGCTGAAGGTGACGTTGCGCGTGACGTTGAAGTTCGCCGAGGCGTCCAGTTCACCGTAGCCCGCCTGGGTCTCGTCCGCGCCCCGATCGAGACCGACGAAGTAATGCGAGCGGTAGGTGTAGGCGAGCCGCACGTTCACCCACTTGATCTCGTAGTAGCCGACGAGGTTGTAGGTGACCTTGGAAGTGCCCACGAGTGCATTGCCGTTGGCGTCATGGTCGTCGATGTAGGTGAAGTTCGCCTGGAAGCCGAAGTTGTACGGCAGGGGCTGCTGGACCTGCAGCTCGACCCCCCTGACCATCCCCGTCGTATTCGCCGGCGAGGAGATCGTGTACGTCGCAAACACCGGACTGCCGGGCTTGGACAGGAATTGGTCCTGATAGACCGCGCGGTGGTTGCCGAAGGTGACGTAGGACGAGAGATCGTCGTAGAAGACGCTGACGGCCGCCACCGACGTTGGCATGTAGTACCACTCCAGCGCCGCGTCGTAGACCGCCGCCTTGATCGGCTTCAGGTTCGGATTGCCGCCGTTGCCGGTAAGCGTGAGATCGGTAAGCGTCACGGTGCCGCCCAGCGCGCTGTAGTCCGGCCGCGACATGGTCTCGGCCGCCGACACGCGAAGCAGCAGGTTCCTGCGCAGGTCAAAGGTCAGATTCGCGCTCGGCAGCGCGTCGAAATAATCATGCCGCACGTGATCGACGTAATAGGGGCCGAAAGCTGAACTCAGGACATCGCCCTGATGCAGTCCGCTTGGGTCCGAGGTGTTGGCGAAAGCGTTCTCCTGGGTCTCGACCAGGCGCACACCGAAGTTACCGCGCCAGCCCTCCCCGCTGACGCGCGCCATCACATAGCCCGCGTAATCGTTTTCCTGCACCTTGAACGAACCGGGCCAGTAATAGTTGAGCGGCTGCACGATCGAAGAGAGCGGTCCGTGAACTCCGTCCTTGATGCTGTTGAGGATGCCGACGATCGTTGACGGGTTGCCGGCGATGGGAATCAGCAGGCCGGGGATGCCGAGCGCGCCGGCGTTGAAGCCGCCGGGATAGGGGACGGGATTGGTCGCCGAGAACGGCATCGGCGGGCTGGTCCAGCAGGCGCCGTTGGCGCCCAGCGAGCAGCCGCGGTCCCAGCCGTCCACCTGCCGGGTGTGCTGCGCCCCACGCACGCCGAACAGCACGTCCCTGAAGACGCCGTCGTCCAGCGCATAGTCGCCATCGACCTTGCCGTAGATCTCCTTGTCCTTGGCCGTGAACGCCTCGTTCCAGGCCCAGTCATTGGCGAGTCCCACCGGGCTGGAGGCACTGATGTTGGTCGGCGTCACCTGCCAGCCGTTGCCGGAGGGCTGGTAGGACACCCCCGTCGGCGCATCGACTTCGAAGGACGGCGAACCGTTGGTCTGGCCCTCGCCCTGGGTGTAGCCGACCTGGCCGCTGAGGGTGAGGTGATCGGTGGCTTCGAACTTGCCGTCGAGATTGACATAGGAGGTGTAGGCGTCCGAACCAGGGCGCACGATGTTGTCGACCACGATGCCGTCGACCGGCTTGCCGGCGGGATTGAGCAGGGGCCACACGGCCGAGGTCAGGGTGTTGTTCCTGACCGTGAAGCTCGTCGGGAGATTGTTGCCGAGCTCGTTGGCGCCCCAATACATGTAGTTGTCGTTGACGTTGCTCGCCTTGAGCTTCGAATAGAAGCCGTCGAGGTTGAGCTGCAGGCGCTGGCTCGGGCGCCACTCGACGTCGAAGTGACCGCCATAACGCTTGCGTTCCTGCTGGAACAGGGTCGAGCCGATCAGCGTCGGCGCCTGCACCCCGACCAGCGTCGGGTTGGCGGCGCCGATCGGCATGGCCGACGTGATGCCTGTGTAGCCTAGCGTCTCCTGGCCAAAGCGCTCCAGGGTGCGGTCCTCGTAGAAGCCCTGCACCGAGACCCCGATAGTGTCGTCCGGATCGTGCCAGGCCACGGTGGCGTTGGCCCACGGCTCGACTTCCTTGCGCAGGCTATTGTAGGCGCCTTCCAGCGTGCCTTCGAAGGTGAACTGCTTGCCATAGTCGAGGGCGTTGGGCGTGAGCAGGTCGACCACGCCGGCGACGCCGCCCTCGAGCAGCGAAGCGTCCTGGGTCTTGTAGACGATGGTCGACTGCACGATCTCGGCCGGCAGCAGGGTGAAGCTGACGCTGCGGCCCACGGTCTGGAACTGGTCCAGGATGAACCAGTCGCCGGTGGCGATCGAGTGGCCGTCGACAGTCACCTGGGTAAGGCTGGGCGAGGTGCCGCGGATGCTGACGCGGTCGTTCTCGTCGAAGCCGCCCTCGCCGCTCGCCGCCGATTCGGTGTTCACCCCCGGCAGCCGCTGCAGCGCATCGGCGACGTTCTTGTCGGGGAGTTTTCCGATATCCTCGGCCGAGATCGCTTCGACCTGGTCGGTGTTTTGACGCTTGATGGCGATGGCGCGCTGCAGAGACTGCCTGATGCCGGTGACCACGACCTCGGTGGCCGTGCTCGTCGACGTGTCGGTGGCCGCCAGCGCCGGCGCGGCGGCGATGACGACGGCCGCGATGCTTGCTGAACCCAGAAGGATTCGCCTGCGCAAGGTCATGGTGCTGCTCCCCTTCGGACCGCCCTCGCGGGGCGTCCGTCCCCTCAAGTCCATTTCCATACCAATCCGAGCCTTCCGACGCCAATCGGCGGTC
>Ga0307374_10006329_pt1 | contig 18684 bp, 22 predicted proteins | sample OX3MG_FD_202532 | JGI IMG/M metagenome (GOLD analysis project Ga0307374, IMG submission 202532) | Soil microbial communities from Risofladan, Vaasa, Finland - OX-3 | ecosystem: Environmental > Terrestrial > Soil > Coastal area > Acid sulfate soil | place: Finland: Risofladan, Vaasa | collected...
AAATCGTGGATACAGGGACACTTTCCCACGGGAGCCCGTCTGGCGAGCCCGGCCTCAGCGCCGTTGGTTGCGCCGTTGGAGCCAGTCGTTGGCCCGGCCGTGGGCATGGAAGTGGTCGGGGATCTGGCGCATATTGCGGTCCAGGTACCAGCCTTCGGGCCCGAAGAGGCGGTCGGCCACCGCCTTGAGGGTGCCCAGCATCCGCTCCAGGTCGGCCTCCGGCGGCTCGGTCCCGTGGCGGTTCCAGACCACGATGGGCACGTCACAGGCCTCGCAGTCGGCCACCCAGCACAGCTCGTCCTCGTGGTGCCAGGGGGTGAAGCGGGCGGCCTCGCAGAGCTCGCAACCAGCCAACTTGCCGTCGTCCACGGGCCCGGCCTCGGCGGCTGGGCCGCCATCGGCGGCAGCGAGCGCAGCCCCCGACGGCCGGCCCGCCGGCCCGGCCTCGCTCATCCGGCGTCGAGGGCGGCCCGGAACTGGCCCACCAGCTCGGCGGCGCCTTCGGGGCCTCCGCCGTCAAGCAGCCTTCGCACCAAAGCCGAGCCGACCGCTACCCCGTCCGCCTCCAGGCAGGCCTCCACCGCCTGGGCCGGCGTGGAGATACCTACGCCTATGAGCACGGGCTTATCGGTCACGGCCTTGAGCCGCTTGGCCATGACCGAGGCGCTGGCGGCCAGAGCCGACCGCTCCCCGGTGACCCCCATGAGGCCCACCCCGTAGACGAAGCCCCGGGAACGCTCGCATATGGCCACCAGGCGGGCGTCGCTGGTGGTGGGGGCGGCCAGCATGATCGTCTCCACCCCGAAGTGATCCGCCGCCGCCGCCCAGTCGTCTGACTCGTCCAGCGGCAGGTCGGGCAGGATGGCGCCGGCCACCCCGGCCTCGGCCAGGAGCGAGGCCATGCGGCGGTGGCCGCCTCGGAAGATGAGGTTGTAATAGGTCATGACGGCCATGGGAGCCCCGAGGCGCAGGCGGCCCAGGGCGTCGATGATGCCGCCCGGGGTGGCCCCGGCCGCCAGGGCCCTGGCTGAGGCCTCCTGAATGACCGGGCCGTCGATGACCGGATCAGAAAATGGGATCCCCACCTCCACCGCGTCGGCCCCGGCCGCCACCACAGCCTCGACCACGGCCGGCCAGTCCTGGCCCAGGCCTCCCGTCACATATGGCACCAACAGCTTGGCCCCCTCGCCCCGGCGCCGGCGCAGGGCCGACTCCAGCGGGCCCGGCTCGCTCACAGCCGGTCGGCCAGGAGGTCCATGGCCTGGGCGGCGTCCTTGTCCCCCCGGCCGGAGAGGTTGATGAGAACGGTCGATCCTTTAGGGACCGACCGCCCCGCCTCCCGCATCAGCCAGGCCACGGCGTGGGCCGACTCGAAGGCGGGGATGATCCCCTCGGTCTTGGACAGGAGCTGGAAGGCGTCCAGGACGGCGGCGTCATCCACCGGCTCGTAGCGGGCCCGGCCGATGGAGGCCAGGTGGGCGTGTTCGGGCCCGACCCCGGGATAGTCGAGGCCGGCGGAGATGGAATGGGCCTCGGCCACCTGCCCGGCCTCGTCCTGGAGCAGGTAGGACTTCATGCCGTGGACCACGCCGGGCGCGCCGTGGCCAATGGCTGCTCCCCCGGCCGCCTCCACCCCGACCAGCTGGGCGTCGGTATCGGCAAATCCGCTGAAAATGCCCGCCGCGTTGGAGCCCCCGCCTACGCAGGCCACCACCACGTCGGGATGGCCGCCCCCGAGCAGGTGCCGGCACTGCTCCCGGGCCTCGGTGCCGACCACCCGCTGCAGCTCCCTCACCATCCAGGGGAAGGGATGCGGGCCCATGACCGAGCCCAGGCAGTAGTGGGTGGTCTCGACCGTGGCTACCCACTCCCGTAGGGCCTCGTTGACGGCGTCCTTGAGGGTGCGGCTGCCGGAGGAGACCGGGCGCACCTCGGCGCCCAACAGGCGCATACGGAAGACGTTGAGGGCCTGGCGCTCGACGTCCACGTCGCCCATGTAGACGACGCACTCCAACCCGAACAGTGCGGCGGCGGTGGCGGTAGCCACCCCGTGCTGGCCGGCGCCGGTCTCGGCTATGACTCGGCCCTTGCCCATGCGCCGGGTCAGCAGAGCCTGGCCCACCACGTTGTTGATCTTGTGCGAGCCGGTATGGGCCAGATCCTCCCGCTTGAGCAGAACCCGGACCCCGAGTTGCTCCGATAGCCGGGCACATTCGGTGACCGGCGTGGGCCTCCCGGCAAAGTCAGCCAGGATCCGGTCATACTCCCCCCGGAACGTCGGGTCGGCCCAGGCCGAGCGAAATTCCCCATCCAATTGGTCGCACGCCTCCACCAGCGACTCGGGGACGTAGCGGCCTCCGAAATCCCCGAACCGCCCCCTCGGGCCGGGCTCACCCATGACCGCGGCGGCCATCAGGACTCGTCCTGCCAGTCGTAGGGGGCGTCATCTTCATCGCCTTCATACCTCGGCGGCTCGGCCCGGCGGGCGGCCAGGATGAAGGCCCGCAGCTTGGCCGGGTCCTTGTGCCCCGGGGAGCGCTCCACCCCGGTGGCCACATCCACGCCCCAGGGCTTGACCCGGGCGATGGCCGAGGCCACGTTGTCCGGGTCGAGGCCGCCGGCTAGGAGAACCCGGACGCCGTCGGGCGCCTCCCCGGCCAGGGCCCAGTCGAAGACCTCCCCCGACCCCGGATAAGGAGCGTCCAGCATCACCACGTCCGCCCCGTACTCACCGGCCCGGCCGACGGCGGGATCCCCGGCGGGGAAAACCTTGATGGTCATCGGCACCCGCTCGGCCACCCAGGCGACCGTCTCTGGGGTCTCCCGGCCGTGGAGCTGGGCCGCCTTCAAGCCGTTGCGGTTGACCGCCTCCACCACCCTCTCCTTGCTCTCGTCCCGGAACACGCCCACCGTGATGATCTCGGGGGGTAGGCGCTTGGTGATGTCCCCGGCCACGGCCGGAGCGATCTGGCGGGGGGAGGGCGCGAAGATGAAACCCACCGAGTCGGCCCCGAGGGCCACGGCCAGGAGGGCGTCTTCCTCGCTGGTGGTGCCGCAGATCTTGACGAACACGCCGGCCCGCCCCGCTACCGGCTGACCGGAGAGCCGGCTGGGGCGCCGGCGTCGAGCGGGGCGCCGGCCCGCAGGGCGGCCACCGCCGCCGCCGGGTCGGCCGAGCGGACCAGGGATTCGCCCACCAGGACGGCGTCGAAGCCGGCGTCGGCCAGGCGGCGGGCGTCCTCGGGACCGGATATCCCCGACTCGGCCACCCGGATCACGCCGGCCGGCATGGCCTTGACCACCCGCACGGCCCGGTCGGTGTCGACCTCGAAGCTCGATAGGTCCCGCTGATTGACCCCGACCAGGCCGGCCCCCACGGCCAGCACCCGCTCCAGCTCGGCCTCATCGTGGACCTCGTGCAGGACGGCCAGGCCCAGCCCGGCGGCCCGGGCGGCCAGTTCGGCGAGGTCGGTGTCGGACAGGGCCGCGGCTATGAGCAGGACGGCGTCAGCGCCCATCAGCCTGGCATCGGCCACGTCGATGGCCGAGACGGTGAAGTCCTTGCGCAGCACCGGCAGTGCGGTGGCCGCCCGGGCGGCGGCCAGGTCGGGGGCCGAGCCCCCGAAGAACTCCACGTCGGTCAGCACCGACAGACAGGCCGCCCCGCCGGCGGCGTAGGCCCGGGCCAGCCCGGCCGGGTCCAGTCCGGGGGCCAGGTCTCCCTTGGATGGGCTGCGCCGCTTGACCTCGGCGATGACCGAAAGCCCCGGTGCCCGCAGGGCCGCTTCGAAGTCCCGGACCGGCTCGGCCCGGGCCGCGGCCTCGGCCTCGGCGAAGACGGACTCGGCCTCCCTCGGGTCCTTCTCCCCCGCCAATCGGTGGGCGGCCAGGATGGCGTCGAGGTAGGTGGCCATCAGGGTCCCCAGGATACGGGGCGGGCATTCACACTTTCCTCAAACTTCGGTGCCACGCTTTGGGCATGCCGGGCGAGGCCGCCACCATCGTGGTGGTCGAGGACGACCACAACATCTCCGATCTGGTCGACCTCTACCTGCGCCGGGACGGCTTCCGGGTCATCCAGGCGGCCAACGGGGAGGCCGGCCTGGCCGCCGTCGCCCGGGAGCGGCCCCGGCTGGTGATCCTGGACGTGGGCCTGCCCGGCGGCATGGACGGGATCGAGGTCTGCCGGCGCCTGCGCCAGGCCGGGGACGTGCCCGTGCTCATGCTCACCGCCCGGGACGCCGAGGTGGACCGGGTCCTAGGCCTGGAGATGGGAGCGGACGACTACGTCACCAAGCCTTTCTCCCCACGGGAGCTGGTGGCCCGGGTCAAGGCCATCCTGCGCCGGGCCGAGGGCCCGGTCCGGGAGGTGGATGTCGTCTCCATCGGCCCCCTGGAGGTGGACCGGGGCCGACGGGAGGTCCGCCTCGACGGGGTGGTGGTGGCCCTGGCCACCCGGGAGTTCGACCTGCTTTCCCACCTGGCCGAGAACGCCGGCCTGGTCCTCTCCCGGCGCCAGCTGCTCGATTCGGTCTGGGGGCCCGACTGGTACGGGGACGAGAGGACCGTGGACGTCCACATCCGTCAGCTACGCAAGAAGCTCGGCGAAGATCTCCCCCTGGCCACCATCTGGGGCGTCGGGTACCGGCTCGGATGAGGCGCCCAGGCTTGGGCCGCCCCGCCTCCCACGCCGTCGCCGGCCCGGCGCCGGTGGCCGGCGCCGGCGGCGCCGACGGGGGGCGCAGTGCGCCGTAGGTTGACCTTCGCCATCGTGGGCGTGGTGGCCGGCGCCCTGGTGGTGGCCGGGCTGGGCAGCCTGCTCCTGGTGCGCCGGGCCGACGCCGGCCAGACGCGGACCCAGCTGCTGGCCCAGGCCCGGGCCATAGCCGCCCAGGCCGATGAGGCGGTCAGGCCGGCCACCCTGAGCCTGCTCAAGACAACAGCCCGGCTCTACAGCGCCGGATTGGTCGGCATCCGACCCGACGGCGCCGTGCTCAACCCCGCCGCGCTGCCGGCCGGGGTGACCGCCGCCGACCTGGAGCCCCAGGCCCTCCTCCAGCAACAGACCGTCTCCGCCATACGGGGTTCGCTGGCCTATGCCGCCGCCCCCATCCAACTCAGCGCCGCCGACCTGGCCCGGGCCCAGGCCTCCACCTTGAGGGGAGCCAAGAACCTGGCCCGGGAGTCGGCCCTGGGGGTCGTCTTCGTGGTGGTGGTCACCCGGCAGGTGCCGGGTCCGGCGGGGGGAGGGGCGTACTTCGCCGTGGCCGCGGCGGTGGCCCTCATCGTGGCCGCGGTGGTAGCCGACCGGCTGGGCCGGCGCATCACCCGCCCCCTGGCGGGCATGGAGGAAGCGGCCCGGCGAATTGCCGGCGGGGACCTCGACAGCCGCGTCGACGTTGGCGATGACGACTATCCCGAGCTGGCCTCACTCGGGCATTCCATCAACACCATGACCGAGGGCCTGGCCCGGGCCCAGGGCCTCGAGCGTCAGTTCCTCATGTCCGTGTCCCACGACCTACGCACCCCGCTGACCAGCATCCGGGGCTGGGCGGAGGCCATTGCCGATGGCGCCGCCGAGGACACCCGGGCCGCCGCCATCATCGGCTCCGAGGCCGCCCGCCTCCAGCGCTTGGTCCAGGATCTGTTGGACCTGGCCAAGCTGGACGCCCGCAGCTTCTCCCTGCACCCCGTAGCCGTGGACCTGGGGCCGCTGGTGGCGGCCACGGCCGAGAGCTTCCGGCCCTCCACCGATGACGCCGGCCTGCGCCTCACCCTCGATCTGCCCGAGGGGCCCGTCCCCGCCCTGGCCGACCCCGACCGGCTCTCCCAGGTGGTGGCCAATCTGATCGAGAACGCCTACAAGTACGCCCGGCGGGACCTGCGGGTCTGGGTCGCATCCGCCCCCGGGTCGGCCGTGGTGGCGGTGGAGGACGACGGCCCCGGCATCCCGGCAGCCGACCTCGATCATGTCTTCGAGCGCCTCTACCAGGTCGAGCACAGCCCGGCCCGCCTGGCCGGCTCCGGCCTGGGCCTCACCATCGTCAAGGAGCTGATCACGGCCATGAACGGCCAGGTCCGGGTCGAATCCCCCACCGGCCGGGACGGCGGCACCCGGGTGGTGGTGACCCTGCCGGCTGGCTAGTGGTGGGTCGTGGTGGTGGTGGTGGTGGACGTGGTGGAAGAGCCCGATCCGCCGGTTGTGGTGGAGGAGGTGGTGGTCGTGGTCGTGGTCGGGGGCACCTGACAGGCGCCGACGTGGTCAAGGGTCTCGGTGGTGGCGCTGTTCACCGTGATCGACAGGGGCTGGCTCCCGGTGGCGGTGCAGGTCAGCTGCCAGGCCGCCTGGCCGTTGTTGTCGGTGGTGGTCGGATTGGCGGTGTTCACCTGCCAGGCGTCCGATCCGGTGAGCTCCACCTCGGTGCCCGGCACCGGGACCGAGCGCACCACCCCGTTGGCGTCCACGGCGGTGTTGGTGACGAGCACGACCAGGTTGGACGGCTGGCCGACCAGCGGCGGGTCGGGGGCCATGGAGGAGGAGACGACCATCCCGGCGTACTGCTGCATCTGCATCTGCACCGGTCGGGTCTCACCCTGGGAGAGGAAGATGCTGGCCGGCTGGGTGATGGCCAAATCCGGCGCCCGCCAGGCCCGCAGGACGTAGGCCCCGCCCAGGATTCCGGTTAGGGACCAGGAGCCGTCGGCGGCGGTGGTGATGCGATCGGTGGCCGGGGTGACCCCGGGCTGGGTCACCCGGTCCACCTCGACCATGGCGCCACCCACCAGGCCACTGGGGCCGGTCACCACCCCGTTGAGCCCCGACGTACCCGGGCCCAGGGCAACCGAGGTGCTGGTGGTGACCCCCGCCACCGACTGCAGGAAAGCCCCGCCGGAGTTGGAAGAACTGGTGGTGGGGACCGGAGGCACGGTGGTCGGCACGGCGGGCAGCGCCGGCACCGAAGACGAGGCGCAGCCGGCCAGTGCGAGCGCCAGTGCGGCGCCGGCCGCGGCCGCGACTGCGGGGCGCAGCCTCATGACGCCCCAATGAGGGGAAGGGCCCGCACTTCGACGGCTCTGTCCTCCGAGCCCAGTTCGGCCCGGAACGGGACCTCGTGGCCCCGCTTTACATAAGCCAGGGCCACCGGGCCCAGTTCGGGAGACACGGCCACGCTGGTGAGACGGCCAACCTCGGCGCCCTCGACCATCACGGCTGCGCCCACCATGAAAGGGCCGTCGGCGTAGGCCGGCGCCCCGCCGGCGCCGGCCTGTACCACGCCCCGCAGGCGGCGGGGGACGTTGCCGCCCCTGGAGTCGATGCGGGCCACCAGTTCCTGACCGGTGAAGCATCCTTTGGTGAACGACACGGTCGCTTCCACGACCCCGGACTCCTCCGGGATGGTCCGTTCGTCCAACTCCGCCCCCATGACCGGCAGGCCGGTCTCGATGCGAAGGGCCTCATAGGCGGCCGGGCCACACCGTCGCACACCCTCGGGCGCCATCACGTCGGGACCCAGGAGGTCGATCCCCTCCAGCCCGGGCCAGGGGAAGGCGGCGCGCAGCCCGGTCCCGGCGTGGCCCGCTACGGCCGCATCAGCCCGGGGACCTCGGACCGACACGCAATGCCAGTCCTCCAGCACTTCGATGTCCGCCTTGGTCCGCAGCTTGAAGCGCTGCAGCCGGGCCAGCACCGCATCCCCGGAGCCGGCGTCGAAGTCCAACACCAGCTCATCCTCGCCCGCCCGGCTGACCCGCACGAAGGCCGACACCTTGCCCTGGGGCTCGAGGATGAGGGACAGAGCCGAGTCTCCCACTGACAGCTTCTCCAATTCCTGGCTCAGCTGGCCCTGCAGATACTCGAGGGCCTGGGCCCCCGACACCCGGATGAAGTCCCGGGGCAGATCGATCACGCCGGCGTCGTGGCGCAGGGCCTGGTAGTCCTCCACCAGTGAAAGGGGCTTCTCCACCGTCATGAGCGCACCCGGGAGGCGGCCATGCGCCGGGCGGCCGGCACCGCCGCCAGCAGGGCGGCCGCCTTGTTCTGGCACTCGAGATCCTCATCGGCCGGATCGCTGTCGGCCACGATGCCGGCGCCGGCCTGGATCATCGCCCGGCCGTCAGGCATCACGATCATGGTGCGGATGGCGATAGCGGTGTCCAGGTTCCCGGAAAAGTCCACGTATCCCACCACGCCCGCATACGGCCCCCGTTTGGTCGGCTCCAGGCGGTCGATGATCTCCATGGCCCTGACCTTGGGTGCCCCCGAGACCGTGCCGGCCGGCAGGGTGGCCCGGAGGACATCGATCGGACCGAGACCGCTGGTCAAGGTTCCCGACACCTGGGACGTGAGATGCATCACGTGGCTGTAGCGCTCCAGGGTCATCAGCTCGTCCACCTGCTCGGTCCCGAATTCGACCACCCGGCCGACGTCGTTGCGGGCCAGGTCCACCAGCATGATGTGCTCGGCCACTTCTTTGGGATGCTCCACCAGTTCGGCGGCCATGCGCCGGTCGTGCTCCTCGGTGCGGCCCCGCCGGCGGGTGCCGGCTATCGGACGGGAGATGACCCGCCCGTCAAGCAGCTGCACCATGGGCTCGGGGGACGAGCCAACAACGCTCAGTTCCGGATGGCGCAAGAGATACATGTAGGGACTGGGATTGACCTGGCGCAGCGAGCGGTAGAGGTCGATGTCGGTGGCCCCGAGGTCGAGATCGAAGCGCTGGGACAGCACCACCTGGAAAATGTCGCCTTCGACTATGTGGTCCTTGGCCACCTCCACCGCGTTGGCATAGTCGGCCGAGGTGAGGTTGCGCCGGACATCGGGGCGGGCATCCTCGGGATCGGGAGGAGCGGCCGGGCCTTCGGCCAGGGGCAGGGCCAGATCGGCGGCCATCTGATCGATTGACACCGCCGCCCGGTCGTAGGCGGCGTCTAGTTGCGCCCCGGTCCAGCCCGGCTCGACCATCACGTTCTCGATGAGGAAGGCCCGCTGGCGCCAATGGTCGAAGGCGGCCACCGAGCCCGTCACCACCAACACGGCGTCGGGCAGACCATTGTCATCAGTGGGGATGTCGGGCAGGTGCTCGACCTCGCGCACCACGTCATAGCCGAGGTAGCCGACCACCCCTCCGTAGAAGGGGGGCAGCTCGGGCATGGCCGGGGCCTGGTACTCCCCGAGCAGCGCCTCCAGAGCGGCCAGAGCCCCCTGGTCGGTCGGCACCGACGCCGGCAGTTCACCTTCCACTTCGACCCGGGTGCCGCGCACCACCAGGCGGGCCCGATGGCCCCGGCCCACGAAGGAGAAGCGGGCCCAGCGCTCCCCGTGCTCGACGGACTCCAGGAGGAATCCAGGCCCGTCCCCGGCCAGGCGCATGAAGGCGGCTACGGGCGTCTGCAGGTCGGCCACCAGCTCGCTCCACACCGGCACCACCGTGTGGTGGGCGGCCAGCGAGCGGAAGGCCTCCCTATCTGGCTTCAGCGCCGCCACCGAAGGAACGGTAGAAGCAGCTGTAGTTACCGGTGTGGCAGGCCCCGGCGCCGTCCTGTTCGACCACGAACAACAACGTGTCCCCGTCGCAGTCGTAGTAGGCCTCCCGCAGCCACTGGCGATCACCCGAGGTCTCGCCCTTGCACCAGTACTCCTGGCGGCTCCGGCTCCAGAACCACGTCCGTCCCGTCTCCAGACTCCGACGAAGTGACTCCTCATTCACCCACGCCATCATCAACATTCGACCGGTCCCGGCCTCCTGAACCACCGCCGGCACCAGGCCCTCGGCGTTGAAGGCGATGCCGGCTAGCTCCTCCTCGATGACCCGGATCGGCGTGGCCCGCCCGGCGTCAGCCTCCGCGCCGACCCCAGGGGCGCCGCCGGCCGTGTCGGTGCCGGCCCTACCGATGTCGGCGGCCGTGTCGCTCACAGGTACAACCCCGTCTGAGCGTCGAGCCGGTCGGAGGCCACCGCGTGCAGGTCGCGCTCGCGCATGAGTAGGTACTCCTCGCCCTGGACCTCCACCTCGTAGCGGTCTTCCGGATTGAACAGCACCAGGTCGCCCTGCTTGATGGTTCGGACGTGGGGGCCGACGGCCACCACCTCGGCCCAGGCCAGCCGCTTGGACACCTGGGCGGTGGCCGGTATGAGGATTCCGGCCCGGGACTTGCGCTCGCCCTCCGCCCCCGGCACCTGCACCAGGACCCGGTCGGCCAGCATGGTGATGGGCTGCTTCTGTCCCTTGGCCACCCTGCACGGTACCGTGCCTGCCGGTGGCCATCGAACCCTTAGAACTGCGGGTGGAGGACGGTCCGGTGCTGGAGGCCGAGTTGTCCGTGCCCTCCGACCCGTGGGCCGCCGTGGTCCTGGCCCATCCCCATCCCACCCGGGGGGGCAACATGCGGTCGCTGGTGACGGGGGCGTTGTTCACTGCTCTGCCGGCGGCGGGGGTGGCCACCCTGCGCTTCAACTTCCGGGGAGTGGAGGGATCAACCGGCACCCACGACGGCGGGATCGGTGAGCAGCGGGACATCCTGGCCGGCATCGACACCCTGGCCGCCATCACCGAGGGCCTGCCCCTGGCCCTCTCGGGCTGGTCCTTCGGAGCCGACACGTCCCTGGCCGTGATTGACGACCGGCTGTGCGGCTGGGCGCCGGTGGCCCCACCGCTGCGCATCCTCGATCCCACCACCATGGGCGCCGCCGCCGATCCCCGGCCCAAGTGCTTCGTCATCGCCAGCAACGACCAGTTCTGCACGCCGGAGGCGGCCCGGCCCATCCTGGCCGACTGGGTCAACGTGAAGATGAGCGTGGTGGAGGGAGCAGACCACTTCTTCGTCGGGCGGACCGACCGGGTGGGCGAGATCATCCTCGCCTGGCTGCGCACCCTGGCCTGAGCCGCCGGCGGCGGCGGGTGACGGTGGCGGGTGGTGGCGCCGGCACGTCGCGCCGGGGCGCCGGCCCATCACTCCACCGGGCGGACCAGTACCCCCCGCTCGGCCATGTAGGCCTTGGCCTCGGCCACCGTGTGGCGGCCGTAGTGGAAGATCGACGCCGCCAACACGGCATCGGCGCCGCCCTCCAGGGCCCCGTCCACCAGGTCCTGCAGGCTGCCCACTCCCCCGCTGGCCACCACCGGGATGCGACAGGCGTCGGCCACCAGCCGGGTCAGCTCCAGGTCGAAGCCCTCCTGCCCGCCGTCGGCGTCCATGCTGGTGAGAAGGATCTCCCCCGCCCCCAGGCGCTCACAGATGCGGGCCCAGGACACGGCGTCGATGCCGCTCTGTTTCCGACCACCGTGGGTGTACACCTCGTAACGGCCCGAACCCCTGGGGCCCACCCGCCGGGCGTCGAGGGAGACGACCACACACTGGGAGCCGAACTCATCTGCCATGCGGCGGATGAGAGCCGGATCGGCCACCGCGGCCGAATTGACCCCCACCTTCTCCGCCCCCGCCCGCAGCAGGGCCCGGGCGTCGTCCACGCTGCGCACCCCGCCTCCGACGGTCAGGGGGATGAACACCTCCTCGGCCGTCTCCCTGACCACCTCGACCATGGTGTCCCGGCCTTCGGACGAGGCCGTGATGTCCAGGAAGACCACTTCATCGGCACCCTGGTCGGCGTAGAGGGAAGCCAGCTCCACCGGGTCCCCGGCGTCGCGCAGGTTCTCGAACTGGACCCCTTTCACCACCCGACCAGCGTCCACGTCCAGACACGGGATCACCCTTACCGTGCGCACTGGGCCACTCCCTCCTCCACCGTCAGGCGGCCTTCATAGATGGCGGTGCCGACTATGACCCCGGCCAGCCGGCGCCCGCCAACCTCCAGAGCGGCCAGGGCGCCAACGTCCTCGGCCCGGGAAACCCCGCCCGAGGCGATCACGTCCACCGGGCCGGCGTCCACCGCTACGGCGGCCACCGCGCCCAGGACCTCGGCCATCCCACGCAGGTCGGGTCCGGCCAGCATCCCGTCCCGGGAGATGTCCGTAATCACCAGGGCCGCCGCCCCCGCCGCCGTCATGACCGCCACTGCTTCCAGCAACTCCACGCCGGACCCCTCCTGCCAACCGGCCAGGGCGATCTCCCGCCGGCCGGCGTCCGAGCGGCGGTGGTCGAGGCCGGCGCCAGAGCGGCGGTCATTGCGGCCGGCGTCCGAGCGGCGGTGGTCGAGGGCGACGGCCACCGCACCGGGGTGACGCCCGGCTATCTCCTCCACCAGTCCGGGCTGGCTGAAGGCGGCCGTGCCGATGACCACCCGGGTCACGCCGGCGGTGAGGAGGGCCTCGGCTGCTTCCAGGCTGCGCACCCCTCCGCCGGCCTGCACCGGCACGTCCACAGCGCCGGCCACTGCCGCGATCAGGTGGCGATTGAGAGGCTCACCGGTGCGGGCGGCGTCGAGATCGACCATATGGATCCATCGCGCCCCCGCGCTCACGAACGACTTGGCCACCGCCACGGGGTCGTCCCCGTAGACGCGCTCGCGGTCGAAGTCGCCCTGGGAGAGTTGCACGCAGCGCCCGGCGCGCAGGTCGATAGCGGGATAGAGGTCCACTCAGGCGACGGCGCAGGCGGCGGCAAAGTTACCCAGCAGCGTCAAGCCCGCCGTCCCCGACTTTTCCGGGTGGAACTGGGTGGCCCAGACATTGCCGACCTCGACGGCGGCGGTCACCCGGCCCCCGTATTCGCAGGTGGCCACCACCGCCTCGGAGATCTCCGGGGCGTAGGAGTGCACGAAGTAGAACCACGGGGCCGGCCCACATCCGCTGAGCAACCGGCTGTCGTCCCGCACGGTGTGCACCTGGTTCCACTGCATCTGGGGGTGTTTCTCGCCTTCGGGCAAACGCACCACCCGGCCCGAGAGAAGGGCCAAACCACGCGCCTCGGGATCCTCCTCAGAGGTCTCGTACATCATCTGCATGCCGACACAGATGCCCATGAACGGCTTTCCACTCTCCACCGCCGCCACCGCCACCCGGTCCAGCCCCGAGGCCCGAAGCGCCTCCAGGCATCGACCGAAGGCGCCCACGCCGGGCAGCACGACACCGTCGGCGGAGGCGGCCTCATCGGGGTTGGAGGTCAGGCGGGCATCACCGCCGGCGTGCTGCAGGGCCTTCTCAGCCGAGCGCAGGTTTCCGATCCCGTAGTCCAGAACGGCTATCACCGCTACAGGGCGCCCTTGGTAGACGGCACCGCTGTCCCCTCCACCCGCACTGCGTCGCGCAGGGCGCGGGCCACCCCCTTGAAGGAGGCCTCCAGGATGTGGTGGGTATTGCGTCCGGCCCGCATGCGGATGTGCAGGGTGAGAGCGGCGGCGGTGGCGAAGGCCCGCCAGAACTCCTCGGCCAACTGAGGCTCGAACGCCGGCACGCCGAGCGCCACCGCGTCGAGCGGGAACTCCACCTCGTAGACCAGGTAGGCCCGACCGGACAGGTCGAGGGCGACATCGACCAGCGCCTCGTCCAGGGGCAGCGAGACCGAAGCGAACCGGCGGACTCCCACTTTCTCCCCCAACGCCTCCCGCAACGCCTCACCCAGGCTGATGCCGACGTCCTCGATGGTGTGGTGGGTGTCGACGTCGAGATCTCCCTCCGCCGTCACCCGGAGGTTGAACCCGCCGTGCCGGCCGAGCTGGGCGATCATGTGGTCGAAGAACGGGATGCCGGTGGAGACCTCGCTCTCCCCGCTTCCATCCAGCGTCAACTCGACGTTGATGCGCGTCTCCTTGGTCTGTCTCATGCGCTTGGCCTGTCTCATCAATCCAACACCTCCGTCAGGGCGGTGAGGAAGCGTCCGTTCTCCTCGGGGGTGCCGACGGTGACCCGCAGGCAGCCCTCCAGGCCGGGCCACTCACTGCAGTCACGCACCAGCACCGAACGCTCGACCAGGCCGGACCAGACTTCCTTGGCTCCCCGGTGCAGCGGTCGGAGCAGGATGAAGTTGGCGTCCGATGGCCACGTCTGCACGTCGAGCTCCGAGAGGCGGGCGGCTATGCGCCCCCGCTCTTCCACCACGCCGGCGATGCGCGCCTCCATCTCGGCGCGGAAGCGCAGGGCCACGCGACCGGCGGCCTGCTTGATGGCATCGAGGTGGTAGGGCAGAGCAACGTCCTCCAGGACCGACACCACGCCGGCCGGCGCCACCACGTAACCCAACCGGTTGGCTGCCATCGACCAGGTCTTGGAGAAGGTGCGGACCACTACCACCCGACCCTCGTCGGAGACGAGGGGCAGCGCCGACCAATGGGCGAACTGGCCGTAGGCCTCGTCCACCACCACCAGACCGGCTGCCCGGGCGGCTACGGCTTCGATCACCTCACGCGATTCGGAACGCCCGGTCGGGTTGTTGGGCGAGCAGATGAACGTCACCGCCGGCCGGTGGGCGGAGTTGATGCGCTCGAACTCGGCCAGATCGAGAGAGAGGTCCTCGGAGCGCCGGCCGGTGAGCACTTCGGTGCCGGTGATCTTGGCGATGTGGGTGTGCAACAGATAGGTCGGCTCGAAGACCGCCGCCGCCCGCCCCGGCCCTCCGAAGGCCAGCAGCAGGCACTGGATGACCTCGTTGGACCCGTTGGCGGCGAAGATCTGCTCCGCCCTCACTCCGTGCAACTCCGCCAGCGCGGCGCATAGCTCCCGAGCCGCCCGATCCGGATAACGGTTGAAGGCGATGCTCCTGACCTCATCGGCCAGCGCGTCCACGAAGCCCGCCGGCGGCGGCAAAGGTGCCTCGTTGGTATTGAGCCGTACCTCCACATCCACCTGCGGGCTGTGGTACCCCTCCACCAAAGCCAGGTCGTCCCGCGGCGCTACCGGCAGGCTCCCGGCCCCGCTCACGCCGAACCCTTCGGGGCCCGCATGCGCACTGAGGCGGCGTGGGCGGCCAGTCCCTCGGCCTCGGCCATGGCGTCCACGACCGGGCTGAGCCGGGCCAGGCCGGCGTCGTCCACCGACACGAAGTGGATCTTCTTGACGAAGTCATCCACCCTCAACCCGCCCGCAAATCGACCCGTCCCATAAGTCGGCAGCACATGACTAGGACCGGCGGCGTAGTCGCCCAGGCTGGCCGGGGCGTTGGCCCCAAGGAACACGGCCCCGGCGCATCGGACCAGGGGAACCAGCCCCTCGGGGTCGGCGGTCATGATCTCGAGGTGCTCGGGGGCGATGGCGTTGGAAACGGCCATGGCCTCCTCCGGTCCGTCCACCACCACCGCGTAGCCGCCGTCGCGCAGGGTGGATTCGATCTCCGCCCGCCGAGGCGATTCGGCCACCAGCCGCTCGACGGCTGCGCTCACCGCGTCGGCGGTGGCCTCGGACCAGGTCACCAGCCAGGCCAGGCCGTCCGGGCCGTGCTCGGCCTGGACTATGACGTCGATGGCGGCCCAGTCCACCGGCGCCGTCTCATCTGCCACCACCACCACCTCCGACGGGCCGGCAAAGCCATTCGGTATCCCCACCCGCCCCGCCACCTCAGCCTTGGCCGCCGACACGTAGATATTGCCCGGCCCCACGATCACGTCCACCGGCCGAATGGATTCGGTCCCGTACGCCATGGCCGCGATGGCCTGGGCCCCCCCGACGGCGTAGACCTCGTCCACCCCGGCCAGGGCGGCGGCGGCCAGGGTCGGGGTCGGGACCCGGCCGTCAGGACCGGGGGGAACGCAGAGAACCAGCTCCGGCACGCCGGCCACCCGGGCCGGCACCGCCGTCATGAGCACCGTCGAGGGGTACACGGCCCGCCCCCCGGGCACGTACAGCCCGGCCCGGTCCACCGGGACCATCAACTCGCGGATCAGCACGCCTCCGGACTCGTAGCGACCGTCCTCCAGGGGCTGGGAGCGGTGGAATGCCTCCACGTTGTCGCGGGCCGCCTCCATAGCCGTGCGCAACTCGGCCGGGATCGACTCCAGCGCCTCTTTCATAGCCGCCGGCGCCACGCGCGGCGTCTCCACATCGACCTTGTCGAAGCGGACCGTCAACTCCCGCAGCGCCTGGTCCCCGCCCCGGCGCACCTCGGCGATGATCTGCCTGACCGCCTCCAGCGGAGGGTTATCGGCGGCGGCCGGGCGGGGCAGGGACGCCGTCAGGCGGTCGCCCCGGCCGCGCAGGTCGAGTCGCTGCAACATTGGACGCCGGATGCTACCGGAGGCCCTCGGCCGCCCCCATCGACTTATGGGTTGGGCGGAGGTGGGATCGGCTAGACCAGAGCCATGAGCGTCTCCGCCGCCGAGCTGTCATCCCTCAGCACTGCTCTGGAGGAGATTCGCCGCCGGGTGGGCACCATGGCCGACGCCTTTGCCGGCGCCCGGCGAGAGGACGTGGCCGGGGAGCTGGCCGCCGTGGACCGCCAGCTCCACCACGCCGTCCGCCGCCTGGACAAGATCGTGGCCGCCGACCCGAAACGGCCCGCTTAGACCCCAACCCGGGGGCAGTAGTCGTTGAGGAGGCAGTCGCCGCAGCGGGGCTTGCGGGCCACGCACACCTTGCGCCCGTGCAGGATCAGCCGCAGGCTCAGCGCCCCCCGCTCGGCCGCCGGCACCATGCCGTTGAGCTCCAGCTCCACCTTGACCGGGTCGGTGGCCAGAGTCAGCCCCAGCCGTTTGGACAGCCGCAGCACGTGGGTGTCCACCGGCAGCCCGGGCAGGCCGAGGGCGACGGAGCGCACCACGTTGGCCGTCTTGCGACCCACGCCAGGCAAGGTGACCAGGTCCTCCATGTCGTGGGGCACCTCCCCGGCGAAACTGCCCTCCACCGCCGACGCCATCCCCACCAAGCTCTTCGTCTTGCTGCGGAAAAACCCTGTCGACTTGACGACGTCCTCGACCTCAGTGGGGTTGGCCCGGGCCAGGTCAGCCGGCGTGGGCCAGCGCCGGAACACCTCGGGCGTGACCATGTTGACCCGTTCATCAGTGCACTGGGCCGAGAGGATGGTGGCCACCAGTAGCTGGAACGGGCCCCGGTGTTTGAGAGCGCACAATTCGGCCGCCGAACCGGGGTACTCATCCCCCAGCCGGGCCAGGGTCTCCCGGGCGCGGCCCTGGGGCGAGCGGGGCCGGGCCATGCCGGGCAGGGTACCCACCGCCCCCGGACCACCCGGTCATGCCGGCCAGGGCCCGTACGCAGCGCTCCAGAGCGGCCGGTTCATCCGGTCGACCGGGGCCGAGCCGGTACGGTGCGACCCGTGCACCGCCTCGAGGTCAAGCGCCAGATGGGCCGGGTCGACATCGACGCCGTGGCCGAGCTGCTCGAGGTGGCCGAGTCTCACGACCACCATCCGGCCTTGGGAGACCACCAATGGCTGGACCTGGTCCACGGCGGGCGGCGGGACTTTGCCGGCCTGGTGGCCTGGGAGAGCGAGCACGAGCACCCCGTGGGCTACGCCCAGGTCAGCCGGGGCTCGGGCAACTGGGCTCTCGAGTACGTGGTCGACCCGCACTGGCGCAGCCCGGAGAGCACCATTGGCCTCGATCTGGTCCGCTCCGCCCTGGAGGTGGTGGCCGACCAGGGCGGCGGGCACGTCCACATGTGGGTCCACCACGCCGGGCCCGAACACGACGTCTTGGCTGCAGCCGTGGGCCTCCACCGGGGCCGGGAGTTGTACCAGATGCGCCGGCCTCTACCCCTGCCCGAGAACAGCCCGACGGTCGCGACCCGGGCCTTCGTGCCCGGCCAGGACGAAAAGGCCTGGCTGGAGGTCAATAACCGGGCCTTCTCCTGGCACCCCGAACAGGGGGGGTGGGACCTGGACACCATCCTCCAGCGGGAGGGCGAGGCCTGGTTCAACCCCGACGGCTTCCGTCTCCACGAGCGGGACGGAAGGATGGCCGGCTTCTGTTGGACCAAGGTCCACGCCGACCACCAGCCCCCGCTCGGGGAGATCTACGTAATAGCCGTGGATCCCGACTTCCAGCATCTGCACCTCGGACGACCCCTGGTGGTGACCGGCCTCGAATGGCTGACGGGCCAGGGACTGCAGACCGGGATGCTTTACGTCGACGCCGGCAACGAGCCGGCGGTCAATCTCTACCGCTCCATGGGTTTCGAGGTCGAGCACTCCGACCAGGCCTACGTGGGCGACATCCCCGCCCGCTGAACGCCCCTCGCGGCGACATCCCCGCCCGCTGACCCGCTCCTAAGCGGCGCCTGAGACGCCGACCATGGTGCCGATGCCGTAGGTGACGGCGGCGGCCACGCTCGACACGAGCAACTGCCGGCCGACCGTCTTGACCACCGACCGGCCGGTGAAGGCGGCCAGGGCCACGCCGATGAGGATGGCCAGGGTGGTGGCCAGGACGATCGTGGCAATGATGGCGGCCAGGCCGTTGGTGAACAGCCACGGCAGCAGCGGCACCAGACCGCCGACGGCGCAGGTCACCAGCGAGGACCCGGCCGCCTGGAGCGGGGAGCCGAGCGAGGCCGGGTTGACTCCGAGCTCCTCCCGGGCATGGGTCTCGAGGGCCATGGTCGGATCCCGCATCATGAGGCCGGCCATCTCGAACGCCGTGCCTGTATCCAGTCCTCGGCTCTCGTAGATCTTGGCCAGTTCCTTCTGCTCCATGGCCGGGTTCCGGGCCAACTCCAGACGCTCGTTGTCCAGCTCCCGCTCCAGCAGCTCGGACTGGGCCCGCATGGAGACGAACTCACCGGCGGCCATGGAAAAGGCCCCCGCCACCAGCCCCGCCACCCCCGCCAGTCGAACGATATGGCC
>Ga0307374_10006330_pt1 | contig 18682 bp, 17 predicted proteins | sample OX3MG_FD_202532 | JGI IMG/M metagenome (GOLD analysis project Ga0307374, IMG submission 202532) | Soil microbial communities from Risofladan, Vaasa, Finland - OX-3 | ecosystem: Environmental > Terrestrial > Soil > Coastal area > Acid sulfate soil | place: Finland: Risofladan, Vaasa | collected...
CCGCATGAAGACGATCAGATCGCCGCTCTCGGTCTGTTCGGCCTGGCTGCGAGCGGCCAGGATGGCGAGCATCGCCAAGGCGACGAGGAGGCCTCGCTTTGCGATTCGACTCATCCCTGTGGTTCCAGCACCCCGTTGCGCCGTTGTTTTCGGCGTCTCTCAGACTGTAGCGCTTATCACAAGCCCTCCAAGCTCTGCGAGCAGTCTGCCCTAGACTGCTGCAGTGGCTCGTCGATCGACCGTTGTCATCGCAGTCGCCGTGACCAGCCTGTGGGCGGTAACGGTCACCACGGCAAGCCCTCCGCCCGGGAATGCCGCGTTCGCCGAGCAGGCGGCCTCATCGTCTACCCTGCCCCAGGTCGTCTGCGCGACCACCTACGGGCCAATAGGGAAGGCCAAGTTCGCCTATCGCACGCGGCCGCGCGCCTGCCTCTTCCACAAGCCCGGCACGCCGGTCGACGAAGCGGACCTCGTTGCCGGGAGCAAGCTCAACTGGTTGCGCTGGGACCAGGCGGTTGCGATCGGCAAGGGCAAGTCTGCCGAGAACATGGTCGGGGTCGTGCCAATGGAGGTCAAGCTGACCAGACCCCAGACGGTCTGTGGCCATACGGTCTTCTCCAGGGCCCAGTTCAAGTTTCCGGCGTCAAAGGGGGGCTTCGGCCGTCCGGTTGCTCTGGATCGCTCAGTCGGTAAATGCTGAGCCTCACCGAGGTCGAGATGCGTGAGGCTTCGCAGGCGTGCTCACGAATCGGGTAGAGGGATGGCGCCAAGAGGGCACGGTTGAGGAGGTCCTCGGCCGGCGGCTCTTCGTCCATCGTCATTCGGGAAGCGAGGCTCCCCTGCTGTTCTTCCTCCACGGCTTTCCCTCCAGCTCCTATGACTGGCGCCGGCTGCTCGAGCTGCGCAAAGGGGAGGCGACGCTAGCCTTCGACTTTCTCGGCTTCGGCCTCTCCGAGAAGCCGCGCGGTCACCTCTACACCCTCGCCTGGCAGGCCGATGCCGCCGAGGAGCTGGTGCGTCGCGCCGGCTCGCCCCCGGTTTTCCTCGTCGGCCACGATATGGGCACCTCGGTCGCGACGGAGCTGATGGCGCGGGACCTGCGGGGGAAGCTCGAGATGGACCTGAGGGGTGCACTGCTCTTCAACGGCAGCATGCTGCTGCAGCTGGCCAAGCCGACCGTCGGTCAGCGCCTCCTGCGCAGCCCGCTCGCCCCGCTCTTCGCGAGGCTGACCAGCGCGCGGTCATTCCGCTCCCAGTTCAGCCGCATCTTCTCCCCGCTACACCCGCTGAGCGCCGAGGAGGCAGCCGACCAGTGGTCCCTCCTGACCCATGACGGCGGCCAGCGGGTCGCCCATCGAACGATCCACTACATGGATGAGCGCGAACGCTTCACTGAGCGCTGGCACGGTGCGATCCGCGACTGGCCCGGACCGCTGACCCTGGTCTGGGGCATGCGCGACCCGGTGTCGCGAGTCGAGGTGCTCGATGGCCTCCGCAACCTTCGCCCAGGCGTGGAGACGATCGAGCTCCCGGACGCCGGGCACTACCCGCAGATTGAGCAGCCCGAGTTAATCGCCGACGCTCTGGACTTCGCGCTTGGGCGCGTGCCTGGGTGATCTCGAGTGAGGAGCTCCTCGTCGGCTCCGTGGCGAGTCCACGGCCGCGTCGGTGCCGGCAAGCGACATCGGCGATCTCGATGCCGTCCCGTACAAGGAGCGTCGTCGCTCTCAACATGGGGCCGATTCTCTCAGGCGAGCACGAATGTCCAAGACGGCGAGGGCCACAGCCGCCAAGATGCGCTCCAGGGACCGTCCAAATAGAGAGGAGAGGCGCAGATGGCTTCGATCCGCGAGGAGATTCAAATAGATGCCAGTCCGCAGGACGTGTGGGCGGCGGTTCGCGATTGGGGCGCTCTTCACGAGCGTCTGGTGCCCGGGTTTGTCGTCGATACCCGCCTCGACGGGGATGACAGGATCGTCACCTTCGCCAACGGTACCGTGATGCGCGAGCTGTTGGTCGACCTCGACGATGAGGCCCGGCGGCTCGTCTGGTCGGTCATCGACGGCCCCTACACCCACCACAACGCATCGGCGCAGGTCTTCTCCGATGGGAAGGACGGCGCCAGGTTCGTCTGGATCGCGGATCTCCTGCCCGATGAGTTGGTCGGCCCCACCGAGGCGGCGATGGAGCAGGGGACGGGCGTCGTCAAGAAGACGCTCGAGGCCCAATAGATACCGGGGCGACGTAGCGGTTGGAACGAGGTAGGGCTCCCCGCGAAGGCTGACCCAACGGAGGCGATGTGGGCCGGGCCGGGCTGCCTGGGGTCCCCAGGGGCCGGCCATCTGCGCCGCGAACTCCCCCTCGGTGAGGATGCCCTGGCTTTCTGGGTTCTCCCAGCTCCCTGCGCTGGGCGAGCGTCGATTGTCGGGCCTCAAAAAGCGCCGCCATGGTGGCCGCGGCTGGAGCAACCTGATGTGAGCAGCGCTCGGCCTGGCGGCGCGAGACTCGATTGCTCCCCGTGGTGGTCCGATTTACGCGGTGACCAGCAGCAGTCATGGCGGGTGATGGTGGTGCGCCGAAGGGGTGTACGGTGCTGCCGCCGGGCCCGGAGTCGATGCCGATCAGCAATGACGCCAACAACCGCGGCGCAGCGATGCGCACCCCGGCCCAGGCGGCGCTGGTGGTCGGCGCGCTGGGAGTCGTCTTCGGCGATATCGGCACCAGCCCGCTCTACACGGTCCAGACGGTCTTCAATCCCACCGATCCGCATCCCGTAACCGCGTCGACCGAGAGCGTCTTCGGGATCATCTCCCTGATCTTCTGGGCGGTGACGATCATCGTCACGCTCAAGTACGTGCTGCTGGTGATGCGCGCCGACAACGAGGGGGAGGGCGGCATCATGGCGCTGATCACGCTGATCAGGCGCCGGGGGGTGCCGGGTGGGCGGCGGACCAAGCTTGCTTTGGCAGCGCTCGGCATTTTCGGCGCCTCGCTGTTCTTCGGCGACAGCATGATCACCCCGGCAATCTCGGTGCTCTCAGCGGTCGAAGGGCTCAAGGTCGTGGAACCGTCGCTGACCCACCTGATCCTGCCGATCACCGCCGCGATCATCGTCACTCTGTTTGCCACCCAGCGCCTGGGCTCCGCCAAGGTGGGCCGCATGTTCGGTCCGGTGATGGTCGTCTGGTTCCTGGTGATCGGCGCCTGCGGCCTCTCCGGCATCGCCACCCACCCGGAGATCCTCAGGGCCCTCTCACCGAGCTACGCCGTCGGCTTCCTGACGGGTCATTTTTCGATCGCGTTCTTCTCGCTGGCGGCGGTCGTCCTGGCGATCACAGGAGCGGAGGCGCTCTATGCCGACATGGGGCATTTCGGCCGCTCCCCGATCACGCGGGCCTGGCTGATGCTCGTGTTCCCGGCGTGCATCCTCAACTACATGGGTCAGGGCGCGCTCATCCTGGGCAATCCGGCGGCGAACATCGCGAGCCCCTTCTTCCTCCTGGTTCCGGAGTGGGGGCGGGCGCCGATGGTCCTGCTGGCGACGGCGGCAACTGTGATTGCCTCCCAGGCGGTGATCACCGGCGCGTTCTCCGTCACCCACCAGGCGGTCCAACTCGGGTACCTGCCCCGCCTGCGGATCTTCCACACCTCCGAGGAGACCGCGGGTCAGGTCTACGTCCCCTGGATCAACTGGGTGCTGATGGCCTCGGTGCTGACCCTCGTCTTCTCCTTTCAGACCTCGACCGCGCTGGCCTTCGCCTTCGGCATGGCGGTCACCGGCACGATCACGATCACCACGCTGCTCTTTTTCTACATCGTGCGCCAGCAGTGGGGGAAACCGCTCTGGCTCGTGGCCACCGGCGCCGGCGCCTTTCTCTTCGTCGACTTCCTGTTCCTCGCCGCGAACCTGACGAAGATCACGCACGGCGCGTGGTTGCCGCTGCTGATCGCGATCGCTGTGTTCACGGTGCTCACCACCTGGCAGCGCGGCCGCGAGCTGGTGACCGAGCGGCGCGAACACGACGAGGGGTCGCTGCGCGAGTTCGTCGATGGGCTGCACGATCGTCGTCCCCCGTTGCGGAGGGTCCCCGGCACCGCGGTGTTCCTCAACCGGAACAAGACGACGACGCCTCTGGCGATGCGCGCCAACGTCGAGCACAACCAAATCCTGCACCGCCACGTGGTCATCCTCTCGATCGAAACGCTTCCCGTTCCGCATGTCGCACCGGCGGATCGCCTCGTGGTCGACGATCTCGGCTACAGGGATGACGGGATCGCCCACCTCGACGCTCGCTTCGGCTATATGGACAAGCCCAACGTGCCTGGCGCGCTGCGCCTTGCCGCCGACGCCGGCCTCGAGTGTCCGCTCGAGGTCGACGAAGCCTCCTATTTCCTCTCCACGATCGAGCTGCGGGTCGGCGATGCGCCCGGCTTGTCCCGCTGGCGCAAGCGCCTCTTCGTGGCGACCTCGCGAATCACCGCCGACGCCGCCGAATACTTCGGCCTCCCCCGCGACCGCACAATCATCATCGGCTCCCGGATCGAGGTGTAGGAGGCGGTTCCTCTTGCGCGGGCCCTACCCCTGCGCCTTGCAGGACTTGAAGAAGGGGATGTTGAGGCGGCTGCCGTCGGAGGCGGTGAACTTGCCCCGACCTTCGAACAGGCCGCGGGTGCAACGGGCCGAGATGTAGCTGACTTCGCGCCCGTGGGCGCGGTAACGGCGCCCGACGTTCACATCGATGTAGGTCAGCGCCCCGTAGCCGCCCGCGATTGCCGGCAGGGCGATCGTCGCGCGATAGCCGTAGCTTCCGGACAGTCGTTCGATCGGCACGACCACGGCGAAGGTCTGGGTGACCGGCGAGGTGATGCGTGCATGTAGGACGACGGTCGGATTACCGTTGAGGGGAATTCCGTTGAAGAGCGTCAGCGGTGAGCTTGCCGGCACCGGCCCCTGCCCCGGTGGGGCGACCGTGGTTTCGAGGCGCCCGGTGCCGACGATCGAGCTTTTGCAGATCCGCCGCGCTTCCTCAGGAGTAGCTTCGGCGACGCTGCTTACCGGGCAGGTTGGCAGCCCCCGGGTGTTTAGCCGCCCCTCGCGGTCGAAGTCGAGCACAGCCAGTTCGAGCGCCGGCGGCACGGCCCTGCCGCCCCTCGGGGAGATGTTGACCTGCCCCTGGAACCGGATCGGCGCAAAGGCCCGGGGGGGCAGAGTGGTGGGGGAGACGCCGCCGCTGACGCTGAAGACGAAGCTGGTCCCCCGGACCTCGAGGGCATAGGCGCCGGTGGCGCCTATGAGAAGCAAAAAAGCGAGGATCGCCAGGATGGCGGATTTACGGGGCATCGAGAGCAAGCTACCCTTTCATCCCTCCTTTAGGTGTTGGGGGGACATTTGCAGGGCGCTCCTCGATGCTCGTGCTGGCCTCCCTCAAAGTACTGTTGATCCCGCTTGGGATCGCTGTCTTCATACTCGTGCTGCTGGCCATCGGCGCGATCGGGCTGGGTGTGGCGATGCTGGTGATATCCGGACTCTCCTGGCTATGGCGTCTGGTTTTTAGGGCAGGATCAAGAGCCGAGCGTCGCCTTAACGATCGCTTTACGTAGCCCGCCTACTTTCCGCCGGCCAGAAAACTCGTGGACGCCGTAACCGCACAACCAGTCGACCATGTCGCGACCTTGCCGGTCGGCGACGCCGAGCCCCCCGATGAGGAGCGTCGCGCTGCCGTGCGCGACATCCTCGGCGCCTACTTCTCCTCCCGCATGCTTGTCTGGATCGTCGGGATGGCCACCGCGCTGGCGGTCGGCTTTTACCCCGGCACCACGATCCTGCTCGACCCACACCACCTGACGGCGCCGTTCCATGAGCACCTCATCAACGTGCTCGTCTCCCCGGCGGCACGCTGGGACTCGGCCTGGTACCTCAGCATCGCCAAGACCGGCTACGTCCTTCCCTACCAGTCGGTCTTCTTCCCCATCTACCCGGCGTTGGTCGCAATCGGGGGAGCCGGCGTAGGAAGGGGCCTCGACATATTAGTCGGGATCTTCATCTCCGTCGTCTGCTCGATCGGTGCGCTCTATCTCCTGCACCGGCTGGTGACGCTAGATTTCAACCCGCGACTGGCCCGCAACACGGTCTGGATCGTCGCCTGGCTGCCGACCGCGATGGTCCTCTCTGCGGTCTACTCCGAGGCCCTCTTCCTGCTGCTTGCGATCGGCTGCTTCTACACCGCACGCCACAGCCGCTGGGCGTTGACCGGCCTGCTGGGGGGGCTCGCCGCGGCCTCGAGAAACGGCGGCATCCTGCTCCTGGTGCCCCTGCTCGTGTTCTATCTCTACGGGCCGCGCGAGGATCGCGAGCCGGATTTCGCGGCGGGCGGCGTGACCGCGCTACCCGAGCCGGGCACCCTTTCGCTGGTCGATCGCCTTCGCCTCTGGGCGCAGACCAACCTCCCACCCCGCTACCGGCTCCGCCGCGACGTCGCCTGGTTCGCACTCGTCCCGCTTGGGCTGCTTGCCTACATGATCTACCTCGGCTTCACCACCGGCTATCCGCTCGGGCCCTTCACCCACCAGGCGCACTGGGGCCGCTATTTCCTACCGCTAGGGGCGATCCCCCTCGGGATCTGGAGCGTCCTCAAAGCGGCCTACGGCTCGATCCCCGGTCTCGACCCGAACTTGGCTCACCACATGAGCGTCAGCGGCGCCACTCACCACGTCTACGCCCTCGCCTTCCTCCTCCTCTCCCTGTCCCTCCTGTGGATCTGCTGGAAGCGACTGCCGGCCGCCTACACCGCATACGCCGCGATCAGCCTGATCATGGCCGTCTCGGTGCCGGCTCACAACGAGCCGCTGAAGTCCTTCCCCCGCTTCACCCTGGTCATGTTCCCCCTCTGGATCGCCCTCGCTCTCTGGGCGACCGAGCACCGGCGGGTGCGGACGGTGATCGCGGCTTCGGCGCCGTTCCTGGCCCTCACCACCTATCTGTTCGTCACCTGGGCCTGGACGCCGTAGTCGGAACTTCGACGCTAGTGCATACCCGGTCTGTTCCGTCGAGTCCGACGCGACCGACGCTCGCGGGAGGCCTCTGTGAGCCCACTCAGGCAGCGTGTGGCGGCTGCGGCGGCAGTCGGGGCGGGACCTTTGGCTTCAGTGCATAGGCGGGCTCGCATGTGGCCGTCGCGGAATAAAGCGGGTATGCACTTCGACGCTTGTTCAGGCCGCGTTCTCCGCGCCCGGCTCCTCGGCGGCCACCCCAACCTCTCGCCGCATCTGCTCCTCGATCGGGTAGGTGTGCGCCTCTGCGATCGTCCAATCGCAGCCCGAGGCGAGCGAGCACCCCTGCTCGGCTACCACTTGACCTACATCTAGGACCCGGGACCGTCCTTGATCCATCCCACCGTTCGGTGGAAGAGGAACCGCCCGCCGGTCAGCTGGGTGACCGTGGCGAAGCGGAAGCCACGGGCGCGCAGACCGCGGATCACCCCGGGCAGCGCCTGCACGGTCTGAGGGTGGCGGCCGCCGTCGTGCATCAGGATTATCGATCCGGGTCGGGTCAGCGCCAGCACCCTGGCGTGGATCACGGCGGCACCGGGATGCTTGTCGTCGTGCGAGTCGACGTCCCAGAGGACCATCCGCAGCCAAGTTCTCCGTGCCGCCGATTCGACCTTGGTGTCGATCAGGCCGTAGGGCGGGCGGAAAAGGCAGGGGGTGAAGCCGGTGGCGGCGCGGATGCGCTTGTTCGTCGACGCCAGCTCCCGGTATCCGGGATATTCGGGGTGGTTGAAGGAGTGGTTGCCGATCTCATCGCCACTGGCGAGGATCTGGCGCATCAGCGCTTCGTTGCCGGCGACGTGGCGACCCTCCTCGAAGAAGGTGGCGCTCGCGTGGAGGCGGTTGAGGATCGCGAGGACATTCGGGGTGTAGAGGGCGCTCGGCCCGTCGTCGAAGGTCAGCGCGACCACGCGGCGGGAGCGCGGACCCTGCATCAGAGGACCCCCGCGGCCCGCGGTGCAGCCAACCACGATCCGCGAGGTGACCGGGGTGCCCCCGCCGGTGGAGGAGCTTGCGAGCTGGTCGTCCAGGCTCACAAGCCCGATCGCGACAAGCGCCAGCGCGAGCGTGATCCGCGCTCTGGACGGTCGCTCTCTCCGGCCAAGCTTTCTGTCCACGGCCCCAAGACTAAGGTCTGTGCATGAGGCGCTACGTGGCCTTCCTGCGGGGGATGAACGTCGGCGGCCACCGGATAAAGAACGAGGACCTGCGGCTGCGCTTCGAGGCGATGGGCCTGGCCGAAGTCGCCACCTTCCGGGCCAGCGGCAATGTGATTTTCGCCGCCGAGAAGGGCGACGGCACGGTCGCGCTCACAGAGAGGATCGAGACCGGCCTGTCCGAGGCCCTGGGCTACGAGGTGCCGGTGTTCCTGCGCAGCGCCGCCGAGGTAGGGGAGATCCGGGCTTATGACCCTTTCGATCCGGACCTGGTCACAGCTTCGGCGGGAAAGCTCCAGCTCTCGATGCTGTTGAGTGCGCCGGCGGCCGCCGCGCGCGAGGAGGTGTTGGCGATGGAGACCGAGGAGGATCGCCTCGCTGCTCGCGGCCGCGAGCTCTACTGGCTCCCCAGCGGTGGCATGCTCGACTCGCTCCTGGACCTGAAGGCGATCGACACCATCCTGGGCCAATCGACCAGGCGCACCAAGGGCACGATCGACCAAATCGCCGCCAGGCATTTCGCCGGTTGAGAGCGGGCGTTGTAGGGGCCCTTGATTTTGACCATTCTCTCTCCTCAAAAGGAGAAACCTCGCGGCTGCGCACCCGATCGGGGCCAGCCGGCCTGTAGCCTGCGCGGTGAGCGTGCGCTCGCGCGAAGGCGAGCGAAACCGAGGAAGAATGAGAGGGGCGGCATGGATCTGCAGACGATTGGGGGCTCTTGGCGCACACACAACCCAAGCGCGACCCATCCAGCGCTCGTAGCTGCCCTCGCGGCCCTTGCCCTCACCCTCTGCGGCCTGCTCCTTGCGCCGCCGACGGCCAGCGCGGCCGGCACGGGCTCGATCAAAGGCACGGTGACCAACGCCTCCACCGCGGAACCGATCAAAGGCGCCGAAGTCTGTGCGTATGAGGTCGGGGTCGAAGAACACGAACCAGAATGCGCATCCACCGAATCAAGTGGCGAATACACGATCAAGGAATTGGCCGCGGGGGAATATAAGGTCGTCTTTTTCGCCGATCTCGGAGGTCTCAATTTCGTCACCCAGTTCTACAAAGACCAGTTGACATTCGCAGGGGCCGAACCGATCAAGGTTACGCTGGGCTCACCTTTCACCGGCATCGATGCGGCGATGGAAGAAGGCGGTGAAACGATCACCGGCACGGTGAGCGATGCCTCCAACCATGCCACGATCGAAGAAGTGGTGGTCTGCGCGCTGGAAAAGGACGCACCCAAGTATGTCGCCTGCGCGCTCACGGGTGCCGGTGGTGAATACGTGGTGGCGGGACTGCCAGCCGGCGAATACAAGGTCCTGTTCTTGGCGGAATACGAAAACTCGGGCTACGTTGACCAGTACTACAACGACAAGTCAACCTTTAGCCAGGCCGATCCGGTCTCTACCGGGGCCTCGGGGATGCATCCGGGCATTGACGCCCAGATGGTTCGCGTATCGTCACTTTGGCCGGCCAGCGCCGGCGCTCCGCAGCTCTCGGGGACGCCGGTGCCAGGGAACACCCTTTTTTGTTCCTCCGGTCTGTGGATCAACAGCCCAACTTCCTACTCCTACAAGTGGTTGCGCGACGGCGTTCCGGTCGCAGGGCAGACGTCAAGTACCTACGGGGTTCAGGGCACCGATGTGGGTCAGGTCATGGCCTGCCAGGTGACGGCGATAAACGATCGTGGCTCGGGAACGGCGATAAGCAACGCCCTACAGGTGCAGGTGCAGGCGGTGGCGATCCCCCCCGCAGTCCCTTCACGGAAGAAGTGCAAGAAGGGCTTCAAGAAGAAGACGGTTCACGGTAGGCAAAGGTGCGTCAGGGTGAAGAAACCGAAGAAGCACCGCCATCGATGAAAACTCAGATGGCAGTGGATTAGAGAGGCGGCCAGGGCCTCAGCCGGCGTGCTCCAGGGCCGGCTCGGCGGCGGTTCTCGCGACTAGCCTGCTGCGCAGCGCGAAGACCGCTGCCTGCACCGTGACGGCGACCGCGATTGCCACGAGGAAGGCGGCACCCGAGCCGAGCCGGCCGAGGCCGATGGCGAGGACGAAGCAGAAGCTGGCGAAGCCGTAGAAGCCGACCAGGAAGTTTCGCAACAGGACGCGCACCTGGGCCCTCCCGCCGTGAGCGTGAGTGAAGACGGCGAGGACGCTGGTGATGATCGGGAACGGGGCAAGGAGGCCGCTGAGGTTGGGGCCGAGCGAGCCCGAGGCGGTGGTGAGGACGAGCACCAGCCCCATCGCCGCCAGCCCGCGGGCGGGGAGGTCCCAAAGGGGGAAGGCGCCGATCTCGGCGGGCTCTGCGGCCGGCGCCGCCAGCATTGCCAGGCCGATGGCGAAGCTGGCTCCGGCCAGGGCAAGGGCGATCAGGTCCGGCGGTTGGATCTGGTCGAGCACCGCCACTGCGGCGAGGAATCCCGTCCAGCCGCAGATCACGCTCGCCGCGGGGCCGAGGCTGGCGGACACCCGGCCATAGACGACGACGAAGGTCGCGAGGGCGCAGAGGCCGAGCAGCGTCCCGGCGGCGGCGTCCGCGCCGAAGGAGGGCCCGTGCACCAATGTGATCACCAGCAAGATTGGGCCGGCGACGACCGGAAGGCCCCCAAGGACTCCGGCAATCGCCGTCCCCCAGCGCCGGCCGGCGAGGGAGACCGCGACGACGCACAACGGGGCGAGCAGGACCTTGGCCAAAAGGATCATCGGCGCGTGGAGTCCTGAAGCGCGGAGGACCCGAGCGCGCGGACCCATTGCCGGCATGCGGAGTGGTCCTCCGGGGTCATCCGGTGATTCTGAACGAGAATCACCGCGCGTCGGTGATAATGCAGGTCGATGACGCTGCTGAGCGATGCCGAGATCGAGGAGCGGATTGACGTCCTGCCCGGCTGGGAGCGAAGCGGCGACGCAATCGCCAAGACCTTCGAGCGCGGCGACTTCATCGGCTCCGTCGAGTTCGTCCGGGGCCTCGTCGTGCCTGCGGAGGAGATGGGCCACCACCCGGACATCGAGATCTCCTGGGACAAGGTCACGGTGACCATCTCGACCCATTCCGAGGGAGGGCTCACCGCGGCGGACTTTGAGCTGGCGGTGAGGGTCGACGCAGTCGCCTGAGCAACGGGCAAATCCATCGGCGGGGCTGGCGAGCCTATCCGCGCGGCCTGATGCGGAAGCTGCGCACCGCTGGGGTCAGGTCGATTCCGCCAGGTTGGCCAACCGCCCGCACCGTGAAGCGGTACGTGCCGGGCTTCAGATGGGTGTATGTCTTCGGCGAATTGCAGGGCCTGAACGGCTCCTCGGCGAGCTCGCATTGGAAGCTAATCAAGCTGGTGATCCTGGCCGCGTTGAACCTGAAGGACGCCACGTGATGACGGACCCTGACCCCGATGATCCGCGTGTTCGGCGCGTGGGGCGGCCTTTCTTCGTTTCCAGGCGGAGGCACGCAGGGGGGTGCCACGGGCACGAACTCATAGGCGCCGATGTCGGTGATCGCCGGAGGCGGTTCCTGGCCACAGGCGAGATGGCCGGGCAATGCCCGAGGGTTCCCGGCAAGATCCGTTTCCCCGTTGGCGGATTCGTTCACACCGGCGTCGATCGTTGGCGAATCGCCGGCCTCGCGGAAATCATCGGCCGCCGCGTCGACGAAGAAGGGCGGCGCGATCTGGTTGGTGGCACTGCCCGGATCGGTGACGACGGCCCCCCCTTTCTTTGAGACGTGTGCGTAGTTGGAGTATTCGAGTCCGAAGTCGATCGATCCGGTAAGCACCTTTGCTGCGATGTCTTGCCCCGTCCCTTCGCTGTGGATGATCGTGTTGGTCGCGGAGATGGTGACTTCGACCCCGTCGGTGAGGATGGAATAGCCGCTTTCGGCGTTCCCGTAGACAGTGTCGTTGCGCAGGGTCAGCGACTCCGGGCCGCTTCCGACAACTTCGGTGAAGAGGCCGTTGCGGCCGCTGCAGACCGAGTCCCTGACGACTAGCGGCCCGGAGGCGAGGTTGCAACCGTCTCCGCTGAGCCCGGAGAGTGCCAGAACGCGTTCGACCGAGCCGCCTTTGGCGGAGAGCGCGGCGGCGTTGCCGCTGTATTCGATGTCGAGGTCCGTCAGCTTTGAGCCCGAACCTTCGAGCGATACCCCGGCGACGGATGGGGAGGATGGCTGTGAATAGATGATCGGCATCGACTGGTCCGGAGCGCCGGTCCAGGTGACTCCTGCGGGGATGTCGATCCCGGCGCTCGTCGGCAATCCGGCCGATCCGTATGTACCTTCGTTCCCGGCGAGCACGACCTTGTCGCCGCTCGTGGTCGGGGTCGCGAGGACCTGACTCAGGCTGCACGGTTCCGCCTGGGTGCAGGCGCTGCCCGTCCCCGCCGGCGCGACGTAATAGGTCTGTGCGGCGCTCGCCAGGCCGGGACTCAGGGCGAGCGCGGCCGCGACCGTTATCAGGGCCATCGCTCCCGAACATGCTCTTGTCCCTCGTCGTGCTTCGGTCACCGGGTCGACTTTACGCCAGAGAAGGCGGAGATTGTCAATCGCTCGCGCCGTGCCTACACTTCGGCCGTGCTCGACCTACGACGGGCCACGACACATCTCCCCCGCGGCCTTCCCCTCGCCTCCGGGTTAATGCTGATCCTGCTGGCTGTCTTTGCCTCCGGCGCATTTGCGCGGACCGGCTACGTCACCAACGCAGGCTCCGAAAACGTCTCTGCTTTCGACACTCAGACGAGCCTGACCGACGGCTCGGCGATTCCTGTTGGCAGGCTTCCGGATGCGATCGCGATCACGCCCAACGGCTCGACCGCATACGTCGCCAACGCCGAATCGAACACCGTCTCGATGATCGACACCCGAACCAATCAGGTGATCGGCACGCCGATCGAAGTTGGGCACGATCCTGATGCGATGGCGATCACACCGGACGGTTCGACGGCCTACGTCACAAACCGCGGATCGAACACCGTCTCGGCGATTGACACCCAGACGAATCAGGCGGTGGGCACGCCGATCGAGGTCGGCAAAGGGCCGGACGCGATCGCGATCGCCCCGAACGGCTCGACCGCATACGTCGCCAACGCCGAATCGAACTCGGTCTCGATGATCAATACGAGCACCAACCAGGTGATCGGCACGCCGATCGAGGTCGGCGGCTATCCCCGGGCGATCTCCATCGTTCCGGACGGTAGCGCCGCCTATATCGCCGACGAGACCTCCGACAGCGTCGCCGTGCTCGACCTCCAAACCAACCACATCGTCGGTACGCCTATCGAAGTCGGCAAAGGGCCCGACGCGATCGCGATCACACCTGACGGCTCGAGCGCATACGTCGCCAACGCCGAGTCGCACACGGTCTCGCCGATCGACACCCAGTCGAACCAGGCAGTGGGCACGCCGATCCCGGTCGGAGGTCACCCCGAAGCGATCGCGATCGCGCCGGACGGGTCGGTCGCCTACTACACGGTCGAAGGGTCGAGTCTCGTCTCGGAGATCGATACGGAGACGAACCAGGTCGTCGTCCCCGCAACGGTCGTCGCGGGGACCTCGGCCTTCGAGATCGCCATCGTTCCCGATCAACCCCCGCAGGCCTCCTTCACCCATCTCACCGCCCGGCCCGAAGTGCCGGTTGCCTTCGATGCCTCCGCTTCGAGCGACCCCGAAGGGACGATCGCGGGCTATGACTGGGCTTTCGGCGACGGGACGCAGGATCTCAGCGCCGGTATCACTGCGCGGCACGCCTACCACGCCCCGGGCATCTACAAGGCGACGCTGACGCTGACCGATGACGAAGGCTGCTCCACCGGTTTCGTCTTCACCGGGCAGACCGCACTCTGCAACGGGTCGCCGTTGGCGAGCTCTTCCCAGATTGTCAAGGTCGACTATCCCGGTGTTCGCCTCAGCTGCCCGCGGAGGGCTGGGCAAGGAGTCTGCAAGTTCAAGCTGCAGGTTGTGAGCAGGAAGCACCGGGGAACGGTCGAGAGCCTCGTGGCCAGCCTCAAGCTGAGGACCGGGCGCTCGGCGATCGCGTCGCTGCGGCCGAGAGCGGCCTACAGGCAAAAGCTGGCGGCGGCCAAGACGGTCTTAGCCCAGGAGACATCGACGCTCTACGGCTCCAAGCGGACCCGCGTCGTCAAGCTGAGGATCGTTCGGTAGCGCTCTACGTCTGCGCTTCGCGAGGGGCGTAGCGGTGGTGGAGCATCAGCGCGTTGCCGTCAGGGTCGGAGAAGAACGCCATGTGGCACACGCCGGTGTCGAGTGTCTCGCCCGCGAAGGCCACACCGCGGCCTTCCAGCTCAGCCCGCGCGCTCGCCACGTCGTCGACGTGCAGCGCGATGTGGTTGCGGTTGAGCGCGTACTCGAGGCCCATCCTGTCGGGCTCGATGAGGCTGAGAGTCAGGTTCCCCGTCTCGAACTCGGCAAACGGTTTGCCCTCTATGTACATCGAGCGCGGCATGCCGAGCGTCTCGCCGTAGAACCTCATCGCGGCGGGGAGGTCACGCGTGGGAACCGGGACGAAATCGACCCCGGTGATCATTGGCGCGGTGGTGGACATCGGTTCCTCCAGGTCAGAGCGGCGGGTTCGCCGGACTCTACGCGCCGACGTGAGGATCAACCAGGCGCCTAATCTCTCCTCCATGTCAAAGCGCAGGAGGAAGCGGCCCCCCCGGGAGATGCCGACCGTCGAATACACCGATGAGGATGGCAACAGCTTGACTCTGCGCCAGACGTTGAGCGCCGGCACGATCGCCAAGATCGGTGAGTCCACCGGAGGTGCCGCGGCCACGCAGGAGGATGCCTGGCGTCGCCGCACGGAGGCCATGTTCGAGCGGCTGGCGGTCCGCTGGGAGATCTCCGGGCTGCCGCTGAGCGACCAGAAGATGCTGCTCGGCCGCTACCGGATGGCCGACGCCGAGACCCAGCGCTGGGTTCGGCAGACCCTCGCCAAGCACATCGAGCGCCACATTCCCGACCTGGCGGAGTAGCCGGCTGCCGCGACTCGGCACCCCAACGCCGCGCCGGCGCCGGGATGAGCGTCAAGCCGGGTCGGTGGAGATCGCCCGCCGGGGCTCGTGGCCGCGGCAGGCGAGAACCGGAGTCTGCGGATAGCGCGGGTACCCATCCTCGGTTCGCGAGCGCTCGCAAAGCGAGAAGACCGAGCCGCGCGTGGTGGGTACGAGGCGCTGGTGGGCACAGCTATCGCAGAGGCCGGCGGTTGCCCGCCGACCCGTCCTCGGGGGCGTTGCGTCGCCGCGTTCTGCCGAATCGCCGTTCATGAGCCAGTTGCAGTACTCCGTCCTCAGCCGGTCGCGGTCTCCAGACCTTAGGATCGCCGATCCCGCCCGGATTGCTCAGTTGGTAGAGCACTTCCATGGTAATCCCGGCTTTGAGGCCGCCGGCTGAGCCCTGTTTCTGGCTTTACAAAGCCAAAATTAGCCCCCATCGAGCCGCGCTCAGTTCGGCGAAAATGGTACTTCCCAGGCGCGGAAATCCAGGCTCCTCCCGTTGAATGGGAGGAAATCACCGGGCAGCACGCTTGCTCTCAGGGGTCGCCGGTCTCCGCGCGGGGAGCGCCATAAGCTCGTGACTGAGAGTGATCGCCTCGGCCTGATTGAGGTTGAGCGGGCTCCCTGTGTCCCGGCGCAGACGAGGTATCCGCTCGCTTTCGATGCGCTTGGCCCCACCTTGTCCGTTCCGGGGTTCGCCCGACACCTGATCGCCAGGGGGACTCCGCGAGACCTGCAAACGGGCACTCCCCGTTGTCCTCGCTCGGTCTGCCCCTCCAGCCTGGCACCGCCGCTGGGCCCTGCAAGTCGGCTGACGTCGACTCTTCGCCGTCGCTTCGCTCCGCTTCCGGGCCCGCCGCGCGGCGCCCCGGCCACGGGAGGCAGACCCAACAGACAAGGAGAGGACCAATGCACAAGAACGACGCAAGAGGACCCCTGCGCGAATCTGGCGCGCAGGGGATGGGACGAAATGGGACCACGGAACGTCCTGCGGGCATGAGTACTCAAGGCGACCAAGTCTTCTGGACAGCTATGGAGTGGGCGAGTCGTTCCCGGGTTCCATACCGCGCGATTCTCGCCGCTATCGCCAAAGGCGAGCTCTCAGCGATTCGACCCTCTGGTACCAACCATGGCACGATCCAGATCTCAGACGTCAGCTGGGAGCGATGGCTGGTGGAGGTCGAGGTGCAGAAACGGATTCACCCCCGCTCTCTGATCTACCTGGCGAACGGCGGCTCTCCGACCTCGCGCTCCGCTGACAATGCCTCGCCAAGAGCAGGGCTTCGAGTACTACCTGAGCCTGAACGGGGAAAAGCGCTACCGCGTGCGCTGGGAAGAAGGCGGCAAACACCTCAGCCGCTCTTTCGTCAGAGTCGCCGGCGAGGGTGGAGCGCGGGCCTTCTACGCCAGGGTCCGTGAAAGGCAGGTGGCGAAGGGTCGCCTGGCCAGGGTGAGCGCCGTGCGGCTGAGCTTGGCCGAATTCGTCGCCGACGTATGGGCGCCGAAGGCCAGACGACGGGTGAGCGAGAAGACCTGGAAGCGCGACGTCGTCATCTACAACAAGCACATCCTCGAGGCGCTGGGTGGGGCGCCGATCGCAGAGATCGACGCAGAAACGCTCGTCGTCTGGCAGGAGGAGCTGGAGCGCGAAGGTCGCGGCCCAGACATGATCGTCAAGGCGATGGGCATCCTCTCGCGGATCTTCAAAGAGGCAGCTCTGCGCCCGCGGGTGACGGGGGTGCGCGGGAACCCGGTGGCGCTGCTTGAGCGACCCAAGCAAAGGCCGCGGCGGCGGCCGCGGGTCTGGGGGCCGGTCGTCGTCGAGAAGGTGCGCTACGAGCTGCTCGTCAATTCGCTGCGCTTCAATCCGGCCAAGGAGCTGATGGCGATGCGCGACGCGGCTCTGGTCAGCCTGATGATGATGACCGGCTGTAGACCTCAAGATGCCCTGGCGCTTGGCTGGCCGGACATCGAGAGGAAGATCGTTGTCCTGACCAAGCGACTCAGTGACGACAGGATCATCGAGCGGACCAAGAACCAGGGCGATCGTTCGGCGCCGTTGCTCGGCCCACTGAAGGAGGATCTTGATGCCCTGCGCCGGCGAAGCGGTGACGGGCCGCTGGAGCGGATCTTCCGTAAACCCGAGAGTGGCCAGCACTACGTCGAGACCGACTGGCGAAACTACCGATCCCGTCACTTCGTCCCGGCCCTGGAACGAGTCGAGGCCGGCTGGGCGGAGTGGCGGGATGGCCTGGACGATCCCGATCAGGTGCGTGAGAGCGTCCACGGCCTGCATCGGACCCGGCCCTACGATCTCGGCCGCCACACCCATTCGGCGCTGATGCTTGCCTCGGGTATGAGCCTTCAGCGTCTGGCCCGGATCCAGGGCCACAGCATCAGGGTGCTCGACGAGGTTTACTCAGAGCAGTTGCAGGAGTTCGAAGAGGCTGAAACGGCGATTGATCCGGTGCAGGAGATCGAGAAGGCCCGGGTGCTGGTCTGGAGAGGTGAAGACCCCTCGAACGTCGGATCTTCAAAGCCGATGTATATGCCGGAGGCCGTACCGTATGGGTTGGCATACGGACTGGACAATCTCGCCGCACAAAGGACATAGAGCGACGCCGCGAGCATAAATCCCAGATGAGGCCTCTGTGGCCCTGCCTCGCTCCCGGGATGAGACCGGGTCGAACAGGTCGGCATTCGCGAGCCCAGTCCGTCGGCCTCATCGCGGCTCAACAGAGTCAGTTCCGTGCGGAGAGATCAGTTGGTGAAGTACTCCCCCGGCCAAATGGCGCCGGCGATCGATTCCCGCCCGGGCGCGCAGGACTCCCACCGGGTAGCACGCAAGCGTGCAGTGGATCGCCCATGCACGCCCAGACGGAGAACGCTCCAGTCAACCGCCGCAACCGGGCCATCTCTGCGGGAGCCGCAGCCGGATGCGCGCTCTATCTGCTGACGATCTCTGGAGAGGCGATGCTTGGGGTGCCGGTCCGCTGGCTCCTCACCTACCTCGGAGCCGCGACCGTGGGGGCTTTCGTCCCCATCGGGATGAGCGCCGAAGCGCTTGCCTGGGTCGGCGCCCTCGCGCCGCTCGCCTGGTCTGTGGCCGGTCTTCTCTGGCCCGGACGAGGCTGGGTGTGGGGGCGGCGGCTCGGCGCACGTCGTCCCAGCGCCACCGAGACCGAGGCGCTGGCCGATGCGATGGCGCTGCTGCGCAGCGCCGACCCCACTCTTCCTGACCCGACCGCCTGGCTCATCCTCGATGACCCGCTGCCGGGTGCGGCAGTCCGGGGCACGACTGTGCTGCTCAGCCGGGCCCTGATCGAGTCCGAATCGCTGGCCCCCGCCCTCGCCCACGAGCTCGGCCATGCCGACAGCCTCGACGGACGCCTCAGCGAGGCGCTGAACCGGCTCGCGCTCTGGGGAGACCCGCTCGCGCCGGTGCAGTCCGGCCCCGCCGGGAAAGAGGGTGGGGTGGGGTCCCGTGAGGAACCC
>Ga0307374_10006332_pt1 | contig 18676 bp, 21 predicted proteins | sample OX3MG_FD_202532 | JGI IMG/M metagenome (GOLD analysis project Ga0307374, IMG submission 202532) | Soil microbial communities from Risofladan, Vaasa, Finland - OX-3 | ecosystem: Environmental > Terrestrial > Soil > Coastal area > Acid sulfate soil | place: Finland: Risofladan, Vaasa | collected...
GGCCGTTTGCTCTCAGTTCTTCATCGAGACGAGGTGCTTTCACTTTTCTCTAATCCCCGGCACCGAGACATATCACTTATGCCCGCTGGAGAACAACTTTCTCGATCGGTGCACGCAGAAGTCAGCTCAAAACGAGAACTATTTGAGTCAATGTCCGGAGAGTTGAAGGGAATGCGGACTCGACTGACAAAGTCGCCTGGGCGTCCAGCCGTCGTTGACACCAACTTTATGGTCCACTGTCTTCGACCAGACCAGATCAAGTGGAAGTCGGTAATCGATGACGTAGTACGTTTAGTAATTCCTATTCGAGTGATTGAAGAACTCGACGCCATGAAGACCGACAATAAAGAGCGCCTTCGGAAAAATTCTCGCAAAATTCTGAGTTGGCTGGAGTTTCTGTTCACCGGAAGCACAGGGGGGCCCGTGTTGATGCGTTCCGACGAGAAGACGACCATTGAAATCCTTCTGAGCGAACGGCCCCGATATCGACCAAGTGACCCCGACGAAGAAGTACTAGACGTTTGTCACGACTTTCAACGGTTTGTCGGCAATCCGCTTCTCGTAACGGCTGACTATGGAATGAGGTTACGGGCGCGCTCCGAAGGAATCGACGTTCTATTTATGCCCCAGAAATACTTTAAGAAAACGAAAGATACCGATCCAGACGCAGCATCTACAGTCGAACGTAGGGATTCTGAAATCGTGAATTAGTAATTAGATTGTGTTACCAGTGTCCGTGTGCTCCCGGGTGACCGGGAGTGTCGAGGGGAAACAGGGGCGCGAATCGATTAATCACGCTGACGTTCACAAAGTCCTCGACTTGCGCCATCAATTGAATAAGCGGACGTGTCCGGAATTGGCTGTCGTGTGGTCCTTCGTCCAATCGAGCCGTCAACGAGAAATGCGGTGCGAACTCCGGTCCAGGTGACGTTTCGGGAAAGTCGAACGTCGCAACATGCATGTTGCTCACAATGGGATCGCGAGCGAGCCAGACCTTTGGACGTCCAATCTCCGGAGTGCTACCCCAATAGACGTTTCCTTCGTCTAGAACCACTTGCACGACGAGAAGCAGTCGGTGTTTGTCGACGTTGACAAGCTTGTTCAGCGCCCACAACTGATGTTGCCTGGCAGAGTTTCCCTCGCCCCTCTTGTAGGGCTGCACTTCCTCGATGAGAGTTTGAATGTCGTTGCGTCGTATACCGGGAAAAAGAACAGGCGGCCCTTTGGCCGCGCTTTCAAGGATTGGAAATTTTGTTTCACGATTGGGCTTACCTCCATCGAGCAATACAAGTTGATAGGCCAGATGATCCAAGGCAGAACGAAGGTTCGTCAATATGTCTCCAACAATGACGCTCCACCTGAGATCAACTGTGGGAATAGATGTCGAATAAATTTTGTACACAAGTCCTGTCGAGTCCACTTCGATGCGAAAACACTCCTGATCGATATCGAACAAGTTGTCGATCGCAATCTGGAGTTCTAGAGCATGCCCATTCGCCCTATCAAGCTTGGCCCTAACACCTTGCAAGTCCACGCGTCTCTCGCCATTTCTCATTACGTAACAGTCGCGTACTACTCTCCAGTTCGGTGTTCAATGGAGTCCTACGACGAGCGACCAAATCACTAATTCAACGAGAAATGCTTTTAGTCCTCGCCGGAATAACTTTTGCATGTTCTCGATCTTCGCCGCGTTTTCTACGTGTTCTGGAATACATGCCCTGACATACCGCTCGTAAACCGCAGTAGCGCTCCTATCGGCTTCTCCATTTTCGTTGAGGCTCATAACCCACTCTGGCGGCTGTACAAATCGCCAACTAGGACTAGGTAGCAAAAGTTTGAAAAAGCGAGTAATGCCATAAATGAAAGACATCACCGACAGAATTGCAATCAGTCGTGATATCCAAGACGAGCCAGTTACTGCCGCCAATATGGAAGTGGCAACCACTACTGCGCTTAAAATTCCTATCGCTCTCGAACGCAACTCGTCCAAGGTCGCCTCTTGTTGCGCCGCTTCCCTAAGGGTTGCTTCATAGGCGAGTTGGAAATGAATCACTGATGGTTCGTTTTCAGACTTCGGCTCTGAAATCTCGCTCATGGCAGAAGCGTATATCGCTATCACGCCGAGTCCAGCCCAAACATTCTCAAGTTAGATGATGCCATTTTTGAATATGCGATTTGCAGGTGCGGGTTCAGCCAGCTTCCCTTGAACACGCGATGGACAGGTCAGACTGACCATTAACCATCCCAACTGCTCGGCCCAATCCGTGAGCCAACTCTCAACTAAGTTCTGCTGGACTACAAGAATCGGAGTGACTATGGGTATATATAGCGAATACCTTGAACGAAACTTCGACTTCGACGGTTTGACCGCCGAACGGAAGATTCAACTTGCCCGAATAAGTGAATTGAGGGGCCGTGATGTTCTGGTCTACGCAGCCGATCTTGAGAAATCTGGCGTACCAACCTCGATTGATTACTCCGACCTCCTGGCTTTTCAAGATCAACTTTCTGAATTAGCCGGAAAAGAAATTGACGTCATTCTTGAAACGCCTGGAGGATCGGGCGAGGTCGCAGAAGATCTCGTGAGAATGCTCCATGACAAGTATGAAGAGGTCGGTTTCATCATTCCCGGCTGGGCAAAGAGCGCTGGAACCATTATGGCAATGGCTGGAGACGACATCCTGATGGAACCAGGTTCCGCTCTTGGCCCAATAGACGCCCAGTTGCAGTTTCAGGGAAAACAGTTCTCTGCAGAAGCACTTCGCGAGGGCATGGAAAAGATCAAGAAGGAAGTGGCCGATACGGGCGCCTTAAACAAGGCATATATTCCTATTCTTCAAGGAATATCCCCGGGTGAACTTCAGAATGCTGAGAACGCATTGAACTTCGCGAAAGAGCTTGTCAAAGGTTGGCTCACGGAATTCAAATTCAAGAATTGGAATTCGCACGCGTCGTCCGGAAATCCTGTTACAGAAGACGAGAAACTTGATCGGGCAAAGGAAATTGCAGACGTTCTATGTAGTCACAGCAGGTGGCTGACTCATGGACGATCAATCAAAATCACCGACCTTGAGGCGATGCGATTGAAGATCACTGACTTTTCGAAGGCCCCTGATCTCTCCGACGCAATCCGTCGCTACCACACTCTCCTTCGTATGACCTTTGCAACCAACATCTACAAAGTGATTGAAACACCGACTTCCCAGATCATGAGATTCATACCAATGCAGGGAGTTGTCGACAATAGCCAAGCGGCCCGCGCCCATGTTGACATCATTTGTCCAAAGTGCGGAAAACCACACAAGCTTCAGGCAAACTTGGATTCCGCCCAACCGTTGGAGGATGGCGCGGCGTCCTGGCCAAAAGACAATAGGTTAAAGTGTGAGAGTTGCGGCACAGAGGTTGATGTTTCCGATGCAAGGCGTCAAATTGAGGCGACCACAAAGAAGAGGGTGATTGCGGAATGAGTCAACAGCAGCAGTTAGAGTCACTCCGGTACTCGCTGGTTTTCGAATTGCGGGACAATGCTCTTTCGGTGGTCGAGGAATTCAATGAAGCCGAAATGGCTGGAATTGATGAACTTCGGCGAATGTCGGAAAGCATAAGTGCACCGACTGTGTTCTTTCAGACGCGCGCCTAGGAAGATTCGAAAGCCGTTTTCGAATCGTAAGGTTGGGGTTTGAGTGTCTCTAACGCGCGAGATACTCTCCGCCACTTCTCTAGCAGTCAGATCCCTCTGTCAGTCAGTAGGAATTGTGCATTTCGACTCGTTTGTCGTGGTCTAGAGAGGTTAAAGTCCAGCGCTCCTACCCACGAATGCGCGTATTCGTCGAAGAGTTTTGTGCATGTACACCCGACTCCAACCAATGGGTGATTCCAAGGAAGTGAAGCGAGAAATCGGGACAGATACCGTGTCTATTCTCCCGAGGGGTCGGCTTTTTTTAGATTGGTAATGACCGTGCGTAATACCAGATCAGCCAAGGCATTTGCGAGTACCTGATCACGATCTTGAGTGGCGTGTTGATACCGTAGCGCAGCACTGGCTGATGCATGTCCGGCTCGGCGCATCAATTCAGCTGTGGTCGCGCCCGTTGCCGCCGCGAGTGTCAAGCCAGTGTGTCGAAGGTCGTGGAGGTGTAAATCCGGGCGCGCGATGCTCGAGCGGGCTTTTGACCATGCTCGTTGGATGCTGGTGGCCGTGAGTGGCGTACCGGACTCAGAGGTGAACAGCGGAGCGTCCTTTTCTCCCGCGGTGAAGTTGTTTAGATGAATCTCCAAGGTCTTCAAGACATTTGGAGGAATCGACAGGATGCGTCGACCAGACGAAGTCTTTGGGGATTTCGTTACTGAACTACCGTCGCGCCTGAATGTTCGACTCCGCTCTATGCGAATCGTTGCGTGCAGCATGTCGACATCACTTCGTCTTAAACCGAGAAGCTCTCCACGTCTCAACTGGCACCATGAGGCGAGTTCAATAAGGAGCCGAAGACGGCTCGGAACCGCTAGAGCGAGCGCTTCAATCTCGGCGACCGTGGCGATTGGACGCTCGGCGGCGTGCTCGGTTCCAGCCCCGTTGATCTTGCAAGGGGACTTGATTATGAGGTCGTCGTCTACCGCATTTCGCATCATGGTTGAAAGAAGACGGTACGCCTTCGATGCGGTGCTCGGATGCCTTGCTGCGAGTTGCGCATTCCAACTTCGAACCCTCGAAGGGGTGAGAGCCGCGATGGTCGTTTGTCCTAAGGAGGGGAGTATGTGAATTCTGAGTAGGTCTTCGTAGAGCTCTTTCGTGCGAACGGCAAGATCGGGTCGATGCGCTATCCATTCACTCGCGTACTTCTTGATCGTGACCTGTCCAGCGGACGGATCAATCCACGCGCCGCGGCGCATGTCGGCTTCAATTGTTGACAAGCGCGCGAGGGCGTCCGCTTTGGCCGTGAAAGTTCCAGCGGAGTGGAGTCCGCCATTGTCCCAGTAGATCGCTTGCCAACGGCCCGATGGCCGCCTGCGCACTGTTCCAAAATGCCTTCGCCCTGGCATGATCTGACCTCAGCTTTTCTCGAGTACTCACAACGGTCGCGGCCACTTTGGAATTTTCCAAAGATTCCAAATTTTTGTATTGCGCCAGCGGTGCGGACGACCGTTGGGACATATCAACAACGTGTCGACTACTCCTGCACCCCAGCCCTTCACTTGGTTGAAAACAGGGTCATTGACGAGCCTCGAAGCGTTGTCCGCTGATCCAGCTTTCAAGGTCAGTATCCACGAAGCGCACTCGGGTTCCCCCCAGTTTTATGAACGGAATGCGGCGTTCTTGGACGAGACGTCGAACAAATCTCTCAGAGCAGCCCAATCGGTTGGCCGCGGCTCGAATGTCTAAAAGCGGACGGTTGACGAGGTTGGGATTCACGGCCTTGTGAGGTTTCAAGAGTTGCGGGATGCCCGCCTCGTTATTCAAGAGAATCATTCCATCTATCGGTGGTCGGGTATCGAGCCGTCAGTTCTGCCCGAGATGCTTGGTGCAAGGAAGACATCGCGACTTTGCGAGTCATCTTCAAGTCGGTCTTCACGGAGTTCACGATTGCACTGCGCAGCATTCGCGCTCTGGTTCTGTTTTGTCATGTCGTTTGCGTGGACGACGCCAGCAGGTGCCAGTTACCTGAAGCAGAGCGCGGTTGATACCCTCGGGCAGAGTTACCGGATTGCCGTTACCAACCCCGCCGACGGGACCACCCTGCCCAGCGTCCTGTTCTTTTCTGGGGCGGTCCTGGACACCACAAGCCCCCTGAAAAGGAGCCTGCACGCACCAAAGGGCGAAATCTACTTGTCGTTGAGGATGAGTTCGGGCCCCATTCAGCGCAATTACCGAAACCCACTTTGGGGCGACTTCTTTTCGGGGATGTCGCCACTGCCCGCTTCGGCCCTGCGCTACGTCACGGCTTCGGGCCGTCGCTACGCCGCGACGAGGGTTGATCCAATCAACCAGACGAACAACTTCAATGCCGCGACTGACGACGGCCTCGTCGACGCGACCTACTACTTCACGGTGCCGATCACGAATCGTCGCGGCACGATCATCATCTCGCCTACTTACACGACTGGTGTGCCGTACCACGGCTTCACGGGATTCGCGTCGGTGCGCTTGAATGTCGGAGGTCCGACGAGCATCGCTCTGTCGTTCCCGAAGAAACTGACCGTAACGCTGCCGCCGCCAAAGAAAGTGGTGACACCCCCCGGCACAGCCTTCGTCAACGTGTTGAATATTCTCGGCGCCGTCCTGGCCGGTCTTCTCGGAGCAATGGTTCTCTTGATTCGACGCCGATGGAGGCGCAGAAATAGTCCCGTACCTGTCTACGTCGTGGGCAGCCCACCAGTCGCGAAGACGCCGACCCGTGACTTTGAGCCGCCGCCCGTGCCACAACCTTCTTCGCAAGTACGAGCGACGAGGAAGGTCGTTCGAGTAGAGACCACGCTTCGCGTCGACGTTCTCGGACCATTGACGATTGCCCCTATCAACGCCCCGGCGAGTGATCCCGTGCGGGCCATCGTGTCCTATCTCGCAATAAACGCTGATCGGCCCCAGACACTCGAGGAGATTCAAACCGCGATCTGGCCGCTCACCGACGCCGGCACCGACATCAAGAAGCCCGCCATGCGCAACTACATGGTCGACGCTCGTAAGACGGTTGGTGAGCGTCACTTGCCGACCGCGTCGGGGCGGGTGGGTTACCAACTCCGGGACTTCACCACTGACTGGGTGGAGTTCCAGAGTCTGCTCGACCAAGCGACGAAGTTGCCAAAGGGAGATGCCGTCGTCTTGCGCCGTCGAGCCCTCGACCTTTCGAAGGGCTCGCCCTTTACCGCCGAAACGACGCGCTACTTCACGTGGACCTTTACGACCTCGGTTGTCTACAAAATGGTCGAAACCGTCACGACCCTCGCTCACGAACTCGGCAACCAGTTTGTACTCGCGGGTGATCTCATCACGGCTGAAGCCGTACTTCGCCAAGGTCTGCTGAGCGATCCGGCGTCCCTGACGTTGTGGGAGGACCTCACCGACGTGCTCTTGGAGTCGGCCGATCAGAGTCTCCTGGAACTGCACTGGAAGTGCGCCCATGGCGTACTGCGAAGCGATGACGTCGTCACTCTTCGAAGTCGCGAACAGGGCTAGCGCGCTCTTCATCGAAGGTCCGATGCACGAAAGTGTCGTCTCAGGCAGTCTTCCGCCCTCGTGCGTCGCATCCGTAATGCGTCGTATGTACTCCCGGATTCGTTAGCCAGAGATTGGAGAGACTTCTTCTCACCCCGAGTTCTTTGGATCAGTACTGCGTCGTCCTTTGAGATGACGTAGTTCGCCACCGCTCGCGCCAAGAGGGCCGCAGGGACGTCGAAATAATCCTCCTCGGGTTCGCTCGCGTCGTAGTCGTCCGGGATGAAAGTCGTGGGCACGTTGTGCCGAGACATCCGGCGCTGCTCGTTGCGGGTCTTGGTGAGGGCGTGCTCGAGAACGAAGTCGACCCGCTGCCCCTCCGCGAGCTCGTGGGTCCAGCGCATGGCGTCCGTCGCTTGGGTCAGCACTTCTGAGACGGTGTCCTTACTCGGGCGACCCCAGGACAGGCGAAGGGCAATCTGCTCAAGATCCGGTGATAACGCCACTAGGGCAATGAGCAAGAAATCGTTGTCGAGGGCCGTCCACTCGAGGAGCTCTTCAAGAACGTGGCGGACGTCAGGCGCGGGGTCCTGAAGGACCTGAGCGAACTCCAGGGGCCCCTCAGAGCTGAGTAGGTCAAGACAGAAGTCGTCGAGCCGTTCGAGAAGATCACGACCGGGCAAACCCGAGGAGCGGGATTTCAGATCGCGGACGAGTAGGGACATGGGTGTGTTGGTTGGTTTCATGTCCTGAGAGGACCAATATGAGTTCACGAAAAAGCGCAGAGACTTTCTCATGTGAACTCATAACCCGGAGAATTGCTGGCCTTTCGCGCCTCGAACTTATGAACGAGCGCGTTCATTTTGAGTTCATAAGACTTCATGGCGAGTCCACAGGTTGAGGCTTCGGCGCTTTTCGACGAGCTTGCGCGGCCTCTTGGCGGAGATCTCGACGCATGGTGAAGAACACTTCAGCGAGTTCGGCGCTTCGTGGGTTGTCGTACCCTCGACCCTCGTAGCGAAATGACCCCTCGATCGGGTCGCTCTCATTGCGTACGGCCATGAACGTCGCTCGACTTGACCGCAGGGCGGCGAAGGTCGTGGAGTACGAGCGTGACTTCGTGATCGGGAGGCCGGTGAAGCCGAACGTGTGAGCGTGATCGCGCAGGTGAAATGGTTCGAATTCGGGTCGGCGGGCCAGATTCCACGACGTCAGAACGAGCCGGCGGACGTGCGGGTCGTCCACCAGACTCACGATTTGGCGGCGACTGGTGAAGCGATGCGCAAGTTCAGTCGACCCCTCGGTCGTCTTCGTGACGTACTTGGCCAGGTACGAGGCCACGGCTCCGGTGTCTTCGGACTGGGTCCCCAGGTCCTGCACGTCGAGCAACTGCCCCCAGCGGTAGTCCTCTCGATCGGGCACGACGACCGATGACTTTCGGATCGATTGACGTACGACACGCCGCAATAGTTCGATGCTCAGCCACGACGGAACGGGCTCTCCAGGGTCACCGGGCCCGTCAGCGCGAAGAACGACGTGAAAGTGGACGAGGCCCCGGCGTTGCAGTTCGGCGACCTTGAGATAGTGAACCTGGGCGACGGACTTCAAGTTCCGCTGGTTCAGTCCCGCAGCCTCGGCGAGCGCACGACGAATGGTCTGGATGGTGTTGTTCCACAACTTTGAAGCGTTCGCGTTCCAGAGGACTGCCCCTTCGTAGTCGAAGCACTCCGCGCAGAGCGGTCGCCCGAGTTGTGGACTTCCTTCCTCGTGACGTACTGGACAACTCTTCGCACGACCGTGGGCGCAGAATTCGCTGCCTTCTTCCGGCACCTTGGTCGAGCGGCCCACGCACCCACCACGAGCTTTGATGGTGTGAACGGAACCAAAGGAAGGAGCCGTCACCGTGATGAAGAGCCGTGGATGGGTGCTCACTTCTTCGGGCGTACCCTTGCCGCCTACTAACCCCGTTGAGACCAAGATCCACGCGTCGGTTCGGTAAAGATACGAGCACGAGGGGCAGACCACGTGGCGCCGGTCCTTGCACGAGATGCGAAGCGAACTTCGCGCTACTTCACCGGTCGCGAGATTCACCATCTCACCGCTTAGGCGAATAGGGTGAGAACAGTTGCCCGCGAGTTCCACTTCACGAAGCGTTCGGAGTCGCTCGTCGAGGTTCACTGGACCCGTCGCAGTTCATAGGCGCGAGTCTCAATGATCTCGATCTCGTCGTCACTCAAATAGGGAGTCATGACAAGTACCGGCACACCCCCTTCAGCGAGGAGAAAGCCCACGCCTCGCATCGAGGGGTCAATCGCCGCCGCCGAAAATCCCTGACTCGCCCAGCCCTGACCGAGAATCGTGTCCGACGAGTCCGAACTGGTGCAGCGCATCGCGAGGCGAAACGAGAAGAGATCTCGGATCCAGGTCGGTACGATCTCGTGGCTCGGCTTCTGGGTCGTAGCGATAACGATGATGCCGGCGGCCCGACCGCGGGAGACGAGGTCGCGGAGCAACTCGGAGAACTCGTCACGTAATCCCTTTTGGCCGCCGCGAAGATAGAAAGCCAATTCGTCGATGACCAGCACGTGGAGCCCCTCGAGGTCCTGGGCCGTCATTTTTCGACGACGGGTTGCAGCAAGCGTCGCGTAACGCAGGTCCATTAGTTCGCGAAGTTCTCGGAGGACCTCGACAGCGCCCTCTTGGTCTGTTCCCACGAACTCGTCGGCGATGTCGGACCACGCGATGAGTTCCACGTCCTTGCCGTCGAGCAGCGTGAGGTGCACCGAGGGGTCGAGGGCGGCGGCGGCCACGATGGTCGATAGCGCTACCGACTTACCGGATCCCGGTTCGCCACCGATCAGCAGGTTGTGCTCGGGCAATCCAATGGAGACAGCCAGTCCGTCTTGACCGACGCCAAAGAGAAGCGGCTCCCAGAGCGACACCATTGATCGGTTCACCAACGGCGAGCGCAGTGACTTCGGAAACGCATTCTTTCGGATGACAGCGAGTTCGACGTAGCGCGTGTTGACGGGCGAAGCCTTGACGCGGACTTCACGGGCACCGAGTGCCGCCGCGAGTTCTAATGCGGAGCGCTGCAACAGTTCGGCGTGAAGCCCGATTGGCAGTTTTAGGAGGTATCGGCGTCCCACTGGAAGCGCCGTCGAGCGAACGACCTTCGGGGTCGATCCGTTACGTCCGACGATTGCGCAGTGCCAGAGTGCCGCGTGCAGCCAGCGATGCTCGCGGTTCGTCTGCATGTGGTGACGGAGTCGCCGGCGAAGGTCCGGTCGTTGGTGAAGAGTCACCATTACTGCTGCTGCCACCAGCCAAGGCCCTAGTGACGTCACGTGGGCCGCAATGACGAGCACGATGAGCGTGCCACTCGTAAGGAGAATCTCGAGACGCCACCCCCAGATGGCCGTGGCCATCCAGGGGCGACGAGGCGAGGTGGACGACGCGGCATTAAGCATGGCGGCGTCCGTTCCACAGGCTCCACATCCACCAACTACACGCGCCGAGCAGGATGAGTCCGTAGTGGGTCAGCACCCACATCAGGAGAAATTGGATCAGCACGACGATGACGAGGAAGATGAGGAGCCGGGCCATTAGACGCTGGCCTTCACCAACTCGATGCGGTCGGCCCGGAAGCTCACACCGTGGTTCGCGCCGACTTCCCAGGTGGTCGCGATCAGGTTGGTGACCTTCACCAACGTGAACTCGCTCAAACCCTTCACGTCGCCGGCAACCTTGACCGTGATCGAGTCCTTGATTCCCGTTCCCGCCGCGAACAGTGGGACGGCGAACAGCGCGGTACCGTTCTCGTCGAGCTTCGGTGCCCGAGTCTCGTAGTCCAAAACCGGTTCTGCAGGTCCGGCCGCCGCAAATTTCACGGTTCCGGTGTCAATGGGCAGTCTCATGGTGCTCCTTAAAGAGGAGCGAAAATTTCGCCCTCTATAAGAACTAGCCACACCGAATTTGGCGTTTTCGAACAGAAACTTTGAGAACAAGCCAAATATTTTCTAATTTCATTAACTTTGAACGATTTTGATGGTCACTCAGGTTGCCCGGACGGACGGCTTGGCGCTTCGCGCACGCCGTCCTCGGGCACTAGGGCTTAGCAATGCAAGGAGGACTGAAAAGCGTGTGTGATGAAATGTCCTATACGTATTAACAAGGCGACCCAGACATCGAAATGGATCAAACAATGGTGACACACGTAGTTGACGACCTCGAAAACCTCATTCGTCAAGATGTCTTAACCGAACTCGGCCCCGATCCGAGTGGCGAAATCGAATCACTTACTTTCCGAGAGATCCTGACCCTTTACGGGACTTGGCGAAGCAGGCTCATATCGCCAGCCCCACGATCCAGCCACCTATCGAGCGAGCTTCTAGCTAGCGCAGAGTATTCAACACACCGATCCGTCGTAGACGCAATTGTTGAGAAGAGCAGACTCGGAAGGGATCTCAAACCACATCAGAGTCGGCGAATCAACACAATCCACCTGCCAACAGCTGCGCGGCCCTCCAAACGCCGAGATCGTCGAGATCTGGACCTATTGGTATCCGAATGGGGAATACAACACCTGCATCTGTCAACAACACTTGATCGCAACGGGCTCGTGGTCGGAACTCGAGAGCTCCTCTTCGCAGTATTTCGACCTCAAGACGCTTTCTTCATCGGGATCTATGGGCACGAATGGACAAACGAAGAGTTTGTTCGGATATGCGTAAGAAACTGGCCTAGCGCTCAGCTCTTTCACGAAGCGACCTTCTCAACAAGCCTTGCTAACCCGATTCGGTCAGGGGACAGAGAGCCGCTCAGGAACGCTGGCGTCACCACGTTTCTCCAAGTCGACGGGCATGTGTACATGCCTCCGGGGCAGACCCTCAGTGGCTCGCCGTTGTCGTCTGCTCGGAAGTCGATGCAAATTGTGGCGAGCCTGACCGATTTCCGAAATTCACTGACCGCCGCTCCTGAACGAATTGTCGAGCAACTCGCCGCGACGGGAGTCACTGTCGAAGCTGAGCAGAACTGGGTCGCCGCTAAGCGCGGAAGGCGATACGGATTTGTCGATACCGTCTCACGAGGGTTTCTACCTGTGGTGACACTCTTAGACTGAGATCAATCCAAAGCCCAGGTAAAGGGAATCCTCAACGCTCGCATTGCTGAACGAATGGGCATCTCGCGAACAACCGTGATCAAGGCAGTGCGATCGACGAACCTGCCGTACCCCCAAGGCTGCGGGGGCTCCGTTGGTTTGGTTAACCTGCAAAGCCCAACAACTGAACGCTCTTCTATAAGACGTCAATGAAGCTTTATTCCTCGCCGATCTTCCGGATGCGTATGTCAACTTTGCTGTGGGCGACGTCCAGGTCGACGACTCTTAACGGAGATGGGTCCGCTCTCCTGTAAGACAACGTCCTCGGCGGACAGGGTTGCGTAAGTCTTGAGTATCTTTACAAGACTGCTAGGAGTAGGTGTCGCATGCGCTACGAGAGCGGCCAGTAATCGGCTTCTCGATACCTCGCCGTACGAATCGACTTCAATCAATCCAATCAATTCATTCAAACGTTGATCGACTGGAGCCGGCCACAGTACGTTCGTCTGAACGATTGGGCACAATTCAATCCGAAGCTTGCGGGAGATTGGTTTGTCGGTATCCACCATCAACTTCATATCATATGATAATCATATGATATGAAGGATCATCGCATGGATCGACCTTGTCACTGCGCTAATTGTTCGTGTTCCGATCTTCCGCCGGTGGAATTGAAGTTGATCACTCTCAACATTTCTGGACCGTCACTTGTTCGCGCGGCTGATCTTGAGAAATACCTGATTGGACTGGATCCAGACGTAATCGTCCTAACAGAAACCCGATCAAATCCAGGCACGCATCAATTGATTGAATCGTTTCGCGAATTGGGGTTTGAAGTGGTAGCTCCAATGCCGTCTTCATCTGGGGAGCGAGGCGTCGCTATATTGCACCGATGGGCTGCGGCCTCTCTGCCCGTTTTTCCGACGGTTACCCTTGACCACCGAATAGTTGCGTTGGACGTCGATTGTCCACTTGGTTTGAGACTTCTCGGCGTTTATGTTCCCTCTCGAGATGCGTCAGCGGCCAAGGTTGAAAGAAAACAAACCTTTCTAAAACAAATGCAAGCATTGCTTCAAGACACGATCGCGACGAGTGACATTCTCGTTTTGGGCGACTTCAACGTGATCGGTAGGAACCACATGCCGCGATACTCAAATTTCAAAGCATGGGAATATGAGTCGCTTGATTCAATTGCGAAGATGGGGCTCATGGACGTTTTTGCCGAGATTCATCCGAAAGTTCAGGCGCACAGCTGGATTGGGAGGATGGGTGCCGGCTACAGATACGACTATGCATTCGCCTCCGAGTCAATCATGAATCGAGTAATAGAGTGCGCATACATTCACGAACCGCGTGAGGCTGGAATTACGGATCACGCAGGACTGTTCATGAAAATTGCGGGCACGACGCGGCCATCAACAGTGTTCTCGGAGCGCCCCAATTCGACGGAATCAATTCTCGTTTGAATCTTGAAGCAGCGCTCTTTTGCCACACCTAATTCGACAACGGAATGTGACTGAGTATTCTTTCAGCGACTTCGCTCAGGCTCAACCCATCGGTGCTTACGTTCACAACCGCGTAGCCCTTGGACTTCAAGAAGGACGATGCGTCGGCGAAGTACTCGGTTTCTATTCGAGCACCATCTTGAATCCTCTCGAATCGTGCGAGGGAGCTCCTTTGACGCATCCGTTCTTCAATCAACTCGATTGGAGCTGAGAGGATAACGCTTAAGTCAGGCACTAGCACGGCTTCATTCATCTCCCAAATGAGCGACGTCGCAATTCCGTCGAGGCGCTGCAGTACTAGCGATGAAGCTACGTATCGATCGCACACCACGATTTTGCCATTGGACAATGCCGGTCGTATCTCCTGTTCCACTTGAAAAATTCGATCGGCAACAACCAGAGCCGCTAAGGCAAGTCCGGTGAAGGTGTTCTCTGCGCCGCGAATGAACCCACCTAGTGGAGTGTCACTCGGCTGTCGCGTTGCGGTAACTTGCGCGCCTCTTTCCTTCAACTTCGAGACGATTTCGTTGGAAATCGATGACTTCCCAACACCGTTCGGGCCGTCAATAGTTACAAACACGCCAGTGTCCTTGTTGTGTTAGATACAACAGGACATACCTCCTCGTCCAATTCGCCGATGAGGCCACCTCGGGCAATCACCGCTGCGGGGCACCCCTTCCCACAACTGGATTCCATTCGACACGATCTACAGGTGTCGTTGGCTCCCACTGTGTATCGATCGTGAAAGTTGTATTGATTGACGAGGTCGGCAAAATCGTCGTCGTTGAACAGATTTGCCACGATGAAATCAGAGCCCGTGTATAGCGAACCGGGGTTGTCCGTAGCGAACACAAGGTACGGACACACCGTTGTGCTTCCATCGACGAAAACGTAGAGAATCTCTCCGGCAATGCAGTTAGAGAGCGGCTTGGCGTCATTCGGAAATCGTATGAATACGGCCTCGGTGGTCGACTCAGATTTCTTCGACAGCAGAATCTGGCGTCGAATTCCTGACATTGCCAAATCCTCAGCTCGAAGTCTTTTGCTGGATTGAATTCCCCGTCCGAAACTGGAAAGCGGATTCATCAATACGTATTCCACTCCGAGTCGTTCACCGAATTCAAAAATCTGTTGGTATTCGTCATCATTGGCGAGAGAATTTGGGGTTGTCAGGATCCCCTTCAGTAATCCGGCCTTGGCCAATTCCGTTGCTCCATCCACCGTGACGTTGAATGACTCGCGATTGCCGCGAAACTTACCGTGACTTTCAGCTGAGAATCCATCCAAGCTGACATTGAAACGGACCCGACCAAGCTTCAATGCGTGTTGGACGATGGTCGAGTTCAGCGATACGCCATTCGTGCAAACCGTGACCTCCAAGTCGTTGGTCACGAGCACGTCGAGAATCGAGAGAAAATCTGGGTGGACGAGTGGCTCGCCCCCCGTGACCGTGACGTTCGACACATTTGCCTGAATCAGTCGCTCGACAGCGAGTTCGATCTTCGCCAAATCCATGTCGTTGCCGGCCTTTGTCGCGGAGACAAAGCAATGAGCACATCGCAGATCACAACGATCGGTGATTTTCAGGAGCGCCTTTCGGCGACCCGGCTGAGCGCGAGATCGAAAGTAACAGGAGTCGGCTTGGCTATCGACCGCAATTCGACGATCGGTCGTATTAGGGCTCGCGAAAGTATTATCCGATGCAATTCGCTGAACTCCCATGTTGCTGACACCTCCTTTCAGTTCACAAATCACTCTACACTTAACACATGTGTTAAAGTAGTCAAATCAGAGTTTTCATTTTTCGTAATTATGGGGTCTATGTACTCAACGAGAGGGGGTCTCAGCACCACCGAGCGCACGCTCACGTCAAAGTTCGCGGGCGTCACGTTGCGTCGATTTTTCTCGAAACCCTTGAGCCCTTCAACGTCGTGGAAGCTCTCTCGAAGGACCTCATAGACCTGCTACAAGAGCAGCAAATTGACCTTATGTCTCGATGGATGGAGTTGAATCAAGATGAGTAACGATCAGCGCGCCAGCTGGGAAATGTCGGGCTACGCCGACATCACGTCAGCGACGATCATCAACGGTGAGCTCGAGGTGTCTTTTGCCAACGGCGACACGATTCATATAGAACCAATTCAACTCGGGGTGAACTGGATAAACGCCGACGTCCAACTCGATCCTGACGAGGGGTTGTCAGTGACATTTGTGGGCGAGGACGGACAGGAGCGAAGCGTCGATTGGATGCAACTGCGGTCGGCCACTGACGTCGACTTCGCGCGCGAAGCACGCAACCGAGAGGCGGAGCAGTCCAGGCGACTTGGTCTGAGACTCAAGGCCCTTCGAGAAGATCTTGGAATTAGCCAACAGGACTTGGCTCGTATTTCTGGTATGTCGGGTCCGCAGTTATCCAGAATTGAAAGCGGCTCTCTTGACCTAAGGGTTTCTACGGTTCAGTCGCTTCTGCGGGCGATGAATTCGTCATTTGCCGATATTGCCGGGCCTGACGCCCCAGAAATCTCCCAGAGGTCTTTGTCTAAAATTGCCATTCAAGCTGGAGTCGCTCGCGATTTCATGGAAAGAATTCTCATTGAGATTCCAAGAGACAAAGTGATGAAGGTGCTTTCTCAGGCATTCGGTTGGAGCACCGAAGCCATTACATCAGGATTTCCAGGAACTGTAAACCCCAGGTCAGGAATCTTGTTTAAAACCGTCCAGCGAGATCCCGCAATCGATTCACCGATGATTCACATGGCTCAAGTGGTCTCAGAAATTGTGGTTTCTCACACGAAGTATTTGGATTTTGAGGGCGTACCCAGTGGCGCAATGGAGATTCGAGAACAACTGATCAGGGAGTCAAGTATCACTTTAGAGTCACTCTCCGAATGGATGTGGAAGAAAGGTATACCTGTTGTACCCCTTCAAGGCAAGGGTGCCTTCTGTGCAGCGGTCTGGAGCGTCGATGGCAAACCCGTTGTAACTATCAAGGAAACCCGAGCTCCGGCCGTCTTCTGGCTCTTTGACCTCGCTCACGAATTGGGGCACATCGCACTGGGCCATGTCGACAAGTCGAGTTTGATTGACATAGACGGGCTGACCTCTGCAGGACGAAATCACTCCGACGTTGACGACATCGAGGCACAAGCATCTCAATTCGCCACTGAGTTACTGCTCGGAAAGCCTGATGAAATATTGAGCGAAGTTCGAACAATTACCAGGAATAACTATCTTCGATTCAAGAACGCTGTATCCGATGTTGCGACACGTCACGGTATAAGCCCCGGACTGTTGGGGATGATCGCGGCTTTTGAAATGGATGACATCGGACAACCGAAGGATCGTTGGGGGTCTGCAACGAACCTCGCCAAAACCGACGGAAAAGGACGTGACCAGGTCTTGGAGGTTTTCACTCACGAATTCTCTCAAGAACTTGTTACCGGAAATGACCTACTACTACTCAAAGCCTCGGTAGTTAACTCGGAACCAATTGGAAAATGACATGACACGATCACCATCTAGATCACTGAAGAATGCGCGGTTCGAATTGAGCACTCCTCGACCCTTGGTCCTTCCTCAAGGCTTGCTGACGAGACGGCTCTAAATGCAAAACGTGAGCATCCTGATGGCCGTTGATCCGGTCATACCTGCCGTCGGTGAAATCGCAGGTGCACGCTTCAATGTTCGAGTCGCATCATTTGAAGGATTTGTTTCGTTCCCGTTGGACGATGGTTTTGCACGATCAAACGAGTCATCCAAGTCCCACGATCACTGGCCTTCATTTGCACATCACGATGCATACCCCAACCCGTCAACCGCGGCCGCGAGTGTTGGCGGTTCGGTATTCGTTGTGCCGGGTCCGAAACAATTGAATGTTCGTGCACTGCACTTCGAGATTTCTGAGATTCCTGATGAGACAGAAGCAGCCTGGAACATATCGGAATTCAATGACTCGCTCCGAGACTGGATGCGAATATTCCGCTCGTGGATAGGACAGTGGACGCAACTTCCGCAATCTGATACATCGGAGAGCAGCCTAGGGGTAACGAAGTTCTTGATGGAGAAAAATGGAGTGACTGTCCCTCACTTCTTGGACGGCACGTTCCCAACATTGTTCGTTGGCTATGAACTCGCAAGCGAAAGTATGTTTTCGGCTGCCGTTCGTGCAGCTTCTGCTGGGATTGAAGTCGCTCCCGAACTTCAGATGCTTGCGCGTGCTCATCTTGGGTTGATGAGACGCGATTATCGCGGCTCAATTATTGACTCGTGCAGTGCAGCGGAGATGTCGATTATTCAATGGCTTACCAATACATTCACTGTTAGATACGACGCCAGCACCGCAAAGAAACTTTCCGATCGACTCAATGGTGTAGCAGCATTGTTCAAGGTCTACTTTGCGTCCAACGGTTCTCAAGTCACATTCAAGGAAGTCTTTGAACAACTCGCTCGCCCCAGAAATAAGGCGCTGCACAACGGTGAGAAGTTTTCGGGAGACGAGTCTGACAAAGCCTTCAAGATTGCCAAGAGGTTGATCTCCGAGACTGCGCCAATGCTGATGCCAAAGGATGTTTTGGCCGCGATTTCTTCTTGAGCAGATTTCAACGACTACTCAATGAATGTGCACTGAGCGTAACTGTCACCCTACGAACAGTGCCAGGATTAATTGACACTTACAATGGACTGTTCAAGATCCCAAAGAAGTTGAAGCTGCTTGGGCATACCACGGGCATATACGGGCACGTAACACGGGGCAATTGCGGTCACTCGTGGTCACTCGTGGTCAATTCAAACCATGGCAAAAAACGGCTTTTGAACCACATTCGTTGGAGCGGGCGACGGGAATCGAACCCGCGTTCTCAGCTTGGGAAGCTGATGTTCTGCCGCTGAACTACGCCCGCGCGAACGCCCATCGTAGTGTCG
>Ga0307374_10006334_pt1 | contig 18672 bp, 15 predicted proteins | sample OX3MG_FD_202532 | JGI IMG/M metagenome (GOLD analysis project Ga0307374, IMG submission 202532) | Soil microbial communities from Risofladan, Vaasa, Finland - OX-3 | ecosystem: Environmental > Terrestrial > Soil > Coastal area > Acid sulfate soil | place: Finland: Risofladan, Vaasa | collected...
GGTGGGGCCGCTGCCGCCCTCGGGCCGCCGATCGGTGGCCTGCTCGTCCAGGCCAGCTGGCGCTGGGTCTTCCTGGTCAACCTCCCGTTCGCCCTGATCGCGCTCGTCCTCGGTATCCGCACCCTCGACGAAATGCGGGACCCCGATGCGCAGAAGTCCGACGTCCTCGGCGCCGCGCTGCTCATGGTGGCGGTGGCCAGCCTGGTCGCCGGCATCGTCGAGGGCTCGGACTGGGGCTGGACCAGCGGGAGGATCCTCGGAGCCTTCGGGCTGGCCGTCGCAGCGGGAGCGGGGCTGGTCCTGCGCTCGTTGCGGCACCCCAACCCGATCATCGAGCCGGCCGTCATCCGCCACCGCGCCGTGGCCCTGGCCGATCTCAGCTCGCTCGCCTTCTTCGGCGGTTTCGGGGCGCTCGTGCTCGGTGGCGTCCTGCTCCTCACCGGCCTGTGGCACGAGTCGGTGCTGGCCGCCGGGTTCATGATCGCCCCCGGGCCGTTGCTGGCCGGCATCACCGCCTTCCCGGGCGGGCTCGTGGGCACGCGTTTCGGCCACCGGGCCGTCGGCACCGTCGGCGCCCTGCTCTTCGCGGCCAGCGGCGTGTGGTGGATCACCCACGTCGGCGTCACGCCCGACTGGGCCGGCGCCTACCTGCCGGGCAGCCTGCTCAGCGGCATCGGCGTCGGGCTCATGCTCCCCTCCCTGGGCGGCGCCGCCACAGCACCTCTGCCCCCGGAGCGCTTCGCCACCGGATCGGCGCTCTACGTCATGAGCCGCCAGATCGGCATCGCACTCGGCGTGGCGGGGCTGGTGGCCATCCTCGGCGTCTCGATCGGGGAGGGCGCCGTGCACGCCTTCGACCACGCCTGGATCTTCATGATCGCCTGCGCACTGGTGGCCGGCGCGCTGCTGCAGGGGGTCGGCAACAAGGTCACCGAGGTGGCCGACACCTCCCTGGAGGCAGAACCGCACGACCCGGCGGCTGACCCCGTTTCCGTGCCGGCGCCCGCGTTGCTCTACCCGCTGGCTGCGGGCAAGTAGGCCGGGTTCGCCACCAGCAGCTGGTCGCGGGCCGACGCGGCGAGCGCCGGCGCCACCGATTCCAACTCGTCGTCGAGCGCGCCCGTCCGCAGCGCGGTGGCCAACGCGGCGTCGTCACCGAAGCCGAGGTCGGCCAGGCGCTCGGCGTGCGCAGCAGCGAAGGCGGGACCCAGCAGGAGTTCGCGCTCGGCGATCCCCAACGCGTTGCGCGCCACGCGGGCCTCGAAGCGGGCACCGTCTGCGCTCCGCTCCATGAGCGCATCGAGATACTCCCGCACGGCTTCGACGAGCTCGGCCGCGGTCGGGCGGCCGAAGGGGGGCAGCGGCCGGTCCGCCGGGATCGGTCCGGTGGTCGGCGGCGTCGGTGTGCCCAGAAGGGTGAAGAGATCCCACTCGCTTTCACAGACGCGGCGGCCGATGGCGGCCAGCTCGACCGAGCGCGTGGCCCCACTCAGATGGGCCGAGGTCTGCAGGGCGCAGATGGTGGCCCACTTCACCGTGGCGTAGACCTGCCACCAGTGCACGCGGGCGGGCCTCATGGTCTCGCCGCCCGCGCCGACATAGGCAGCCAGCAGGTCGGCGACCGCGCCGAAACCGCCGACCTCGCCGCGTCCGCCGAAGCGCCACGCCGGCGCGCAGAGCCAGCCGACGTCCTCGGCGGCATCGCCGGTGTGCGCCAGCTCCCAGTCGAGGACACCGCGCAATCCGTCGGGCCCCACCAGGAAGTTGCCCATGCGGTAGTCACCGTGCACCGTCACCCGGGACCCGCTCGGTGGGCGGTGCGCCGCCAACCAGCGCACGCCGAGCTCGAGCGCGGGCCGGACCTCGCCCAGGGCATCGAGCAGGGGCAGGGGGTCACCGAGCGGGTCGACAGGCGGCAGGCCTTCGATGTCGCCCGGGTCGACGGTGTGGATGGCGGCCAGGGCACGCCCGGCATCGGCGGTCAACGCGGCGCGGGCGGCGGCCCAGTCGTCGTCACGCAGCACCTTGCGCGGGATGGTCTCACCCTCGAGCCGCTCCACCACCAACCAGCTGGTGCCGAGCTCGCTGCCGTCGCCGAGCGCCACCACCGCCGGCACCGGCACCCCGGCCCCCGCGGCGGCGCGCAGAAGGGCAGCCTCCATCCGCGCCCGGCCCTTCTGGGAACCGTCGCCGCGGTCCATCTGCAGGATGAGTGACCGCACCGCGCCGCCGTCGGCTTCGAGCTCGAAGGCACTCGTGACGCGCGAGGCACCGCCCGACAGTCGCCGCAGGCTGTGCACCGTGCCGCCGAGCACACGACCCAGCCCTTCCGCCAGCTCCTCGTTGGTCAGGCGGGGGGCCATGGCTACTCGACGGGGACGACAGGCCTCCCGCCGTCGTCGAGCTGGTGCAGGTACTCGCAGATCCCGTAGCCGGTCTGGGCCGGCCCGGCCGGATCCTCGTAGGTCCAACGCGCCAACCCCTCGTTGACCATGGTGCCGCCGGCCCGGCCGATGTCGGCCACGCGCAGCACCTCGCCCCGCAACGGGTAGATCCGGCCCGACTTGTCGATCACGTCGAGATGCACGACCCGGTGTGTCACGCCGTCGTCGGCCAGCTCGGTACGCAGGCGCCACTCGGCCACCGACGTCGCCCGCGTGCCGTCCCAGACCCAGCCGCGGTGCAGATCGCCCGCATCGGTGCCGAGGCGGATGCCGCCGAAGTGCATGTCCTCGCCGATGTTGATGGAGAACCAGCGCCACATCTTCGGACCGCCCCAACGGCGCGGGCCCCAGGAGCGGTCCCGGTTGCCGTGCGCGCCCTGCCACTGGTACGAGGTGCCGTCGACTGTGAGCGTGCCCGTCCACCGTCCCGCCTGCTCCAGGTGCCCCTTGCCCACCGTGCCAGCCGCCGCGGCGGCCTCCGCCGACTTGGGGCCGCCGCTCGGCTGTCCGTCGGTGCCGATGGCCGGGGTGACGGCGTCGAAGCGCACCTCGAGCACGACCGGGACGGAATGGGTCGTCGTCTCGCCGCGCCGGCACGGGCGTGCCTGCACGTCGCCCTCCATGGTGAGCCGCCACGCCTGCAGCGCCTCGAGCATCTCGTAGCGCACGGCGCCGACCTCGAGGACCGAATCGACCATGTCGTGTTGCTCCTTGACCCAGCGGTACTCGCCGAGCTCGCCGCCGGGGAGCCAGAGCGACATGCCGACGTCCATGGTGCCCTCGTTGGGCCGGATGCCGACCCGGGTGAACAAGCCCGAGTCGGTGCCGGGGTCATAGGCGTTGAAGTAGTACGACTCGCTCCAGGCGGTGTCGCCTTCGACGGGGTGAGCCAGGTCGTGACGGGCTTCGAGGATCGGCACGGTTACACCATTGTCTGTCCGGCGCTGACGTTCAACGCCTCACCGGTGACGCCGCGGGCGGCGTCGGAGAGCAACCAGACGATGGCCGCCGCGATCTCGTCGGCGTCCTGCAGGCGCCCGAGCGGGATCTCGCGCTGCACGTAGGCGGCCAGCGCCTCGGGGCCACCCATCATGTTCTCGAACATGCGGTCCTTGTTGAGCAGGTCGGTGTCGACCGTGCCCGGGCAGACCGCGTTCACCGCGATGCCCGACGGTCCGAGCTCCAGGGCCATGGTCTGGGTGAGCAGGATCACGCCCGCCTTGGCGGCGCAGTAGGGGCCCAGGAAGGTGAACGCCCGCTTGCCGGCCTGGCTCGAGACGTTGCAGATGCGCCCGCCCACGCCGGCGCCCACCATGCGGGTGGCGCAGGCCTTGGACACCAGCCACGTGCCGATCAGGTTCACGTCGAGCACACGGCGGAACTCGTCCGCCGGCACCCCGAGCAACGGTCCGGCGCCGAAGCCCACGCCGCTGCCTCCCGCCACGTTGGCCACCAGCGTGACCGTCCCCAATTCCTCGCTGGCCCGGGCGACCGCCGCCTCCACTGCGGCCTCGTCGGAGATGTCGGCCCGGAGCGTGATCGCCCGCACATCGTGCTGGCGCAGTTCGGCGGCGAGCGCCTCGAGGTCGTCGCTGCTCGCCGTGCCGTGGTGCGGCGCGTCGGCGTAGGGCTGGGCGATGTCGAGGCAGGCCACGTCCGCCCCGCCCCTGGCCAGGGCGACGGCGGTGGCCCGGCCGATGCCCCGGGGGCGGGCCGCCCCGGTGACCAGCGCGACATGGCCTTCGAAGAGGCGGGCTGCGGGATCGTGTGTGAAACTCACCGGGCAAACGTAGCGACGAATGCGGGCGGCCGCGCCGCCCGTGGGGGTGGACGCAGCCATGCGTGCGGCGGTGACCAGGGGTGGACGGTTGGTGGTCGGCGAGGTGCCCGAACCGGTTCCCTCGTCTGGTCACGTGGTCGTGCGCTCGCTGGCCGCCGGCATCTGCGGGTCCGACCTGCACGCGCTGGCCGACTTCACGCATTTCACCGATCTCATGGGCTCCGTCGGCGTGCCCGCCCTGGACCCGACCGCCGATTGCGTCTTCGGCCACGAGTTCTGCGCGGAAATCGTGGATCACGGCCCCGACACCGCCGCCAACCTGCCGGTCGGGACGCGCGTGTGCTCGGTGCCCATTGTGCTGGGCCCGACCGGTGTGGAGCAGATCGGCTACTCGAACGCGTACCCCGGCGCGCTGGCCGAGCACATGGTGCTGCAGGAGTTGCTGCTCCTCCCCGTGCCCGACTCGCTGGACACCGACCTGGCCGCGCTGACCGAGCCTCTCGCCGTGGGCGAGCACGCCGTGGGACTGGCCGGGCTGCAGCCGGGGCAGCCCTGTCTCGTCGTGGGGTGCGGGCCCGTCGGCCTCGCCGTCATCGCCGCGCTCAAGGGAAGGGGACACGGCCCGGTCCTGGCCGCGGACTTCTCGCCCACCCGGCGCCGTCTGGCCGAGGCCGTCGGGGCCGACGAGGTCCTCGACCCCGCCCAGGGGTCACCGCACGACCGCTGGGCCGACTTCGGCATCGCCCGCACCGTCATGGAGCGCATCGGGTCCGCCATGCTGGGCGCCAGCGTCCCCGACCCGGTGATCTTCGAGGCGGTCGGGGTCCCGGGCATGCTGCAGTCACTCATTGCCGAGAGCCCGCCGCACAGCCGCATCGTCGTGGTCGGCGTCTGCATGCACACCGACAGCTTTGAGCCCTTCATGGCGGTGACCAAGGAGATGGAGCTGCGGTTCTCCTTCGGCTACACCCCCGACGAGTTCGCCGCCACGCTGCGTCGGCTGGCCGACGGGATGCCGGGGGCCGATCTCCTGGTCACCTCGAGGGTCGACCTGGCCGGCGCACCCGGCGCCTTCGAGACGCTGCGCACACCCGGCGAGCACGGCAAGATCCTGGTGACGCCCTGACATGCTGCCCTGCACGCCCACTCAGTGACCCTGGAGAGCAATGACGACCATTGACGCCGACGGCCGCCTCAAGTTCGGGATCTTCCTGGCCCCGTTCCATCCCGTGGGGCAGAACCCCACGCTGGCGCTCGAGCGCGACCTGCAGCTCGTCGAGCATCTCGACGCCCTCGGCTTCGACGAGGCCTGGTTCGGCGAGCACCATTCGGCCGGGTACGAGATCATCGCCTCGCCCGAGGTCTTCATCGCCGCCGCGGCGCAACGCACGAAGCACATCCGGCTCGGCACGGGCGTCTCCTCGTTGCCGTACCACCACCCCTTCATGTTGGCCGACCGCATGGTCCTGCTCGACCACCTCACACGCGGTCGCGTCATGTTCGGCGTCGGCCCCGGAGCGCTGCCCTCCGACGCCTTCATGATGGGGATCGACCCGGCGAAGCAGCGCGACATGATGGAGGAGTCCCTCGAGGCCATTCTGCTGTTGCTGTCCGGTGAGACGGTCACCATGGAGACCGAATGGTTCAAGCTCGTGAAGGCCCGCCTGCAGCTGCGGCCCTACCAGCGCCCGTTCCCCGAGGTCGCCGTGGCGGCGCAGGTGTCGCCGGCCGGGCCCCGGGCGGCCGGGCGCTTCGGCACCGGCCTGCTGTCGATCGGGGCCACCTCGGCCGGTGGCTTCGACGTGCTCGGTATCCACTGGGACGTGATGGAGGAGCGGGCGGCGGAGTTCTCGACCACGGTCGACCGCAACAAGTGGCGCCTCGTCGGGCCGATGCACATCGCCGACACCAAGGAGCAGGCCGTCGCCGACGTCGCCTTCGGTCTGGAGGAGTGGGTCGACTACTTCCAACGCGTGGCCGCCCTCCCTCTGGCGCCCAACACCGAGAACTTCGAGTCGCTCGTCGACGCGCTGAACGCATCGGGCTTCGCCGTGATCGGCACGGTCGACGACGCCATCGCGCAGGTGGCCCGGCTGCAGGCGCAGTCCAAGGGCTTCGGCACCTTCCTCCTCATGGGCCACGAGTGGGCCGACACGGCCGCCACCCGCCACTCCTACGAGCTGATCGCCCGCTACGTGGCGCCCCGGTTCCAGGACTCGGCGGCCTCGCTGACCCGAAGCAGGGACTGGGCCGCCGACAACCGCCCCGAGTTCATCGGAGCCGCCGGCAACGCCGTCATGTCGGCCATACAGAAGCACCACGAAGAGAAAGCCGACAAGGCCGCCAAGGCGGAGGACAAGGTGACACCGAATGGCTGAGGTGACGCACGAGCAGGTGCCGACCAACGGGATCGAGTTGCACGTGGCCGTGGCCGGGCCGCCCGACGGGCCTCCCGTCGTCCTGTGCCACGGCTTCCCGGAGCTCTGGTACTCGTGGCGCCACCAGCTCGGCGCCCTGGCCGATGCCGGCTACCGCGCCTACGCCCCCGATCTGCGCGGCTACGGCGCGAGCGCGCACCCGACCGAGGTCGCCGACTACGGGTCGGAAAAGCTGACCGGGGACCTCTGCGGCCTGCTCGACCACTACGGCCACGACACCGCCGCCTTCGTCGGACACGACTGGGGCGCCATGGTCGTGTGGGAGATGGGGCGGCTGCACCCCGCCCGGGTCTCGTCCCTCTACAACATGAGCGTGCCGTACTCCAACGCCCCCGCCCCGCCCATTCAGATCTTCGAGGCACTCTTCCCCGACACGTTCTTCTACATGCTCTACTTCCAACCCGTCGGGCCCGCCGAGGCCGAGTTCGACGCCGACCCCCGCCGCTTCCTGCGCACCATGCTCTATTCGGCCGGCGCCCAGGGCATGGCGCACGCGGGCCCACTCATTTCGGACGCGCCACGCGAGGGGACGCGCTTTCAGGACATTCTGACGCCCGCCCCCGACGTGCTCCCGCCCTGGATCACCGAGGCCGACGTCGACGTCTACGCCGCCGCCTTCGAGAAGGGCGGCTTCTTCGGCCCCTGCAGCTACTACCGCAACATGGACGCCAACTGGGAGCGTTCGCACGTGATTCCCGCCTCCGTCTACACCATGCCCACCGGCTTCCTGACCGGTGCGCTCGACCCCGTGGCCCTCATGATGCCCAACGCGGCCGAGGAGATGGCCGCCGCGCTGCCCGACTACCGGGGCACCACCGTCGTCGAAGACGCGGCCCACTGGGTCCAGCAGGAGAAGCCGGCCGAGACCAACGCCGCGCTGCTGGCGTTCCTCTCCTCGTTGTGAGCGACCTGGTCGCGCTGCCGCCGCAACCGATCGGCGTGACCTGGCCCACCGAGGATTGGCCCACGGGCGAAACGCCGCGTGGTGTGGACCTCGACCCGCTCCTCGACGAGGTCTTCGAGGACGGCGGGCCGCTGGCCCGGACCTTCGCCGTGCTGGTCGTCCACGGCGGGCGCGTCGTGGCCGAGCGCTATCAGGGCGCGCTGGAGCACTTCGACCGTCCCCCGACGCCGGTGACGGCGGAGACGACGCTCCTCAGCTGGTCGATGGCCAAGTCGATGCTGCACGCGACGGTGGGCCTGCTGGTCGGCGACGGCAAGCTCGACCTGGACGCCCCCGCGCCCGTGCCTGAGTGGGCCGACCCCGGCGATCCGCGGCACGCCATCACACTGCGCCAGCTGCTGGCCATGCGCGACGGGCTCGCCTTCGCCGAGGACTACGTGGACGGCGAGGTCTCCGACACGATCCAGATGCTGTACGGGGACGGTCAGGCGGACATGGCGCACTTCGCCGCCGACCGCCCGCTCGCCGCGCCGCCGGGCACGCGCTTCAACTACTCGTCGGGGACCTCCAACATCATTTCGGGGATCGTGGCGCGCACCGTGGGGCCTGGCGAGCCGTACGCCCGCTTCCTGCACGGCCGGCTCTTCGGGCCCTTGGGGATGGCCAGCGCAGACCCGGAGTTCGACGAGGGGGGCACCTGGGTCGCCTCCTCCTCCCTGTACGCGACGGCCCGCGACTACGCCCGCTTCGGTCTGCTCTACCTGCGCGACGGCGTGTGGGACGGCGTCCGGCTGCTGCCAGCGGGGTGGGTCGACTATGCCCGCACCTGGGTCTCGGAGGACCCCGAGGACGCCAGCCCCTACGGTGCCCACTGGTGGGGCGTGGCCGGCGACACGCTCGGCACCTTCCGGGCCTCGGGCTACGAGGGCCAGTCCATCACGCTCTGCCCGAGCCTCGACCTGATGGTGGTGCGCCTCGGCAAGACACCCCACGAGAACGAGGAGAACCTCGTCCCGTGGCGCAAGGCGATGGTGCAGGCCTTCGCCCGCGCCCGCTGAGCCGGCCAGCTGAGCCGGAGCGTCAGCTCTTGGCGGTGGCGACGAACACGGGGATCTGCCGGTCCGTCTTCTCCTGATACTCGGCGTAGGGCGGGTAGGCGGCGACACCGCGCTCCCACCAGGTGGCCTTCTCGTCGCCGCTGACCTCGCGCACCGTGACGGCGAACGGCTCGGGGCCGTCCTGAATGAACACCTCGTCGGGGTGGGCCTCGAGGTTGTAGAACCACTCGGGGTGCTCGGGCGCCCCACCCTTGGATGCCACCAGCGCGTACTCGCCGTCGTGCTCGACCCGCATGACGGGGGTCTTGCGCACCTTGCCGCTCTTGGCCCCCCGGGTCGTCACCACGATGATGGGCATGCCGGTGTCCAGCAGGGTGTTGGCCCGCTGGCCCCCGGACGCCTCGTACTCGGCCACCTGGTCTTTCACCCAGTCGGACGGGCTGGGTTCGTAGTCGCCTTGCAGTGTCGTCATGAGCCGATCGTAGAGGGTGCGGGCTACTCTCCGACCGTGCCCCGCGAGCCCATGGCTGCCGCCGACGTCCTGGCCTTCCACGAGACGCTGTCCAACTGGGGGCGCTGGGGCGACGACGACCAGCTGGGGGCGCTCAACGTCATCACGCCCGAGGTGACGGCCGCTGCCGCCGCGACCGTGCGCACGGGCCGGGCCGTGTCCTGTGCCCGGCCCCTCGACACGGTCTCCTCCGCCGACAACCCCTCTCCCGTGGCGCACCACATGACCGGGACGGCGACCGAGGGCATGGGCGCCGACTACTTCGCCATTTCGCCGCACGGCTTCGCCACGAGCCACATCGACGCGTTGTGCCACATCTTCCACGAGGGGAAGATCTACAACGGGTATCCCGCCGAGTCGGTCACCGCGCACGGCGCCACCAAGCTCGGCATCCACCGCTTGCGCGACGGCATCGTGACCAGGGGCGTGCTGCTCGACATCCCGGCGCTGCGCGGCGTGGACGCGCTGGAGCCGGGCGAGCCCATCTTTCCCGAGGACCTCGAGGCAGCCGAGACGAAGGCGGGCCTGGCCGTGCGGCCCGGCGATGCCCTCCTGGTCCGCACGGGGCGCTGGCAGTGGCGCCGCGCCCATGGTGCCTGGGACGCCGGCAGCCTGGCCGCGGGCCTGGACGCTTCGTGCCTGCCCTGGCTGCGCGAGCGCGATGTGGCCACGCTGGGCAGCGACTGCGTGTCCGACGTACTGCCATCACGCGTCGACGGCGTCGGCATGCCGATCCACAGCGTCGTGATCGTGGCCATGGGGGTCCATCTGGTGGACAACCTCGACCTCGACGCGTTGGGAGCGGCCTGCGCCGAGGAGTCCCGCTGGGAGTTCCTCTTCACGGTGGCACCGCTGGTGCTGAGGCGGGGGACGGCCTCACCGGTCAATCCGATCGCCCTGTTCTGACGGCCGCGACTCAGACGGCAGTGCCGTTCACCACGGGCGCGTTCAGCTTGAGGGACCCCGCCGAGCCATGGAAGACGGCGTCGCCGTAGCTGAAGATGCCACCGTCGGACGCCACCAGCCAGTAGCCCGACCCGTCGAAGGTGCTCATGATGGCGACGATCGGCTTGTTGAGCGGCTGGCCGCCACGCGAGCCCAGGAAGCGGGCGTCGCCGTAGCTGAAGATGCCACCGTCGGACGCCACCAGCCAGTAGCCCGACCCCGACGCGCTGGCGCCCATGCCGACGATCGGCTTGTTGAGCGGCTGCCCGCCACGCGAGCCGTAGAAACCGGCGTCGCCATAACTGAAGATGCCACCGTCGGAAGCCACGAGCCAGTAACCGCCGCCGTCGGGGGTGGCCGCCATCCCCACAATGGGGGCGTTCAGCCGCGTGCCGCCCGTCGAGCCGTCGAAGTGGGCGTCGCCGTAGTTGAAGATGCCGCCGTCCGAGGCAACGAGCCAGTAACCGCCGCCGCCGGGGGTGGCCGCCATCCCCACAATGGGGGCGTTCAGCCGCGTGCCGCCCGTCGAGCCGAGAAAGGCGGCGTTGCCGAAGTTGAAGATGCCGCCGTCGGACGCCACCTCCCAGTAGCCCCCACCGCCCGGGGTCTCGGCCATGCCCACCATCGGTCTGTTGAGGGCCTTGCCGCCCATGGACCCGAATGAGGCCGCCGAGGGGCCGTAGCTGAAGACGCCACCGTCGGAGGCGACCGACCAATAGCCCTCGGACGGCGTGAACGACTCCACCAGACCGAACCCGTTGCCCGCGGTGTCGGCATAGTTGCCGACGGCCTCGCAGGCCCCGCGGAAGCTGCAGGAGACCGACGACAGGACGGAACTGGCACTCGATCCGGTCCCTGCGTTGGCGGGCATGGCGATGGTCGGCGCGCTCCATGTCCCGCCGGACGAATCGAGGGTCAGTGCCACGTCCAAACCCGAGTTCGTTTCGTTGCGGTAGCTGCCGACCGCGGCGCACGTCGTCGCGGACAGGCACGAGACCGCGTTGAGGGTCCCCGCACTCCCAGACCCAGTCGCCGTGTCGTCAGGTTGTGGCCCTTCAATGGCGGTGACCGCCGTGCCGTTGACCGTTTCGACCAGCGGCTGGCCGCCGCCGGCCTGGTCGTTGTAGGAGCCGACCGCAGTGCAGATCCCGTCGAATGTGCACGACACCCCGTTGAGGCCTGCGCCCTGGGTCCCCGCATTCGAGGGTTCGGGGGCGACCGACGGGATCCAGGTGCCGTTAGTCAGCTGCTCGAGGAGTCCAACGACCCGACCGGTCTGCAGCTCCACCTGGCCGACGGCCTCGCAGACCGTCGCGCACGAAACATCCGAGAGCTGACCGAACGAGTTGCTGCCCGTGCCCGACCCTGCGGGAAGGGGTGCGTCCGCGGCCGTCCACAACCCGCCCGTGGAAGCCCGGAGGAGGAACGGAGAAGAAACAGGCGGGAAGGTCCCGGTCTGGTAACTCCCGGTTGCAGCACATGCCCCAGAGATCGGACACGACACACTCGACACATTCACTTCCTGATCCGTCGCCGCCGCCGAGGGTTGCGGTGCGGCCTGCACGCTCCACGCCCCGTTGGTCTCGGTCTCGAGCAGGCCGAACTGGCCGCCGCTCGGGCTCGTAGCCCTGTAGTCGCCCACCGCCGCGCAGGCCTGGGGGGTTGGGCAGTCGACCGACTGCAGGAACGAGCCGAAATTGGACCCGGTGGCGGCGTCGGGCGGAACCGGGGCGTCCTGGGATGTCCAGCGCCCCCCGAACAACGTCTCGATGAGACCGTGCTGCGTTCCGGAGACCACGTAGTAGCCGACGGCGGTGCAGACGCCCACGGCGGCGCACGACACTGCGTTCAGGCGAGCTGAGGGTGGTGCGTCGGCATTGGCGGGAACCGGTGCCTCCAGCGTGTTCCACGTCCCGTCGATTTCGACGCCGAGCAAGGCGAGGTTCGAGGTATTCCCGGTGTAGTACCCAGCTCCGGCGCAAAAGGCGGCCGAGACACAGGACACCGAGGACCAGGTGTCGTTGGGGTTCGAGCCCGGCGTGTCGGGCCCCACCGGCGAAGCCGACGCGGCAGTGGTCCAGCCTGACGTGAGTGTGACAGCAGCCGCGGGCTCTGCGGCGAAGAGACCACCGAGCGCACTTGCCCCGAGGAGCAGCACACCGGAGAGCGCGATGACAACGCCAGCGCAGGCCTGTACTCCCCCGCCCTCAACCACTTGTCGTCGTGCGGAACTGCTTCGGATATGCCTCGCCATGCACGCCTCCCGGATTGCGTGTCGTGCAACTTAGAGAAGCGATCCCGGTGAGCGAGGGACCCTCAGGCCCCTTCGAAGGGGAAGCCGAGGTCGGGCGCGGTTAGGACGGCGCGGAACGGGATGCCCTCGGCCGCGGCCATCGCCTCGGCCGTGCCGCCACGGTCGACGACGGCGACGAGCAGCACGACCTCCGCCCCGGCGGCCTGCACCGCGTGGGCGGCCTGGAGCAACGACGTGCCGCGCGTCACGGTGTCCTCGGTCACGACGACCTTGTCACCGGGGTCGAGGGCGCCGGCAATGCGCCCGCCGCCGCCGTGATCCTTCGCTTCCTTGCGTACGCTGAACGCTTTGAGTGAACGACCGCGCGTCGCTGCCACGCCGGCCGTCACGAAGGCGACCGGGTCGGCGCCCATGGTGAGCCCGCCGATCGCCGTCGCCTCCGCCGGAACCACCGAGAGCACGGCGTCGGCCACGAGCAGCATGGCCTCGGGGCGGCAGACCGTCTGCTTGGAGTCGATGAACCAGCTGCTCTTGCGTCCGGACTTGAGGGTGAAGTCACCGGTCTTGACCGAGTGCGTCAACAGGTGGTCGCGCAGCGCGGCGTAGGCCGTGTCGCTCACCGGAACCGGACACCCGCGGCGTCCGTGTCGACCTCGCCGATGACCGTCGCGTCCTGACCCGCCACTTCCAGCGCGCGCAGCGCCTCGACGGTCGAGCCGGCGTCGATCACCAGCGCCATGCCGACGCCTCGGTTGAAGACCCGGTCCATCTCGTCCTCGGCCACCGAGCCGAGCCGCCCGATCTCGGCGAACACCGGCGGCTCGCGCCAGGTCGACCGGTCGAGCACCGCGCCCAGGCCGTCAGGCAGGACCCGCGGCAGGTTGCCCACGATGCCCCCGCCGGTGATGTGCGCGCAGGCGTGGACGGCATCGCCCAGAGCCGCCCGCAGCGCCAGGACGGCCGGGGTGTAGATCACCGAAGGGCGCAGCAGCTCGTCGGCGACGCTGTGGTCCGCGCCCGGCCAGGCGGGATCGCCCAGCTCCAGGCCGGCCCGTTCCAGCAGGACGTGCCGGGCCAGCGTGTAGCCGTTGGAGCGCAGCCCAGGGGACGGCAGACCGACAACGGCGTCACCGGCACGCACGCGCGCCGGGCCGAGCTGGGTCCCCTCCTCCACAACGCCGACCGCGAACCCCGCCAGGTCGAGTTCGTCGCTCGGCATGACGCCAGCGTGTTCGGCCGTCTCGCCGCCGATCAGGGCGCAGCCGGCCTGGCGGCAGCCCTCGTGCACCCCGGCGACCACCGTCGCCACCTGATCCGGGTCGACCTTGCCCGTGGCGATGTAGTCGAGCATGAACAAGGGCTCCGCGCCGACGCAGACGAGGTCATCGACGCACATGGCGACCAGGTCGATGCCGACGGTGTCGTAGCGGCCGGTGTCGCGGGCCACCACCATTTTCGTGCCGACGCCGTCGGTCGAGGCCACCAGGACGGGGTGCGGGAAGCGGGCCAGGTCGAGCGGGAACTGGCCACCGAACCCCCCGATGCCCTGCACCATGCCACGCAGGCGTTCCACGGCGGCATCGCCGGCCGCGATGTCGACACCGGCGCCGGCGTAGGTGGCGCCGCCCTCTCCCACGATGGTCAGACCCCGGGGAGGGCGCCCTGATGGGCCCTGACCGCGACGGGCTCGGGCAGCCGGAGCGTGACGTGCGCCGGGACCGGCGTCGGGTAGTCGCCGGTGAAGCAGGCGTCACAGAAGCCGCCGTCGGCGCCGATGGCGTCTTTCAGGTTCTCGATCGTGATGTAGGCCAACGAGTCGGCGCCGAGAATGCGCGCCATGTCGTCGATGGAGTGGTCGGTGGCCAACAGTTCCTCGTGCGACGGCGTGTCGATCCCGTAGAAGCAGGGCCAGCGCCAGGGCGGCGACGAAATACGCAGGTGGACCTCCGCCGCGCCGGCCTCGCGCAGCATGCGGATGACCGACCGCTGCGTGGTACCGCGCACGATGGAGTCGTCCACCACGACGAGCCGCTTGCCCCTGATGTTCTCGGTGAGGGGGTTGAGCTTGCGCCGCACCGCGTCGGCCCGCTGCTGCTGGCCCGGTGCGATGAAGGAACGACCGATGTAGCGGTTCTTCACCAGCCCTTGTCCGTAGGGGATGCCGCTGGCGCGGGCGAAGCCCTCCGCCGCGGGGACCCCGGACTCGGGGACGCCCATCACCATGTCCGCCTCGGCCGGCGCCTGCAGGGCCAGGATCTCGCCCATGCGGCAACGCACCTCGTGGACCTCGCGGCCGTACAGTCGGCTGTCCGGTCGGGCGATGTAGGCGAACTCGAAGATGCACATGCGTGACTCCACGTCGCGCAGCCAGGGGATCTCAAGGCTGGTCGGGCCATTGGCGTCGATCACGACCATTTCGCCCGGCGCGACCTCGCGCACGAAGGTGGCGCCGATGACGCTCAGTGCCGGCGTCTCGGAGGCCAGCACCCAACCCTCGGGGGCGTCGGCCGGGCCGAGCCGCCCGAGACAGAGCGGACGGAAGCCGAACGGGTCGCGCACGCCGAACAGCCGCTCGGAGCTCATGACGACGAACGAGTAGGCGCCTTCCAGAATGGGGAGCACGGCTTGCAGCGCGGTGGAGAGATCCTCGGTCTCGGGAAAGGCCTGCATGAGGAGCTCGGCCACGACGTCGCTGTCGGTGGCGATGGAGCCCGGGAGCATGCCGGCCTTTTCGGCCAGGGCCGCGGTGTTGGTCAGGTTGCCGTTGTGCCCCAGGGCGAAGCCGGCCCGGCCCACCGGCCGGTAGACCGGCTGGGCGCCCGCCCAGTCCGAAGAGCCGTGGGTCGAGTAGCGGGTGTGGCCGATGGCCAGATGCCCCTGGAGCCCCGAGAGTGTGCGCTCGTCGAAGACCGTGGCGACCAGGCCCATGTCCTTGACCACCGTCACCGTGTCGCCGTCCGCCACCGCCATGCCGGCCGATTCCTGGCCGCGGTGCTGCAGAGCGAAAAGACCGTCGAAGGTGAGGTTGGCCACCCTCATGCCGGGCGCGTAGACCCCGAAGACACCGCAGGCTTCTTTCACGCGCCACTCATTCTCGCACAGGCCTGCGCCCTCACGGTTCCCCCAGGGCCAGGGCGAGATTCCCCTCGTGGGCCTCCGCCAGCGCCCCCACCGCCAGGTCGAGCAGCGGGCCCACGCTGACGCGCTCGCCACCCGTCCGGCCCAGCACCACGGTCGGGACGCCGGACGCGGCCGCCCGGGAGCATAGGTCGTCCGGCGCACTGGTGGCGACCACGAAGCGCGACGGCAGCTCCGTGAAGAGCTCGGACGGGTCGCGTACCGCGTCCACCGCGCAACCGATGCCGGCCGCAGCCGCCATTTCGGCCAGCGCGACCGCCAGCCCGCCACCGGACACGTCGTGCACGGCGTGCACGGCTGACGCGTCGGCGGCGCCGGCGACGTCCGTCGCGACCAGCGCGGCGACGAAGGCACAGGCCGCGGCGTGCGCGGCGAAGTCGACTTGCGGGATCGTCCCGGTGCGATGGTCGCGCCGTTCGGTGGCCCAGCGGGTTCCCTCCAGTGGGAAGTCACCCTCGGCCGCCGCACGCGGGCCGACCAGCACGAGCGTGTCGCCCGCAGACCAGGCCAAGCCGGGCGGGCGGGCGTGCACGGTCTCGACGAGGCCGAGCACGCCGAGCACCGGCGTGGGGTCGATGTCGGCGCCACCGCTCTCGTTGTAGAGGCTGACATTGCCACCGATGACCGGGAGCGACAGGGCGCGACAGGCCTCGGTCATGCCGTCAATGCACTCGGAGAGCTGCCACATGACCTCGGGGTGCTCGGGGTTCCCGAAGTTCAGGCAGTTGACGACCGCGACAGGTGTCGCCCCGACGCAGGCCAGATTGGCCACGCCCTCGGCCAGCACCAAGGCGGTGCCGGCGCGCGGGTCGAGCGCACAGGCGCGGGGGTTCGAGTCCGTCGTGAGCGCCACGCCGCGCTGCGACGGCGGGAGCCCGGGTCCGGCCAGGCGGAGCAGCGCAGCGTCGGCGCCCGGACCAACCACGGTGTTGAGGAAGAGCTGGTGGTCATACTGGCGGTAGACCCAGCTCGGTGAGCGCAGCAGCGTCAGCAGGTCGGCGGCGCAGTCGGTCGGCGGGGCGGGCGGCGGTGCCGTAGCGGGAACGGGTGCCTTCCGGGGGCGGTCGTAGAGCGGCGCGTCGTCGGACAGCGAAGCGGCGGGCACGTCGGCCAGCACCGGGCCGTCCGCGCCGTCGCGGATCCGCAGCCGGCCACCCCCGTCACGCTCGGGCTCGGTGACCGTGCCGATGACGGTCGCCCGCACCTCCCACTTGGCGCAGATGGCCGCCACCTTCGGCCACGACTCGGGCGTGACGATGGCCAACATGCGCTCCTGGCTCTCGCTGGTCATCACCTCCCAGGCCTCCATGCCCTCCTCGCGGCGCGGCACCGCCGAGACGTCGACGTCCATGCCGACGCCGCCGCGCCCGGCCGTCTCGCTGGTGGCGCAGGCCAGGCCGGCCCCGCCGAGGTCCTGGATCCCGACCACGAGCTTGGTGTCGAGCAGCTCGAGGCAGGCTTCGATCAGCCGCTTCTCCTCGAAGGGATCGCCCACCTGGACGCTGGGGCGCTTGGTGTCGTCCGCCGCGCCGGCGCCGTCGCCACTGAAGCCCGCCGACGCCAGGACACTGACTCCGCCGATGCCGTCGCGCCCGGTGCTCGATCCGAGCAGCACCGCCAGGTTCCCGACGCCGGACGCGATGCCGAGCACCAGGCGATCGACCGGCAATGCGCCCATGCAGAGCACGTTGACGAGCGGATTCTGGGCGTAGCAGGGGTCGAAGGTCAGCTCACCGCCCACCGTCGGCACGCCCACCGAGTTGCCGTAGCCCGAAATGCCGCTCACTACACCCTCGACCAGCCAGCGCTGCCGGGCCTCGTCGGGGGGCCCGAAGAAGAGAGGGTCCATGACGGCCAACGGGCGGGCACCCATGGTGAAGATGTCGCGCAAAATGCCCCCCACCCCTGTGGCGGCGCCCTGGTAGGGCTCAATCGCCGAGGGGTGGTTGTGGCTCTCGATGCGGATCGCCACGGCGATGCCGTCGCCGGCGTCGATGACACCGGCGTTCTCGCCCGGGCCGACCAGGACGCGCGGCCCCTCCGTCGGGAGCCGCTTCAGGTGCAGTCGGGACGACTTGTACGAGCAGTGCTCGCTCCACATGACGGCGTAGAGCGCCAACTCCAGGTGGTTGGGGGCCCGGCCCAGGATTTTGCCGACGGCCTCGAACTCATCGTCGGTCAGGCCCAGCGCCCGGTGGAGCGCGTCCTCGGCCGGTGTCTGGTCGGGCGGCAGCGCCCCGGCCGAAGGAGTCATGATCCTCCCAGAATAGAGGCCGGCACCCGCTGCCAGGAACGGGTTGGGGACGTTCGCCGGTCAGGCGCGCCGATCGGCCCGCACCACGACGAGATCGCGCTCGGACCAGGCCGTGGCCGCGTCGAATCCGGCCTCGTCGAGCCAGCGCAGCTGGTCGGCCAGCGTCGACGGCCGGTCGTGATCGGAGGTGAGGGGGGTCACCGCATCGGGCTGTTCGACGGGGATCACGACGTCGCCGAGGACGAACCGGCATCGGGGCCGCAGGGCGCCCCCGATGCGGCCGAAGAGGTCGGCCTTGTCCGTGCCCTCGAGGTGGTGGATGGCCAGGGCCGAGACGACGAGGTCGAACGGGCCGGCGGGCAGCGGGTCGGTCAGATCGGCCACCAGCAGCCCGACGGTGGTCCCGGCCAGCCGCTGGCTTGCCGCATCCAACATCGCGTCGTTCTTGTCGACCCCGACGGCGACCGCCCCGGGGTGGAGCTCGAGCACCGCGCCCAGCGTCTCCCCGGTCCCGGTCCCGAGGTCGAGCACCCGCGCCACCGCCAGGTCGGCGGTGGCCCGCGCCACCGCTTGCTGCAGGCGCTCGTAGGCGGGGACCTCGGCCCGCATCAGGTCCAGGTAGGTCGCCGGGTCGAACCGGTACTGACTCATCGGGTCCCGTCCGCCAGGAGCGACCGCGCCTGGAAGGAACGCCGGAGCAGGGAATGACGAAGGGCCGGCCACGACGTTTTCGGCATTGCACTCATGATGAAAGTAGGGCGTCGCGACGGACCCAGGTCCAGCGTAGGACGAAGAGGGAGAGGGCCAGCGTGACGAGGTTGATGACCAGTTCCGTCACCCCGTTGGCGCCCTTGCCCCAGACGCCGTGCTGCAGGTCGTAGAGCAGGTCCATGGCGAACAGGTAGAGCCCGGCCCCCCCACCGGCCAGGAGCCAGAACAGGGCAGC
>Ga0307374_10006335_pt1 | contig 18671 bp, 16 predicted proteins | sample OX3MG_FD_202532 | JGI IMG/M metagenome (GOLD analysis project Ga0307374, IMG submission 202532) | Soil microbial communities from Risofladan, Vaasa, Finland - OX-3 | ecosystem: Environmental > Terrestrial > Soil > Coastal area > Acid sulfate soil | place: Finland: Risofladan, Vaasa | collected...
CCAATCAGCCTGGCCACGGATCGCGAAATGGTCGCTCAGGTTGAAGTCCGCGCCGCCACCGAAGGCGTAGGCCCATGCCGTCTCCGAAGCGGGAGGACCTAAGCTCGCCACGGAAGCCCGAACGTGCACGCCGCCGATCAGAGGATTACCGAACAGCGAGATGCGACCTTTGCGAAGATAAAACCGAGGCCCGAACAGAAACGGATAGGCGCTCGCATTGAATCTGACGTTCAGCGGGGTCTGCGTCGTGCCGAAATTGACGACCCTATTCGCATAGTCTCCGCTGAAGTCCGCTACGCCGCCGAACCAAGACGTCTTGTTCTCGGCAATCGTTGTATGCCAGCCATAGGAATCCTGCTGCACAACGAAGTTCTGACCGTTGGAGAGGGGGACACTCCCAGCATTGAGGTTGAAGTAATCGAAGCCACCGTAGAGTTCCCAGTTGCTAGGAGCCTGCGCGTTGGCTGTGACGGAAAAGAGAAGAACGAAAGCTGCGATCATCAGCGAGGATTTCATTATCACGTAAGTATGTTCCCTTTTTAGGAAAATCAGTGCATAGCGCAACGTGCGGCTATAAGAGATAACGCGTGACAGCGTCACCTCCAGCAATTTCTCCTCCATAAATCCGCAAGGGAAGGGATAGTTGGCAGGATTTAGTATTTTTTCTCGACCATGAATCCTCCATTGCACCAAAATTGTGCAATATGTCCCCGTTCTGTCCCCGAATGAATCAAAAACAACCGACAAAAGCGAAATGGAAGCGAAGGCAGCAAAATGGTATCACATTGAAAAGGCAGAGTGTTACTGATTTCGCGGGGTTTGTGGTTTTCTAGTGTTGAGATTAAAAGTCTCCTGCTGGCTTTGAATATCGCCGATCGAGCGCGAGCGGCCCGACCGTAACTCGCCACGCAATCTGGCTCCATCCTGTTCCAGAAATTGCGGCCTCCACCTGCACCGGAGCGTTCGCCAGTCCCAATGCCGGGCGATCCGCTGGTCGTCTTCCCGGAAGCGCTCAGCAACACGATCCGCACCTTAATTATCAGCCCTGCGGGAAGACAACGCGAATGTGCCGTTTCTTCCCACTGCTCGCGCTACCCCAGACTCAACACGGTGCGCTTTCGGCCGTCCATTGCATAAACACATCCATCCCGCACCCGAGATGCCTGTTTCAAGTCATTACGATTGCCCCTTATTTATGGGCCAGAACACCAGGGGAGCGCTCAGGCTTGGATTGGCGTTCGTAGGGCGCATTTTCGAGGAAGAAGACGGCGACGAGCCCCCCCATGACGAGGACGGCAGCAAGCGCGCAGTCCGAGGCGGTCTTCAGGCGCGGGACGAGAAGCGCGAGAGCTCCATACAGAGTCGCGAGGCAGTAGAGGACGAGCACCGCACCGCGATGTCCGAGGCCAAGATTGGAGAGGCGGTGCGCGGTGTGGTCCTTGCCCGGCGACGTGAAAGGGAGCAAACCTCGGCGCGCGCGGGAGATGGAAACGAGAGTGGTATCGAAAATGGGGACACCGAGGATCAGGATAGGGACAAGCCAGCCGATGGGGGACGGCGTGCCTTCGTGGCGGATCTTGAGACCGAGCGTGGCCATCAGAAAACCGAGAAACATGGCGCCGCCATCGCCCATGAAAATTTTCGCTGGGTTGAAATTCCAACGCAGGAACCCAAGAGTAGCTCCGAGCACGGCGGCGCCAAGCACAGGCACCATGGTTTGACCGCCAAGGATGGCGGCCACGGTGAAGAAGGCCGCGGCAACGGCTGCAATTCCCGCACACAAGCCGTCCATGTGGTCGAGGATGCTGAAGGCGGCCGTGATGCCCACGACCCAGAAGACGGTGAAACCGGCGTCTAGCAGCGCGCCAGCCGTTCCGGGCATGAACTGCGAGAAAAGTTGGGCACGGATTCCAGAAGCCACGAGAATTAGGGAGGCGAGCGGCATGGCGACAAAAAGCTTGATCTGATGGTGCAGCAAGCCGCAGTCATCAAGAAAGCCCACAAGGGTCACGAGCGTCGCGCCAGACAAGATCGCGACGATTTGCTGCTCCGGCACACCGCGGTGGCCGACCAAAATTGCGAGGATAAAGCCAAGATAGATGGCAATGCCGCCCATCAAGGGAATGGGCTTGGCGTGAACTTTGCGCGGACCGGGAAGATCCACCATTCCGTAGTGCAGGGCCAGTTTTCGAACCGGCACGGTGATGAACAGGGAACCGAGGAACGCAACAGCGAAAGCGATTACATCGGTGGCGGCGATCATGGTCGGTCGGTTTGAGCCGCTCGATCAGCGCGCGGTAAGCATTTTTTCGAGGACGCCACGCACTTCCTGCTGCTGCTTACTGGCGAAATACCAGTCCATGGTTTTCTTCAAACCCTCGCGAAACGGGGTCTTAGGCTCCCAGCCGAGAAGCTGCCTGGCGAGATGATTGTCGGCCACGCGATTCACAGGGCCGGTCGGCATATCGGGGCGCAGGCGGATATGGGCCTTGTGGCCGGAAGACTCGAGCACCATCTCGGCGGCGTCCTTCACGCGAATCCGCTCCATGGTGCCTAGATTGACGGCGGTGCCATCGCTGATTTTTTCAGCCGCGAGAATCGTGCCACTGACGATGTCGTCGACATAGGTCCAGTTGCGAATTTGCATGCCGTCGCCCCAGACATCGAAGGGATCTTCCCGGATAAAGGCTCGGGCGATCATGGCGATGACGGCGTGATTTTCGACACCGCGCGGGCCGTACACGGTGAAGTAGCGACAGGAAGCCGCTCCAAGTTTGTACTCGCGATGATAAGCCTGCAGGGTGAGTTCGGCCATGAGTTTGGCCCAGCCATACATGTTGTCGGCGTCGTGGGGAGGCTTCACGTCCTGTTCGCGGAGATAAAGTTCCTTCTTGGGATCGGTCTGCATGTAATTGGGATAGACGCAGCCGGAGGAGGCATAAACAACTTTCTCAACACGCGCGCGCACCGCTTCCCAGAAAATAAGTCCATCGAGAAAAAGATTTGAGGCTGGGCCAGCCTGATGAAGATCGACGTAGCCGCGGCCGCCGTGATCGGCGGCGAGATGGAAGACGACCTGGATGCCGTTCATGGCCGCGCGAGTGACGCCGGGCTCACGCAGATCGGCTTCGATGAAGGTGACACGACCGCCTGGAAGATGCGCCTCGATGTTGCTGAGCTTGCCGCTGCTCAAATCGTCGACGACCCGGACCCGAGCCTCGCGTTCGACCAGAGCATCCACCAGATGCGAACCGATGAAGGATGCTCCCCCGGTGACAAGTACCTTTTTATCCTTCCAGATGGCGGCCTCCATTTTTTTCGCGTGCAGCGTCTTCCAGAATTCCCACGAAGCGATCCAACTCGTTCACTCTAGCATATTTGCCGGCGATTTCACGCGCGCGGCGCCCCATCTCGACGAGCCGCTCAGGGTCGTCACGGAGGGTGCGGATGGCTGCGGCGACCGCGGCGGGATCGTCCGGGTCGGCGGCAACGCCGCAACCGGATTCGACCACGATGCGCGCCGCATCGCTTTCGGCGGGAGCCACAGCGAGCACGGGGCGGCCAGCGGACAGAGTCGAATAAAGTTTGCTCGGCACCACAATGCCTTCGAGACCTCGGCGCACGGTGACTACGTGCAAATCGCCGGCCATCATGACGTGCGGCACTTGCTCAGAGGGGCGAAACGGCAAAAAGCGAACGTTGGACGACTCCGCCGCCGCGGCCTGGAGCGACGCGCGGTTAGCGCCGCCGCCGACGAAGACGAGGCCGGCATTCTCACCGCGCAATAGTTCAGCGGCCCGCAGCAACGTGCGCCATGCTCCATAGAATCCCAAATTGCCTGCATGTAGAACGACGAACGAGAATCCGCAGCGAATTTCCTCGACCACCGGATCGGCCGGTCCGGGGAGAGGGCCTGGGAATGACGTGCCGTCGCGCACCACTACCACCTTCTCAGGCGCAACGCCCTTGGAGAGAATGCGGTTGCGCATATCGTCACCCAGGACGATAACGCGAGCGGCTTGCTTGAGAGCGCGCCGGTGCATCCTCTCCCAATAATCCACCCATTTCGTCGCGCGCACGATACCGCCGCCCACCGCCATGTCGGGATAAAGATCACGGATGTTATAGACGAACGGACGACCGGATAGGCGCGCGACAAAAGCACCGGCAATTCCGGCGATGGGAGGATCGGTCATGGCCAGAATCACATCGGAGCGCAGGAAGAGCGCGCGGGGAACGGCAAGAGCGAGATAGGACAAATAATTCGAAACGCGCCGGCGCATCTGGTGGCGCGGATAGGCGGTGGAACCGACGCGTTCGACGGTCACATTGTTGCGCGTATCGCGCCGCAGAAAGGCAAACGGATAGTACTCATCGGGATCGTAGGAAGGCCGGCCGGCGATCACCGTCACTCGATGGCGCCGGGCCAGCCGTTCCGCCACTTGCGCCGCAATCCTTGCGGTAGCGGAAGTGTCCGGTGGATAGTATTCGTTCAAGAGCAAAATGTGCATGATCGGTTCGCGCGCCCGCGAAGCACAGAGATGCGGCTCTTACATCGCGCCGTTGGCTAGCCGCGCCGCAGGATCCTCAGGCGCGGCGGACGCATATTTTTTCCGCAAGAGAAAGCCGCCGATGGCCAGAACATCCATTTGCGTGCGGAGAAAACAGTCGAGCGCTTCTTCCGGCCGGCAGACGATAGGCTCGTTGTCGTTGAACGAGGTATTCAGCACGGCAGGTACTCCCGTCAAATCGCCCACCGCGCGCAGGAGCTTCCAGTAGAGTGGATTGGCGGAGCGGCTCACGGTTTGCAGGCGCGCGGTGCCGTCCACGTGCGTGGGCGCTGGAATTGCAACGCGCTTTTCCGGACGCACGGGATAGGCGAAGGTCATGAAGGGCGACGGGTGGGTCTCCTCGAAGAATTCACCGGTGGCCTCCTCGATAATGGAAGGCGCAAAGGGACGGAAAGTTTCACGGTGCTTGATGCGCCGGTTGAGAATGTCTTTCATTTCAGGACGGCGCGGATCAGCAAGAATGCTGCGATTGCCAAGCGCGCGTGGTCCCCATTCGGTGGCACCCTGAAACCATCCCACGATTTTTCCCGCGGCGATGTGGCGAGCGGCGGCTTCCAGGAGAACCGGCTCGGCGAGTTCTTGGATTTGCACGTCCTCCCCCGAGGCATCGAACCGCCCGATGGAGCTTCGAATCTCGTCCGAAGAGAAGGCAGGGCCCCAATACGCATGGTCCATCACGAACGATCGAGGCCCTTTCAGGAATTCGTGGTACACGGCAAAGGCAGCACCCAGCGAAAGGCCGGCATCGCCCGCGGCGGGCTGGACAAAGACACGTTCAAAAGGCGTGTGATCGAAAATTTTTCCGTTAGCCACGCAGTTAAAGGCGGTGCCACCCGCCAGGCAAAGCGCTTTCTGTCCCGTTTTCTTGTGAAGCGCGTTCCAGTGGGCGAGAAGGATTTCTTCGAGGGCGGCCTGAAGACTGGCGGCCAGATTGTAGTGCCGCTGGCCGAGCGGCTCATCGGCCTTGCGCGCGGGGCCCAGGCGCTTTTCCAGATAGAGCGAAAAGATTCGCCCTATCACCGGCGTTCGGTCGGCGTCGCGCCAGCTCATGCCGGGCCCTTGATGCTGGTGGGTGAAATACTGAAGTCCCAGCCGGAAAGACAGCGGCCGATTCACGCGGACGATGCGGCGAAATTCCTCGATGAATTCGGGCTGGCCATAGGCCGCAAGGCCCATCACTTTATATTCGTCGCCGAACTTCCAAAAGCCGAGGTATTGCGTGAGGGCGGTGTAGTACATGCCGAGCGAATGAGGGAATGTGATTTCACCCAGCGGGGTCATGCGCGAGCCCTCACCCACAGCCCACATGGCGCTGGCAAAGTCGCCGAGACCGTCGACGGAAAGAACGGCGGCCCGATCGAAGGGCGAGACAAAATAGGCGCTGGCGAGGTGCGCGGTATGATGCTCGATGCGATGAAAGCGGGCGCGAATGCTTTCCGGCGCGACGGCAAAGGCAGCCGCCAAGTCTTCGCGTATTCCGGCAAAGCGCTTCATTACGCGGACACGGTCAAAGGCGAAGCGTGGCATGCGCAGTGCGTAGCGCAGTTTGGTGCCGAGGCGCGCCGCCGGATCGCGAGGAATAGCGATGTGGTCAATGTCCGAGAGCTTCGCGCCGATTCGGTCGAGGCAAAACTGAATGGCGCGAACCGGAAGCCCGGCCGCATATTTCACGCGGTTGAGACGCTCTTCTTCCACGGCGGCGGTCAGCCGGCCGTCGACAACCACGGCGGCCGATGCGTTGGCATGATACGCGTTAATCCCAAGAACGATCATCGATTTGATGGGAAGCTTTTTCGACCGGCGCCCGCGCTCAGGTGACCGAAACAGTGGCGCCTCTGGAACGCGGCGAACAATCCGCCGCACCCGAGCGCAGATGGCGCTTCACCCATTCGTTCAATACGTACAAGCTCCAAGGACGCGACCAGGACGTGCGGTGCCCGAGAAAATCGTTCCAGGCGCTCATGGCAAATTCCCGGCTGAGTGAGGATGCAAGCACGGGCGACCAGTCCGCCAACCCCTCGGCGACTCGCTTACCGAGCGCTCCGCGGAGCCAATTATCCCACGGAAATGTGAATGTGCGCTTCCGCTGAGCGACGATTTCTTTGGGTAAAGCGTCTCCGATGGCCTCGATCAGAAGCGCTTTCGGGCGACCCAGAACGACCTTGCAGGATCTCGGAAGCGAGAGAACGCGTTCCACCAGCGGCAAATCGAGGAAAGGAACGCGAACCTCGAGTGAATGGGCCATGCTCATGCCGTCGGTATCGCGTAGCAACGTATTCAAGAGATAAGAGCGCAACTCCAGCCAGGAGACTTGTGTGAAGCGATCAAGCGAGTTGCTTCGGCGCGTGGCCTGGGAAAGCCATTTCCACCAGGCCAGGGCGTTCCAGGAGTAGGATTCCTCGTCGAGGCACGAAGCAACAGTCCGCGGGGTGAAAAGCGAGCGCGTAAAAAAGTATGGATGCGGGAGCGAAGCCGGGTCAAGCCATGCGGCCAGCGCTTTGCGGGAGGCATCGGGCGAAGCACTAAAACCTCGGAAGCTGTCCAAAGCGCGGGTGGTGAGGCATCGAAGTGGGCGAGGGATCAAGCGAGACATTGCCGCCACGCGACTGAGTAAGGCAGTTGATCGAAACGAAGTATAGCCGCCAAAGATCTCGTCACTGCCCAGACCCGAGAGCGCCACATTAAGACCGGCCTGGCGAGCCGCCCAGGAAACAAAATAGGTGTTTATGCCATCCATGCTGGGTTGATCGAAGGAGGCCACGGCTTCGTCGAGTCGCGCCACCATTTCCTCACTCGAAAGCGTCAGCTCGCGATGCTGTGTGCCCAAGCGCTCCGCAGTACGGCGTGCCTGTTCGGCCTCGCTAAATTCAAGGTCGGGGAACGCGACGGTAAAAGTGTGGATTCCGCTCCCCGCGCGGCTGGCGAGAGTGGCGAGGGCCGTGGAATCGAGGCCGCTGCTCAAAAATACGCCGACCGGCACATCGGCAATCAGATGGCCGCGGACGGCCGCCTCGAGAAGAGAACGAACCTCAGTGACCACCGAAGAGCGATCGCGCCGGGGGGAAGTGGAATCGGCGGGGACAGTGGTGAATCGGTTCAGATCCCAGTAAGGTTTTGGCTCCGGAACGCGGAGGGATGCGCCGGGAAGAATGTTCAGCATGTGACCAGGCGGAAGAGAAAAGACTCCTTCCACAAGGGTGAGTGGCTCGCCCACTGAGCCGAAGAGCAAATAGGAGGAAAGCGCTGCGTTGGATAGCCGCGGTAAAATGCGCTGGCTGGCCAAAAGCGCCCGCACCTCAGAGGCGAAAAGAAGGGTGCCATCGGCGAACGTGTAATAGAGAGGCTTGATGCCCAGGGGATCCCGTGCAATGAAAACGCGCGCCGGCGGGCCGCCGACCCCTTGCGGCATTTCCATCACCGCGAAGGAGAACATTCCGTGGAACCGCCGAACGCAGCTTTCGCCCCAGGACTCGTATGCGTGGACGATGACCTCGGTATCGGAATGGGTGCGGAAGCGGTGGCCAGCCTGTTCAAGCTCGCCGCGAAGCTCGCGGTAATTGTAGATCTCGCCGTTGAAGATGACGGCGAGCGTGGCGTCCTCGTTCCAGATGGGCTGGCTGCCACCGGGTAAATCGATAATGCTCAGGCGGCGCATGCCAATGGCCACGGCAGATGCAAGCAGGATGCCTTCCTCGTCAGGGCCGCGATGAATCATGGGCCCCAGCATGCGGCGAACGATCGCCTCGCTCGCTTCCTTCGATTCGATTCCGATGACGCCGCAAATCCCGCACATGTGTCGAAATTTCCCTGTCCAGGAGGTCAGTCTGGCTCGCCGCGAGCTTACTCCAAATGGCGAGAGCGGCAGTATACCGTTAAATGCGTGGAGTCACGTTTACTGTGCGGGTCAGTTGGCAAGGGACTGGTTGGTGAGAAGGAGCTTGCCGCCGCTGGTGGCGGCGACGTGAAGATGGCCCGCTCCAACTAAATCCTTGAGGTGAGGCAGAGCCGAATCGGATGCCAACAGATAGGAGCGCACCGGATCGAGCCACAGAGCTCGCAGGCGGGAATCGTCGATGAAAACCCGAGGCGCGCCGGGAGCATTCGAACCATACTCCAAGTTGACCCGGCGGTTCGTCCAAAGCAAACCGCTGCGATCCGCGTAGAAGAATACCGAAGAAAAGGGATAGTAATGGCCCTGGCTAATCAGTTGGCCTTTCGGAGAATGAAGTAAAGCGTTTGCCAGCGGCCGGGATGAAAGATACGGGTCAAACTTGACCATGGCCAGGCGCGCGGCTTGAAAGAACAGCACCATCATCAGGGTGGCCGCGACGAATGCCCGCTGGCCCACCGCGCGCACACTTCCGAAAGCACCCATCAAAAAGGCTATGCCGGCCATTAGCAGAGGCACTCGGAGATAGGCGAAAGATTCGAGCGTGAGATCGTCCATGTGTCCGAGCGACAGCGTGTAGGCTTTGGGATGCGGCGAGAGCGCGGAGGAAATATCTCCGGGCGTGGGAACATGGCGGACCAGGAAGAGAATCGTGAAGGCGGTCAGGGCCGCGCACCCTGCAACGATGGCCAGCGTGCGAGTGCCGCGCCGAATCCAGTTTCCGCCACCGGCCATGGCGGAGCCCAACAGCAGCGCAAGCGCCGGATAGCAAGGCATCGAATAATATTCCTGCGTGGTCGAAAAGGTGAAGAAAATCAGGATGAAAGCGGCCCAGCAGAGGGCCAGCAATCGCGTCTTTCCCGCACGATCGATAGGTTTGTACGAAAGCTTCACGACCGCCGGAAAATAAACACTCCAAGGGAAAATCCAGACAAAATGCAGGAGCCAGAAATAGACTCGCGGCACCGTGTTGTAGTCCCGCGGGTAGCGTAAATTCAGGAAACGCAGAAGCTGCTCGTTAATGAAGAAAAACCAGAGAAAACCGTGGTACTGGCCGGGACCGCTATGCAGGGTAAATGCAAAAAGGGGCGGATTACGAAGCGCCGCCAGAATGTGCCAAGGAGCCGCGATGAGGAGCACGAGGGCAAGCCCGCTGGCGAGATGCAGTCGCTTCCAGGTTCGTGCAGAAAATAACTGGCGCGTAAAGCAGAGATAGACCAGGGCCGCACCCGCCGGAAAGACGACGCCGATCAGACTTTTCAAGAGCAGGCCCGTGCCGAGACTGGCAGCCAGGACGAAGGCCCAGAAGCGCGGGTGAGGTTCTTCTTCGTCGATCGCGCGCAGGAATGCCCATAGCGCCAGAGCGATGGTGAAAGTCTGCATCACGTCGGGAATCAGGACGCGTGTGAACAGGAACAGGCCGAGACAGGTGGACATGCATAAACCGGCATAGAGCCCGGCGCGTTTTCCAAATGCCCAGGCGCCAAATGCGAATGTGAGCCAGCAGAGGGCCATCGCGGACAAAGCGATGGGGACGCGGGCGGCCCAATCGTGTACGCCGAAGACTGTGTAGGAGAGCGCGATCGTCCAATACACCAAGGGTGGTTTTTCGAGAAAGACGACTCCGTCAATGCGCGGTGTGACCCAATCCCCGGACACCAGCATATTGCGGGCGATCTGCGCCTGAGTGGCATCGACGTCGTCCATCAATGACGGGGGAGAAATCAGGCAGCCGAGATAGACGACTCCAGAAACCAGTAAGACAGCCAGCCAAAAATAAGAATGGCCAAAGCTGCGGGCGGGCTCGGAGGGTGCGACAGTTGGAACGCTGGGGGCGAAGGAAGACTTGCGTTCGTTAATCAGCGGCGCGTTCCGTTTGTGTCTTTTCGGCCAAGAGCTTCTTGACTAAATCGCGCTCTTCGCGTTCCAGGCGTACATGTTCGGCGCCAGTGGCGACACTGGCGAAACCGGCGTGTACGCTACGCACGCGACCGTCGCGCCCGATGAAAATGGTCGTGGGATAAACACCGAAATTCACAAGCTGCGGGAGCTTCTGGGCGACTTGGTCCGGCGTGCCGCAAACTAACATGGTATACGGGATGCCGTAATGCTTGATAAACGAAAGGACGCGCGGCCGGGCAGCCTCAAGTTCGGGTTCCTGCTCGAAAAATAATCCAACGACCTCGAGCCCTTGTGCGTGAAATTCCTTATAGAGTTCTACCAGGAAGGGCGCTTCGTCGTGGCAATTCGGGCACCAACTCCCGCCAATAGTCAGCACCACGACCTTGTCCTTAAAGCGCGGGCTTGCGTCTGAGACGGTCTTCCCTTCGAGATCAGAGCCGCTGAAATGGAAAGCTTCGGTGGGATCCTTCACGCTGGTGTAGCGCGACGGATCGGGGGGCTCTGGAATTCCCTTGGCGCGAGCGTCGCTAGTTCGCGCGGCCTTATAGGTGAACTGGCGGTCGAGAGTGATCGCTAACGTGCCATCGGGATTGAGATGGGCCTCGAAAAGAAGGGGCCGTTCGCCGGCAAAGTGGCTCATCACTAGCTTGCCGTCTTGCCAATGACCCGTGAGCGTGCCTGTGTCGCCGGAAGTTTTCAGAATTGCGCCGGAAACCTCGGAACCGGATTGCCGGAGATAGAGACGCCAGGACACGGGCAGCTTGGAATTGTCCGGCGCGGTCCGAAACATCTCCCAATTCCCGGCGACGCGGGGCGGAGGGGACGTGCCGGCAGGAGCGGGTGCGAAGCGATGAGCGCTGAATTCCATGGGTTTGGCATTGGGCCGGTTGTTACGATAGGTGCCGTGAAGCTCGCCGTCATTGAGCGTGGCCACGAGGGTTGTGTTCAGGAAATCGTAGACCAGCATCAGCTTTCCATTTTGGAAGCTGCCCGAGGTCGAGCCGATTTTGCGGTCGGCATCAAAAAAGAAGCCTTGGACCTGTGACCCATTTTGCGCGATCTCAAACCGGAAGGGGATCTCCGCCTTGTTGACGACCACTGTAGCATTCCACAGACCGCTGATTCCGGAGGCGGCGGAAACCGGAATCGCGGCCAGCAGAAAGATACCGACCAATAAAGCCTTACGCATACGACCCTTCCCTTCCCACTACCTGAATCTTACACCGATGTACTGTTGGAATTTGCCGCGAGTTACTTTTTCGCGGAAGGAGGTGTCATGCCATTCATCCGAAGATAACTGGCCATTTGAGAGTAGTGATCTTCCAGATCGTCGGTCAGTTCAACCAGCGCCCGCGCGCGCGGCTTGTGAACTCCGCGAAAGTAAGTGATGGTGTCGCCCAGCTTGGAATCCTGCAAATTGGCGAGCGCTTTGTCGCAGAAATCGAAGGAGGATTTGACAGCGGCGACCAGCGTATCCTTCGGGTCGGTCTCGCTGATTTTCGAGCTGTCGGGCGCGGGAGTATCGGAAAGCATCGCGCACACGGCATTGCTCGACTGCGCCACGTGAGAGGCTATTTTCCCAAAGGTCCACTGGTCCGGAGTAGGATGGTAGTTGTACTTATCGGCTGGCATCTCCTCTGTAGCGGCGGCGATATACTTGGATTGACGCTCAAAAATCTCACGCGCGCTTGCAACCACGGGATTCGCTGTAGCTTGTGCCTGCGCCAGCAGAGGCGCGAACAAAGCAATCATGGCCAGCCAGATACATTTCCTCATTGATTTCTCCTGTGTGATTTTGAGCAGCGCGACGAGCGCATCTACCGCGTAAAACCATAAGCCTCGTGTGGGCCGACTGTCAATCCCGCAAGTGGCCCGCGGAGCAGTAGTGTAAATCTCATTCCAATCGCCCAATAAAAGGTTCTCCGTGATTGATCGCAACCTTGGTTCTTCGAGAGATTCATAAATTTGAAACTTATCCTCCCGAGCTGAGCAAGCATTGGTGGAGAAAGCAGCAGTTGCCAGCATCGTGAAGAAAGTCGCGATAGGCAACCGGCAAACCGGAGCCCAAGCATGCTGCCTCAAGATGGCCGGAGGAATAGAAGACCACCGATAAGACCTCTGAACACCAATAAGGCTCCCGCAATTCCCAGCAGCAGACTCGTATCGCGCACCGGCAAAAGTGGGATTCCGAGGATCACGATGCCCACGAGAACCAGTGATCCGGCGCGAACGTGTGTTTGCAGGTGGGACTTTTCATCCTGACGCCGCATCCAGGCACGCACTGCCGAATAGATAAACAGTATCCCCAACAGCGTCAAGGCCGCCGGCCGCGCCGGGAGCCCAACGCGGCCGGAGATTGCGAGAAGGATCAGTAGCCCCCCGAGGAGCAAGAGAACAAACTCGCTCAAAAGCTGAAAAAGGCTAGCCGTATTGAGCTTAGTAGCCCCCTGGTAAAGCCGCATTGTGATCATCATCGCGCAGGGGGGCTTCCCAGTGCAAACGGGAAGGTAGAACCGTCAAAGTTAGGGATATCTCGTAGCCAGTGCGTTCCGTCGAGCCGCCGTTTGATTTCCGCACGAGCGCCCCGCAACCCGTGCGGACTTCTTCATCCAGATCATCAATAGTCGGGATCCGTGCGCGCCACCCGCATAATGGAGTTGCGATAGAAAAGGCGTTTTTACTCCGCACCCCGGTTTGCTGTATCTCTGTTCGCAAGCTGCCCGGAACTCGCCAACTTGTAGGTACCACGGTAACTGACGGTCATTGTCCCGATCTGGATCAGGCGGGGTCACGCACGAGCGAAATGATGGCGCCGAACGTCCTCCGCGCGAATGTTCACGCAAGGCAGTTTGGCTGGCAGGGCTCACCGTTCGCCTGGTCCATGCTTCAAAGCAAACTCGGCCACCTGCCGCCCGACCATGACGAGTTGCGCGCGAGATCTCTCGTCCGTACACGTACCCTCCGAATTAAAAACCTCGTCAGCCGTATTGATTGTGACGCCAAGCGGCGTCGGCCAGCCGCGGAGTGCATGCACAATCGAACGAAGAGCCAGGAGCGTGCTGCCGCAAGCCTGCCAACCGAGCGACGTAACGATGCACCCGACGGCCCGCCCGTCCAAATAACATCGCCGGTCTCCGCGAAGATCCTCCAACAAATCGAGGGCATTCTTTACCATCCCAGAAACTCCACCGTGGTATCCCGGAGTCGCAACGATCAATCCATCCGCCGAGCGCACAGCTTCGACCATCTGCTGCTGCTCTGACGTGCGCTCAGGGCTTTCCCAAGCATAGATGGGAACTTTCCTCAGAAAAGCACCGCCGAAACACGTCGCGCGCGCCCCAGCCTCTTCAGCCGCCTTAAGCGAGATCAGCAAGGCTTTTTCGGTCACCGATTCTCGTCTTATGCTTCCGCCAATGCCGACTATGAGAGGCTTGAACGGAGTTGCGTCCACATATCTATTCATCTAGGGCCTATGAGCATGATCGCTACCGGAAAGAGGGCTGTAATGCACGACCGCATTCTATCAGACTGCATCTATCCTCTCTCTTCCATCCGAACTGAATTGGGGATGACGTCAATGGTGGAGCTCCGGAACTGCATCGCAACTATAATCAGAAACGAAAGCAAAATGATCCTCCATGAACTCAGCTCGGCTGGAATTGCGAAACCACGAATTCAGTGTAAGCCCTCACACCTTCGCGAATAGGAAGCTTGTTGCAATGGCGTAGTACATGCGCCTCCAAGATTACGTCTCGGAAAAGCTCGGTTGTTAGCGTCCGTCAAGCACGATGGGCTTCTGGTTTGCTCGGTTGGCATACCAGCATGGCCGATAGCCGAATTGAGGAAATAAGGATTGCACGCATGTTTCCGTTTCCGTGTCGCCGAAATCGAATTCGCTTTTGCCATCCTTGTGCGGAATCGCGTAAATAGGACGAAATTCCAGAACTTCCAACGGTCGATTCGCCACGTTGTGAGCCATCCTGTACCGGACGGAGAGATAATCCCCGATATAAACTAGCGCCAGCAACGCGGCCATACCGATCGCCATCCATTTCGCAATGCTCGCTGCGAAGCGCACCAGCCGATTCTCCTAACGCCCGCGGCTCTCAGGTTCTCCGCTGCAGCCATTATTGCTTTTTTCCACGCCAAGGACATGAAAAGTTGATTGCGGAGGCGCCAATGTGCCTTCCGAGCCCTAGATTTTTGTGGCCCGGCAGAGCGATCCAGGAAGAGAAGGATGCTTCTTCGTCTCGCAGGTTCCAAGTTCGAGTCCCTGCTCAGGGAGTTTCTTCTTCGTGAATTTGAGTCGCTCGCTGCCGGCCAGCAATCATCGTTCAAGTAGAGCTTGGGGGCGCACTCAAAATCTCCAAATCGCTGCGAAAGAACAGCGAGAGGAAGAGCAGTCCTTGGACACCCAGAAATCCAGCGGCACACGGACCCATCACCGACTCTGGGAGGCGATCCATATGTATCCACGCTCTCTTGCGATGCTCCACATCAAAGCGAGCACCTGAATCCCGCCAAAGCAGCCCGGAAGGTGGTACGAAAGTTGTTCGTGCTGATCTAGAACCCGTCATCAATTAGGCAAAGGGAGAGAGGAGTCTGGCGGGAAAATTTCCCAGGAAAAGTGAGGCATGATTTAGTGAGGTTGGCCTAATAGGAGGGGCGATCCCATCGCACGACGGTACGGATTGCGCGACGATTCGTGGGAACGGATTTTACATTCAGCGTCTGTGCTGGGCCGCCTACCGCAGCAATTCCGTGCCATCGCCACCCACTACGACAAAACGGCCCGCAACTTCCTCGCTGCCTCCGTCATCTCCTCGATTGATGACACACCCTAAAACAGCCGTCGGAATTTCTCGGGCCAAATCCCTTTCTCGCCAATCCAACGCGCGCGGGTGTATATTAGTCGCGGGTTGACAGATTAAGTCGAATATTTCTTAGGGGCATGTCCATGAAAAATCTGCTTGATCGCCGCAGCTTTATGATTACCCTCGGCAGTGCGGTTGGGGCCTCCGTTTTCGCCGGAACTGCCATTGCGCAGTCATCCGCCAATTCCAAAGCAAAACCCGCCGAACCACCCCTGTCGGGCGACATGCTGATCCAGCCCGAGGAACTGCACAAAATGCTTGAGTCACCCAGCGGGGAAAAGCCCCTCGTCTTTCAAGTTGGTTTCCACATTCTCTACACACAGGCGCACATTCCAGGCTCTGAGTACGTAGGCCCAGACTCCAAAGAAGAAGGCATGGCGATGCTTCGCAAGCGGGTCGCATCCCTTTCGCGCAAGTCCTTAATTGTTCTCTACTGCGGTTGCTGCCCGTGGAGTCACTGCCCCAACGTTAAGCCTGCTTACGAAGGATTGAAGTCTATGGGCTTTACGAACGTGAAGGTCATGTACGTCGCCGATAATTTCGGCACGGCTTGGGTCAACAAGGGCTATCCCATCGCGAAGGGCGAATCGTAGGAGCTTGCATCGCGCTGAGCATCTAAAATTGCCTGCCAGCGGCAGGTTCGTCGCCTGAGCGGCCTAATGCGCGTCGGGATATGCTCGCCTTTTCATCCAACGACTGCGTTTTCATTCTCACCGGAGCCGGAACCAGCGCCGAAAGCGGCATTCCGACATTCCGGGATGCAGGCGGCCTTTGGCGAAATTATCGTTTTGAAGAAGTCGCTTCACTCGCAGCCTGGGAGCGCGCCCCTCGTCTGGTCTGGGAATTCTATTCCATGCGCCGGCGCGTCGCGTCCGCGGCAAAGCCGAATCCCGCCCATTTCGCGGTGACAGAGCTTGAACGCGCGTTGCAGGATCGTCTTTTTCTCTGCACGCAGAACGTCGACAATCTTCATCGGCAAGCCGGATCGCAACGCGTCGTCCACATGCATGGCGAGCTATTCAAGAGCCGTTGCGATCGCTGCGCCCGTTCACCCTTTGACGACACGAAAACTTATGACAGCGATCCCAAACTCCCTCGCTGTGAATGCGGAGGCCGGATCCGGCCACATATCTGCTGGTTCGGAGAAACGCCCTTCGGCATGGATCACATTTTCCAAGCACTCGCTAGATGCTCGGTCTTTATAGCCATTGGAACATCAGGCGTGGTCGAACCCGCTGCAAGCTTTGTCCGTCGTGTCCGCGGCCGGGCGCGAACGATCTACATAGGCCCCGAAGAGCCTGCCAACCGGGATTCCTTCACGGAGTGCCATCTCGGCCCAGCGGGCCAAATACTGCCCCAGTTTCTTATCGTGTGATTGAAGGGTGGGCAGGCACTGGGCCGCGATGCGCAGCGGGCCGACCTTTCCCTCGATCCGAAATTTGGAAAAGACGGTACATCGGACATGCAAACCTGTTAATCACGATTCTTTTTCAGTGAGTCATTCCGTAGATGATGTAATTGATTCCAATGCGGTACGCCAGCGATGCGGCATTCTCGGGATATTCCGGGCTATCAGCCCACTCCCAAGCGTCTCCCACATCTGAGTTATGGCAGGTTGCTACGATGATCCGGCCTTTATCGTCGCGGATGCCCCTCCGTTTGGGTACGGCGCTATCCTCCGTGTAACGCCGCCTGCCTCAGATATACCGTGTCCCCGGTATTTGGAATCGGTCACCCAGATCGTACACCACGTGAAATAGCGGGTCGTCGCCGTTCACATCTTCGATCGGCCGGTTCGGAAAAATCATCCGCATTCCCACCATGAAATTTTCCCACTCAGAGTCACCGTGAGAATCGTCCACCATCATGAATCCGCCTCGGAGGAGGTACTCGCGCAATCGCTTTGCCTGGGCTCTGCCAGTTCCTGCGCGGCATGCATGTGGGATCGCTCCAGATTGGGCAGGAAAGCGGCGAGCAGTCCCACCGCCGGCAGGAACGAGCAGACATGGTAGACGAAATTGATGTTGGTTAGATCCGCCAGCTCCCCCAGAATCGCCGCGCCAATCCCGCCTAGCCCAAACGCAAACCCGAAAAACAGGCCGGAAATCATTCCGATTCTCCCGGGAACCAATTCCTGAGCGTAGACAATGATCGCCGGAAAAGCCGACGACAAAATTAAGCCAATTACGATGCTCAGAATGCCTGTCCAGAGGAGGTTCGCATAGGGCAGGATCAACGTGAACGGAAGCACGCCAAGAATCGAGTACCAGATCACGTATTTTCGGCCCACCCGATCGCCCACCGGTCCGCCAATCACCGTTCCCGCGGCGACTGCGGCGAGAAACACGAACAGGTGAATCTGTGAATTCCGCACCGACACGTGGAACCGATACATGAGATAGAACGTGTAGTAGCTCGTCAGGCTCGCCAGGTAAAAATACTTCGAGAAAATCAGCGAGATCAAGATCCCTACGTATCGGCGCACTTTAGCGGCAGGCAGAATGGGTTGCCTCTCGACATGGGCTGCATGAGCTTTCGGCCAGTTGGCCATGTGTCGTTTAGCCCACCCCCCTACCCTGGCAAGCGCAGCCATCCCCACCAGCGCTACAATTGAAAACCAAGCAAGTCTCGATTGCCCCTTAGGCAGCACAATGAATGCGGCAAGCAAAGGCCCCAGCGCGAGTCCCGTATTGCCGCCGACCTGGAAAAGCGACTGAGCCAGCCCGTGCTGTCCGCCCGACGCCATGCGGGCCACGCGAGACGATTCAGGGTGAAATACCGACGATCCCGAGCCAACCAGGGCCGCAGCCACCAGAATCGTGGTCAAGTTCGGAGCCACCGATAGCAGGAGCAATCCCATCAGCGTGAATCCCATTCCCACTGTGAGGGAATAGGGCCGTGGCCGCCGATCCGTATAGTGCCCCACCAGGGGCTGCAACAGCGAGGCAGTCAGTTGATAGGTGAGCGTAATCAAACCCACCTCTTTGAAATCGAGGTGAAAGGAATCCTTCAACAATGGGTAGATCGCCGGAATCAGCGATGAAAGCGTATCGTTCAAAAGGTGGCAAATGCTGATTGCCGCCAGGACATTGAAGGCCACCTTCCCACCGGCATTCGTTAGAATCTCTGCTCGAGTCGCGGTCACGCGTTTAACATATCTTCCAGAAAAGATTTATACGTTGGAATTGCGACATGCGGCGCCTTCATTGTAACTTGGCTTGCTTTGCTACGCCCTTGCATTCTCTCCCATTCGTCGGGACTAGGGTGTGTCATCAATTGAGCCAGATAAGGGAAGCGGCGAGATAGATGGCCGCGAGGAAGTTGCGGGCGGTTTTGTCATCGCGCGTCGCGATGGCCCGAAATTGCTGAGTCGGGCGAAGAAGTTTTCGATCAGGTGACGCGTCTTGCTTCGGCGATCACGGCATCGGCTTGGAT
>Ga0307374_10006336_pt1 | contig 18670 bp, 19 predicted proteins | sample OX3MG_FD_202532 | JGI IMG/M metagenome (GOLD analysis project Ga0307374, IMG submission 202532) | Soil microbial communities from Risofladan, Vaasa, Finland - OX-3 | ecosystem: Environmental > Terrestrial > Soil > Coastal area > Acid sulfate soil | place: Finland: Risofladan, Vaasa | collected...
CGGCGAAGGTCGTCAATGCGCGAAGAAGACGGTGGCGTTCTCGCCCTGCATGCGGATATCGAACCGCAATCCGTCCCCCTCGTGCTCAGCGACGAGCATCTCGTGGCCGGCGGGCGCGCCGTCGCCCTTCAGGTACACGCGCGTGAGCTGGTGGCGAAGGAGCCCGCGCGCGAACACGGTCACCTCGAGATGCGGCACGTGGCGCGGGATCCGGAACGCGAAGCCACCGTCCGCGCCCGTCCCCGACCGGCCCCAGCGGCGGCCGGCGGGGTCCCAGAGCTCGACGAGGCCGTCCTCGATCCCGTCTCCGCGGCCGTCGAGGAGCCGCCCGCGCAGCTCGACGCCGTCCGGGTCGAGCTCGCTCTCCGCCCGCCGGCAGAGGCCGATGGCGTAATACGGGCCGACCGTCTGCGACGGCGTCCTCACCGGTCCTCCAGCGGAGTCGCGCCGCTCCCGCCGCGGCCGAGGACGACGTCCCACTCGTACGCGAGCGCCCACTCGGGCTGCGTCTCGGCGAGGTCGAAGCGCGCAACGAGGAGTTGGCGCGAGCGCGGGTCGCGAACAGAGTTGAAGATCGGGTCGTACGGGAAGAGCGGGTCGCCGGGGAAGTACATCTGCGTGACGAGCCGCTGCGTGAACAGGCTGCCGAAGAGCGAGAAGTGGATGTGCGCCGGCCGCCACGCGTTGGGGTGGTTCCGCCACGGGTAGGCGCCAGGCTTGACGGTGACGAAGCGGTAGCGACCCTCGGCGTCGGTGAGGCAGCGGCCCGCGCCGGAGAAGTTCGGGTCGAGCGGCGCCGGATGCTGATCGACGTCGTGGCGGTAGCGGCCGGCTGCGTTTGCCTGCCACACCTCCACCAGGGCGCCATGGACGGGCCGGCCGTCCTCGTCGAGGACGCGCCCCTGGACGACAATGCGCTCGCCGAGCGGCTCGCCGTCGTGCTGGCGCGTGAGGTCAGCGTCGTTCGCGTCCACGTCGCCCTCGCCGAACACCGGGCCCTCGAGAGCGTGGAGCTCCTCCGGAAGCGTCACGAGCGGATGCTTCGGCGCACGCCATTGCGTCGACCGGTAGCCGGGGTAGTCGACCTGCACCTCCGGGCCGAGGCTCTCGTCGCCGGGGAGGACGACCGGTCCTTCGTACGGGTCGGCGCTCACGCATCTCCCTTCGTGCGCAGCGAGCGCAGCGTGCTCAGCTCTTCGTCGGAGGGTGGGTCGGTCTCGCGGACGTCCGAGGCGAGGCGAAGGTCCCAGCCCGTCGCCTCACGCGCCTGCTCGGGGTCGACGCCCGGGTGCAGCTGCGTGAGCGCGAGCTCGCCGTCGCGCGGCTCGAGCACACCGAGGTCGGTCACGACGACGCGCACACGGTCGCCGAGGCTCGTCGTGAAGTCGAGCTTCTCGACGAACGCACGGAGCGAGTGGCGCAGCATGACGAAGACGTCGCGGACGCCCAGCGCGATCTCCGGCGCGCCGCCCCCACCGGGAAGGCGCACGGCCGGCCGGTCGTAGTCGCCGATCACGGTGCTGTTGAGGTTGCCGTGCCGGTCGATCTGCGCGGCGCCGAGGAAGCCGACGTCGATGCGGCCGCCCTGGAGCCAGTACGCGAACATCTCCGGGACCGTGACGACCGCGTCAGCGGTCTCCGCGAGCTCGCCGTCGCCGATCGAGAGCGGCAGCTCGTACGGCTTCGCGCCGATCGTCCCGCTCTCGTACACGAGCACGCTGTTCGGGGCATGCGTGCGCCGCGCAAGATTCGCCGCCAGGCTCGGCAGCCCGATGCCGACGAAGCAGACCGCGCCGTCGCCGATCCGGCGCGCGGCCTCGACCGCCATCATCTCGTCCGCCGTGTAGGTCACGCGGGCACCGCCGCGAGCACGTGCTCGTCCATCCAGGCGCGGAAGGCATCGCGATCGCGGCTGATCGCGTCCCACGCCAGGTAGAAGTCGTTGTCGCGGTCGTAGTAGCCGTGGGCGTACGACGGGTGCGCGCCGCGCGGCACCACGCACACCGCGCCCACGACCCACGCCGGCAGCACGATCCCGCCGGCCAACGGCGCGAGCTCGTCGACGATCTCTTCGACGGTGACCATCGAGCGCGCGGACGCGAGCAAGCACTCTTTCTGCACCCCGAGGATCCCCCAGAGCTGGACGTTCCCGTGCCGGTCGGCGCGCTGCGCGTGCACGATCCCGACGTCGGGCCGGTGCGACGGCACGGCGGCGAGCTCCTCGCCCGTGAACGGGCACGTGATCCGCCCGACGCGCGTTCGCGCCGGCAGGTCCCCGCCCTGGTAGCCGCGGAGGACGCCGAACGGGAGGTTCGACGCGCCCGCCGACCACGCCGCAGCCATGCCCGCGTGCGAGTGCTCCTCGAGCTCGAGCGGGCCGGGCCAGCCGTTCTCCACCGCGTCGCGTAGACGGTGAAGCGAGCCCACGCCGGGGTTCCCACCCCACGAGAAGACGAGTTTCCGCGCGCATCCCATCCCGATCATCTGGTCGTACACGACGTCGGGAGTCATCCGGATCAGCGTGAGGTCCCGCCGTCCCTGGCGGATGATCTCGTGCCCGGCCGCGTGCGGGATGAGGTGCGTGAAGCCCTCGAGCGCGACGGTGTCGCCGTCGTGGACGAGCTCGCGGATCGCGTCGCTGAGGGGGACGATCGGCACTAGAACGGGAAGGGATGGCCCTCGCCGCGCACCGTCACCCAGCGCAGCTCGGTGAACTCGTCCACGACCGCCTGGCCGCCGAACCGACCGAAGCCGCTGTCCTTGACACCGCCGAACGGCATCTGCGGCTCGTCGGCGACGGTCTGGTCGTTGACGTGCACGATCCCCGACTCGATGCGCTGCGCCAGTGCGAAGCCGCGCTCCCGGTTCGACGTGATGATCCCGGCGCTGAGGCCGTACGAGGTCGCGTTCGCGCGGGCGACGGCCTCGTCCGCGCCGTCGACGATCTCGATCGACGCGACGGGGCCGAACGTCTCTTGCCTCGCGAACTCGGAGTCCGGCGGGACGTCGGCGAGGAGGGTCGCCTGGAAGCACGGACCGACGGCCTCGCCACCGACGAGGATCCTCGCGCCTGCATCGACCGCTTGCCGAACGCGCCCTTGCACCATCGCGAGCGCGTCCGCGTTGATGAGCGGCCCGATGATCGTGTCCGGCTCCTTCGGGTCGCCCGTCTTCAGGCCCTTCGTCTTCTCGACGAGCCGTACGACGAACTCGTCCGCGACGGCGCGCTCGACGATGATGCGACGCGTCGACATGCAGATCTGCCCCTGGTGGAGGAACGAGCCGAACGCGCTCGCGTTCACCGCGTACTCGAGGTCCGCATCCGCGAGGACGATGAGCGGGTTGGAGCCGCCGAGCTCGAGCACGACGCGCTTGAGATGCCGGCCGGCAGCCTCGGCGATGATCCGCCCGACCGCGCTCGAGCCGGTGAAGTTCAGGCGGCGCACCGCCGGGTGCTCGATGAGCGCGGAGCCGATCGGGCCGGCGTCGCCGGGCGCGTGCGTGACGACGTTCAGCACGCCGGCGGGCATGCCCGCCGCGGCGAAGATCTCGCCCCACAGCAGACCGCCGCTCCACGGCGACCACTCGGACGGCTTCAGCACGACCGTGTTCCCGAGCGCGAGCGGCGCGGCGATCGACCGCGCGGAGAGGATGAGCGCCGCGTTCCACGGCGCGAACGCGCCGACGACGCCGACCGGGCGGCGGATCCCCATCGCGAACGCGCCGGTGTCCGACGGGATGATCTGCCCCATCGGCGCGTACGCGAGGGCGGCCGCCTGCCGGAACAGGTTCGGGACGAAGAACGACTGGAACATCCCGAAGCCGAAGGTGGATCCCGTCTCACGCGCGAGCATCGAGACGACCTCCTCGCGCCGGCCCTCGAGCAGATCGGCCGCCTGGAGGAATATCCGCTGCCGCTCGGCCGGCGGCGTCGCCGACCAGGCCTCGAACGCTGCCGCGGCCGCCTCGATCGCGGCGGTCATGTCCTCCGGGCCGCCGGCCGGCGCGGTGGCGACCACGTCGCCGGTGTAGGGGTCGCGGTCCTCGTACGTCCGGCCGCCCGCGGCGGGCGTCCACGCGCCGCCGATGAACTGCTGGTACGCCTGCGTGGCGATCATGGTGTACCCCTTCCCGTAGTGACGTTGCGGAGCCGGTACCCGACCGGCAGAAGCTGGACGTTGAAGCGCTCCTGGACCGTCCCCCAGATGCCCCGCGGCAGGATGAGGGCGAAGCCTATGGCGATCCCTCCGAGGAGGATGAAGTACCAGACGCTGCCGTTCGGCCCGTACGTCTGCAGGACGTAGAGGGCGACCGCGCCGATGATCGGCCCCTCGAACGTGCCGAGTCCCCCGACGATGACCATGAAGATCATCTTCGCCGTCCAGTTGATGCCGAAGACCGAGTCGGGCCCGAGCGGCAGCACCGAGAGCTGCCAGGCGAGAATGATCGTCCCCGCCGCGGCGCAGCCCGCGCCCGCGACGACGAACAGGATCCCCTTGCCGAGCAGCACGCGCACGCCGACGGAGGCGGCCGCCTCCTCGTCGTCACGGATCGCCTGGAGTGACCCGCCGAGGCGGCTGCGGAGGAGGACGAAGAGCAGGAGCAGCAGGATGGCCACGGCGGCGAGTGCGGCCCAGTACGTGTCGTGCAGGCGCTGCGTCGGCGTGTAGCGGAGGTTGAACGGCAGCAGCGCAGATGTGCCGGTGCCGCCGCCGATGGCCGGGTTGGGGTCGAGGGAGACGAGGATCGCGAACGCCTCCGCCACGACCCACGTCGCGATCGCGAACGCGCCGTGTCGCAGCCACAGCACCACGGCTGCGACGGGAATCGCGATCGCACCGCCGATGAGCGTCGCGAGCAGCATCGAGAGGTACGGGTTGAGCGAGTGCTGCACCGAGAGGAAGACGGCCGCGTAGGCGCCAATGCCGATGAAGCCCTGCTGGCCGACGGACACGAGCCCGCCGTAGCCGGCGAGCGCATTCCACATCATCGCCATGATCACGAGGAAGTAGAGTTGGATGAGATTGTTCTGCGTGTTCTCGCCGAGAGCGACCGGCGCGAACGCGAGCAGCACGACGAGGCCGGCAAGGCCGCCGGTGAATGCGACCGAGAGCGGCGTCCACCGCTGGACGCGCACGGCCGGCGCCTCGGCAGCCACACTCGTCATGCCGCCCTCCGCAGGGCGAACGGGAGCCCGCGAGCCTGCACGGCGGTGCGCGCGACGATCACGGCGAGGAAGACAAGGTGCCCCGAGAGCGCGAAGTACTCAGGATTGATCTGCGCCCCAACCGACTGCGCGACGCCGAGCACGATGCCGCCTCCGAGCGTGCCCCAGAGCGAGCCGATGCCGCCGATGACGACCGCTTCGAATGCGTAGAGGAGCTGCGCAGCACCCGCGTTCGGGTCGAACGACGAGCGCATCCCGTAGAAGACGCCGGCGAGAGCCGCCGTAGCTACGGCGATCGCAGTCGCCCGTGCGTAGACGGCGCGCGCGTTGATCCCAACGAGCTCGGCGGTGTCCGCGTCCTCGGCGGTCGCGCGCAGCTCGCGCCCGAGCTGCGTGAAGCGAAGCACGAGCTGCAGGCCGCCGAGCACGACGACGGCGACGCCGAAGGTCAGCACGTCGAACCACGCGATCGTGAGGCTGCTCGACACCTGCCAGCTCGCGGTCCCGATGTTGCCCTCGTCGAGCGAGTGGACGTCCGGCGAGAAGAAGTACTGCAGGAGGTTCGCGATCACGATCAGCAAGCCGAACGTCGTCAGCAACGGCACGAGCTGCCCCGCGCGTAGGCTCCGCTCGAGCATGGTCCGCTGGAGGAGATACCCGACGACGAGTGCGCCCGGCAGCACGGGCGCGAGCGCGAGATATGTGGAGACGTGCACGTGCTCGGTGAACAGGAACACCATGTATGCGCCGACGAGTGCGAGCGAGCCGTGCGCGAGGTTGATGATCCGCATAACGCCGAACATCAGCGCGAGCCCGCTCGCGAGCAGCGCGTACACACCGCCGAGCAGGACGCCGTGGACGACGACGTTCACCCAGGTCATGCCGTCGCTCCCTTCCGGAGGCCGAAGTACGCCTCGGTCACCTGCTCCCGCGTCAGCCCACCGCGCGGGCCTTCGAGCACGATCCGTCCCTCGAGCATGCAGACGACCCGGTCCGCGACGCCCATCGCGCGCGCGAGGTCCTGCTCGACGAGCACGATCGTCGCTCCGCCCTCGAGGAGTGCGGCGAGCGAGCGGTAGACGCCTTCCACGACCACCGGCGCGAGACCGAGCGAGACCTCGTCGAGGAGCAGAAGCCTCGGGTTCGTCATGAGCGCGCGGCCGATCGCGGTCGCCTGCTGCTCCCCGCCGGAGAGGCTCGCGGCGCGCTTGTGGCGCCTCGGCTGGAGCAACGGAAAGGCCTCGAGTACCGCGTCGACCGTCCACGGCCCGCTCCGCCTCGCCGCGCTCGCCACGCGGAGGTTCTCCTCCACCGTGAGGTTCGGGAACAGGCGGCGCCCCTCAGGGACGAGCGCAATACCGCGTTTCACGCGCCGGTGCGCGGCGAGCGAAGTGATGTCACGCCCATCGAAGGAGATGCGCCCGCCGGCGGGCCGGTGCGCGCCGGCGATCGCACGCAGAAGCGTCGTCTTGCCCGCGCCGTTCGCGCCGACGAGCGCGAGCGTCTCGCCCTCGGCAACCTCGAGCGACACCTGCCGAACGGCCTGGAGCAGCCCGTGGCGGACGTCGAGCTCCTCCACGGCAAGCAGCGTGCTCATACGGCCGCCGTCCCGAGGTACGCGTCGATGACGGCGGCGTCCTTCATGACCGACTCGGGGTCGCCCTCGGCGATGATCCGGCCGCTGTCCATCGCCACCAGGCGCTCCACGACCTGCACGAGCACATGGACGATGTGCTCGATCCAGACGATCGCGACCCCCTGCCGCCGCAGCTCGCGGATCGTCTCGACGAGCTCCACCGCCTCTTCGTCCGTGAGACCGGCGCCGATCTCGTCGAGGAGGAGCACCTCTGGACCGGTCGCGAGCGCCCGCGCGACCTCGAGCCGCTTGCGGTGCAGCAGCCCGAGCGAGTCCGCCGACCGGTTCGCGAGCGGGGTCAGCCCGCACAAGTCGAGGACCTCGGTCACCCTCCGGTACGCGTCACGGCGGCGGTGGCCGCCGCCCGTCGATGCGCCGACGAGGACGTTCTCGAACACGGTCATGCCGCCGAACGGCTTGGGCACCTGGTGCGCGCGCGCGATCCCGAGCCGGCACCGCGCCGCGGCACCCGACGAGGTGACATCGGCCCCGCGGAACAGCACCCTCCCGCCGTCGGGCCGCTGCGACCCCGCGAACAGGCTCAGGAGCGTCGTCTTCCCGGCCCCGTTGGGGCCGACGATCCCAACTGCCTCGTCGGCCCTCACGGAGAAGTTGACGCCGTCCAGCACGACGAGCGCGCCGAACCGCTTCTTCAGCCCGGCCGCGGCGAGCAGCGCCGTGCCGTCAACACCTGGCATCAACCGGGATAGGGCTTGAGCCTCGCCTGGATGGGCACGTTGTGGTCGTCCGAGTGCTCGCAAAGGACGAAGTCGAGCGGGAACTTCCCCTTCGACGGCACCCACTGCCCACCGATGATCGGCGTCGTGACGACGTTCGGCACCGGGTTCCTCTTGCCCCCGGCGCCCCAGTGGAGCCGGCCGGACGGCGTCATGACGCTGAGCGTCTTCATCGCGTTCGCGACCGCCGTCTTGTCCTTCGGGTTGCCGCTCTTCTCGAGCACCGCCTGCGCGACGTCGAACAGCGACATTGAAGCGCCGAGCTGTTGGTTCCACTGGCGGCCAGTCTTCGCCGTGTACCCATCGCCGATGTGCTTCGACGACAGGCCAGTCAGAGGCGACGAGTACGGGAAGTGCGGCGTCCAGTACGCGCCACTCGCCAGGTACGGGCCGAGCTTGCCGGACGCGGCGATCTGCGACGGGAACAGGCCGGTCTTCGCGAGCTGCGCGATCTTGCACATCCTCGTATAGCCCTGCTGCGCCGCCTGCTTCCACAAGGTCGTGAAATCGGGCGGGATCGGGGCGCAGTGGAAGATCTCGCAGTTGTGCTTCTTGTAGCCGGTGATGAGCGACGTGTAGTCGGTCTGCCCGTCCTGGTATCCGCCCGGATCGAAGACCTTGTAGCCCGCCTTCTCGAGCAACGGGATGAGGCCCGAGCGGAAGGCGTTGCCGTCGGTGTCGTTCGGGTACATGACGCCGACGACCTTGTTCGTCTTCACCTGGGGCCACAAGTCCTCGTACGCGTCGGCGAACTGCTGCGTGCCGAAGCTGAAGAGGTACGAGTAGTGGAACGGGTTCGGGCCACCCGGCTTCGCGCCGCGGCCGAAGTACCACGCCTCCCACGGATCCACCGTGCCGACGCACGGCACGCCCGCCGCCTCGCACGCGTCGGCGACCGGGTTGACGACCTCGGGGGTCGACGTCGCGAGCATGAGGTCGACGTTGTTGCTGTGGATCAGCGTGTTCGCGACCTGCGCAGCCGTTGCGGGGCTCGACTGGCTGTCCTTGTTGACGATGTTCACCGCGTACTTCTTGCCGCCGACCGTCAGCCCCTTCGCAAAGCCCTTCTTCGCGAGGGAGATGATGTACGGATCGCCCTCGCCAAAGCCCCCTGCCGGACCGGTGAGTGGGCTGACGAACCCGATTGTGATCGTGTTCGACGCGTCCCACGTGATCGGCCGCGCCCAGATCGGGTCGGCGAGCGCGCCCGAGACGACGAGGCCGCCCGCGCCCACGGCGCCGCGCTTGAGCAACTCCCGGCGGGAGATGCCTCCGCCGCCCGTTCGCGCTTCCTCAGTCATTCGACCTCCTCCACCAAGAGATGCCGGAATGGCTGCGGACGCTACGCCTGTGTCCGTCCACTTGTCAAGACACCGTTCCATTTATTAGAACACGGTCGATGACCACGGACGCCGGCTTCTCGCAGTCGCTCAAGCGCGGGCTCGCAATCCTGTCCGCGTTCCGCTCCGGGCGCCCCCTGCTCGGCGTCAGCGAGCTCGGCCGCGACGTCGGTCTGAGCCGATCGACGACGCACCGGTACGTCGCGACCCTCGCCGTACTCGGCTATCTCCAGCAGGATCCGGCGACGAAGAAGTACCGCCTCGGCCCGCGCGTGATCGACCTCGGCTTCTCGGCCATCAACTCGATGGAGCTGCGCGAGATCGCAGCTCCGCACCTGCGTGAGCTTTCGGACGAGACGGGCTACACCGTGAACATGGCGATCCTCGACGACCTCGACATCGTCTACGTCGACCGCGTACGCAGCGCACAGCCGGGCCAGCGGGAGATCGACCTCAACCTCCACGTCGGCGCGCGGCTGCCGGCGTACTGCACGTCCCTCGGCAAAGTGCTGCTCGCGCAGCTGCCGGCGGAGGAGCGCGACGAGCGGCTGCGGCGCATCGACTTCGCGCGGCGCGGACCGAACACCCTGACGTCACGCACGGCGCTCGAGGTCGAGCTCGAGCGCGTGCGGCGGGAGGGCTACGCGATCAACAACGAGGAGCTGGCCTACGGCCTGCGGTCGATCGCTGCGCCCGTTCTGACGCACGACGGCGCGGCCGCCGCCGCGATCAACCTCGCGGTGCACAGCTCGATGGTGTCGAGCGCCGACATGGGCGCCCGCTTCGGTCCGGTGCTCATGCGAACGGCCGCTGACATCTCCGCGCGGCTGGGCTACCGCTAGAGGCCCAACAACCGCACCGCGTTCTCCTCGAGGATGAGCGGGCGCACCTCGTCGCGGAACGGCGCCTGCTCGAAGTCGGCGAGCCAGCGGTCGGGCGTGATCAGCGGGAAGTCGGAGCCGAACAGCACTCTGTCGCGCAGCTGTGTGTTTGCGTACTGCACGAGCTGGGGCGGGAAGTACTTCGGCGACCAGCCGGACAAGTCGATCCAGACGTTCTCCTTGTGCAGACAGACCGAGATCGCCTCGTCCTGCCACGGAAACGACGGGTGCGCCATGACGATCTTCAGCTCGGGGAAATTGGCGGCGACATCGTCGAGGCAGATCGGGTTCGAGTACTTGAGGCGCAGCCCGCCGCCGCCGCGCACTCCCGTGCCAATGCCACTGTGACCGGTATGGAAGATCGCGGGCAGGCCGGCCGCCGCGATCGCCTCGTAGAGCGGGTACGCGACGCGGTCGTTCGGGAAGAACGCCTGCAGGTTTGGATGGAACTTGAAGCCGCGCGCCCCCGCCGCGATCTTCGCCCGCACGCGCTCGAGCGCGTCAGGACGGGCCGGGTCGACAGTCGCGAACGGGATGACGACGTCGGGATCGGCCGAGAGGATCTCCTCGTCGGGGATCGGCGGGATGCCGCTGCTGAGCTCCCAGTCGACCGTGAACACGACCGCACGCATGTTGCGCTCGCGGTAGTACGCGACGACGTCGTCGATCGTCGGCAGCAGCCCGTCGCCGTGGAAGTAGCGCGCGGCCGCGGCGCGGAGCTCGGACGGCATCGGATCGTGCCCCGCGCGCGAGCGCTCCACATGAACGTGCACGTCGATCACGGCGACACCGTACCCGCCCAGGTCCGCGAGCTCCTGCACGAGTGCGATATACACCACCGATGGCGCGCCGAATGTCGCCTCCCTTCCGCGCCGACCATGTCGGCAGCCTGTTGCGTCCACGACGCCTGCTGCAGGCGCGGGACGACCATGCAGCCGGAAGGATCGACGCAGCCGAGCTGCGCGCGATCGAGGACGATGCGATCCGCGAGGTCGTCCGCATACAGGAGGACGTCGGCCTGCAGTCGGCGACAGACGGCGAGTTCCGCCGCGCCTCGTGGCACATGGACTTCATCTACCAGCTGGACGGCGTTACCAAGGAGGCCGGCCACATCTCGGTGAAGTTCCACAACCCGACGGGCGACATCGAGTTCACGCCGGCTGCGCTCCACGTCAATGGACGGCTCGGCGTCTCGCGCACGATCTTCGGCGACGACTTCGGCTTCGTGCAGCAGTCGGTGACGAGCGCCGTCCCGAAGCTGACGATCCCATCACCGAGCATGGTCCACTACCGCGGCGGCAAGGCCGCCGTCGACCGCGACGTGTATCCCGACCTCGACTCGTTCTGGGCCGATCTGACAAAGGCGTACGCCGAGCAGGTGCGACGGCTCGGCGAGATGGGCTGCACATACCTCCAGTTCGACGACACGAGCCTCGCGTACCTCAACGACCCCCACCAGCGCGAGTATGTCGGCTCGATCGGCGGCGACCCCGAGCGGCAGCACGTGGAGTACATCCATCACATCAACGAGGCGCTCGCGGCGCGGCCCGCGGGGATGTCGGTGACAACGCACATGTGCCGCGGCAACTTCCGCTCGTCGTGGGCCGCGGAGGGGAGCTACGACTTCGTCGCCGAAGCGCTGTTCAACGAGCTCGACGTGGACGGGTTCTTCATGGAGTGGGACGACGAGCGTTCCGGCGGGTTCGCGCCACTGCGCTTCGTCCCGAAGGGGAAGCAGGTGGTGCTCGGGCTCGTCACGACCAAGCGCGGGGAGCTCGAGGAGAAGGACGCGATCAAACGCCGGATCGAGGAGGCCGCAACCTTCGTCGACGTCGACCAGCTCTGTCTCTCGCCACAGTGCGGCTTTTCGTCGACGGTCGAGGGCAACGACCTCACGATCGAGCAGGAGCTCGCGAAGCTGCGCCTCATCGTCGAGGTCGCACACGACGTCTGGGGGTAACCTGGCGACGCTGCTCGCGGAGGCGGCCGCGGACGCACCCGGCCGGCCCGCGCTCCTGCACGACGGACAGCGGATCGTCTACGCCGAGCTCGACACGCTTGCGGCGCGTTCGGCGGGCGCCCTGCGCGACCGCGGCGTCGGGCCCGGCGACCGCGTCGCGCTCGCTCTCCCCAACCGCCCGGACTTCGTCGCCGCCTACCACGGCGCCCTCCGCCTCGGGGCGATCGTCGTGCCGATCAACCCGTTGCTGAGCGAGCGCGAGCAGCACGAGCGGATCGCGGACGCCGGTGCGCGCGTCGTCGTCAGCGGCCCGCTCGACGGCGCACCGGTCGACGGCGTCGCCGGGATCACCGGCGACGACGTCGCCGTCGTCCTCTACTCCTCGGGCACGACCGGCTCGCCGAAGCGGATCGAGCTCACGCACGCAGGCCTGCGTCTCAACGCGGAGTACGTCGCGTACGACGCCCTCCAGCTGCGCAAGGACGATGTCCTGTTCGGTTCGGCACCGCTCGCGCACGTGTTTGCGATGACCGGCTGCATGAATGCCGCGCTCGCCGCACGCGCATGCCTCGCGCTCGTGGAGCGCTTCGAACCGCACGCCGCCCTCGACCTGATCGAGCACGGGCATGTGACGGTGTTCATGGGAGTCCCGGCGATGTGCGTCGCACTCCTCGCGACCGGCCGCGGCGCGCCGCTCCGCCTGGCGCACATCGGCGGCGCACCGTTGGCGGTCGAGACGCTGCACGCCTTCGAGGAGCGCTTCGGCACGACGGTGCTCGAGGGCTACGGCATGACGGAGGTCGGAGGCATGGCAACGTCCAACCACGCCGGCCGCGAGCGCAAGCCCGGCACGGTGGGAACGCCCGCCGCCGGCGGAGAAGTGCGCATCGAGAGCGACGGCACGGGCGAGGTTCTCCTCCTGAGCCCGACGATCATGCGCGGGCACGACGGGTGGCTGGCGACCGGCGACGTCGGCTACGTCGACGACGACGGCTACTTGCACCTCGTCGATCGCAAGAAGGACGTCATCCTCCGCGGCGGCTACTCGGTCTACCCGCGCGAGATCGAGGAAGTGCTGTTCGCGCACCCACACGTGTACGAGGCGGTCGTAGTCGGCGTGCCCGACGAGCGCCTCGGCGAAGAGGTGGTCGCGCTCGTCGTCCCGGCCGACCCGGCCTGCGATCCCGTTGAGCTGCAGGCGTATGCACGCGAACGCGTCGCCGCCTACGCCTATCCGCGACGCGTCGTGCTGGTGGACGACTTCCCCCGCAGCGCGACCGGCAAGATTCTTCGCCGCGAGATCGACCGCGAGGCCCTCAGAACTCGGACGTGACCTTGAGCGCTCGAGGTCACGAGAGCGCCGATCCGCAGTCCACCGATGCGACGCGTCTGCATCCAAGCGACGCTAGTCGTAACACTCGTCGAGAGGAGCGACCATGGACACGCTGATTCTCGCCACCGATGGCTCGCCTTCGGCGCACCATGCGACCGAGAAGGCGATCGAGCTCGCGCAGGCGACCGGCTGGCCGCTGCGGGTCGTATCGGCCTGGCAGACACCGACCATCGTGGGCAGCTACTACGGGTATGCCATTCCGGAGGCGTACTCGCCCGAGCTGCTCGATGTCGAGCGCGAGCGTGCCGCGGACGCGGCTGCCGCCGCGGTCAATCGCGCACGGGCGCTCGGAATCGACGCAACGGCGGAGGTCAGACACGGCGACCCGGTCGAGGAGATCTGCGCCGCGGCAGGCGACGCCGGCGCAGCGCTGATCGTGCTCGGAGCGCACGGCTGGGGTGCGCTCAAACGGCTCGTCTTCGGCAGCGTCTCCACAGGCGTCCTCCACCATGCACCCTGTGGTGTCCTCGTCGTCCGCGGAACACCGCAGGCGGCAGAGACACTGCTCGCAGGATCCGTCGCCGAACGCGCAACCTGACAGGCGAACGCGACGGAGTCGGAACGGAGCCCGCGAACTCAGCCGGCCCCGATGCGCACCGATCGACCGGCTTCCTAAACCGTGTGCGGCCGTTCGATCCGGCCCGGGGGCACCAGCGTGTCGGTCGCGTCAGCAGTGTGTTGATGGAACTTCTCGCCGCCCCGGCCGCGGACCGACGGCCCGTGCACATCCGCGGGAATCAGTGCGAGGGCGAGCGTGGGGCAGGCGTCGACAGCGCGGCGCGCGTGGCTTTCGTCCTTGGAGCCGATGGGTCTCTCGTCGATGATTGGGTAGCCCCAGTCGTCGAGAGCGATCCGCTCCGGAAAGAGCTCTGCGCAGAGCCCGTGCCCGTCGCAGACGATCGGGTTCACGCGAAGCCGAACGCTCACTAGGCGCGCCTCCGCTTGCGTGCGACGGGGAGGATCGGTCGGTCGCTGCCGGTGCAAGATCCGGCTGTGTGTCGTGCGACCTCGTCGGCGAAGACGTTCAATGCGCTCGCGATGAAGCGTGCGGCGCCGTCGGGATGCCGGCATGCGCCCCGACCCGAGACGTGCTCGAGCCACCGCTGGAGCCGTGGCTCGGACTGCTCGCCAGCCGTCAGTTGTGCGAGCGCGACGGCGACGGCTTCGAGGCCGCGCACGCATGGGCCGCACTGTCCCGCGCTCTCGTCGGCGAGATATCGGGCCACGCGCGCTGTCTCGACGATGCCACATGAGGCTTCGGGAAGCGCGACGATGGCGCGTGCGCCGAGCGATGCTCCTACGCTGCGGAGGTCGGAGTCGGCCAGCGCGAGCGCGTCGGCCTCGCGGGCGGCGACCCAGGTGCCGAAGTAGCCTCCGATCAGATAGGCCCGAATCGGCACAGAGGGGCCACCCGCCCAGGCGACGAGCTCGTGCATGGGCAGCCCGAACGGAATCTCGTAGATGCCGGGCCGACGAACGGCGCCGCCGAGAGTGACGAGCGTGGTGCCTGGTTCCTTGGACGTGCCGAGGGCGCGGAACCAGTGCGGCCCGTACCGTGCAAGCAGGGCAAGATTCGCGACCGTTTCGACATTCTGGACCAGTGTCGCTACCCCGCGGACACCGCGCTCGTACGGACGAGGCGGGGTGAAGGTCGGCTTCGCCGGACCGCCGTTGACGAAGTTGACGAGCGCAGTCTCTTCGCCCGCGACGAACCGGTCGGGCACCCGGACGAGTCGGAACGACACGCGGTCGACGCGACGGTGCTCGCGCTCGGCGATCGCCGTTTCGATGGCCGCGAAGCCGCGGCTCAAGCCGGCGCCGACCGCGACGATCGCCTCGCGCGCGCCGATTGCAGCCGCCGCCACGGCCACTCCGTCGAGAACGAGATGGGGGACCTGCGCGAGCAGCACGTGATCCTTGCTGCTGATCAGCTCCCCCTCGACGCCGTTGACCAACACAATCGGATTCCGTCCACGCTCTGCAACGGCCCGGAGCTTCTGGCCTGTTGGGAATGCACCTCCGCCCCGCCCCAACAACCCAGAGGCGGTGACGAGCTCGATCAGCTCGGCGTGGGCGCCGCCACCGCGACTGACGGGGAGACTGCCTTCACGGTCGAGATGCTCGGCGAGCGAGACCGGCCGACCATCATCGCGGACGCCGGCGAGCAGCCGTGGCAGCGCCTCCGGCGCGGGCACGGCGACACGGCGAGCAGCGTCCTCGCGGGTCATCACGCGGACGGCCCGGGCCGATGACCGCCGTGTATCGATCCGCTGACGCGCCCCGAGGCTGGATCGATCTGCAATGTGAACAGAACTCGGACCCGCTGGGTTCCGGCCCCGACCACGTCCGCCGTCACGTGTTGTCCCTCGAGCGCGACGACGTGCCCTGGATCCCATGCTCCGCCGCCGCGAGGGAGCAACGCCACGCTGCTCTCGAGCATCTCGACCCCCCCACCCGAGAGCGGCACACCACGCAGCGCAACGTGGACCCGCCCGTTGAAGCCGCCGCTCGCCACGCCGTCGATCGTGACCGTGACGAGGCCGTTGGCGGCCGGACTCTCGTTCACGCGACCGCGAAACGTTGCAGTGAACGACCCATCTGGCAACGCCGGTCTAGACGGCGGCACCACCGCGGAGCTCGGTTGGGAGGCCGGGGCACTCGCACCACCTCGGAACGCGGCCAAAAGCGAAGCGGGGGTGCCTGCGCGCGACGCCCAACCCTTCCGCAAAGGCCCTGAATTCGCCCAGACCAACATTCCCAGCGGAACGGCAAACGCTGCGAACGCCGCGGCGCCTCGAATCTGTACCGGCGCCCGAGTTGCAGCCGCGACCCTCCACAGCACCGCGAGCCCAACGGCGCCCGTGCAGACCATGGCGAGTGCAGCCAGCCAGCCGGACCGGGCATCGCTGCCGGTTCCGAACGAATGCATGAGCGCGACCGGCCACGCCGCATAGGCAAGCCAGTGGACTGCCCTCCAGGTCTGTAGACCGATCCGCGCGCGCAGCAGGCTTGTCACGATCAGCGCGAGGAGGAGGTCGAAAGCAACGGCGCCCAACCCGAGCCACACCGGTCGGTACGGCGAAAGGAACGGCAGCACAGCGTCCTGATAGCCGATCGGCGCGAAGTGATCGACCACTGTGGTTACGACGTGGACCACGACGAAGGCGAGGCCGAGCAGGCTGACGTTTCGATGGAGGCCGAGGACGAGGAACCTGGGTGTTCGAGCCGGATGCCAGCGCGTCGAGCTCATCACGCCGAGAAGGACACCGGCGCTCAGAAGCACGAGCGCTACGACACCTGTCCCGCGTGTGACGTACCACAGCAGCTTTCCGTTGCTGCTCGCTACGGCGAGCGGCAACAAGGCAGCCGTCATGATCCTCCGGATACCGCCACGGGCGTGACAGGAGTTGGTGTCGGTGCCGGCGACTGTGTCGGCGTAGGGGCAGAGGTCGACCCGGGACTGATCGCCGCAAGTGGCGGAGGGGGCGGTACCGCTGCCCGCGATCGGTGATGCGACGCCGTCGCAGTCCCACGGCGTGGCAGGAGACGAACCAGCTTCCGCCCAGGCGCCGTCGCGGCTGCGAGCGCGGTGACGGCCCCGGCGAGGACGACCATCGCCACCCCGAGGAGGGCGGTCATCGCCTTCAGCCGTTGCAGGCCATGATCGCGAACGTGTCGCCGCGTAGCGAGGTCCGACTCTTCGGGCACCCAACCAGTGCACCAAGGCGAGATAAAGAAACGCTGTGAGCTAGATCCTCGACGGACTCGTCGTCTTCTCGACCAGCTGCGTGCCTTCCGTCGGAGCGGAGCCGTCACGGTGGTGCCTCGACGGCAGATGGAGCCAATGCCGTTGCACGGGCAGTGTGGCTGCCCCGAGGACGAGTCCGCCGGCGATGACAGCGGCGAGAACATACGCGCGCGCCTTCGCACCCTCCGACTCACGCCGGGTGGCAGGCACGATGTCCGCGGCCGTCGAGCGAACGGCGCGGCGAAGGTAAACGAGCACGTGGACCGCAACGATGACCGTCCACACGAACGCAGCTGGGCCATGGAGCCGACGGGCGATCTCCAACGCCCGTCCGTGCGTGACGCCCATCGCCACACCGCTGCCGAACAGCACGATGGTCATAAGCACGAGAAGCGGCGCCAGCATCCGCATCACGAGCTCGGGCGCGCCTTTCATCCGATACGCCTGGTTACGCGTGTAATAACGCGCGAAGCGCCAGCCCGTCCCTGCGATCTTCAACGCGATCGGCGGCAGAAGGACGAGGCCTACAAAGACGTGCAGCGAGAGGAAGTGCTGGAGTCCCAGCAGAAGCGTCGCGAGCTCGATCACCGAGAGCGCAAGCAGCACCAAGCCCGCCGCGGAGACGAGGCGCTCGTTCCCGTCCGGATTGAACCGTCGGCGTCGGGTGCTCGGGAGATCGAGTCGAGTCATGGCCTGTCGGTCGCGGGAAGTGTGAACAGGCCGACTGAGAATCTGCTGAGGAACCACAGCAGACCACCGCAATGCGCGGTCGAGCGTCTAGCAGTGCCGCGAATCCCGGTCCAACAGATCGGTAAGCACGCCGACGGGTGTCTCGGCGGCCTGGATCGTGAACGAGCCGGCTCGCATCGCCCGCAGCTCTGTCATCGCCGACCGGCCGGGCGACAGGCAGAAGAAGCCGCGGGTCACCGACCAGTACGGGCTGAAGCGGACACGCAGAAAGTACGTCCCCGGCCGCGCGACGTAGCCCTCGATGCGACTCGACTGAAGCGTCGTCACCGCAGCCCGAGCCGGACCCGTGAGCAGCGGCGTCGCGTGGGGCAGCTCGTAGATCGTCGCGTCCGATACACGCAGGACCCTCTTCAGGTTGGAGCGCGGAGATCGCAGCAGCCGTGCTTCTCGCTGCGCGTCGATGGCCTCGAGGGGAAGGTGCGGCAGCACGACGAAGCGGACGCCGTGCTGCCTCAACCAATCGCGGTAACCGGCCTCTGTCAACCTCTGCGCATAGAGGATGGCGTCGTCGGCGATGTCGAGCTGCCGGTACCAGCCACGCGCGAGCGCGAAGCCCGCAGCCGGGAGGTAGTACGCCTCCCAGTGGTTCGCGGTCGGCACCACCTCCACTCGAAACGCCGCGGCCGAATGCGCACGGAGGAACCGAATCACCGGAGCCCAGAACGTCCGCATCGCGCCGAGGCTGGACGACCGGTCGGGAATCATCGACAGGTACGGCCCGACATTCCCGGCAAGAGCGGCCAGGATCGCAATCGTCGCGAGCGCGCGCGGGCGAAAGTCGGCCAACGCGGCGGCGACGAGCATGAGCGGGACGACGAAGACACCGGCCCGCACGAGGTTGTGACCGACGGGCGACGGAACGATGTCGGTGACGATGCTCGCTGCCGCCCAGACGAGGAAGATGCTCGCGATATGCCAGCCTCCGCGACCCCGCAGCGCGAGCGCGACGCCGAGCCCACTAACGGCGAGGCCGGCGAGAAGCCTCCAGGTCCCGTAGGGGTACATGAGTCCAGGCGACGGCAGCAAGACGAGGAGCGCGAACTGCGCGCCTGCCGCGA
>Ga0307374_10006339_pt1 | contig 18667 bp, 19 predicted proteins | sample OX3MG_FD_202532 | JGI IMG/M metagenome (GOLD analysis project Ga0307374, IMG submission 202532) | Soil microbial communities from Risofladan, Vaasa, Finland - OX-3 | ecosystem: Environmental > Terrestrial > Soil > Coastal area > Acid sulfate soil | place: Finland: Risofladan, Vaasa | collected...
GTAACACACTTTTTTGAGCAGGGCAAAGTGGCTTCCAGGTGGTAGTACTTGCGGCAAACTTTATGGCACAAAACGGCAAATCATTTTGGCAAAGGGCACTGATCACCAGAATAATTGTACAGATTCCACCAGTTTAATTCTGGGATTTACATGGAACGGGTGACAAAGCAGGAGTAACCGCCATGCAACGCTTCTATGTTGAACAGAACGGCGCGGTCTGGTGTGTACGCGACCGCGAAATCTTAACGCCGCTTGGCCCTATGCACGGGCAGCCGCGTATTGTCCAGTGGTTCAGCGGTGATTTGCGGGCCTATGACCGAGCTTATGAACTAAACAATAATACACACGCTCATGCCAGTGATGATCCGCGCTGTAGTCAATGTGGGAAGCAGCCCGCCGCCGGTGATCCACCGATGTGCGCAAATTGCGGCACGTTCACAATGGGCTACGTTTATGGCCTGCTCGACACTCGCATTAACGATATCTTCTATGTTGGCTCGACTGTCCAGCAACCAGGCGTCCGGTATAGTGATCATATGGGGGCGCGACGCTCCTCTAATTCCCGTGAAGCGTGGATTATGACAATTCTAGCTAGCGGCTCATTCCCGGTGTTTTTCCCTTTATACGAGCTTATTACCGATGAAAATGAGATCATATTAGGGCAAAATCTAAGGGTAATCGAACATGCCATAGCAGATGAATTACGAGCAATAGGGCATACAGCGCTTTGCGATTTTTATACGTTAGTTCCTCATACCGACATCCGCATGCCTGTTACCTCCCAGTCTACTGTAGGAAGTGAAGTACGCTGGAATTTACTCGAGAACGCGATAGCTGAACACCTTGACCGCGTAAACGAGCAGGCCAGGATAGTACGCTGGCTGCGCGAAATATAACCCGTGCCTTATGCAAAAGGCCGCATTTTCGGAGCGGAGAGGGCAGGCCTGCGACAGTCTGCACAAATAAGCGTCATGTTTGCCGACTGGCCAGCCCCAGCCCCTCAGTGATAAGTCTACTATTATGTCCTCTTGTCTCTTAAATTTTTCCATATTCCATCCTCAAAACTTAGTATTTGATCCTACTCCGCTTCCCAGACTGAAGCAGGATCATCCTTCGGATGCAAACCGAAGAATGGATGGCAATTGGGGAGATGCCTCGGCATGGACTGCGCCCACGCAGCGTACATATTGATTTGTGCTATCCGCATCCTATCCCCAACATGCAGCATATGGATGGGACAGGTAAGGTAATCCACTGAAAGCGAACGCATCTCTGATAAAGCATAGGAACCGCTCTGGCTCACTTCTTTGTTGGTCAAAGGCCAACCACGCTGAATACCGACCGATATCCAGCGTGCCTCCATTTCGACGACAGAATATCCTGGATCGGCCTGGGAGAGAATACAATGTTCGAATGTGAGTCCTTCATCATGAAGTGATCGTATCCAAATACTCCGGGCAGCGTTATCCCTGCTGCCCTTGCCTCGGTGCTCTCTCATCCTGGCTTTGATAGTGTGTGTGCGCCCAATATAATGAATAAGCCTGTCGCGCGGATCGATCAGGCCATAGGCAAAGGATGGCGTAGGAAAATTGGAGGTGATCCAGTGGTTATACGCCTGCTGTAAATCCTCGCGGTGCGCCTGGTAGTAGATATCTTTGCAGGCGTCGCAATGGCCGAACGCCACGTCTCGTTTCAATAAGCGAAAATCCTGGGATAAAGCTCGAGACGAATCTGTTAGTGCGTTACATTGGAAGCAAGGTATTCCGTTCTCTAAGCATTCCTCGCAAACTACGTAATCATCATATTGCGTCGTATCCGATGCAGGGCGTTGGCAAAATGAACAGAGTGTTGTTTCCTGGTTTACTATCATGAAATCCTCCCTACGACACCAACTCGTATGATGTTGTTTGTCACAATACTTTTCATTGTCCGGCTCATAACTTTTCGCTGTATCAGGATACTGAACCGGCAAAACCGGCGTACTCTGCCATATAACTTTTCGTCGCTGCGACCGGCGACATTTGCAACGCACCAGGCTCTTGTAAACGGCCATTTTTGCCAGACTCGCGAAAAGTTATATGGCAGAAACGACGACGTTCCTGAAGCCCTCTCAGCGAGCCATGCGAAAAGAATTGCGTCAGAAACGATGGCATTTGCTTTTTCCAGGCCAGTCGATGACGAAGATCAAACGGCCATTTGCTGACTGGAAAAGTTATGTGGTAGAAGCCATCAGCCATCATATGCTGTTGATCCGCTTTGCAGGCTGATCGACAGCATACCAGCGAAAAATTATGAGTCTGAAAAAACGAAATTTTATTCAACAATCAACATATGATGGATGGTTTACCATGTTGCAAGTTTGCATTGCGATAAAACTAGCCTATTTCAACCTCTGATTCCGCTTACCAAGAGCACAGTACCTGGTGCCACCATTACAGCTCTGGCCGGGCTTGCAGGTCATTCCAGTACATTTGGAGCTCTTGCCAGCGCTGCCCGATCCCAATGCGGTCGGTAGGGCTGGCAGTCACGAGCGACGTCTCGATGGCGGTGCGGAGCTGCTGGTACTCTGACTCGGAGAGGTCCTTTACCAACCCGAACATGGCAATACTGTGTTCGCAGTCGAGAAAGCGCAGATAGAGCCGACGTTGGGCGCGAGCTTCTTCTACCGAGGGGAGCGCTGATGAGACCGTGTGCGAGGCTGGAAGCGCGGAGATACACAGCGTCACCATCTCTTTGAACAGCGTATATTTCTGGTTCCACTGCTCATCCGTATCCGGGTCGGATGGCTCCATCTCCGCGCTCACATGCGTCATTCCAGGGGAAACCATAAAGGGGACCGGCGCGATGCGAAGAAAACCTAATTTCCCCACGTCCTGATGCGCAAAATGATAGAGCACGGTGCCGTTCTCCAGCATTTCCTGTGTTGTCTCGATGCCGGGCGGGACACGCGCCGCCAGTTGCTCACGCCGGCGTTGCAACTCCAGGAGATGATCCAGTTGCGCGAGTGTTGCCAGGTCATCACGAGTCAGGCTGCTGCTCCGAGTGGGAGATGTTCGCTTCTTTCCTGGCGATGCTTTGCGCTTTTCCGATGGCTGTTTCTTGTTCATGCCCATTCCTTTTGTTCTGTGTGGCTCGTCTACTTTCTATTTATTAAACGAGGAGGGCATGTGGGAGCGCATCAGGTAGACCGAATGGATAGACAAGGGGTCCGAGTATGATCTGACCGGAAAACAACGAGAAGGGCAGAAACCTGGTAGCAGACAGGCATTTTTGACGTTTTTAACAAGAGGAGCAGACAGGAACAATGCCTTTGGAGACGGTGATGTTTGCTCAGCTCCCTTCTCAGAAGTGCTCATCACGCTCAAATTCCTTAGCTTGTTTTCGGTCAGATCATACTCGGACCTCGTCTTCTGCTTGAGGAAGTCGAAAGGGAGAATGAGTGACCAAAAACAAACTGACCGTCGCATCGTCATGCTGTGTTGCATTCTCGCTGTCAGTACTTGGTAGGTGGTGCCAGCAAGGATACTCATGCTGATCGAGCAGTGCGGTCAGTTTCCATACCGAAATGGATTCGGCATGGTTCGAGGCATTGCTACCTCTCTACTTAATTAGACGTGATATAGGGTCAAAGTCAAAGGAATCGGGTTTAGGGTTGCAAAGGGGTTGCAGCATTTGTCGTTTATTTGTAATTGGGATGTAGTGAATATACGCAAAACCATTGACAAATGATAGGAGGTGCAAGTATTATTTTCCTAAGGCATGGTTCAGAGCAAGCTCAAACGAATGTGACAGGTTGAACAGGCAAAATTAATCCCTGCCAAGCTCAAAAGGCTTTTTTATGGCCCTGCGCTATTGTTCAAAGTGTCACATTGATTTGAACCATGCCTAAGAGGAAATGCCTCGTGTTGTCATGCTGTGTTGCATTCTAGCCATCAGTACTTGGTAGGTGGTGTCGGCCAGAATGCTCAATTGCTGATCGAGCAGTGCGGTTACGTTCAGGAATTTTTCCCCGAACTGACCACTCCTTCGGTCTGCCTTTTGTGAGGAGACCAAGTTGAACACTATTGGCCTGGTTTTCAGTTCATTCCCTTTGTGGGGGCAGGTTGTGATCCTCATAGTATTACTCCTGCCTGTCTTCATTGATGCGGTCGAAGCACTTCGGAAGGTGTTTCGTCCGCGTCGCTCACGCCCTCCCCATCTACGCTCTTTTTATCGTGAAATCGGTCCCCACCAACAGCATGTATTGCGTCAGCAGTCGCGCCGTAAGGTGGTACGTTCCCCACGACATGATCTCATGATGTAATGGGCGAGGCCAGGCTGGGTGCGTGTCCAGCCTGGCCCTCTGGAGGTGCTTATGCAAGTTTCTTTGACTAATGTAAATCGACAGATGTATCAGATCGATCGGAAAAGGAGGTAGATTATGGGTGTTCAACACTTCGGTATATCCACGGAGCATGATGATCCTGATCCTGAAGAAACCTTAGCGCGGCATAACAGTTACATTGTTGCTCTCGTAGGTCAGATGGCACGCCAAAGCTCGAACCTGGCTCATCCGGCGATCATGGATCTGGAGGTCGCAGAGATTGTGCAGCGCGTGCGTATCAAATTCTGGAAAGCCCTCGCCAGCAACCATATCGAGCATCACAGAGCATACATCAGACGCATTGTGCAGAATGAATTCAATGATCTGTCTCGTAAGCGCAAGGCCCCCTTGCCATTACTCTTCGATGATGAAGGAGAACTCTACATGGGCGATACACAGGTCGTCGAAAGCGCTGTGATGGTCGACCCGGCAGAAGAGTTCGAGGAAAGCGAACGGTTGGAGGAATTGATAGACTCAGCTCTGGCAGCCGTCGCGAAGCTTTCTCCCCGCCAGCAACGGGCCATGATGTGTGAGCTCTACGAAAAAATCGACGCGAGCTTGCAGTTCATACAGGCCATGCGCAAACATCAGATCGAAATGGAGACGCTAGAGTGGCCGCAGGATAAGAACGATAAAAGGCTGCTCAAAGCTTTACTCCCTGTAGCTCGAAAGAGTATAGAACAAGCTATGGGTATCAAGCAGTCAGTGCAAGCGCAGTGGAACATATCGGATGCTATCCAACTATCCGATGTCATCACTCCTGCCAATCAAGATGGCTCAGATTCACTACTTCCGGATCGACTAGAGGGGGCGATTCAAGCAGAAGGCGTCATAGAAGTAGTAAAGACTGAGGCTGACATGACCAAACTCCGCGAGCCGTATCGGACGGCTGTGGAACTCCATTGTCTCAAGAAGCACACCTACCCGCAGATTGCTGCCGAACTCAACCTACCAAAGGGCACAGTAAAGTCGCATATCAGCCGCGGCATGAAAATGCTGCACGGACTATTGGAGCAGAAAGATACAAGGCATGATCTGAATGGAAAGTCCGAAGAGGAGAATGCTGAAGGTCTCGCAGAGATCATTGCCCGTCTAGATGATCTAGCTGAGCCGTATCGGACGGCTGTGCGACTTCACTATATGGAGAAGCACACCTACCCGCAGATTGCTGCCGAACTCAACCTACCAAAGGGCACAGTAAAGTCGCATATCAGCCGCGGCATGAAGATGCTCCGTCAGAAACCGACCCAAGGTTGATTGCTTATGCGATGAATAAAACCGTCCACGGATGCGCAATGAGGTTGAGAATCGGTTTGCTCGCCAGCGACGATCTGCGTGATTGAGCGTGAAAAACGTTATGCAAGCGCGTGGAGATGTGAGCGCCGCGGCATATGGTACAATAGGATGAGAGTGGCCAGTCCGCCGACCGGTGGATGAGCAAGGAGCAGAAACCATGGTAGCCGACCGATCACAGGTGAGAGATGGCATCTACATGACCGTCGAGCAGTACCTCGCCCTCGATGAGGCGACCGACGCCAAGTACGAGTACGAGAATGGCTACGTGTTCATGGTGCGCCCGCCATCCTCGGCCTATGACGACCAGGCCGCAGACATGGCCGGTGGGAGTGTAGCCCATGCCGACATCATCGCACAACTCACCTATCTCCTCCGGGGCGCGCTGCGCGGCAAGCCATGCCGGGCCTACACCAGCGACGCGCGTATGCAGCTGGCCGAACGCCAATACTACTACCCCGATATCACCGTCGCCTGTGGGCCACAAAGCGGCACCATGTTGCAGCATCCCACCGTGCTGATCGAAGTGCTCTCTCCGGCGACCGAGAAGCGCGACCGCGGCGCCAAGTTCAAGGCGTACCAGGGGCTGCCAACCGTGCAGGAATACATGCTTGTGGGCAGCACCTACCAGTCCATCGAAATTCACCGGCGCGAGGGCAACTTCTGGCGCAAGTACCACTATCGCACCGGCGACCTGGTCGAACTCCCCAGCATCGGCGTCAGCTTCCCCTTTGACGAGGTGTACGAGGACATGGTGTTGTAGCAACTCCCCTGCCCCGGATCGCGGGGTCCAAGTCGCGAGGAAGGAAAACCAATATGGCAAAGAGTTGTGTAAGTTGCAATATGCAATTTGACGACACCACAAATTTTTGTCCCCGGTGCGGTAAACCAACAAAAGCAGATCCCGGAAGCCGTTCTGCTAAGGATGCCAGTAGGCCAAAGGGCTGTTTATATTGCGGCATTCAGTTTGATCATACTGTCGATTTTTGTACCCAGTGTGGGAGGCCGACAGAAGTAGGCTTTGGACTTCGCCCGCTCAAGCGTGACAATTCCTGATCCGGTTCACCTCGGATCCCCCACCAGGTTGACAAATTTTGCCCCATGCATTACCCTAAAAGCGGGGTAATGTCCCCTAAGCCTCATTAGGAGACATTCAAAAATAGCTAAAAACGGGCCTGCAACACCTTGCGACATGGCCCAGCGTTGAAGAAGAGGAAGTGTCATTTGAAAGCGCATATAAAAGTGACATTAGAGCTGTTCGTTGAAAAAGCACACGAGTTACAAGAAGAAGATTTTACTCGTTTTCTAACGGAATTTGGGCAACAATTGAGCTATCAGTATACGGCTGATTCTCAGCAACTCACCATGAGCACCGTTGCGCCCACGCAGACCATGCACAAATCATTTTTGCTGACGTATCGCATGTTTGTGCAAGGAACCGAACATATGCGTTTTATTGACCCGACCAAAAAAATATCTCCAGAACTTTTAGACTCCTCTTTATCTCCCCAGTGGTTAGAACAGGTGCAAGGCGTTGCCCAAAAAACACACCTGTTCTTACTTGAAAAGCCGGCTGGACGAATAGAGATTAAGCTGATCGACCCGCAAGGAAACACGAGAACGGAGTCCCTCACACGATGGGACATCCTTGAAACATTCCTGTATGGGGATTACTCGCATGTCACACAACGAGAGCGATTACACAACTGGCTCTCAGGACCTTTTGAACCGATGTCCAGAGGGTTTCTCATGATGGAATTTGGAGGTATTCTTGCGCAAACGTTGCAGGCTATCCTCTACCTTGCTCATTATGCTGAACTTGAGTTGGCTGTACCGCAAAGGAGCTAAGGGCGGCTCAAAGGTCGCTCTCGTAACGCCAGGTCTACACTCTGAAGAAATGGGGGCATATGACACCAATGGCAAACCATATACAGATAGAGCCGACATCGACCAGCCTCACCATCGCCCAGCCGCCGCCCACGGCGATGACCCTGGACCAATGTATCGGCGGCTGGCTGCACGAAAAGCAGGGCCGCTCCGACAGCAGCAAGACCTACACGGCCTATAAAGAGAACCTGGAGCAGTTCCGCGCCATCCTACGTGCCTCGGGCCTGGACCTGGACGGCCCGGCCTCGGCGATCGCGCCGCTCGCGCAAGGCTGGGCAGCCTCCAGTCGGCGCGCGACCTCCGTTTCCTCCAACACCTATAACCAGCGCCTGGCCTCGCTCTCCAGCTTCTACCAGTACGCCATCAAACATGATGTGTTGGCCAGCAACCCCATCACCCGTGTTGCCAGGCGCACGGTGCGCAAACTCCACGCCGCGCGCCCCATTGCCGGCCCAGATGTGAAGCATGGGCTGGCCCAGATCGACCGCGACGAGCTGGCGGGCCTGCGCGACCTGGCGCTCTTGTCGGTGGCGCTCGCCACTGGGAGGCGCGGCAGTGAGCTGGCAGGGATGCGCTACGGACACCTGCACAAACACGATAACGGAACCTGCACCGTCATCTGGCCGCGCTGTAAGGGCAATAAGCAGATGATCGATGAGTTGCCCGAAAAGACCACGCGCGTACTCTACGACTACCTGTACGCCGCCTATGGCTCCGCACTCGGCGCGCTCGCTGCTGCCGCGCCCATCTGGCTGTCATTCAGTCATCACAACTATCGGCAAGCCATTGGCATCAAAACCGTGCAGCGCATCTGCGACGCCCGTCTCGGCACACCCAAATCACACGCGCTGCGCCACACCTGGGCCGTCACCATGCATAAAAAGGGCGCAAAGCTGGCCGACATCGGGCGAGGCCTCGGCCACAGTAATCTCAAGACCACCAGCGACTACATGGAAGAGCAGCTGGGCTATGTCAACGTCTACGCGCGCGACCTGGAAGACGAGTTCGGCATCTAATGTATCGTACGACGATCTTATCGCAAGCAGCACGGCCACGTTCCCCACGTGGCCGTGCCTGGAGCCGTTTTTGCCGAAGAACTTACTGACTGACCTCTTCCTCCTTGATACAGGCAGTCTCCTCAATGCCTTCATCGATACTCGGCTCCTGTCCTGAATTCTTCAGGAGTACCCAGGGTATTCCTGCAAGAACATCATAGACATAATCAGATGGAAGGCCTAAAGCATCCGTAAGTTCTTCGGCGGTTCGCTTCATCTCGGCAGTGAGAGTGAGGACACGCTCGATGAACATATCGCTACGATGACGCGCATCATCATGTGCTTTACTCATTTCGCGTGCCTCCTCTTGCTGCTGTTGGTTGATGTCTCGATTATTTACCATAATATTCGTCATATTGCGCTTGGAACAAGTTGCGAAAGCGTTCCATCGCTTCTTTTCTAGCTTTACCGCGGGGGCCACTTCTCTTGTCCCCTAACAGTGGAACGAGCAGTTGTTGATCTGCCCTGGACATTTTCCCTAACGTTACATATACCGCGTGGCTCAAACCCCTCCTTTCAGCGACTACTACCGGATCGGTACGCCAATCGTCATCTGCAGGCGCGTTAATTATCCCATCATCTTCAGCTTCTTCCTTTAAAGGGGTGTCTTGTCGATACTTCCTACGGATCAAGTCGAGTGCGGTGTTATGACAGATCCGCATGATCCAGCGCTGACCCCCACCCTTCTTTTCGTCATAACCTTGTATTCTCGTCAATATTTTATAAAATGTCTCCAGAGCCACATCTTTGGCCTCCTGTTCCGAGAGATTATATCCTCTGGCACAAGTTTCAAACTTTTGCATATATTCTTTGAATAACTTAGCAGCATCAAGTTCATTGCCTCTTTTTAGGCCTATCAATAGATCGTGTACTGAATCATCACGTGAACGTTGTTCTCTCATGAGCCAACCTCCTTGCCAGCGCGATGGGGTCGCACTAGCGCCGCCTGCGGCGTTGTGATTCAGTACGACATATATAACTCTCCCGTCTCGGCGGTAAAAACCCCTTCTGGCAACCAATGATAAACTCATACAGTGTCTCGAGGAAAAAAACTATGTTCAAGGTCGCTTGCCGACTAGTAGCCACAAGAATAAGCAAGATTATTCCCCCATACACTATCGTGAACTGCGCCAGGGGGGACATATTCCCTACAATCGAACTTAACATAAGTGTCCTTTCAGCTGCCTACCCTGGAACCTCTCCAGGGGAGAAGGGCTTTCCGTACCCCTCTCACTATTACTTACGGATCAGATCGGAAGAACTTTTTCGCAGACGAAAACTGGTTGCCTTTACCAAATGTCCGTATAACCAAAGAGACTGGAGGATTGCCTGTCAGTCTGCCCAAAATGGCGGCCTCGGCTCGCGATAGCGAGCGATCTGCTTGTCGCAGAGTTCCACCGTATGCGCGTCGGGCAGCGCCAGCAAGGTCTTGCCCTGGCGAACCACTTTCACCACCGGACGTTCGCGTACCGTGTCCTGGTGAGGGACGCCGGCATTGTACAGCAGGCCAGCCGCATAGATCGCCATCTGCTGGTTGTTGGCGCGCAACTCTTCTTGCCAGAACGGCTTATCGGTGAGTCTGCGTGGCGCGTGCCACACGTACATGCTGAACGGAAATTCCATAATAGTAGTATAAACGTTTGTATTCCTCAATCACCATTTCATCCGGGCGATATTCCGAACCGTCATCCACCAGGCGCGTGACATATAGTGTTCCCCGTAATCTTGTTGCTTGCGGGGGGCTTGCTTAGTTTTCAAAAATATGTTATACATAATTATGCTATAGCATACGTTTTTTTGTAAGCGAAAACACGAAGGAGTAAAACATGATTAACGCAGATGACTTGCGCATTCAACTACACCGCCTGATCGATGAACTACTCGATCAGGCGCTCAGTGAAGCGCAACAACAACAAGGGCAGGAGGAGACAAGATTGACTATTGTGGCCGGAAACCCTCAACAGGCTTTCACGTACAGATTTCCGAATGAGGAAGTAGAGTTTAGCGGAGGCCGGTACTACAGTGTGCAGGGGCCTCAAGGGTACTTAAAGATGTTGCTTGCAAAAGGAGAGGTCGAAATATGGCATGCAAGGTACCCTGCGTTCTTCGTTTTTGCTCGTGAAAGCGGCCCCGAGAATCCGCTTTCCATGCAGGATTGCACGCAATTCACGAAAACCGATACAGGTGAGTTTGGCAGCGTGATCCCCAATCCCGCTGATCCCAAAAAGAAACTGAAAGCCGGAATGGCGCTGCCCCCCCGCTACGCCAATGCGAGGGTAGCGCGTACTGACGAGTTGTATGCGTCTGTGAAGAACGCGCCTACCTTGCGACTCGTGGTGCAAGAAAACGACATAGATGCTATGCTCTCGCATGGATACTATGTGGCACACCTCCGGAATCGCTTCTAACTCGCGCAGGCAGCGCTGCCTGCGCATCCCTTTGTGGCGGCTCGGCTCGCCCGCCACAAAGGGGCAAGTCACACGGCTCGATGAGGGTGGCGCACTCACCCATCGTCTCGCCTGCTCTCACTCCACGGTTCACACCACAGCTTCGCGCGCGGGACATCGCGCCAGGCACTCCGCCAGCGCGGGACCAGGTCGGTGATTAGCACCGGCGAACGCAGCACGGTGGTGACAAACCGCTTCGAGCGGCGCTCACCAGCATACCAGCTGGGGGCCAGCAGATACTCCTCAAACTTCACCGGCTGCAGTTCAGGTCCTTTGCGAAGTAGTAGACCTTTCCAAAGTACATCGAGTGGAGATACCGCTCGAAGTCTTTCGGCGCGTAGCGCTCCTCACACACATCGGGCAACAACAGCGGCATCCACAGGACTGCGATGTTTTTCTTCGCGTAGGCCGTGGTGCGCCACGCAATGCCATCGCGGTCAATCATGCTCGCCTGGATCTCCAGCGCGACCAGTTGCCCACCCAGCACAAAACTGACATCGGGCCGCACTTCCCGTAGGTATCGCTCGAGCCGCACATCCGTCACGTCCGGGGCGCGCAAGAGCGCCTGGTACATCTCCAGTTTCGCCAGCCGATGTTCATCACTTTCTCCCTCGCCCGTATAGGCACATTCCGCATCAGGCCAGTGCGCGAAGTGCGCAATCACTTTTCTGCCTTGTTTGAGAATGACCTGCTCCCGACAGGCCGGGCAGGAGAACGGACCATCCTCCGGCGACACCTCGGTCGCCACCACCTCACCCGATTGATTATAGGCACTTAACATGACTGTTCCTCCTTGCTGCTGCAATCCATCACTGCCAGCATAGCAAAGAGACACGGTGTTGAGACGGTGCCAAGGCGGGTGCGAGATGGTGGCGAGGCAGGATTCAGTCGGGATTCAGTCGGGAATGTGTACTTTCACTCCCTGTTTCAGGAGCATTTCAGCCCTGAACCCCTCAATTATATGGTACATCGTACTTTCTCGTCAGAAATGCACCGACAGGACAATTGACTTTGTGAATGGCTTAGTGTCGGAAAGATCATAAATTCGCCACTTCTGACGCATAAAATCGCCAGCTAATTGAGCTTGATTAGAAAGATTATTTCATTCTTTTCTGACGCATATCCTTGCCCGAACTCGAAATTGACCCGTAAACCTGCCCGAAACAGTTGCACACAGAACATCCCGAAATTTTCCCACGAATTGAGATTTCACGCTTGATTCAGGCGAGGAATTGCGTCAATATGGCGAGAAAATGCGTCAACACCTTGTTTTTGATCCACGAATTGGGTATCATTACGCGCAGAGGTGTCTAGCACTCCATGCGGCTTCGGCCGCAGGAGAAGGAGCAGCGCATGAAGACCTTCGCCTTTGAGCAGTGGTGTGATCGGCTCCAGCTTCCGACTGCCACACGTGACTTTCTCCTTCGCCTTCGTTCTTCTCCTCCTGCTCGCCGGGTCCAGGGACGTCTCTTCAATGTGTGTGGAACGTTTGCCAGCCGGAAAATGGGCGTGAGTATCCAATTTGAAAGTCATACGGTTGAATTGTGGGCCATCTACACCATGGAATACGATGCCCAGGTGCTGGAGTTTTTTGATCAACCTCACCAATTGGAACTCCATTACCAGGGACCATCTGGTCGCCCGACACAGGCTCTGCATACTCCGGACTTCCTGGTTCTCCGCACAGATGGAGCCTCTTTTGAAGAGTGGAAGCCGGAAGAGAAGTTGCTTGAACTCATGGTGACCCATCCAGGACGGTATCAACGCGATGACCGCGGAACGTGGCGCTGTCCTCCCGGGGAAGCAGCAGCAGCCAGTGTCGGACTCACCTACCGCGTGCGCTCCTCGGCAGAGCTGCACCCTAGATATATTCGTAACCTCATCTTTCTAGAGGACTACTTTTTTGAGTGCGCGGTTTCTTACGAAGCCTTAGCACAGATCTTAGAAGCGGTGGAAGCAACCCCAGGCATCCAGCTTTCGGCTTTGCGGGACCAGCACCCGCATCTGCGCGTGGATGATGTGTATGCCCTTATTGCACGCAATCGCCTCTATGCGGACCTCTACACGACCTGGCTCAAAGACCATCAGCACCTTCCTCTCTACCTTGATCGGCCAACTGCCGAAGCGCATGCACTTCTCCGAACCGGAGCGGGCCTCGCTCCGTTTGGACGGATGGAAGGCGCACACCTCACCACGCTTCATGCCAACGCGCCGCTCGACTGGGACGGCAAGCGGTGGACCTTGCTCAATCTGGGTGATACCACCACGACGCTGCTGCCAGAAGAGGGAACACTGATCCAATTGGAGACCCCGGTCTTTCTGCACCTGGTTGACACACATGAAATTCAGGTGAGAGACACGTCTCAAAGTGCGGCGATGGCTCTCTCCGCGGAAGTCCATCGACTCCTCACCGAAGCGGGACCCGAAGCCCTCGATGTGGCCAACCAGCGGTATCGACTGGTCGAAGCCTACCAGAACAAGCAACGGGAGGTGTATGCGGGCACACCGACGCGCACCATTCGCGATTGGCTCGCCCACTTTCGGGACGCCGAGGCCGCCTATGGCTGTGGCTACGTCGGACTCTTGCCGAAAACGGCCGCGCGCGGCAATCGGACGCCCAAAGCCGCCGAAGAAAGTCGCCGTTTGCTTGCCGAAGCTATTGAACAGCTGTACGCTCGCCCCAAACAACAGAAAGCCCGCGAGGTCTTTGTGCTCTACCAGCGCACCTGCCTGCAACAACACGTCCAGCCGGTCACGGAGCGCACCTTTTATCGGCACCTGAAGAAGGCGAGCAGTCCGGCCTTGACGGAGAAGCGCAGGGGAGCGAGGGCGGCCTATCAGGAGAGCACCTGGCACTGGGAACTGGAGCGCACCACTCCCCGGCATGGGGATCGTCCGTGGGAAATTGCCCACATCGATCATACGCAACTCGATATCGAACTGCTTTCGAGCCTGGGCAAACCGCTGGGCCGACCGTGGGCCACCTTTCTGGTCGATGCCTACTCTCGTCGCTTGCTGGCCGTGTATTTGACCTTTGACCCTCCCAGTTACCGCTCCGTCATGATGGCGCTGCGCGTCTGCGTGCGAAGGCTGGGCAGGCTCCCTCAGATGCTGGTGGTCGATGGCGGCAAAGAGTTCCGCAGTCGGTATTTTGAAACGCTGCTCAACAGCTATTCTTGTCACAAGAAATATCGTCCCTGGGCCAAACCGCGTTATGGCTCGGTGATTGAGCGCCTGTTTGGGACCGCCAATACCACCTTTGTCTTCAATTTGTTGGGAAATACGCAGGCCAGTAAGATTCCCCGACAGATGACGAAAGCCGTCAACCCCAAGAATCAGGCGGTGTGGCAATTACCTGACCTGTACGATTTCCTCTGTGAGTGGGCCTACGAGGTCTATGATCAGCAAACGCACCCGGCACTGGGACAAAGCCCTCGTGAGGCATGGGAGAACGGACTGGATCTGGGTGGACAGCGAGAACACCGACGGATCCGCTATGATGACGTGTTTCGGGTCCTGACTCTTCCCGGTTCGCCACGAGAAACCGCGCTGGTCTACCGCAATCACGGCATTCAGTTCCACTATCTGTTGTACTGGAATGACATGTTGGCCTCTCCCTCGGTCGTTGGGACCAAAGTGAAGCTGCGCTATGATCCCTTTGACATCAGCCACGTCTATGCCTTCGTCCACAACCATTGGATCGAGTGTATCACCCCGTCGTATTACGGGCAGTTGCATGGGCATTCCGAACGAGAAATCACGCTGGCCAGTGCAGAGTTGCGAGAGCAGAACCGGGACAGCCATGTCAGGACGCCGATCGACGCCAAACGCCTGGCCGAGTTTCTGGCCAAGATCGAGGCGCATGAGGCCGTGCTGCTCCAGCGCCAAAGAGACACCGAGAATCAGATCGTGGTGTACCACATTGAGCAGAAGCCATCGGAAGTCGCAGATACACCTCAGTCAGTTTCACTGGAAACGCTGAACTCACGTCTGGTCGACGATGCGCTGGCGTCCCGCTTTGCTCCTGTTGATCTGACGACCCTGCAAGTCTATGAGGAGTTTCGCTAATGGAGGAATTTGCTCACCCATCGGATGACCTGAATGATCCCTTACCACCGGAACCCCAGGCGCTTCTCGATCGCTTCAAAGCCTACGCAGTGTGGCATCCCCGGTTGTTGCAGGTGCGAACGCAGGTGTTAGATACGATCTGGGAACCAGCAGACGTGGCATTTGTCGTGGTTTGTGGACCAAGCGGCGTCGGAAAATCAAAACTGGCAGAGGTCCTGACCAGGCGATTAAATACCCCAAAGCCAGAGTTGAATGGGCATATCCCCCGACGAGCACTCCTGATCAATACTCGCCCCCCAGATGGAACCTTGTTCCATCGCACCGACTTCTACCAGAAAGGGCTGGCGCTCCTGGGCAAAACCACCTTTGATCGGCGCATCAAGGTGGATGTGACAACAGCCGAGCACATGGTCGAGAAGAAGAGACCAAAAGGCAAGGCCACTGGGTACCCGGACAACCCGGAAGTGCGCGACGCGTATGAAGAGGAACTCCGCCTGCAAGCCCTGCGCACGGTCATTCTGGACGAAGCCCAACATCTCATCCAGTCCGGCGATGACAAACAGCCCAAAGACCAACTCAATTGGATCAAGTCCATGACCACGGAGACCGGCGTCTTACATGTGTTGATCGGCACCTACGATTTGCTCCCCTTCTGCAATCTGGATGGGCAAATGGCCCGGCGCGGGTCGGAATTCCACTTTGCCCGCTACCATATGGAAGACGAAAACGACTGTCAGGCGTTTCGCAATGCGTACTTGTCGTTACTCAAGCAGATCCCTCTCAACGTGGATCACGATATTCTGATGCAGCGGTGGTGGTATTTCTTTGAGGGAAGCATTGGCTGTATCGGGATTTTGAAACAGTGGTTGGTGCGGGCGCTGTACCGAGCGTTGCGGGAAGAAAGCGCTGAACTCACCCGCGCCCATTTGGAGCAGTCTGTCCTGCCGGACGCTAAATGGGAGCGTATGCGTGCTGATGCCAGAAGTGGGGAAGCCGAATTCCAGTACGCCGACGGGCAAAACAGTTACCTGTCGAATCTGGCGAGTATGCCAACGTTCGTTCCCAAGCAGCCCGATGATCCTGCTCCTCCCTCTACGCTTTCCCCCAAAGACGTGACTGCCGAGCAGAAGACGCGCAAGCCGAAGCGTCGTGTCGGTGAGCCATCTCCCCGTCGAGATCAGGTGGGAACGGCACAGGCAGAGGGAGAAGCCGCTCATTGTTCGTTCTCAGTACCGATTCAACTGGAGGTGGTTCGTTGGCTGGAGTCAACGGTTCAAGAAGTGCAATGCCCGACGTGCGGTTCGGTGAGCAAAGCCAGGCTGAAAGAGCAATCCGTGGTAATCGCGCCACATCCCCCGCGAAAGTCACGGCCAGTGCGCAATGTCTCGCGCTGGATGCTACAGGGAACCGAGTGGGTACTCGTTCAGAAAAAAGAGTAGTCTATTACCCTATTAACCAGAAGCGAACATTTTACTATGCCAAATGGCCGGGCTAGTGAGATCAAAAAGGAGAATGAGCAATGTTACAAGCTGGACAACGCCTCGATGAGTACCAAATCATCAAGCTATTTGCAAGTGGGGGCATGGGGGAAATCTATCTGGCAGAAGAGATAGCGCTGAGTCGGCAGGTTGCTATCAAGGTGATTCGGCTAGAAGCGATCAAATATCCTAATAGCGAGGAAGCACGCAAAGTTATTCAACTCTTCCGACGCGAGGCAGCAGCCATTGCTCGGCTGAACCATCCCTCTATTTTACCTCTCTTTAAATTCGGTGAGACGACATTGAATGCAGAATCCTTCATGTACATGGTGATGCCGTATTGCCAGGAGAAATCCTTACCTGATTGGATGGATACACACGCCAAAAACATCTTTTCACCTCAGGAAGCCAATTTCACTCTCAAACAGGCAGCAGATGCCTTGCAATATGCTCATGATCAGGGGATTATCCACCTGGATGTAAAGCCGCCCAATTTTCTTGTGCGCTATCCAACGAATGATGCTAGTCAGTTGAGCCTGCAACTGGCGGATTTCGGGATTGCCAAATTTACCGCAACAACGAGTATGAGCCAGTCAGTACGGGGTACCCTGGCATATATGGCACCCGAACAGTGGGAAGGTCAGCCTGTTTGCGCAACCGATCAGTATGCCCTGGCAGTTATGATGTATCGTTTGTTAACCGGCCAGCTTCCCTTTACTGGTCTGGGTCTCGAGCAACTTTGGCTCCAACATCGAAATACCCAACCTCAGCCGCCCAGCGCCATCAACTCCAGTATTTCCTCCTCAGTCGATGCAGCGATCCTGCGCGCGCTGGGAAAGAAACCAGGTGATCGTTTCCCGTCGGTGGAAGCCTTCGCAAATGCTTACCAGCAAGCTTTACAACTCCGTTCAACGGAATATGTTGCTATACGTCAGACTCTCACCCTTTCTCCGCAGGAAGCAAGCAGGGGAACGACTCGCACGCTAACACTCCCATCAGGTGGGCAATTGCCCATTACCATAGCGCCAGGAGTTTCTCAAGGCCAAACCATTACTATTGCTAGGCCGAATGCACCAACAATCATTCTTACTATTCAAATTTTTACCGCTTCAGCATCACCTCCTCTGGCTGCTTTACCACGAGCCTCCCAACCTAAACCTACAATCCAGGGTAGAGAACGTTCTTGGGATTTTAGGTCTGTAATCCTTGTTATACTAGGATTCGCCGGTGGTCTCTATCTCATGGGTTATGTCTTAATTTTTCTCTTTGTGCCAATAAACACCAATGGCCCGGTGTTCGGAGGGATTTTTACTTCAAATGGTGACAAGGTTGCTAATTTGACTTTCTTTGCGCTATTGAGCATTGCGTGTTTCGGCGTCGCGTTATTCATCATTAGCAAAAGAAGAAAAGCTCGGTCTAAGCAATGAAAAGCCGCCAGGTAAAGTGTTGGCCTAATATCATAGGCAAATACACGAAACGGACTAATGGCTAGAATTTGACACATATCCTCGCCAATATATTTATTTGACGCATAACTCCCCCTTTTGGCGGAGTTATGCGTCAAACGACACTTAGAATATGATCTATTCGATTATTCCATTAACGGTAAATCTGTGATAGGTAAAGCATTCCTAAGAGTATCTTGTTGTTTCGGCACTTCTGTAGAAGAGAGGAAGCTGGCCATGTTTTGCCTGTATTGTGGCACTCATCTTCCCGATGACGCTCTTTTTTGCAACAAATGCGGTAAATCGCAAAAGACAATAGCCCCATCCTCTACGCTTGATGGACAGATTCAGATAAATCTTCAACCTTTTAGTGGAAGGCTGGGAGATGGCCAATCAATGGCTACAAACATACCAATGGTACAAGGTACGCCGCAGGCAAGCCATGTCCCGACTATCCAGGGAACGCCCCAGGCAAATAATCTTCCTTTACATATGCCATCGCCAGCTTCTCAGACCCCCCCGCCGTCCGCCGCAACAAGAACATCCACTTCTTCTTACCCACGTGATGCGCAACGAGTTGTCATACCCGAACAATAAGGGAGGGAAACTGGCGAAAGACCGAAGAAAAGTG